>VYKW01000011.1_pt1 | contig 121427 bp, 117 predicted proteins | sample 5114451 | NCBI WGS metagenome assembly VYKW01 (sample SAMN12291784, study PRJNA351875) | freshwater metagenome | isolation source: freshwater lake | place: USA: Michigan, Gull Lake | collected 2013-08-08
CCAGCAGGTCTTCCACATTCCGGAGAGACAGCGGGTACTTCACGTACATCATCACCACCGTCCGGATCACCTCAGGCGAGCTGTCGCAGTAGCGGAACGGGTTGGTGGATTTGGTCTTGGCAGCCAAGCTAGCCGGTTCTGTCTTTTCGCCGGGCCAAGTTTGGGCTGACAGAGCCGTCCCGACGGTTCCGGGACTTGCGCGATCCGCGCTAAATAGCTGAATTAAAAGAGAAAATGGTGGCGGACAGAGAGGGATTCGAACCCTCGGTAGGCTTTCACCTACACACGCTTTCCAAGCGTGCGCGATCGACCACTCCGCCACCTGTCCGTTTCACCACACGGGCGATCCGCCCGGGAGGTCGCCCCGGGAGGGCAGGCTGATAGAACAGGCGGATCGTAACGGCAAGCGGGCCGCTGGCGAAGATGAGCCGCACCGCCCATATGGCGGCCATGTCCTTTTTGTCCCGGATCGCATCCATGCTGAGCCAGAAGACCACCCTGCCTACCGCTGACACCGCCCTGCCGGGCCGGCAGACGCCGCTGAAGACCGACGAGGTCCATTTCGTCAGCGGTCGTCCGCTGAAGGGTCCCCACCCCGAGGGCTTCGGGACGGCGATCTTCGGCATGGGCTGCTTCTGGGGGGTGGAACGGATCTTCTGGCAACTGCCGGGCGTCTGGGTGACGTCGGTGGGTTACTCTGGCGGGATCACGCCGAACCCGACCTATGAGGAGACCTGCACCGGCCTGACCGGCCACACCGAGGTTGTTCAGGTTGTCTTCAACCCGAACGAGATCACCTATGGCGAGCTGCTGAAGGCCTACTGGGAGAACCACGACCCGACCCAGGGCATGCGCCAGGGCAACGATGTCGGCACCACCTACCGCTCGGCCATCTACGTCCTGGATGATGCGCAGAGGCGGGAGGCCGAGGCTTCGCGCGACGCCTATCAAGCGGCCCTGTCCAAGGCCGGGCGTGGTCAGATCACGACCGAGATCGCGCCGGCTGGACCCTACTATTTCGCTGAGGACTACCATCAGGGTTATCTGGCCAAGAACCCCAACGGCTATTGCGGCATCGGGGGGACGGGCGTGACCTGCCCGATCGGCGTGGGCGTCGAGGCCTGAGCATGGACCGGGCAGGTGTGGGCAAGGTCTGCCTGGCTCTGCCCGGGGCCACCCTGGATCACCCGTTTGGGGATGATCACGATACCTACAGGGTGGGTGGCAAGATGTTCGCCATGGTCGGTGGCCATGGCGGTCTGTCGTTCAAGGTGTCCGACATCGCCTATGCGGTCCTGACCGAAAGCGGAAAGGCGGCGCCTGCGCCCTATCTGGCGCGGGCCAAGTGGGTGCATCTGGCCGACCCGGCCGACTGGGACCCTGTCGAGCTCGCCGAGCATCTTGCGATCGCCTACGGGATTGTCGCAGGCAAGCTGACGCGCAAGGCCCGGGCCGAACTCGGTCTCGCCTAGTCGCAGAAGGCGAAAAAGCGCTCCACATTGACCTCCGAGCCGGGCTGTGGGGCATAGGCCGTCCGCTCGCCATCCACCCATTGGGCGATCCAACCCAGGCTGCGGAACCGCTGCAGGACCGGCGTGTCCAGATCGGCCGTCGCGGTCAGCAGGTCGCCGTCATGAAGCTCGGACGGCTCGCCCTCGGCGTCGAACCGCTCGGTTTCTCCGCCGGACTCCAGCTGAATCTGGGACGAACCGGTCTTGCCGAGCGCGACCAGATCGACCTTGCCCGTGCCCACGGTGCAGTCCAGGCCGAGCTTGAGCTCGTCGGAAGCCTCGATCCCGTAGGCGAGGCGTGCTGTGCCCGCATCCTCACTCAGGAACCAGTCGTATCCGGGGATGGGCGCGGGCGCAGCGGCGGTGACGACGGGCGTCGGCGGCGCGCTTGGCTCAACGCTGGCGCATGCGGCGGTCAAGCCCGCCAACGCCATGATCGGTGCCCAGGTCCTGCGCATCACACACATCCCCAAATTCAGCCTTCGCAAGGCTCGACGAAGCAGCGCAGCTTGGCAAGCGGGGCCGTTTCCACAAGGACCGCTTGCGGGGGATCGGCAACGGCGAGGGTCATGCGTCCAGACAGGACGAACTGGCCGAAGACCGGATGATCCGCGAGGATCGCAACGCGACGATCCTGGGCGACGATCCTCGGCGACGACCGCCAGCGCCCCTAGAACGGGCTGAACCGCTCCACCAGGCTCTGGGCCGCAGGCGTCGCCTGAACGCGGCTGATATCGCCGCGACCGCCATAGCTGATGCGGGCCTCGGCGATCTGGGTGTGGGCGATGGTGTTGGCGGACGAAATGTCCTCAGGGCGCACGATGCCGGCGACGGTCAGCTCGCGCACCTCGCGGTTGGTGCGCACTTCCTGCCGACCCTGGATCACGAGGTTGCCGTTCGACAGGACGTCGGTGACGACTGCTGCGATCGTCAGGTCGACACGCTCCGACCGGCTCACGGATCCCGTGCCATTGGCGTTGGACGACCCTTCGACACCGACCAGGCTCTGGGGATCGAAGCCACCCGGGAAGGCGCGGCCCAGGCTGTTTTCCAGACCGAAGAAGTTCGTGACACCCCCCGTGATGTCATTGGTGCGGCTGCGCGACGTGGTGTTCGAAGTCTGGGCGCGGTCGTCGATGCGGATCGAGACGGTCAGGATGTCGCCGATCCGGCGTGCCCGCTGATCGCCGAAGAAGGCGCGGGCCCCGGTCCGCCACAGGGAGTTGGCGCTGGCCGAACGCGGCTGGGCCGGCTCCTGGTAGGCCTGGGACACGGGCACCAGTTGGGCCGGATAGCCGATGGGAGCCAGTTCCGGTCCGCGAACAGCTTCGACGGCTGTGGAGCAGGCACCGAGCGACAGGCCGGTGACAGCGAGTGCGGTGAGGACGATGGACTGACGCATGACTGGGTTTCCTCAGCGAAGGGCGTACTGGGCGGCGTTGGCGCGGGCGACCTGGGCCTGTGGGCCGGCGACGGCCTGGCCGGGACCGGTGGCGACCGCCTCGATCTGACGGCCGGAGGTCAGGTTGGTGATGGTGACGGGCTCGCCGACGGCTGCGTTACGCATCGCCCGGCCGGTGACGGTCAGGGTCACGCCGCCGGCCACAAAGGCAACCTCGACGGTGTCATTGCGCGCGATGACCTGGGGCGCGGCGAGGTCGCGGGCACCGACGACGGCACCGGCGCGAAGGGCGCGGCGGGCGGACAGGCCGATCACCTGCTCGGCGTCGCTGGGGCCACCTCCGGCCGCCAGGTGAGCCTGTACGTCGGTCCAGACCACGTCTTCAGGCTGGACCACGTCACCAGCGGCGAGATTCCTGGCATAGGTCAGGACCGACATCGTCGCGCCTGCCGGTGCCGCAGGTCGGGCGGCGGACGCAGCAGCCGGGACCACGGCTCCCGGGGCGAGGGCGGCGTTGCGGACCACCACGCGACGCAGGTTCTGGGGATTGGACCATTGCAGGCCGGAGCGGGCGGCGAGCGCCTGGAGCTGGCCCGCCTCGAACACCACCGACGGCCCGGCCCGGCTGGCCACGACCACGCCCGAGGCCGCGCCGGTGCCTTCGAAGATGTCGCCCAGCGTCACCCGTCCGTCTTCGTCGACGGGATTGGCCCGAAGCGTCACAGGGCCCGCCAGTGCCGGACCGGCGGTCAGCACGAGGGCGGCGATGAGCGTCAGCGTTCTCATGGCTTAGCTCTTCACCTGGGCCGAGACACTCATCATCTCGTCGGCAGTGGTGATCACCTTGGAGTTCATCTCATAAGCGCGCTGGGCGATGATCAGGGCGCTGATCTCGCTGACGGCGTCGACGTTGGAAGCCTCGGTGTAGCCCTGCAGCATCTGGCCAAAACCGTTCTCGCCCGGCGTGCCGACCGTGGCCGGGCCCGAGGCCGCTGTCTCGAGCAGCAGGTTGTCACCGATGGCCTCAAGCCCGGCCTCGTTGAAGAACACCGCCAGCTCGAGCTGACCCACCACCTGCGCCTCGGGCGATCCTTGCGAGACCACCTGGACCTGGCCGGTCTTGGAGATGGAGACGTCGATCGCGTCCTGGGGGATGTTGATGGCCGGTTCGACGGCATAGCCGTCCTCGGTCACCAGCTGGCCTTCGCCGTTCAGCGAGAAGTTGCCCGCGCGGGTGTAGCCGATCTCGCCGGACGGCAGGGTGATCTGGAAGTAGCCACGACCGTCGACGGCCAGATCGTAGCGGTTGTCGGTGCGCTGGGGCGTGCCCTGCTCGGTGATGCGATAGACGCTGCCCGCCTTGACGCCGAGACCGACCTGGATGCCCGTCGGGACCACCGTGCCCTGGCTGGAGGACTGGGCCCCCATGCGCTCGACGTTCTGGTACATCAGGTCCTGGAACTCGGCCCGCTGGCGCTTGAAGCCGACGGTGTTCATGTTCGCGATGTTGTTGGAGATGACCTCCACGTTCAGCTGCTGGGCGGCCATGCCCGACGCTGCGGTCCTGAGAGCACGCATCTAGGGTCTCCTTAGCTCGACCGACCCAGCCGCTCGACGGAGCGGCGGGACAGTTCCTGGACGTTCTCGATCATCTTGGTCGCGCGTTCGTAGGCGCGGCTGATCTCGATCAGATTGGTGATTTCGATCAGGGGATTGACGTTGGATCCCTCCAGCATCCCCTGACGGATCTGCGCGCCTGCGGCGTCGATCGGCGCGGCGTTGGAGGCGTTGCGATAGAGGCCTTCGCCATCCTTCGACAGAACGCCCAGGTCCTCGAAGCGGGCCAGACCCAGCTGGCCGATCACGGCCCCTGCCTGGCTGATGGTGCCATCGTCGGCGACGGTGATGGCCCCCTGCGCCGGATCGATGGTGATCGGGCCGCCGTCGCCCAGAACGGGTCGACCGGCCTTGGTGACCAGCACGCCCTCGGGGCTGATCGTGAAGGCACCGTCACGAGTGTAGGCCTCGCCGCCAGCGTCCTCGATGCGGAAGAAGACGCCTTCGCCTTCGATCGCGAAATCCAGAGTCCGGCCCGTTTGCTCCAGCGAGCCTTGTGAAAAGTCCCGGCCCACTCCGTTGTCCAGCACGAAGCTGGCACCGGGCCGGATCGCGTCATTTCGCGCACGGTTGCCGACCTCGGCCCCGACCAGCAGCTGCTCGACCTTGAAGCCGGTAGTGTCGGCGTTGGCGATGTTGTTGGCGGCGATGTCCAGCTCGCGCCTCAGCGTCATCTGACGCGACAATCCGATGTAGGCGGCGTTTTCCACGAGGGGCAGGCTCCTTCGCCAGACGCCTTGCAACGGTCATGCCAAGAGAGTTAACGCCCGCCAGGACTGGATTTGGGCCGGATCCGGGGCTCTGGCACCCGGCAAAACCTGCCGGTTCTACACTTCGCGTTAACCAAGTCGGGCGAGCATGGCGGCTGGGTTATTCCGGGGCGCGAGAACCGCATGCTCAAGCTGGGCAAGAAGAAGGACAAGCCGGCGGCCGACGACGCAACCGCGCTCGCCGCCGCCCACGGTGCTGACGTCGAGGGCGAGGACGCGCCCAAGAAGAAGAAACTCCCGCTGCTCTTCATCATCATCCCTGCGGCCCTGCTGGTGCTCGGGGGCGGGGGGGCCGGGGCCTACTTCTTTTTGCTGGCTCCGAAACCGGCGGCCGCCGAGGGCGAGCACGGCGAGGAGAAGGCGGGCGATCACGGCGCCGAGAAGAAGGGCGGCGACCACGGCGAGAAAAAGGGCGGCGACAGTCACGGCAAGGGCGGAGAGGGTGAGCCCGATCCGTCGCTTGGCACGATCGCCGAGGGTCCTGACGGCGTGACCTTCTACACCTTGCCGGACATGGTCGTGAACATTCAGTCCCCGGACGGCCGCCCGACATTTCTCAAGCTGACGCTGACGCTCGAGATGCACGACGCGGATCTGGCCCATCAACTCCAGGGCGAGATGCCGCGCATGCAGGACATGTTCCAGGGCTTCCTGCGCGAGCTGCGGCCTGAGGACCTGGCGGGTTCAGCGGGCAGCTATCAGCTGCGCGCCGAGATCCTGCGGCGGGTCAATCTGATCGCCGCGCCGGGACAGGTCGATGCCGTGCTGATCGAAGAAATGCTGGTGCAGTAGCCGATGTCGGACACCGGTACCGCCGAGGCTGGGGCCGACCCGTTCGCTGCAGCGGACGAGTTCGCCGAAGTTCGCTCCAGCGCGGCGGCCGATCGGGTCCTGAACCAGGACGAAATCGACAGTCTGCTTGGCTTTGACCTCTGTGACGGGGACGACAGCGAGCGCACTGGCATCCGGGCCATCATCAACTCCGCCCTGGTCAGCTATGAGCGGCTGCCGATGCTGGAGATCGTCTTCGACCGCCTGGTGCGGTTGATGACGACCAGCTTGCGCAACTTCACTTCGGACAACGTCGAGGTGAGCCTGGACAACATTTCGTCGATCCGGTTCGGCGACTACCTGAACTCCATCCCTTTGCCGGCCATCCTGGCGGTGTTCCGCGCCGAGGAGCTGGACAACTACGGTCTGCTGACGGTCGACTCCAACCTGATCTATTCGATCGTCGACGTGCTGCTGGGCGGACGACGCGGCACGGCGGCGCTGAGGATCGAAGGTCGCCCCTACACCACGATCGAACGGGTTCTGGTCCAGCGCATGATCGAGGTGATCCTGGCCGATGCGCGCTCCGCCTTCGAACCGCTGACGCCGGTCCACTTTAACCTGGACCGACTTGAGACCAATCCCCGGTTCGCCGCCATCGCCCGACCCGCCAACGCGGCGATCCTGGTCAAGCTGCGCATCGACATGGAGGACCGCGGGGGTCGGGTCGAGTTGCTGCTGCCTTACGCGACGCTCGAACCCATCCGGAAGATGCTGCTGCAGCAGTTCATGGGTGAGAAATTCGGCCGCGACAACATCTGGGAAGGCCACCTGGCCACCGAGCTCTGGACCACGGACACCGAGGTTCGCGCCGTGCTCGACGAGCAGTCGGTGCCCTTGTCCAAGGTTCTGAATCTCAAGGTCGGCGAGACCCTGATGCTGAACGCCACGCCCGACACCGACGTCTCCCTCCGTTGCGGGCCCATCCCGGTCACGACGGGTCGGATGGGCCGCAAGGGCCAGCACATCGCCATCCGGGTTGATGCGCCGATCAGTCTTGAAGCGGCCAACCGTCTGACGCGAGGAGGTCGCTGACATGACCGGCATGATCATGGACGCTGTCCTCATGCTGCTGCTGGTCGCGGCGCTTGGCTATGGCGTGCGGCTGGAGAAGAAGCTGAGTCAGCTGCGGGCCGGCCAGCTGGCGTTCGCCGGCGCTGTCACCGAGCTCAACGCCGCCTGCTCCCGGGCCGAGGGCGCGCTCGCTTCGCTACGCGCATCGGGCGAAGAGGCCGACCTCCTTCACGACCGTATCCTCAAGGCACGTGCTCTAAAGACGGATCTGGAAGCTCTGGTGATGCGGGGATCGCGCAGTGCCCCTTCGCATGATCGCGCGCAAGACCCTCAAGTCCAGACGGCCGAGAGCCGTGCCGCCCTGACCCCTGCGAGGGTTCAGACCGCCCCCGCGCGGCCCGAGGCGGCATCCCGGTCACCGCTTTCCCCGAGGGCCGCAGAAACCACGGCCCCCTCGACGCCGGACCCGGATGATCGCGCCTTCCGCATGGCCGCTCTGGCAGAACGCATTCAAGGCCTGAAGTCGCCGACGACGCCGGCCGCCGCGGGTGCGGGCAATGTCGACGCCATTCTCCATGCCCTGACCGCTAACCAGTCTGCGAAGCAAAGCCTCAACCGGGCAAGGGCTAGATCCGCCGACGACGACCTGTTCGCCGCCTAAGTTTCCGACTGGATTTCGCCTATGGCCAAGCTTCCCCGTCTGCTTCCCCTGATCGCCGTCGCCATCGGCGGCGTGGTCGCCGTACGCGCGGTGGGCGCAGGCCCGGATCTGTTCCAGGGCGCGGTGGCCTGGGCCGAAGAGGCCGCCGAGACGGCCGGCGAAGCGGTCGCCCCTGCCGCAGCCGCCCGCCCTGCCGCGGCGGTCTGTGCCCTGTCACCGGAACAACTGGCCCAGCAGGCGGGAATTTCGCCGGCCGAGTTGCGGATCATCCAGTCCCTCTCGGCGCGCCGCACCGAACTGGATGCCCGCGACGCCGACCTGGCCACGATGCTCCCGCTCATCGTCGCGGCCGAGCAGAAGCTGGACACCAAGATCACGGCGTTGAACGCCATCAAGGCCGAGGTTGAGGCGCTACTCGGGCAGGTCGACGAGCGCGAGCAGGCCGAGACGGCCCGGCTTGTTGCCGTCTACTCTGCCATGCGCCCGCGTGAGGCCGCGGCCGTTTTCGCCACTCTGGAAGACAGCGTCCGCCTGCCGATCGCGGCAGCGATGAGGCCCCGGTCCCTGTCGGCCATCATGGCCCAGATGCCGCCCGACGCCGCCCGTGAGCTGACCGAGAAGCTGGCCCAGCGTTTCCAGGCCCAGCAACTGGCTGCCCGCGCCGCTGCCGCTGCCGCCGACACACCTGCTGCTCCCGCGCAGACCGCAGCCGCAGCGCCGGCGAATACGCCGGCCGCGACCCAGACCGCTGCTCAGGCTCCGGCCGCTCAGGCCCCGGCGGCTGGCGGGGCACAGCCCGCTGCCAATCGGACGCCAACGACCCGCGCCCAGCCCCAGCGCGCGGCGACCCGCCCGCCGGCGAGAACGCCCGCCCGCGCGCCGGCTTCGGCGACCACGGGGGCAACACCGCCGGCCCCGACCGGGCCCCAACCCTACCAGCCGGGCACCCCCTCGGACGGGGCCAATCCCCAAGCCCCCAGACAGTCGGTTCAGTAGACCCAGAGACGGGTCCAAACGAAACGGCCGGTCCGTGAGGACCGGCCGTTCTTTGTTCCAGGCTTTGAACTGGCCTCAGCCGATCAGAGCACGCCGATCATGCTGGCGACCAGCGGATGACGAACGATGTCGCGCTCCGCCAGACGGACCACGGCGATCTCTGGAACCGTTTCTAGCCTGGCGGCGATGTCCGCAAGGCCCGAGACGCCAGGCAGAAGGTCGGACTGTTGCGGGTCGCCCGTCACCACCATGGTCGAGTGCCACCCGAGCCGCGTTAGCAGCATCTTCAGCTGCACATAGGTGCAGTTCTGGGCCTCATCGACGACCACGAAGGCGTTGTTCAGCGTGCGGCCGCGCATGTAGCCGATCGGGGCGATCTCGATCAGACCTTCGGCCATCAGGGCACCAACCCGCTTCATCGACAGCCGGTCCGACAGCGCGTCGTACAGGGGCCGCAGATAGGGCGCGAGCTTGTCCTCCATGGCTCCGGGCAGGAAGCCGATGGATTCTCCCGCCTCGACCGCCGGGCGGCTGAGCACGATGCGGCCGACCTTGCCCGCCTCCAGCGCCTCCACCGCCTTGGCGACGGCAAGGTAGGTCTTGCCCGTACCTGCCGGCCCGAGCGCCAGTGTCAGATTGTGCGCGTCGACGGCGGTCAGAAGCTCTGCCTGGCCATCGGACTTGGGTTTGAGCGTCTTCAGATAGCCCTGCTCGCGGTCGTCGTTCGACGGATTGGGCGACCAACCCCGGCCGCTGGGCGTCGGAAGTCGCCGCACCTTGGCGTCCTGTGCGCCATAGTCCGGGCCGTCGAAGGCCCCCGATTCACGTGCTTGACGCTTGAGGGCCGCGCGTTTGGTCATGTCCGTCTCCGAGGCATGAAAAAAGGCGACGCCGGAATGGCATCGCCTCGAACGAGGGTGGGGAGGTGGTGGAGTGCGACGGAACGACGTCGGGGGTCGCAGATGTATCCCACATCGGGCGGCGACAGCCGCCCCAAACCCGAACGCGGCACGCACGCTCTCCTGGGCTCTGACCGGACCGGGCTTGATCCGGCTTCGGATCCGGGGCGGAAATGGCCACCTCGAATCGCATCAACACCTTGATGCTAACGTGGTTTACGAAGGCTTAAAGAGCCAAACCGTTCCAGATCAGATGAGGATTTGATGACAGTCTATTCGCTGACGGACAAGAAACCGCAACTTCCGCCGGAGGGCGAATACTGGATCGCGCCCAACGCCACCGTCGTGGGCGACGTGACGCTGAAGTCGGGGGCCAGCATCTGGTTCGGCGCGGTAGTCCGGGGGGACAATGATCCCATCGTCATCGGCGAGAACACCAACATCCAGGACGGCAGCGTGCTTCATTCCGATCCCGGAGAACCTCTGATCATCGGCGCGAATGTGACGGTCGGCCATATGGCCATGTTGCATTCCTGCGAGATCGGCGACGGGACTCTGATCGGCATCGGGGCGGTGGTTCTGGGCCGGGCCGTCATCGGCCGGAACTGCCTGATCGGAGCCAATGCCCTGATCACCGAAGGCAAGGTGATCCCCGACGGCTCACTGGTCATGGGACAGCCGGGGAAGGTGGTTCGGACCCTTGAACCGGGGCAGATCGCGGCGCTGGAAGCCTCGGCCGAGCACTATGTGCAGAACTGGAAGCGTTATGTCGCAGGGTTGCGGGTCGATTCCTGACGTAAAGTTCATTTTACACTTCATGACGGCACGGTAAGGATCATCGGCTGACCACGCGGGGGGACCGTCTGGTCCTTGTCATCCGCCTCGCCCCATCACCGGAGCTACCATGTTGAAGACCCGCCGACTGCTGCTCGCTGCCGCCTCGGGCCTTGCCCTGATCACCAGCGCCATGCCCGCCCTGTCGCAGGAAGCACCGTCCGATCCCTGGCCGCAGACGACGAGCGACATTCCGGCGGACTCCAATGTCCGCTTCGGCACGCTGCCGAACGGGATGCGCTACGCTATCCTGCGCAACTCCACTCCGCCGGGACAGGCTTCGCTTCGCCTGCGGATCGATGCCGGCTCGCTGATGGAAGACGAGACACAGCTGGGTCTGGCCCACTTCATGGAGCACATGGCGTTCAACGGGACGACCAACATCCCCGAGAACGAACTGTTGCGCATCCTGGAACGCCTCGGCCTGGCCTTCGGCGCGGACACCAATGCGGCGACCGGGTTCGACCAGACCTTCTACCAGCTGGAGCTGCCGCGCACGAACGACGAGACCGTCGACACGGCGCTGCGCATCATGCGCGAGCAGGTCTCCGAGGCCCTCATGGATCCTCAGGCGATCGACGAAGAGCGTGGCGTCATCGTCGGCGAGGAGCGAACCCGCAACACGCCGCAGCTCCGCAGCACCAAGGCTCAGTTGGCCCTTCTGGCACCGGGCCAGCGCGTCGCCAACCGCTTCCCCATCGGCGACCTGAACATTATCCGCACGGCACCTCGTGACCGCTTCGTCGCCTTCTATGAAGCCTACTATCGCCCCAGCCGGGCCATCATGCTGGCGGTCGGCGACTTCGATGTCGACGTCATGGAAGGCAAGATCCGCGCGGCCTTCGAGAGCTGGGAGCCGAGCGCGCCGGACGGCCCGGAGCCGGACCTCGGCACGGTCGCCCCGCGAGAGGCCGAGACCCGCATCCTGGTTGAGCCGGGCATCCAGTCCTCGGTTCAGATCAACTGGACCCGGTCGCCAGACCTTGATCCCGACTCGGTGGCCGAGCGCCAATCGCGGATCGTCCGCAGCCTGGGTCTGGCCGTCCTGAACCGACGCTTCGGCGAGCTGGCGCGCGCGGACAATCCGCCCTTTGTCGGCGCCGGCGCTTCTGCTTCCACCCTGGTCAGAAGCCTCGACATCGGAACTGTTTCGGCCAGCTTCAACCCGGGCGGCATCGAGCGCGCCATCGAGGCGATGGAGCAGGAGACCCGCCGTCTGGTCCAGTTCGGGGTGACCTCGGCCGAACTACAGCGCGAGATCACCGACAACCGGACCGCTCTGGAAAATGCTGTGGCGGCTGCTGCGACGCGGACAACCCCGGCGCTCGTCAATGGCCTGCTCCAGGCGACCAATGACAATCGGGTCTTCGCCCATCCCCAGACCAACCTGGAAATCTTCAACGCCACGGTCGCCAACCTGACTCCCGACGCGGTGAACGCCGCCGTGCGCGAGGCCTTCCAGGGCGAGGGGCCGCTGGTTCTGGTCATCACGCCCGAAGCCATCGAAGGCGGCGAAGCGGCGGTGACGGCCATTCTGGAAGCGTCGCAGGCCGTGCCGGTGACAGCGCGGGCCGAGGTTGCAACGGTCGAATGGCCCTATTCGAACTTCGGTCAGGCGGCACAGCCGTCGGAGGTCCGTGAGATTGCCGAGATCGGGACGACCGTGGTCACCTTCCCGAACGGCACGCGCCTGACGGTCAAGCCGACGGACTTCCGCGACGAGCAGATCCTGGTCAGCGTCGAAACCGGCCTGGGCGAGCTGGGTCTTTCGACCACGACGCCGGATCCGCAGTCTCTCGCGGGCTTCACCTTCGCCTCGGGCGGTTTGGGCCGTCTGACCCTGGATGAGCTGAACCGCGTCCTGTCAGGTCGCATCTACTCCGCCGGCTTCGCGCTCGACGGCGACGCCTACCGATTGAGTGGTGCGACCCGTCCGGCGGACCTGGGGCTGCAGATGCAAGTCCTGGCGGCCTACCTGACCGATCCGGGCCTGCGCCCGGCGCCGTTCGAGCAGATCAAGGCGTTGTTCCCGCAGATCATCGCCCAGCAGTCGGCGACGCCGGCCGGTGCCTTCGCGATCCAGTCCTCCGGGCTTCTCGCCTCCGGCGACGCCCGCCAGACCTTCCCGAGCCCGTCGGACATCGCGGGATGGACCAATGATCAGCTGAAGGCCGGCGTTATCGCGGGCCTGGCTCAGGGGCCGATCGACATCACCATTGTCGGTGACGTCACGGTTCAGGACGCCATCGCCGCGGTTGGATCGACCTTCGCCGCCCTGCCGGCCCGCCCGGCCGCACCGACGCCGGCACCCGGGGCTGATGTGCTGCGTTTCCCCGCCGGTGTCTCCGAGCCCGTCCGGTTGACCCACCTCGGGCCGGCCGAACAGGCCATGGCTTACATCGCATGGCCGACGACCGACGCCATGGGCGACCGCACCGAGTCCCGCCAGCTCGGACTGCTTGCCGCCGTGATGGATCTGCGCGTCACCGAGCGGATCCGCGAGGAACTGGCGATCACCTACTCACCGAACGTCGGATCCTCATCGTCGGACGTCTATGAGGGCTATGGCTCGATCTTCGCCTCGGCCCAGGTGACGCCCGAAAACCGTGCGACCTTCTTCACGGAACTCGACGCCATCGCCGCTGCGCTGCGGGATACCCCGGTCAGTGAGGATGAGCTGAACCGCGCCCGCGCGCCGGAGGTCGAGCGTCTGCGCCGCAGCCAGGCCGGTAACGAGTACTGGCTGGGTCAGCTGTCGGATGTCGATACCGATGCGTCGGCGGTCGCCGAGATCACCGGCCACATCGCCGACCTCGAGTCGGTTACGCCGACGATCCTCCAGGCCCTGGCCCAGCGCTATCTCGATCCGTCGAAAGCCTGGCGCGCCGGGGTCGTTGCCGCCAGCGTCCAGTAGGAGCCGATCAGGCCGCCTCGTGGGGTCACCTCACGAGGCGGTCAGGGCTCTCGGCAGTTTGAAGGTGACCGTCTCGGGTTCACCGGGGTCGTCGGCGACGGAAACATCAAACCGGGTCCTCAGGGCCTCGATCACGCCCTGTACCAAGGGTTCAGGTGCCGAAGCGCCGGCGGTGACGCCCACCGTCGACACCCCGTCAAACCAGGACCAGTCCAGATGACTGGCATCGTCGATCAGTTGTGCGTCCTTCGCACCCGCGCGCAGGGCGACCTCCACCAGGCGGACGGAGTTCGACGAGTTCTTTGATCCGACCACCAGGACGAGGTCGGATCCGTCAGCCAGCTGCTTCACCGCTTCCTGGCGGTTGGTGGTGGCGTAGCAGATATCTTCCTTGTGCGGGTCCGGTAGCTCTGGGAACCGACGCTTCAGCGCCGCGACGATTTCCGCTGTGTCGTCCAGCGACAGGGTCGTCTGTGTGGCGTAGGCCAACGGCTGATTGCCCGGTCGTTCGAACGCCTCGGCGTCCTCCACGGTCTCGACCAGGCTGATCGCGCCTTCGGGCAGCTGGCCCAGGGTGCCCACGACCTCCGGATGGCCGGCATGGCCGATCAGGATGATGTGACGGCCATTGGCGTGATGCCGTTCCGCCTCGACGTGGACCTTGGACACAAGCGGGCAGGTGGCGTCCAGGAACAGCAGTTCCCGCGCCCGGGCTGTCGCCGGCACTGACTTGGGTACGCCGTGCGCGGAAAAGACAACCGGACGATCATCGGGGCAGTCGTCCAGTTCCTTGACGAAAACGGCACCGAGGCCCTTCAGCCGATCGACGACATGCCGATTGTGGACGATCTCGTGGCGGACATAGACCGGAGCCCCGAATTTCTCGATCGCGCGCTCCACGATCTGGATGGCCCGGTCGACCCCGGCGCAGAAGCCGCGCGGCGTGGCCATGCGCACCGTCAAAGGGCGAAGGGAGGGAGCGGAGGAGGCGGCCTGAACGTCCATGCCCTGAACCTAGTCGCTTCCACGCCACACCGCCACCGCGACGAGGCAGGCTCCGGTTTGCGACGCCTCGCTTTAGCCGCTATCAGGCGGGAAGCCTGACGACGCTTTCGTCAGTGTGTTGATTTCCGGAACCGTTCAGAATGCGTCTTGCGACCGTCGCCCTCGCCGCTGTTGCGGTTCTCGCTTCGGCCGGCACCGCCGCCGCCCAGAGCCCGACCCAGCGTGACCGGGACCGCCAGGAGCGCGGCCAGGACGAAGACGCCGACCGCGCTCGTCCGCCCCGTTTTGCCCCGCTTCGCGCGCGTCCGAACGCCGGACCCTGCCCCTTTGTGAAGATCCTCTACGACGCGGCCCGCTACGTTGAGCTGGATGGCGGGCGCACCTCGGCCTCCGCCGTGGGCTTCACGGGCGAGATCGAGGGCGTGACGGCGGGTTGCTCCTATCAGTCCGATGAGCCGATCACCGTCCAGACCAATATTCTGTTCAACTTGGGCCGCGGACCCCAGGCGTCGGACGACCGCCGCACCTACCGCTACTGGATCGCCGTGACAGAGCGGAACGAGGCGGTGCTGGCCAAGGAGTACTTCGACCTGCCTGTCGATTTTGACGGGGAACGGACGACCTCGGTCGAGCAAGGCCAGACCATCGTCATTCCGCGAGCCGCGGCGACGACGTCCGGCGCGAACTTCGAGATTCTGGTCGGCTTTGAGGTCACGCCGGAAATGGCGGAGTTCAACCGCTCGGGTAGCCGTTTCCGCATCAATGCGGGCGCTCAGGCCGCAACGGCGACCTCGTCGGAACAATGACCGATCTCAAGACGGACCTTGGCGAAGCGGTCTCCGCCGCCTTCGCCGCCGAAGGCGTGGACGCGTCGCTCGCGCGCGTCACTGTGTCGGACCGTACCGATCTGGCCGATTTCCAGTCGAACGGCGCGCTCGCAGCCGCCAAGGCGCTGAAAGCCAACCCGCGCGAACTGGCGACGAAAGTCGCGGCCCGGCTTGAGGGAGACCCCCGACTGGCGGGTGTCGAAGTCGCCGGCCCCGGCTTCATCAATCTGAAGGTCTCTGCCGCTGCGCTCGCCGTGCGGGCACAGGCGGTCGCCGACGATGCAGCCTACTCCGGCGCCTCGCCGGTCGCGGAACCCCGCCGGGTGGTGATCGATTTCGCGGGTCCCAACGTCGCCAAGCCGATGCATGTCGGCCATCTGCGGTCGTCCATCATCGGCGAGAGCCTGAAGCGGCTGTTCCGCTTCCGTGGCGATACGGTCTGGGGCGACGCTCACTTCGGTGATTGGGGCTTCCAGATGGGCCTGCTGATCGTCGCGGTCGGCGATGAGGGCAAGGCCGAGGCCTTTCTGGCCGAGGGCGACGGCCCGTTTCCGGACGTGAGCCCGGTCACGTTGGACGACCTGGAGCGCCTGTATCCGCAGGCTGCCGCCAAGGCCAAGGAAGACACCGCCTTTCGCGACCGCGCGCGTAAGGCGACGGCCGAGCTTCAGGCCGGACGTCCAGGCTATCGCGCCCTGTGGAAGCACTTCGTGGCCGTCAGCCGGACCGCGCTGGAACGCGAGTTCGGCGCCCTTGGCGTCACTTTCGACCTGTGGAACGGCGAGTCGGATGCCGATCCCCTGATCCCGGCGATGGTAGAGGAGATCAAGGCCAGTGGGTTGGCGGAGTTCGACCAGGGGGCCTGGATCATCCGGGTGGTCGAGGAGGGCGACAAGCGCGAGCTGCCGCCCCTGCTGCTGGTGTCCTCCGAAGGCTCGGCCATGTACGGCACAACGGACCTCGCCACGATCCTGCAACGCCGCCGCGAGCAGGATTTCGACCTCGTCCTCTACTGCGTCGACGCGCGCCAGGCCGACCATTTCGAGCAGGTGTTCCGGGCCGCCTACAAGTGCGGCTACGCCACGCCGGGTCAGCTGGAGCACGCCGCCAACGGCACAATGAACGGGTCGGACGGAAAGCCCTTCAAGACCCGCGCGGGCGGTGTTTTGAAGCTGCACGACCTGATCACCCAGGCCCGCGACAAGGCCCGCGAGCGGCTGCGCGAAGCCGAACTGGGCGCAGACCTGCCTGAGGCCGAGTTCGAAGATATCGCCGCCAAGGTGGCCGTCGCGGCGCTCAAGTTCGCCGACCTGTCGAACAACCGCACCACCAGCTACGTCTTCGACCTCGACCGGTTCATGAGTTTCGAGGGCAAGACCGGACCCTACCTGCTGTACCAGGCCGTCCGCATCAAATCGCTGCTGCGCAAGGCCGAAGCCCAGGGCGTACGGACCGGCCCGATTGTCGTCCTCGAACCGGCGGAACGCGAACTCGCTCTGACGCTGGACGCTTTCGACGCGGCGGTTTCGGACGCCTACGACCGTCGCGCGCCGCATGCGGTGGCAGAGCACGCCTATCGCCTGGCCCAGAGTTTCTCGAAGTTCTATGCGGCCTGCCCGGTGCTGGCGGCGGACGACCCGGCCACGGTCGGATCGCGGCTGGCGCTGTCCGGGGCGGCGCTGGACCAGCTGGAAACAGCGCTGCGTCTGCTCGGCATCGACACGCCGGAGCGGATGTAGGCCTGGTCCTGTAACCTCGTTGCCACGGACTCGTCATCGATCCTCGGGTTAACTGTTTTCCGAGGGAAGACAGGACGGGGCCAGCCATGGCGCGGTCGGGAACGAGGGGAGGCCAGACGCCGGCCGTGCGCCGCGACGGCTTTCGCTTGCCGATCTTCCGCAAGCGCGCCCGCCTCTATGTCGATGGCTTCAACCTGCACCACGCCATCCTGGATCTGAACCGGCGCGAGCTGCTGTGGCTGGATCTGATGGCGCTCGGCCGCGCGCTCGTTGTGCCCGGTGAGCGCATGGCGGGCGTTACCTGGGTCTCCGCCCATCGGCCCCAGCGCCGCGACCGGATGGAGGCCCTGCTGGCCTATGAGGAGGCACTCCGGGCACGCGACGTGCGCTGCCTGATGGGGCATTTCGTCGTGCACGCAGATCACTGCCACTCCTGCGGCCACCAATGGATGGACGCCACCGAGAAGCAGAGCGACGTTAACATGGCGCTCGCCGTCGCCGCCGACGCCGCCGCCGACAAGCTCGATGTGGCCTATATCCTGAGCACAGACGGCGACCATGCCGCGACGACGCGGTTCCTGCACGAGGGCTATCCCCACATCCGCGTGGTCAGCGTCGCCCCGCCGGCTCGCGGCCACAATCGCCAGCTTCTGGAATGGGTTCATGCCCGCACCGAAGTCGAGGTCGGCATGCTGGAACGTTGCGGCCTGCCCGAACGAATCCTGACCCGGTCCGGCTATGTCGAACGTCCCAATGCCTGGAGCGTCAGGGGCGAGGTGCCGCCCCCTCCGCCCGGACCCGAGACGCCGACGCCAGAGGTCAGGCGTGGACATCTGCGGCTTGTGGTGTCGAACTAGGGCCCGACAGGGAGCCCTACCATGACCGACCTCGACGCCTACGTCGACGGCCTGCCCAAGGCGGAGTTGCATCTGCATATCGAGGGCAGTCTGGAGCCCGAGCTGATGTTCGAGCTGGCCCGGCGGAACAAGGTCGCGATCCCGTTCGAAAGCGTGGAGGCGGTACGCGCCGCCTACAGCTTTTCCAACCTGCAGGACTTCCTCGACATCTACTACGCGGGGGCCGACGTGCTGCGGACCGAGCGGGATTTTCACGACCTGGCGGTCGCCTACTTCGAGCGGGCGGCGGCGGACAGCGTGCGACACGCCGAGATCTTCTTCGACCCGCAGACGCACACGGACCGCGGTATCCCGTTCCAGGTCGTGGCCGACGGCCTGCTGTCCGGCATGGCCGAGGCCGAGAGCCGGCTGGGCGTGACGTCGAAGCTGATCCTCTGCTTCCTGCGCCATCAGGATGAGGAGGCCGCATTCGCGACCCTGAGGGCCGCCGAGCCTAGGCTGGACCGGATCGAGGGCGTCGGGCTGGATTCGTCCGAGGTCGGCCACCCACCGTCCAAGTTCCAGCGCGTGTTCGACCGGGCCGGGCAGATGGGGCTGAAGCGCGTTGCTCACGCGGGCGAGGAGGGGCCGCCCGAATACGTCTGGGAGGCACTTGATCTGCTGCACATCGACCGCATGGACCACGGCAACCGGTCGATGGAGGACGAAGGGCTGATCGCGCGTCTGGCCGCAGAGCAGATGACGCTGACCGTCTGTCCCCTGTCGAACCTGAAGCTCTGCGTGGTTGACGACCTGACGACCCATCCAGTGCCGGAGATGCTTCGGCGGGGCATCCGCGTCACCCTGAACTCCGACGATCCCGCATACTTCGGTGGCTATGTGAACGAGAATTACCGCCAGCTGGCCCGGGCGACCGGTCTGACCCGTACGCAGCTGGCCGACATGGCCAGCAACAGCTTTTCCGGCTCCTTCCTGTCCGAAGCGGACAAGGCGCGGCATATCGCCGACCTCAACGGATGGGTTGCTCGCCACGCTTGACTTGAAGGCGGAGTCGGGGCCTTTGTGCGCCCGCTCTCGCGGGAGAGATCGGGCTGCCTTCCTCATCAGTCGAGGGTGGACCCGGAGCCGAAGGCGCAACCGCCCCGGAAACGCTCAGGCAAACGGACCGCGAGGACACACGGACGCTGGAAAGTCACCCGCCACTCTTTTTTGGCACCAGGGTGCGCCGACGGAGCAAGCCGGGTTTCCCGGCGGAATCTCTCAGGCCTCACAGACAGCGGGGGCGCGAGACCGGCGGGTGACCGCCCCAACACGCGACCCCGAAGGCCAGCATGACCGACGCTCCCCTGAAGACCACGCCGCTCAACGCTGCGCATCGGGCGCTCGGCGCGCGCATGGTCGGCTTTGGCGGCTACGACATGCCGGTCCAGTATGAAGGCGTCCTGGCCGAGCACCGCTGGACCCGCGAGCACGCCGGACTGTTCGACGTGTCCCACATGGGCCAGTGCAAGATCACCGGCAACGACGCCATCGCCCAGTTCGAACGCTTCGTTTCCGGCGACTATCAGGCGCTTAAGGCCGGCAAGCAGAAGTACTCCCTGCTGCTGAACGCGCAGGGCGGCATCATCGACGACCTGATGGCGGGCAAGCCTGACCACGACGGCCTGTTCGTCGTCGTCAACGCGGGCAACAAGGATGAGGACTTCGCCTTCTGGCACGCCAACCTCTCCGGCGACGCTAGGCTGACCGTTCTGGACGACCGCGCCCTCATCGCCATCCAGGGCCCCGAAGCCGCCGAGGTCATGGTCGCGCACGAGCCGGTGCTGGCCGAGTTCGGCTTCATGGACACGGCCCGGCTGATGCTGTTCGGCGTGGACTGCTACATCTCCCGCTCTGGCTATACCGGCGAGGATGGTTATGAGATCTCGGTCCCGGCGGCGGACGCCGAGCGCATCTGGACGCTGTTGCTGAAAGACGCGCGGGTGAAGCCGATTGGCCTTGGCGCGCGGGATTCCCTGCGGCTCGAGGCGGGTCTGCCGCTTCACGGCCATGACATTGATCCGACGACCTCGCCGGTCGAGGCGGCCCTGACCTTCGCGCTCTCCAAATCGCGGAAAGAAGCGGCGAACTTCAACGGAGCCGAGCGGGTGCTGAAGGAGTTGGCGGACGGCCCGAGCCGTGTCCGCGTCGGCCTGCATGTCAAGGAAGGCGCTCCGGCCCGTGAGGGCGCAGACATCGCAGATTCGGACGGCACCGTGATCGGAAAGGTCACCTCGGGTGGGCCGTCGCCCAGCCTCGGAAAGAACATCGCCATGGGCTATGTCCCGCCGTCGCATGCGGCGCTGGGCAGGGCGATGCAGGTCATCGTGCGAGGCAAGGCCGCGGCTGCCGAGGTCGTCGCCATGCCGTTCGTCGCCCAACGCTATCACCGCAAACCCAAAGCCTGAGGGGTCGTCATGAAGTTCACCAAGGATCACGAATGGGTCCGGCTCGAGGGCGATGTCGCCACGGTCGGGATCACCAAGCACGCCGCCGACCAGCTCGGTGACGTGGTCTTCGTCGAGACGCCGGAAGCCGGTCGGGCCGTGTCGCAGAAGGACGGCTTCGCCGTGGTCGAGAGCGTCAAGGCGGCGTCGGACGTCTACGCCCCCGTCTCGGGCGAGGTCATCGAGGGCAACGACGCCCTGGCCTCGGCACCCGAGACCGTCAACGCCGACCCCGAAGGCGCCGGCTGGTTCGCCAAGATCAAGGTCTCCGATGCGTCAGAGCTGGACGGCCTGATGGACCGCGCGGCCTACGACCAGTTCCTGACGACGCTTTAGTTTCTTCCGCTCATCCCGGCGAAAGCCGGGACCCAGTTCTTTCGCGGGGCAGGGTGCGTGGGATGAGCGGAATAGAGTTATGCGCTACTTGCCCCTGACCCCCGACGACCGCTCCGCCATGCTGGCGGCGATCGGCACCAAGACGATCGACGACCTGTTCGTGGATGTGCCGCATTCGGCGCGGCGCGACGGTGTCGTGGACCTGCCGCGCGTCATGGGCGAGCTGGAGGTCGAGCGGGCGCTGAAGAGCCTCGCGGCGAAGAACACCGTGGCCGGTGACGTGCCCTTCTTCTGCGGGGCCGGGGCCTATCGCCATCATGTCCCGGCGACGGTGGATCACATCATCCAGCGCTCGGAGTTCCTGACCAGCTACACGCCGTACCAGCCCGAGATCGCGCAGGGTACGCTACAGTATCTCTATGAGTTCCAGACCCAGGTTGCCAACCTGACCGGGATGGAGGTGGCCAACGCCTCGCTCTACGACGGCTCGACCGCCATGGCCGAGGGCGTGCTGATGGCCACCCGGGTGACACGCCGGAACAAGGCGGTGATCTCCGGCGGGGTGCATCCCCACTATGTCGCGGCGACCGAGACCGTGGTCCACGCGGTCGGCGTCGAGACCGAGGTCCTGCCGGCCGCCATCGACGCCGAGGCCGACGTCATCGGCAAGATCGGTCCGGACACGGCCTGCGTGGTCGTGCAGACGCCCAATGTCTTCGGCACCGCCACCGACGTGACGAAGATCGCCGAAGCCGCCAAGGCCGCCGGCGCCCTGCTGATCGTCGTGGTCACCGAGGCCATTTCGATGGGTCTGTTGAAGTCGCCCGGCGAGATGGGGGCCGATATCGTCGCCGCCGAGGGCCAGTCAATCGGCAACGCCCTGAACTACGGCGGGCCCTATGTCGGCCTGTTCGCTGCGCGCGAGAAGCTGATCCGCCAGATGCCCGGTCGTCTGTGTGGTGAGACTGTCGACGCCGACGGCGAGCGGGGCTTCGTGCTCACCCTGTCGACGCGCGAGCAGCACATCCGGCGCGACAAGGCGACGTCGAACATCTGCACCAACTCAGGTCTGTGCTGTCTGGCGTTCTCGATCCACATGAGCCTGCTGGGCGAGACGGGGCTTCGCAAGCTGGCCCTGCTGAACCATGAGAAGGCTCTGGCGACGCGCGACGCGCTCGCCGCCATTCCGGGCGTGGAGGTCCTAACCCCGCGCTTCTTCAACGAGTTCGCCGTGCGGCTGCCGCGTTCCGCCGTCGAGGTGGTGGAGCGTCTGGCCGAGCACCGCGTGCTGGCGGGCGTGCCGTTCAGCCGCCTGAACCCCGGGGCCGGCATGGACGACGTCCTGCTGGTCGCGGCCACCGAGACGACGCTGGACGCCGACATCCAGATCCTTGCGAGCGCGCTCGCCAAGGTCCTGGCGAACTAAAGGAGCGGAAACATGAGCACCATGAACACTGTCGGCCGCCCGACGGCCCCCGCTCCGCACCAGCCGGACCATGACTACAAGCATCCGACCCTGACCGGCGGACGCGGCCTGTTGCAGGACGAGCCGCTGATCTTCGAGGGCGACGGCTGGTTCAAGACCGGCGTCGACCTGGCCGAGCCGAAGTCCGACGGCGGCGATCTGGGCGATCTCGTTCGCCGCGATCCGATCGGCCTGCCGGGCCTCAGCGAGCCCGAGGCCATGCGCCACTATGTGCGCCTCAGCCAGAAGAACCACGCCATCGATCTGGCGCTGTATCCGCTCGGCTCGTGCACGATGAAGCACAATCCGCGTCTGAACGAGAAGATGGCGCGCCTGCCGGGCTTCTCCGACATCCACCCGCTGCAGCCGGTCTCGACGGTGCAGGGGGCGCTCGCCCTGATGGATCAACTGGCCCACTGGCTGAAGACCCTGACCGGCATGCCGGCGGTAGCCATGTCGCCCAAGGCCGGGGCTCACGGCGAGCTGTGCGGCCTGATGGCCATCCGCGCCGCCCACGAGGCGTCGGGCGAACACCTGAAGCGCCGCAAGGTGCTGGTGCCGACCTCGGCCCACGGCACCAATCCGGCGACCGCCGCCTTCGTCGGCTACACCGTCGTGGAGGTGGCCCAGACGGATGACGGCCGCGTGGACGTGGCGGACCTGGCGTCCAAGCTGGGCGACGACGTCGCCGCCATCATGGTGACCAACCCCAACACCTGCGGCCTGTTCGAACGGGACATCATCGAGATCGCGCGGCTGACGCACGAGGCCGGGGCCTATTTCTACTGCGACGGCGCCAACTTCAACGCCATCGTCGGCCGGGTGCGGCCGGGCGACCTGGGCGTCGACGCGATGCACATCAACCTGCACAAGACCTTCTCCACGCCCCACGGCGGAGGCGGGCCGGGCGCCGGGCCGGTGGTGCTGTCGGAGGCGCTCGCGCCCTTCGCCCCGGCCCCCTGGGTCGTCAGCGACGGCGACGGCTTCAAGCTGATCGAGCGCGGCGAGGACGAAGCGGCCCAGGCGTTTGGCCGGATGTGCGCCTTCAACGGCCAGATGGGCATGTTCGTCCGCGCCCTCAGCTACATGATGAGCCATGGCTCCGACGGCCTGCGTCAGGTTGCCGAGGACGCCGTGCTGAACGCCAACTACATCAAGGCCCGCTTGTCGGACGTGATGAGCGCCGCCTTCCCCGACGGCCCCTGCATGCACGAGGCCCTGTTCGACGACGAATGGCTGAAGGGCACGGAGATCACCACGCTGGATTTCGCCAAGGCGATGATCGACGAGGGCTTCCACCCCATGACCATGTACTTCCCCCTGGTCGTGCACGGAGCCATGCTGATCGAGCCGACCGAGACGGAGTCCAAGGCCGAGCTGGACCGGTTCATCAATGCGCTTCGCCTGCTGGCCCAGGCGGCGAAGGCGGGCGAGGTCGACCGCTTTAAGAACGCGCCGTTCCACGCGCCGCTGCGTCGCCTGGACGAGACCCGCGCCGCCCGCTCGCCCCGCCTGCGCTGGACGGCGCCCGAGGGCCACAACATGGCGGCGGAGTAGGGGGCTCAGGTCGGCGGCGGCACCAGGCCGATCGACTTCAGCACCACGGCCTGCACCACCATGATCGCCAGCCAGCTCAGGCTGTCGGTGGTCATGGCCCCGGCCGATCCGCCCCGATGCGCGTGATTGACGACGGTCGCGGGCACGACGAAGCCAATCCAGATCACCACCGCGCTGCCGATCGCCATGGTCCATTCCCCGGCCTCGGACGGTGCCAGGATCAGCGCCCCCGCCAGGATGGCGCACAGCCACGCCTGGGCGAGCACGATGGCCACGATGACGCCGGGCCTCAGCGCCGGTCCCGCTCCGCCGCCCGTCATCCGCCCCAGCAGCCACCGGACCAGCAGCCCTGCCGCCAGCCCGCATCCGGTCGCCGCCGCGATCGGCAGGGCGTTCATCACGATATAGATCATCCAGCGCCTCCCTCTGGCGCAGAGAGGACCACCCGGCCCGACTGGTGGCAATCCCGTCGTCCGACCCTGCGGCGTGCGGCCGCGTGACAGCCCGACGCGCGACACCAGCGCCGCTGGCTTGGCCATACCGTCCGGTCCACGGACGGACCATGCAAACGCCCCCCGACCCGAACCGCGTCCGCCTGATCCAGGCCGTTGGCTGCCTCAGCTACATTGTGGGTGCCGCTGTCGTGGCCGGGTTGGCCATGATGATCTGGCGCATCGTCTAGGGGCGCGCTCGGGCGGTCGATCGGCTAGGGTGCACCCATGAGCACCGAAATGTGGATCGCCGTCGCCGTCTTCGTCGGCCTGAACTTCGTCGCCGCCTCCAGCGGCGGGCTGTTCAAGCCGGGAGCCTGGTACGCGGGCCTGAACAAGCCGTCCTGGACCCCGCCCAACTGGGCCTTTCCGGTCGTCTGGGGCCTGCTGTTCGCGCTGAACGCCTGGGCCGGCTGGATGATCTGGGAGGCGGTCGGGGCGTCGCGGCCGGACGTGCTGGCCCTCTACATCGGCTCTCTGGCGCTGAACGCCGGCTGGTCCTGGCTGTTCTTCGGGCTCAAGCGCATGGACCTGGCCCTGATCGACGTCGCCCTGCTCTGGCTGTCCCTGGTCGCGGTCATCGCCGTCTTCTGGTCGATCCGCCCGGCCGCCGCCCTGCCGGTCGTGCCCTATCTGTTGTGGGTCACCATCGCCGCGGCCCTGAACCGACGGATGATCCAGCTCAATCCCGCCGAGGCGCGGGGCGGGCGCTGAGCCTCAGGCCGCCACGGCCGACCGCCCGGCGGCTAGGCGCTCGACCTCGCGCCCGATGTCCAGCGTCGTGTGCGCCGGCGTGACCTCGATGAATGCGACGCCGGCCCGGCGTAGCGCCTCGCGCTTCACCGCGTCACGCGCCGCCGCCGTGCCCAGATAATGCCCCGAGCCCTGGAACTCGACCGCCGCCAAAGGTTCTCCATTGGCGGCGATCACCAGCAAGTCCACCCGCTTGCTGTTGATTGCGGCGTGGGCCTGCCGATCCGGGCTGCGAATGATCTCGCCTAGACTGACCTGGGCCATGACCCGCCAAGGCAGGGCGCGGGCCTTCACCTCCCGTTCGAGCGACAAGAACACCTGCGCCTCGTCCTTGGACATCAGGCGCTTCTTCTCGTAGACGGCCTCCATCACGACCTTGAGCTGATCGGTCGGGTCCTGCATCGAAGGCGCGGACGGTCGAACGGTCGCGGGCGCCGGCTTCGCGTATGGCCCGCGTCGGCGACCATTCCATCGCTGCGGCGCGAGCAGCCGGGGCCCAGTCGCGCCGACGATCCAGGCCAGGAATATCGCGCCAGCCGTGGCCAGGATTTGTAGCTCCGTCGCACTCGTCACGATCTCGAACACCGCCGCCGCCTTCGCGCTTTGAACGGCAGATTGCGTCATCCGCCTTCTCCAGGGCTTAAGCGGCGTGGTGAACGGCGGTGGTCGGCTGCCAAACGGATCAACCGACGTTTCGAGCGTTCATCGTCGGGTCTGCCGGAGCGCCTCGAACAGCCCGATCCCCGCGCTGACCGCCAGATTCAGCGACCGCGCACCGGGCTCCAGCGGGATCACCACCCGTACATCCGCCGCCTCGTGCACGAAGTCCGGCGCGCCCGACGGTTCCGATCCGAACAGGAGGACATCGTCCGGCTGGAACGCGAAAGCGGTCAGCGGCGTCGCCCCCTTGGTCGTGAACAGCACCAGCCGTCCGGGGCCTCGGGCGGCCTGAAAGGCGTCCCAGTCGGCATGCCGGGTCATGTGCGAGAGCGGGCCATAATCCAGGGCCGCGCGCTTCATCGCCCGGTCGTCGAACGCGAACCCTGTCGGCTCGATCACATGCAGCTCCACCCCGAAGCAGGCCGAGAGGCGGATGCAGGCGCCGACGTTCTGGGGGATGGCCGGTTGAAAAAGGGCGAGACGCATTCTAAGGCCCCTCATAAGCGCGGGATGGGGTCCTGTCGCGGTCCGGATTGAGACCGCTTCTCACGAAGCATCGAAATCTTGCGGCGATGCGCCGCAAAGCCGGGTCGGGCCTTGCATCCCAGATGGCGCTATAGGAACGCACTCACGCGCGGGGTCCGACTCGGACGCCCGCCGTCGCAGTTTTTGGAAAGGTGAGCCGTGGCCGAATCGGTCGTGAATCCAGACGGGACGCCGGAAGGCGAAGCCACCCGCCGAGACTTCATCCACATCGCCGCGGGTGCCGCGGCGGTTGGTGCTGGCGTGATGGCGGCCTGGCCGCTGATCAACTCGATGAACCCGGCCGCCGACACCCTGGCGCTGTCGACCGTCGAGTTCGACACCTCCAAGGTCGCCGAAGGTCAGCAGATCGTCATCACCTGGCAGGGCAAGCCGGTTTTCATCCGCAACCGCACTGCCGCCGAGGTCCAGCGCGCTGTCGCCGATGATAATGCCTCTCTGAAGGATCCCCAGACCGATGCCGAACGGACCAAGCCGGGCCATGAGCCGATGCTGGTCGTTCTGGGCAACTGCACCCACCTGGGCTGCATCCCCACCTTCGGAACGGGTGACTACGGCGGCTGGTTCTGCCCCTGCCACGGCTCGCACTACGATGTCTCGGGTCGCATCCGCAAAGGACCGGCACCCCTGAACCTGATCGTGCCGGAGTACGAATTCACCGCCGGCTCCACCATCCGGATCGGCTGAGGCTAGGAAACGATGAGCGGACACGAATCTACCTACGTCCCCAAGACCGGCGTTGAGAAGTGGCTCGACACCCGTCTTCCGATCGTGCGCTTCGGCGCCGACTACATGTCGCTGCCGACGCCGAAGAACCTGAACTACTGGTACACCTTCGGTGCGATCCTCACGATCTGCCTGGTGACCCAGATTGTCACCGGCATCTTCCTGGCGATGCACTACCAGCCGAACACCGAAATGGCCTTCGCCTCCGTCGAACGCATCATGCGTGACGTGAACGGCGGTTGGGTGATCCGCTATGTACACCAGACCGGGGCCTCGATGTTCTTCATCGCGGTCTACATTCACATGCTGCGCGGCCTCTACTACGGATCCTACAAAGCCCCCCGCGAGATGATCTGGATCCTGGGCTGCGTGATCTTCTTCCTGATGATCGCCACGGCCTTCCTCGGCTACGTCCTGCCGTGGGGCCAGATGTCCTACTGGGGTGCCGAGGTTATCACCAACCTGATCGGGGCCATCCCCCTGATCGGCGAGCCGGTGCTGATCTGGCTGCGCGGTGGTCCGGCGATCGACAACGCTACGCTCAACCGCTTCTTCTCGCTGCACTACCTGCTGCCGTTCGTGATCTTCGGCGTGGTCGTGCTGCACCTGTGGGCGCTGCATACGGCCGGTCAGAACAATCCGGTCGGCATCCTGATCCCCAAGGAGCGCGTGGCCAAGGACACCGTGCCATTCCACCCGTACTACACGGTCAAGGACGGCTTCGCGCTGATCCTGTTCCTGATGATGTTTGCGGTCTTCGTCTTCTTCATGCCCCACGCCCTGGGTCACCCGGACAACTACATCCAGGCCAACCCTCTGGTGACGCCGCCTCACATCGTGCCGGAGTGGTATCTGCTGCCCTTCTACGCGATCCTGCGCGCCATCCCCGACAAGTTCGGCGGCGTGGTGGCCATGTTCGCGGCCATCGGCGTGCTGTTCGTCCTGCCCTGGCTCGACACCTCCAAGGTGCGCTCCATGCGCTACCGCCCGACGGCCAAGATCTTCTACGCGATCTTCGTGGCGAACGCCTTCGTCCTGGGCTGGTGCGGCGCGATGCTGCCCGACGCACAAGTCGTCCCGGGTATGCCTAGTTTCGTCCTGTTTGACGGCGAGCTGAACTCCTACCTGTGGCTGACGCGTCTCGCGACGCTCTACTACTTTGCCTTCTTCCTCGTGGTCCTGCCCTATCTCGGGCTCAAGGAGGTCCCGTTGAAGATACCTGCGTCGATCTCGGAACCGGTGCTGAAAGGTGCCGATGCCATGACCGCCGCTGCCCCTGCCGCGCCTGAGAAGAAGGGCTGATCCCGATGAGCCTCTCCCTTCGCAAGATCGCGGTCGCGGCCCTGGCGATCGCCGCCATCTCCTCTCCGGCCTTCGCGGCCGGCGAGGCCAAGCACCCCCGCTCGGCCGGTTTCTCGTTCGAGGGGCCGTTCGGCACCTTCGATCAGGCCCAGCTGCAGCGCGGGTACAAGGTCTATCGGGAGGTCTGCTCGGCCTGCCACTCGATGGACCTGCTGAGCTTCCGGACGCTCGGTGAGCGCGGCGGACCGTTCTATGATCCGTCGGCACCCAGCGCGGCCGAGAATCGCTTCGTGCGCGCCATCGCGGCTGAGGCCCAGATCGCCGACATCGATACCGAGACCGGCGAGCCGATCATGCGTCCCGGCATCGCTGCGGACCGCTTCCCCAGCCCGTGGCCCAACCGTACCGCTGGCGCAGCAGCCAATGGCGGTGCCTATCCGCCGGACCTTTCGGTCATGGCCAAGGCGCGCAAGGACGGCTCAAACTACATCTACTCGCTGCTGAGCGGCTATGTGGATCCGCCGGCGGGCCTGCGCATCGGCCCCGGTCAGTACTACAACCCCTACATGATGGGCGACATGACGCCCTTCTGGGACGGAGACCCGGAAGAGGTCCCTTATGGCGGGTTCATCGCCATGCCGCCGGTGCTGTCGGATGGACAGGTCACGTTCGATGACGGCACCGAAGCCACCGTCGATCAGATGGCCAAGGACGTCGCGGCCTTCATCACCTGGGCGTCTGACCCCCGGGCGACGGAGCGCAAGCAATCCGGTATGGGCGTTCTGGCCTTCCTCGCCATCTTCGCCGGCCTGACCTACGCGAGCTACCGCCGCATCTGGAAGAACGTCGCGCACTGAACCCGGGACCACCGTCCGGACATGGAGAGCCCGCCGGAGATGTCTCTGGCGGGCTTTCTTGTGGCCCACGGCAACGGGACACAACAGACAGCACACTTTGCGCATGACGGGCCTCATCAAGACTGACCTGGCCCACCGGCCGACGCCTTCGTGGACGCGGCGTTCGCTTTCGCTGTGACACTGCTGATCGACGTCAGCCTGGCCCTTCGCGCCCGGGAATTTTCAGCCCTCAGCGCGACGACCGATTCAGTCGACACCGGAGACTCGACCTCCTAACCTTCCGGTCTCCGTTCTTCACGAAGGTCCGTCCATGCGCCTCCTTACCGCTGTTGCCGTCCTGGCCCTCGCCCTGCCTGCCGCCGCTCAGGAGGTGGCCTTCGACCCTGTCCGTCTGTCCCAGCACACGCGCATCCTGTCGGCGGATGACTATCAGGGACGCGGCATTGCCACGCCGGCCGAGGACCGGGTCATCGGCTACGTGTCCGGTGCGATGGCCGCTGCGGGACTGGAGCCCGGCGGCGAGAACGGCGGATGGACCCAGGCCGTAGCGCTGAACCGCTTCACCGCCTCCAATGTGCAGGCCCGGCTTTCGGTCGCTGACTGGACCCTTCCGCTCGTTCAGGGAGAGCAAATCGTCGTCTCGACGCGTCGTCCGGGCCAAAGCCGTATCGCGCTGTCCGACGCGCCGCTGGTGTTCGTCGGCTATGGCATCAATGCGCCGGAGCGGGACTGGAACGACTTCAAGGGCCAGGACATGACCGGCAAGATCCTGGTCGTCCTGGTCAACGACGCCGATTTCGAGGAACCGGCGCTGAACACGTTCGGTGGCCGGGCCATGACCTACTACGGCCGCTGGACCTACAAGTACGAGGAGGCGGCGCGGCAAGGCGCGGCCGGCGTCATCATCGTGCATGAGGACGCTCCCGCCTCCTACGGTTGGACCACGGTCCGCAACAGCTGGTCAGCACCGAACTTCGACATCGTGCGCTCCAACGCGAACGAGCGCATTCCAGTTGAGAGCTGGCTGCAGCGCGACGTCGCTGTCGAGCTCTTCCGCCGCGCAGGACTGGATTTCGACGCGCTGAAGATGCAGGCCCGCAGCCGTGACTTCCAGCCGGTGGCCCTGACGGGGGCCACACTCGATGTCACCCTTGATGTGGCGTCCGAGCAGATCGTCACACACAACATCATCGGTCGCCTGCCAGGCACGACGCGACCGGACGAGACCATCCTCTTCACCGGCCACTGGGATCACATCGGCGTGGGTGCGCCCGATGCTGAGGGTGACGCCATCTTCAATGGGGCGGTGGACAATGCGTCGGGCATCGCCGGCCTTCTGGAATTGGCCCGCATCGCTACCGCCGGGCCGCGGCCTGAGCGGTCGCTTGTCTTCATCGGCTTCACAGCCGAGGAGAGCGGCCTTCTCGGCTCGGAGTACTACGCCGCCAATCCCCTGTATCCGCTGGAGACGACCGTCGGCGGCTTCAACATGGACTCGGCAAATGTCTACGGCCGCACGCGGCATCTGGGCGTGATCGGCTATGGCCAGTCGGCGGATTTCGATGCACGCCTGGAGGCGGCGGCCTCGGCCCAGGGCCGCACGATCGAGCCGGACCAGATGACCCAGGCGGGCTTCTACTTCCGCTCCGACCACTTCCCCCTCGCCAAGCGCGGCGTGCCGATGGTCTATGCGGATTCCTCTGGCCCCTTTGTCGATGAGCCGATCGCGGCGCGTACCGCTGCCCGCGACGAATACACAGCGCGTCGCTATCACCAGGCCAACGACGAGTGGTCGGGTGACTGGGACTACCGCGGCCAGATCCAGGACCTGGAGCTCTACTGGTCCATCGCCCGCGACCTGGCCAACAGCCGCGACTGGCCCACGTGGTCCGAAACGTCGGAGTTCGCTACGGCTCGAGCCGCCAGCGACGGTGCCCGCGACTAGTCCCTACATGACGAAACCGTAATGCGCCGTACCGCGCATCCGCATTTAGGTTTCCGCGAACAGCGGAGGACGACCCCTTGACGATGCGTGGACTGATTGGCGGTGTTGCCGCCCTGGCGATGGTGTTCGGCGCAGGGCTCGCCCAGGCGCAGAGCTTTTCGGCCGAGCGGCTGTCGGACGGAATCCGCCAGATCTCGACCGACGAATTCCAGGGTCGCTATCCGGGCACGGAAGGCGAGCGCCTTACGCTGGCCTGGCTGCAGGCCCAGTACGAGGCGATGGGCATGCAACCCGGCGGGCCGGACGGCCAGTGGCTGCAGGTCGTTGAGCTGAACCGCTACATGCCTGTCGCAGGTTCGGCCTCGGCCAGCTGGACTGGCCCGGATGGGACGGTCCATCCCCTGACGGTCGGGACGGACATCATTCTCCGCTCGGCCACAAACGACGGCCGCGCTGCCGTGCAGAACGCCGGTCTCGTCTTCGCCGGCTATGGCATCCATGCGCCGGAGCGGAACTGGGACGACTACGGCGACATCGACGTGCGTGGAAAGATCGTCATTGTCATGTCGGGGGAGCCGACCGCACCAGAAGTGACGGATCGATTCAACGGTGCCTACTCCACCAACTATCAATCCGGTGCTTACAAGGCAGACGAGGCCTTCCGCCGGGGGGCGGTGGGCATCATCACCCTGGTCATGGTCCCGGCGACCGACGCCAACTGGCTCCGCGCCGGCCAGTTCAACAGCCGAGAGCGCACCTTGACGCCGGGTGCCGCGGACCTGGAGTTCTCGGGCGCTATCAATCACGACACGGCTCAGATGTGGGCGGCGGCAGCCGGTCTCAGCCCCGCTGACATGGCCGATTTTGCCACCGGAAACTTCCGGGCCAGGGCGCTGGAAGGCGTCACCCTGTCGGTCTCTGCTGAGGAGACCATCTCCACCCTGACGACGCACAATCTGCTGGCCAAGATCGAGGGGACCGAGCGCCCTGACGAGGTCATCATCTACTCGGCCCACTGGGACCATGTCGGTGTCGGCGCCGACCACGTCAGCCCGGTCTCGACGACCGAGGACAACATCTACAACGGGGCCTGGGACAACGCGTCCGGCACCGTCGCCATCGTCGAGATGGCTCGCCAGCTCGCCGCCGCACCGCGCCCCGAGCGTACCTTCGTCTTTGCCCACATGGCAGCCGAGGAGATGGGTCTGCTGGGGGCCTACGCCTACACTGCGGACCCAGTCTATCCGCTGGCGACGACGGTGGCCGACATCAATATCGACATGCTGCCCCTGTCGCCACCGACCCGCGACATCGCCATCTTCGGCAAGGGCCAGAACGATCTGGAAGACCGGCTGCAGGTGCTGGCCGAGGCCGAAGGCCGCTATGTCGGCGACGACGGTATGCCCGAACAGGGCTTCTACTACCGCTCAGACCACTTCCCCTTCGCCCGCGCGGGCGTGCCGGCGTTGATGACCTGGCACGGCTGGGACTGGGACGAGGGCGGCCGTGAAGCCGGCGAGGCCGCCTGGCGCGCCAGGTTCGGTGCCGACTATCACCGTCCGTCCGACGAATGGTCCGAGGATCTCGACTTCCGCTCCGCGGTCGAGAACCTGACGCTGCTGTATCGCCTGGGCCTTGACCTGGCGAACAGCGAGGACTGGCCGGGCTGGAAGCCGACGTCGGAGTTCGGCACCGTCCGCGAACGGACCGCTGCCGCACGTCAGTAACGAATGATCCCGGTGACTGCGGGGGTGCGCGCTTCGCCTCCCGGTCGCCGGGAACGGTCTTCAGTCGTCTGTCTTCTTCGCCCGATGGTCGACCGGGCAGACGCGCCGCGAACCGGTCTGGCGGAACGGGGACAGGCGCAGCTTGGACTCGTGGTCGGCAGGGCCGGGCGATCCATCCGGCTTGAGGCCGCGATAGTAGAGCTTCTGCCACTGGTCGGCCGGAGCTGTCGGCTTGGTGCGCTTGACCCACTCCTGGAAAGCGTTGCGCGACGCGCTCCAGCCTTCATAGGTTTCCAGTAAGTCCGGCTGATCTTCCAGTGGGCGGAGTTCCGGCTTCAGGCCATCGACCACGCCCCGCGGCGTAGGGAAGAAGAAGCAGAAGGGCTCGTTCTCCTCGAACCGCACCCAGACATCAGGTCGGGTGAAGCGCCAGTTCATGGTGAAGGTATAGGGCGACCAGTCTGCCTCGATCAGGCCGCTCATCGGCGCGATCCCGTCCTTCATGGTGTTCGGCGGTCCGCCGACCCAGAGGTTCCAGCCCTCTGACGTCCGCATGATGCCGTCGACGTGGAACGTCAGCGTGCCACTGCCGAAAAGCGAGTGCGCCGCCTTCTTGGGGTCTGCGCCCTTGTCCAGGACGATCTCGACGGACCTGGCGTCCACCCCTCCGTGCCATCGGGCAGAGAAACCGAACGGATTGAGCACCACCCAACCGTGAGAGTTCGCCACGGCGAGTGGCAGGCACCGATAGGCGAAGCTCTCGGGCGTCTCGGTCATCCAGTCGCGGCGGGCTGACGCGGGCTCGATGCGAGGTGTCCAGCCACGACGGACATAGCAGGTGAGCTCCGTTTCGGCGGCGCGAGCAGGGGCGTCGGGCCGACGGGCGGGAGCCGATCCCTTGAGCCGCTTCCTCATGGCCGACCTCCGTCGATGCCTCAGCTGAACAGGAAGTTCATCACGTCGCCGTCTTTGACGACATAGCTCTTGCCCTCGGCGCGCAGCTTGCCGGCCTCACGCGCCTTGGCCTCGCCGCGAAGCGCCACGTAGTCGTCGTAGGCGATGGTCTCAGCGCGGATGAAACCCTTTTCGAAGTCCGTGTGGATCACGCCCGCCGCCTGCGGGGCCGTATCACCGACATGGATGGTCCAGGCGCGTGCCTCCTTGGGCCCCACGGTGAAGTACGATTGCAGACCCAGCAGGGCATAGGCTTCGCGGATCAGCCGGTTCAGGCCGGGCTCGGCCAGCCCCATGCTTTCCAGGAACTCCAGCTGCTCGGCCTCGTCGAGGACGGCGAGCTCTGAGTCGATCTTGGCCGAGATGACCACGGTGTTGGCCCCGTCGGTCTTGGCGCGCTCGGCCACCTTGTCGGACAACTCATTGCCCTTGTCGGCGGAGGTCTCGTCGACGTTGGCCACATAGAGGGCGGGCAGGGCGGTCAGCAGCTGCAGCATGTCCCAGGCCTTGCGGTCCTCCTTGGACACGTCGGGAAGCGCCGTGCGGGCTGGCTTGCCGGCGTTCAGCTTGGACAGGGCCAGATCGACCAGCTTCAGGCTCAGCTGGCTTTCCTTGTCACCGCCCTTGGCGCGCTTCTCCATCTGCACCCGCCGACGTTCCAGGCTCTCCAGGTCGGCCAGCATCAGCTCGGTCTCGATGATCTCCAGGTCGGAGATCGGATCGATGCGGTTCTCGACGTGGGTGATGTCGTCATCGATGAAGCAGCGGGCGACGAAGGCGACGGCGTCGCAGTCGCGGATGTTGGCCAGGAACTGGTTGCCCAAGCCCTCACCCTTGGACGCGCCACGTACCAGGCCGGCGATGTCCACGAAGGTAATCCGCGAGGGAATGATTTCCTTCGATCCCGCGATCTCGGCCAGAACCTTCAGGCGCGGCTCAGGGACCGCCACATCGCCGGTGTTCGGCTCGATGGTGCAGAACGGATAGTTGGCGGCCTGGGCCGCCGCCGTCTTGGTCAGGGCGTTGAACAGGGTGGACTTGCCGACGTTGGGCAGGCCGACGATCGCGACTTTCAGGGCCATGGGTCTCGGGCGCTTTCAGGGAAGGGCGAGCCTTTAGCGGGTTCGGTCCCGTTTGTCAGGCTCGCCGACCCGGGAAACCGTCACCCGTTGGGAAAGCCTTCGTTCGCCTCCGTCGGCTGTCCCACACGCGCGGTGACCGTCACATCCGGTGCGTTGTCGAACTTCAGGGTCAGCTCGACGGTGTCACCCTCCACGAGAGGCTCCCTGACGCCGTTCAGCATGATGTGGTTGCCGCCCGGGGTGAAGTTGACCACCTGCCCGCCGGTGAGGGGCACGCCGCCCTCGATGGGCCGCATCATCATCATGTTGCTCTCCATCTTCATCTCGTGGATCTGGACGCGAGGGGCGACCGGGCTCTCGACCGAGACGAGGCGGTCGTCCGCGGCGGCGACCAGGTTCAGGTAGCAGGCGGTGACCTGGCGCCCGTTCGGCGTGGGCCGACAGACCTCGTCGGCGACGATGATCTGGGTAATCGTGTTCCCGTCGGCGTCCGTATAGGTATTGCCGATATTGGCGGGCTCGCCGCAGGCTGTCAGGCCCAGCAGAGGGAGCGCGGCGACGGCGAAAAGGCGTTTCATTCTTTCAGGTCCTTTCAGGCGGCCGGGGCCGATGTGGGGTTGAGTGCGCTCACGATCCGGTTCAGCACGACAGCAACGACAAGGCTCAGTCCGGTCAAGGGATACAGGACTGCGAGCGGCAGGACGATGGCCAGCACCGCGACCTTGGCGCGCGGTCCGGGCGGTGCGACGGGCGCGCCGAGACGTCCCTTGGGTCGTCGCTTCCACCACATGATCAGGGCGGAGATGGCCAGAACCCATACGGCGACGCAGGCCCCCAGCATGATCCAGCGATTGATCTGTCCGTACTGCGTGCCCTGGTGCACCGCGATGCCCCATTCGAACGCGCGTGCGCCAGTGCCGAAGTCGGTGGCGGTGATGTCTCGCAGCACATCACCCGTACGATCGAAATAGATCACACGCGCGTCCTCGGACCGGGCGTTCTCATAGGCCACGGTCACGGCGCGATCGGGCGAGGCGGGCAGGGTCACCAGAAAGGGCCGTGGCATGCCTGCGTCTTCCGCCGAGGCGAGGATGCGATCCAGATCGATCGGTGCCGGTGCTGCGGTCATCCCGGCATGTTCCAGCGTCCAGCCCGCGCCCTGAGGCGCGTCGCCGTGCTCGGCATGGACCCACTCGGACGCAACCGGCGCGGCGGGTCGCCCGAAGCCGGCCTCGCGCACGGCCCTCATGACCTCGTCGCCCCAGACCGCCGACCAAGGCATGCCGGTTGCGGCCAGGAAGAAGATCACGGCACCGGCGTACAGACCCGTCACGGCATGGATGTCGCGCCACAGGGGGCGTCCCGCCCGCGCCTTGATCGTGACGACACCCGCATCCCGCTTCCTCGGCCACCACAGGAAGACGCCTGTGGCCACCAGGATCATCGACCACCCGGCGACCAGCTCGACCAGGATGTTCAGCCCCGGCCCGAACAGGACCAGGGAGTGGATCTCCTTGACCGTTTCGGTCACGCCCTCTGCGGGGGCCGTCCCTGTGACCCGCGCGTTGGAAGGATCCACGAAGACGGCGCGGCGCGATCCGTCTTCGGCCTCGACGGTCACCTTCACGGCCCGGTCCTTGCGGTCGGGAACCAGGATCGTCGCGACCCGGCCCGGGATCGCGGTCGCGGCGGCCTCTGCCCAGGCGGCGGGCACGGTCAAGGCGCTGGACGGCGCGATCGCCGCAACGCCGCGCGTCTGCCAGTCATCGATCTCCGGCTTGAACAGATAGATCGCGCCGGTCAGCGCCATCAGCATCAGAAAGGGCAGGGAGATCAGCCCGGCGAAGAAATGCATCCGCCAGACGGTGCGGTAGGCGCCGGACAGAAGTCCGGGAGCGGCCGAAGCCGCCCCCTTTTCAGATATCCCATTCATAGCGAGACCCTCAGACCCACGAAGGCCGAGATGCCCTCGCCCGGCCAGAAGACGGCGGTCGAAGCCACACGGGCGTCGGTCACGGCGTTGAAGTTGGACACGTAACGTTCATTCGTCAGGTTGCGGGCGTCGACGAACAGGCTGGTGCGGTCACTGAGGGTGATGCCGGCACCGAGGTTCAGCACCGTGTAACCGGGTGCCTTCAGGGTGTTGGCGTAATCGACCCATGTGTCGGCCGACTGCTCGACCGACGGTGCCACGAACCAGCCCGACGGATGGTCGTATCGCAGTTCGGCCCGATACAGGTGGGGTGGCACCAGAGGCAGGTCGTTGTCGCCATAGACCCGGTCACCCTCGAAGAAGAAGTCAGAGAAAGCATAGGTCTGGCGCAGCCTCCACCCCGGCGCGAACCGCCAGTCCAGCCCGGCCTCGATGCCTTGGTGGACCGTCGGACCGGCGTTGAACGTCGCCGCCGGAATGCCCAGGGCCGGATTGACGATGAAGGTCAGCAGCTCGTTGTCCAGCTCCGCCAGATAGACCGCCACATCCCATGAGAACCGCGCGTTGCGGCCGCGCACGCCCGCCTCATAAGTCCAGGCTTCCTGGGCCTCGATCGGGGCGAAGCCGGTCGCGACCGGGGACAGGGAGCCGAAGTTCGGTGGCTCGACCGAGCGGGTGACGTTGGCATAGGCCTGCGCACCGGTTGCGCCCTCCCACAGGATGCCGATGCGCGGGGCGAACCAGTCATAGTCCTTGCCCAGCGTCTGGTTGAAGGTTCCCGCCACGCCAGGCAGGGCAAACCGCTGGAAGTCCCGCTCGGCCCGACCCCACGCTCCACCGGCGACCAGCGCCACCTCGTCGGTGACGAACAGGCGACCTTCGGCGAAGACGTCGAGCGCCTGGGCGTTCTGGCGCGCCTTGGCCGTCTGGGCACCGGACGAGCCGCGAACATTCACGAACTGTAGCGCATCCAGATCGCCCGAGCGGAACCAGATCCCGCCAAACGCATCGGCGCGCAGGCCGAGCAGCGTGCCTTCCCAGTCCAGCCGTCCAAAGGCACCGTAGTTGCGGCTCTGCTGGTCGATCACCTGGAAGATCGGGTGGTGCAGGTCCTTCCACGTCCCATAGACCGCGCCTTCGAACAGCAGTTCGGGCGACAGCCGCCACCGCGTCGACAATGTCGTACGAACCGAGGCGTAGTCGCGCTGGTAGTCATTGGCGACGTTGGCGGCGGCCGCCATGACCGGGGTGTTCAACGCTTGCGTCAGCGTCAGGGATCCCGGGATCTGCTGGTGGATGTAGGCGCCCTGGACGATCAGTCGAGCCTCGCGGTCTTCGCCGAAGCTGCGACCGATGTTGGCGGTGATGTACTGCTGCTGGCCGTCGGAGTTGTGACGCCAACCCTCGGCGGTGACGCCGGTCACGCCGATGAAGGCGTCCCAGTCACCGCGCACGCCGGACAGTTCAGCGTGCAGGCGACCGGTGTTCCAGGATCCGAAGTCGGCGCGCAGCCTGGCGGTCTCGCCGGCCGTCCGGCCATTTGGCGTGACCAGATTGACGGCCCCTCCCAGCAGGGCCCCGCCGAACCGCAGCGCATTGCCACCCTTGTAGACTTCGGTGAACCGCGCCAGCAGCGGATCGACCATCTGAACGTCGCCGAAGCCGTCGGCCTCGTTGAACGGAATGCCGTCCTGCGACACGAACAAGCCGCGCAGGTGGTTGGCGTTGCCGATGCCCGAACCGCGGATCGCAATCCGGACGTCGCCGCCCCACTTCTTCTGGGCATAGACGCCGGGCACGTCGCGCAGGACGTCGGCGATGTTGGGGGCGTAGCGGTTCTCCAGGCTTTCGGCCGAGACGACGGCGACCGAACCCGGCGTCCGCGACAGGCGACGACGGGCCTCGGCCACCACGGGCGGATCCTCGGGATTGCGAGCCCCGGTGACGATCACCTCGCCGAGATCGACGGCGAGTGCGTTCTGGGCGAAGGCGGGCGTGCTCGCGGCGGCGAGCAGCAGCGCCAGCGGCGCTGCGGAAAGTTTGAGTGACATGGAGTTTCCTGAATCAGGGACAGTCGAGCGCGCGGCCGGATTCGGCGCGCGCGGGTGATCGGTCGGTCTGGTTCAGGCCTGGGGTGGCGCGGTGGAGTGCGGTCGGGGCGGGCCGCGCGCGGGTGGCGGGGCCGCCGCATGTTGCAGGACGACGAGGTTGGCCGGACGGATGGTTGGTGTCGCGCCGCGCTCGATCACTGGCGGCGCAGGCAGGTCCGCGGTGAAGGCCAGGACGCAGGCGGCGCACTCGGCCCCGGCCATGCCCTTGGTCCCGCCATGCTGGCCGTCGACCCCGGTCGCGATGGTCTTGGGACCCTCGGTCGAGCAGATGACGATGGGATGACCCGGCGTGGAGGCCGCAAGCGCCGCGAACGGCAGCAGGCTCCCGAACACGATCGCGAACGTCGCCGCCAGGAAGGCCAGCGAGCGCCAGGTCGACCAGGTTTCGGCCTGTGATCGGTTCACGGGGCGGCGTTAGCGGATGGATCGCAGCTTGGGAAGCGCGGCTATTCGCCCGAGACTTGGCCCTGCGCCGCCTGGCGCGGACTGAACTTGGGCGCTGGTGCCAGCCGCAGCACTTCGGCCTGGTAGCGCTCGTCCTCGCCGCGAACGGCAAACGGCAGGGCGTCGGCGCAGGCGTTCAGCAGGGCCTCCAGCCAGGGCTGCTCGGCCTTGTGGAAATCGCTCAGCACATGGGCGTGGACTAGTTCGGGCCGACCTGGGTGCCCCACGCCCATCCGCGCGCGGCGGAAGTCCGGTCCCAACTGGCTGATCAGGCTACGCACGCCATTCTGGCCGGCTGCGCCTCCCCCCGTCTTCATGCGAAAGCGGCCGGGGGCCAGGTCGATCTCGTCGTGGAAGACGATCACCCGGTCGGGCGTGACCTTGTAGAAGCGCGCCGCCTCTCCGACCGCATGGCCGGAATTGTTCATGAACGTCTGAGGCTTCATCAGGAGGACCTTGGTCCCCTCGAGCTCGCCCTCGGCGATCACCGACTGAAACTTCGCCCGCTCCGCCCCGAAGCGCCACCGACGCGCGACCTCGTCCACGGCCATGAAGCCGATGTTGTGGCGGTTCTTCTCGTGCTTGGTGCCCGGGTTGCCCAGGCCGGCGATGATCAGCATGGCGTCAACCGAAATGAAAACGGCCTCGCCCGTGTCCGGAAGAGGCCGTTTCCGAGTTGTAAAGGAAGTGGGCGATCAGCCCTCGCTGCCGTCGCCACCCTCTTCCGCGTCCTCGCCCCCGGCGGACTTGCCAGCCGACGAAGACTTGATGGAGGCGATCACGAAATCGCGGTCGGCGATGGTGGCCTTGACGTCGGCGGGCACCTTGACGTCCGACCAGCGAATGGTGTCACCCAGCTGGCGGCCGGCGAGGTCAACGATCAGGTCTTCCGGGATGTGGTTCGCCGGGACCATGATCTCGACCGTGTGGCGCACGATCTCGAGCGAGCCGCCCTCACGGAAGGCCTTGCACTGGTCTTCGTTGATGAAGTGGACCGGGACCTCGATCTTGATGGTCTGGTCTTCATCGACGCGCATCAGGTCGAAGTGCAGCGGACGGTCGGTGACCGGATCGAACTGCACGTCCTTGGCGATGACCGGCTGGGTCTCCGAGCCATACTTCAGGGTCACCAGGTGGCCCAGCAGCTTGCCGGTGTAGAGGTTCTTGCGGAAGTCCTTCTCGTTCACCGAGATGGCCACCGGCGCCTTGCCGCCGCCGTACAGAATGCCCGGGACCGCGCCCGCGCGACGGGCGGCGCGCGCTCCGCCGGTGCCGACGCCTTCGCGGACGTCCACGTTCAGAATGATCTCGGCCATCTGGCTCGCCTCAATGACAAATACGCCTGCGCCGACGGGCGCGCACAGGCGGGGTCGTAACCCTCGAATTCAAGAGCGCGGGCTATTACACGCAAGCGCCCTGCGGCGCAACCGCCCGGCCGCGATCAGTTCGGCCCGGGCTCCGTGGCCTCCAGAGCCGCGGTCGTCGCTTCGGCCGCGACAGGGCTGACCTCGGCGATCATGGTGTCGGGTGCCGGGGCCAGGGTGCGCGGCGTCACGGCCTCGGTCGTGCAGGTCGCCAGGTCCCGCACGATGTGGCGGCCGATGCAGAACATGTCCTCATAGCTGGGCCGCGAGGCCGCCAGGCACTGGAACAGGTTCAACTTGGACATATCGAGGCAGAACTGCGCATTGGCCTCGATGGATAGAGCTTCGGTGTTGCTGCGCGCATCTTCGCCACCGGCACCCAGAGCCGCGAGCGCAGCGATGGCCAGCGCATGAACGACGGCGGGCGTATACGGCCCTGACGACGCCGATCCGGCCAGCGACAGGCCCGAACCGCTGTTGGCGGCGGCGAACAGCCGGGCCGAATCCTCGGCGGACGGCAGCATCTGTCCGGCCGAGATGGTTTTGACCGAATCCAGCCGCACTTCACGGTTTGCGATGGGCTGGACGGCCCAGCGGCGGCGCGGATCGCGGCGTTCCTGGATGGTGTAGGCATCGCCTTCCACACCTTCGGCAATGGCGGTCAGGGCGGCCACGTCCTGGTTCAGGGTCGCCACGATCAGCCCGGCGGCGGCGTCGGCCCCCGGCAGGGTCGCGGCATAGGTGGGATCGCGTGAGATATTGGCGACGAGCTCGGCTCGGATTGCCGGATCCACGGCAAAGGACCGAACGCCCTGCACAAACTCCGGCGACTGAAGCGCCAGAATGGATCCATAGGCGATCATGCCGCGCGAAAGGGTCGCCGGATCATAGGCGGCACCCCGGCGCATGGCGGCCTGGATGGACTCCGCGTCCTGGAAGCCGCCAGCGGGGATACTGCTCACGTCGCGGATGAAGGCGACGTAGATGGAGGCCGCATCGGCCACACCCTGGTTCAGGGCGAGCGGCGGGGGCGGCGGAGGCGGCGGGGCCTCGACGATCACCACTGGCTCAGGCTTGGAACAGGCCGACATCACGGCGGCGACGGCCGCGGCGATGATCAAGCCGCGCATTTGGCCATGACGCATGGAAAGCTTCCCAACTGAGATCGTTGCCCGGCCTCGATACGGCCTCGGCAGGTGTGGGGAGTTATAAAGCGCCGCCGATCGTTTTCCGACGGTTAATCCCGACGGGCGAGTTCAACTCTCCGGCGCCGCGATTCCGGAGTTGAGACGCTGTGTCGCGCTGAGCGACGGGGATTGGGTCTGCGAGGGTGCCTGCTGCGCCGGGGGCGATAACGTCGCAGGCGCGGGCAGGGTCGCGGCTGGCCGTGTCGCAGGCTGCTCGACAGTGGGGCGTGGTGCCGTCGCCGCCCGGCTCTGGGTGGGAGCACCGACCGTGACCTGGCCGGCGGGTAGCACCGTACCGCGCGCGCATTGTCCGAGGTCGCGCACGACATGGCGGCCGAGACAGAACATGTCCTCGTAGTGCGGCCGCGACGCGGCCAGACACTGGAACAGATTCAACTTTGAGCTTTCGAAGCAGTCCAGGCTCTGGCGTTCGAACATCAGGGCGTCGGTGTTGGCCCGGGCGTTCTCGCCCGCGCCGTCCAGCAGGGCGAGTGCCGCGAGCGCCAGAGCGTTCTCGACCGACTGCGGATAGGGCGCGGCCCGACGGCGATCGGTCCCGGTGACGCCCAGCCCTGATCCGGACTGCATGGCCGCCGACAGTCGCGCCGCTTCCTCGGCAGGAGCGAGGTTCGGGCGGCTCAGCGATCTGACAGTGGCCAGGCGGCTCTCGCGGTCGGCCACATGGACCCTGGCCCAGCTGGTGCGGCCGTCGGCCTGGATGGCGTAGGCGTCGTTCTCCACCGAGTCCGCCGCCTCGCGCAGTTGGCGGATGTCGTCTTCGAGGGTCGCGATAATCAGGCCGGCGGCGGCATCCGCGCCAGGCAGGGTCGAGGCCGAGGCGGGGTTGCCCACGATCCGGTCGACCATGGCGTTCCGCGTCGTCCGGTCGCGCGCGAAGGTCTGCACTCCGGTCACGAACTCCGGCGACTGCATGGCCAGTATGGCGGCATAGGCGATCAGACCGCGCGACACCTGCCGGGCGTCATAGGCCGCGCCGCGACGCAGGGCCTGCTGGATCGCCTGGGGACTTTCGAACCCGCCCCGCAGGGTCGCCATGTCCCGGGTATAGGCCAGATAGACCGCCGCTTCCTGGATGACATTGCTGTTCAGAGAGATCGGTGGGCGGGCCGCCTGGGCCCGAGCCTGGACGGCGGCCAGCTCCGCTTGGGCCTCTGCACGCAGTTGCTCCTCCGACGGTCCTGCGGCGCATCCGGCGACGAGCACCACGGCCAGGATGGACGCGGCGGCCCGCGCGAGGGCAACTGGACGCATGAGACGAACTCCCCGTTGTTCTATCCGGTCAGCAGACGCCTGGCGCCGGGCGGATTTGAGGCCATGATCCGCCCGAACGCCTTCTCAGTCGAACAGTTTCGACACCGACTCTTCATTGGCGATGCGGCGGATGGCCTCGCCGATCAGCGGTGCGACGGGCACCGAGCGGATCTTGGCGCAGTTTACGACTTCCATTGGCTGTTCGATGGAATCGGTGATGACCAGTTCTTTCAGAGGGCCGTCGGTCACCCGCTGGACCGCCGGACCCGACAGGACGCCGTGGCTGATGTAGGCCGAGACCTGGGTCGCGCCGGCGTCCATCAGGGCTTTGGCGGCGTTCACCAGGGTGCCGCCCGAATCGACGATGTCGTCGAACAGGATGCATTCGCGTCCCTCGACGTCGCCGATGATGTTCATCACCTCGCTCTCGCCCGCGCGGGGGCGGCGCTTGTCGACGATGGCCAGATCGACGTTCAACCGCTCAGCGAGGGATCGGGCCCGCACCACACCGCCCACGTCGGGCGAAACGATCATCAGATTGCCGCGTTGGTAGTTATCCCTGATGTCCTGGGCCAGCACCGGCGTGGCCACCAGATTGTCGGTCGGGATGTCGAAGAAGCCCTGGATCTGACCTGCGTGCAGATCCATCGTCAGCACGCGATCCGCTCCGGCCCGGGTGATCATGTTGGCCACCAGCTTGGCCGAGATAGGCGTGCGTCCGCCGGTCTTCCGATCCTGCCGGGCGTAGCCGAAGTAGGGCATGACCGCTGTGATCCGTCTCGCCGAGGCCCTGACCAGGGCGTCGATGCAGATCAACAACTCCATCAGATTGTCGTTGGCGGGATAGCTGGTCGACTGGATGACGAAGACATCTTCGCCCCGGACGTTCTCCTCGATGACCGCGAACACCTCGTTGTCGGCGAACCGCTTCACCTGGGCCTTGGTCAGGGGCATGTCGAGGTGGTCGGCGATGGCCTGGGACAGGGTCCGGTTCGAGTTGCCTGCGAGCAGCTTCATCCGGTCATCCTTTCGCCGTCATCACGCCGCCAATGACGACGGGTCTGTGTGGCGCGCTCTTTAGCAGCCGCCGGGTTCGTCGCAAGCCGTCATCGCCGCGTATCCGGCGCATGGCGCGCGTCAAACGCCGGTGCTAGAGAACGCCGTCTCGATGTCCGGATTATCGTTCAAGGACGGTTCCGGCGGCGCGTGAAGAGGTTTCGACTTGCCGATCTCCCTGCGGTCTTCGTCCGTCCTGGCTCTGGTGGCCTTTTCCACGCTGACGCTGGCGGCCTGCAATGGCGGGGCCAACCGTCCTCGCCTCGCCTATGAGGAGCGGCCCGTCGAGCTGCTCTACAATACCGGCTATGAGCGGCTTCAGCGCAGCCGCTGGGCCGACGCCGTCGATTACTTCCAGGAAGTCGAACGCCAGCATCCGTATTCGGAATGGTCGCGTCGGGCGATCCTGATGCAGATCTACGCCTACTATCAGAACGGCAACTACGAGGAATCGATCGCGGCCGCGGATCGCTTCATCCAGCTGTTCCCCGGAAGCCCCTCGGCCGCCTACGCGTTCTATATGCGCGCGACCTGCCACTTCGAACAGATCGTCGATGTCGGCCGCGATCAGGGTCGGGCCGAGCAGGCGCTGGCGGCGCTGCGCGACGTCGCCCGACGTTATCCCGGTTCTTCCTATGCCACCGACGCCGTGGTGAAGATCGACCTGGTCAACGACCAGCTGGCGGGCAAAGAAATGTCCATTGGCCGCTACTATCAGCGCGCCAATCAGCCGCTCGCCGCCATCGGCCGCTATCGAGCTGTGGTCGACAACGAGGCCTTCCAGCGCACCTCCCACACTCCTGAAGCCCTGTATCGCTTGGTCGAGGTTTATCTGGGTCTCGGCCTGAAGGACGAGGCGACCCGCAACGGCGCGGTGCTGGGCTACAACTATCCCGGCAGCCCCTGGTATTCCGAGGCCTACGCTCTCCTGACCGAGGAAGGCGTTCGTCCCGAGACCGAGCCGACCGCCCGCCGCGAAAGCTGGCTGCAGCGGATCATTCCGGGCTGATCGTTCCCGGACTGTTCTGGTCTAGAGTGGCGGCGATGACGAATCACGCCTCGCGACACGTCCCCTCATGCTGATCCGCCTGTCGATCCGCGACGTGGTGCTGGTCGATGTGCTCGATCTTGAGGTCGAGTCCGGCCTGACCGTGCTGACCGGCGAGACCGGTGCGGGCAAGTCGATCATCCTCGATGCCCTCGGCCTCGCCCTCGGTGGGCGAGGGGAGGCAGGTCTGGTCCGCGCCGGGGCCAAACAGGCCGTCGCCACCGCCGTCTTTTCGGCCCCCGATGACCCTGATCTCATCGCCCTGATCGCGGAGAAGGGCTTCGACGCCGAGCCGGGCGAGGACCTCATCCTGCGCCGCGTGGTGGCCGCCGACGGCCGTAGCCGGGCCTATGTCAACGACCAGCCCGCGGGCGTGGCAGCGCTGCGAGAGATCGGGTCCCGCCTTGTCGAGGTGCACGGCCAGCATGAGACCGTCGGCCTTCTGGACTGGAAGACCCACCGCGCCCTGCTCGACGCCTACGGTGGACTGTCGCCGCAACTGGGCGGCGTGGCGACGACGCACGAGAGCCTGAAGGCGGCCGAAACCCGGCTGCAGGCGCTCAAGGCCCAGGCAGCCGATGCGGCGGCTCGCGCCGAGGAGATTTCGCAGAACCTGGCCGAACTCGATGACCTTGACCCCCGCGAGGAAGAGGAGACCGAGCTGGCCGGCGAACGCGCCGTGCTCGGTGCCGCCGAAAAGGCCATGGCCGACCTCGCCGACGCCCGGACCCAGTTGGGAGGTGACAAGCTGAGCCAGCGCCTCGCCGCTGCGCTTCGCGCTGTCGAGCATGCGCGCCAGCGGGCGACCCAGGCCGGGGTCGGCGAAGACCACCCGGTCCAGGTGCGCCTTCTGTCCGCTGCCGAGGCCATTGATCGCACCCTGGTCGAGGCCACCGAGGCCATCGCTGAGGTGGACGCTGCAGCCAGTGCCTTCGATTTCGAACCCGGTCGTCTGGACAAGGCCGAGGAGCGGTTGTTCGCCCTTCGCGCCGCAGCCCGAAAACTCAACACCACCGTCCACGCCCTTCCGGCACTTCGCCTTGCCCTGCGCGAGCATTTGCGCCTCATCGAGGACGGGGCCGAGGCCCTGACCGTCGCGGGCCGTGAGGCCGCGGCCGCTCGGGAGGCCTATGACATCGCCGCGTCCCTGCTCAGCTCCGCGCGCGAGGCCGCCGCCGAGCGACTGGAGCGCGCCGTGGCCGAAGAGCTTGGCCCGCTCAAGCTGGAACGGGCCCGCTTCCGCGTGGCGCTGGAACCTGTGGCTGAGGGTCGACGCGGTCCGCTTGGAGTTGAGACCGCCCGTTTCGAGATCGCGACCAACGCAGGCTCACCCTTCGGTCCACTGGACGCCATTGCCTCCGGAGGCGAACTGGCCCGCTTTGCCCTGGCCATGAAGGCGGCGTTGGCGGGTCGCGAGGATCAGCGCCAGCCGGTCATGATTTTCGACGAGGTCGATCAAGGTGTCGGCGGTGCCGTCGCTGAGGCCGTGGGCCAGCGACTGAAACGCCTGTCCAGCGGCGCTCAGGTTCTGGTGGTCACCCATAGTCCCCAGGTCGCGGCGCGCGGTCACGCTCACTGGAAGGTGCGAAAGGCCGACGCGAACGGCCAGACGACGACTACGGTCGACGCCCTCTCTGACGCTGAGCGCCACGAGGAGATCGCCCGCATGCTGTCGGGTGCCGTCATTACCGACGAGGCCCGGGGAGCAGCTCGAGCCTTGATCGGCTAGGACGTGCAGACAGCGCGGCCGCTGGGCGCGATCCGTTGCCAGAACAGGGCGAGCCGCCGATGGGAGTGCGTCCACTGCCGCTGCAGCGCGCTCTGGAAGGGCGCGATCTCCACGCCGGGCAGGCAGGAGCGCATCATCGGCTCTTCGACCAGAATCGCGACCACGTTGTTCGGGCCGTGGGCCAGACCCTCCATGGTTTCTGACCCCGGCGTCCTGTAGAGCAGCCAGCCCGGCGGGACGCCATGCCGCTGGGCGAAGTCGGTCTGCCGCGCGGCCGTCGCCTCAGCCGAGCTCAGGAACCGCTCGAATGCGGCCTGCGCCTGCTCCGGGGTCTGGCCCCTTTGGGCCTCGATCGCCAGGAACTCGTCTTGTCGGGTGCGCCACCGGTCGATCGTCCACGGATCGACGCTGCCATGCAGCAACACCATGGCGTCCGGTGCGAGCTCAATGCGACGGGCGAGCGGCAGGAAGTAGTTGGCGCAGGCCGAGTTGCATTCTCCCTCGACCCGCATCGTCAGGTCGCGCCCTTCGATGACGGCGGCAATGTCGAGCGCTGCCTCTACGCTGCCGCCGGTGGTGTCGAGGGCGAGGATGCGGGTCGTGTCGGCGAAGGTTTCACGGACACAGTGCGCCAGATCCCGGTCGATCTCGCCCGAAATGGCGAACACCTCCGCCGATCTCTGCTGGCAGGCACCGGTCGCGGTGGACGATTCGGCATTGAACGCGCGCGAGGTGGCGCATCCCCCCAGAAGGAACAGCGCCAAACAGGCGACGAAGATGCCTTTCACGGCCGGGACTAGCGCGCGCAGATCCGCGAGGGGGCCGGCGAGTCTTCCACCGCGACCCAGCAGGCCCGGTCGCGCTGGTCACGACGGTATGCGCCACCGACGGGCACGCGCTCGTCGCGGCTGAACACGGCGAACAGGAAGCCCTCGCCGTCGCTGATGATCAGGCGATAGGCGATGTCCGGGCCATCGAGCTGGAAGCTGCCGTCGCCAAACAGCGGCGTGAAGGAGCAGTTCGTCTCGCGCATCTGGCCGACGCTGCAGCGAATCTGGCGGGTCCGGCCCGAGCGTTCGCTCGGCGCGACGGGGATGACGGTATAGCCCTGCTGCGGAGCCGCGACAGGGGCGGCTGTGGCCTCAACAGCCGGCACCGATACAGTCAGAGATAGCGCCGCGACGGCCAGAACGGATTTCAGCATGGTCCCTCCACGGGCGCGGATACGTGCCATTCACCAATGACAATATCCGAGCCCTAGCGAAGGTCTAGCGGCGTGAACGCCGCGTCGGGAACCGTCAGGCCCCCACGCCAAGGATCCAGCCCTCTTCCCCTTCGACCTGGGCGATGACGGCCTCGGACGTCCCCTTGGGCGGCGCGAAGGCCTTCGACAGGTCGCCCTTCTCGTCCATCAGGGCGAAGGCCTCAGCCGTCTTGCGGACCTGGGCCTGATCCTTGAACTCGCCTTCTTCCGGCTTGGCGTCGAATATCGACGGCCAGACTTCGGCGATCAGCACCGACAAGGGTTCGACATCGGCCGTGTCCAGCGCGCGCCAGCCCGTTCCGAACGGCCAGGCAGCCGCCGACGGTCCAAGGTGTTCCAGAAGGCGCCGCACCATCGGAATGCCGACCAGGGTTTGGCCGCCAACAGCGCCCGCGCCATGCATCTGCCAGTTCGACTTGGGCTGCAGCTTGCCCTTTCTCACGGCGTTCTCGGTCGCGCGGTACTCCGGGATGTCGCCGGTGCCTTGCGGCGGCTTGGTCGCCGTCAGCCAGCGCTGGGTCTGCTTGGCTGGCGCGCCCCACATCGGATAGGCCTCGTCGGTCATCAGCCGGTTCATCTTGGCCGCGACCTGATAGCGGTTGTTGGTGTTGTCGGGCTTGTCGACGATGTTGGACGCCACGAACTTCCAGGTCGCCGACCAGGCCGGGGAGTCCTTCAGGCCCAGCCGCGCTGCCGTTCCGACCGGATAGCCGAACGAGAAGTCGAACCCGAGCAGGACCCGGTCGCCGCGCTTGGCGTGGTCGGCCAGCAGGGTGCGGATCATCGCCTCGCCCTCGGCCCGCGTCGCGACGTTGTGGGTCTCGGTATAGAGGCGGAAACGGACGTCCCGCTTGGCCACGCCGATCCAGACCGAGTTCTCGCCCAGCTTCTTGCCCTCGGCAGCGGTCCAGTCGGCGATGATGTAGGCGTCGAACAGGCGGGCCACGGGGGCTCCTTGGGCAAGGCGGGGCAGGGGAAATCGAGGCGGCTCTTTAGTCCCTTCGCCTGCCCCGCGAAACCCCTAGGCCGCTTTCAGCAGGGCCTCGAGGTGGCTCAGCCAGCGCCGTCCCAGCCTCAGGGCTTCGGACGGCGAACCGGCCTGTGCGGGTGCAAGGGCGTTCCACAGGGCCAGCTCGAACTCTGGCCAGCGGGCGTCTGCGAACAGCAATCGCAGCGTCACCTGCTCGGCGTCCGGTGCCATGACGTCCAGCGCCTTGCGCGCCTCACCGCGCCGGACCCGCGCAACCACATGCCCATCGACGATGATCTCCCCGCCCTCGATCTCGTCGAAGCCGTAGACCAGGCCATGCGCCCCACGGTCCCAGAGGACGGCGATCTGGCCGGTGTCGAAGTCCAGGCCCGCCGCCTTGCCTTCTGCCTGGGCCATGGCCTCCACTTCGGGGGCGCGACCCAATGACTTCAACAAGGCCCGGCGCAAGCGCCGCTCGGGCTCCATCCACCAGTTCAGCGTCAGCGCAGCTGTGGTCAGGGCGGCCGCGGCCAGCGACACCAGCAGGATGACGCGCAGCGCCTCGCCCATCAGTCCGCCAGCTCGACCACCACCGGCACATGGTCCGACGGTTTGTCCATGTCGCGCGCATCGCGGTGGGTCTCGACGCCCACGAACCGGTCCGCCGCCTGCGGTGACAGCAGGTGAAAGTCGATGCGGATGCCTTGATCCCTCTGCCAGGCCCCGGCCTGATAGTCCCAGAAGGTGTAGGTGCCCGGCGGCTGGTTCCCCAACTCCCCGGCCTCATAGAGCCCTAGTCCTTTCAGCGCCCGGAACGCTGCCCGGCTTTCCGGCTGGAACAGGGCGTCTCCCAGCCAGGCGTTCGGGGTCTTGGCGTCCTCCGGCGTCGGAATGACGTTATAGTCCCCGCACAGGGTGAAGGCCTCTTCGTGGCTCAGCAGGTCGCGGGCATGGGCGTTTAGCCGCGCCATCCACCGCATCTTATAGTCAAACTTCTCGGTGCCGATCGGATTGCCGTTGGGCAGATAAAGGCCGCCCACCCGCACGGGTCTGGGAGCCTCGATCACGGCCTCGATATAGCGGGCCTGATCCTCGAGGTCGTCACCCAGCAGGTCCGATCCCGGCAGCCCGCGTCGTACGTCCGACAGCGGCAGTTTCGAGAGCAGCGCCACGCCGTTGTACGACTTCTGGCCGTGGACCTCGACGTTGTAGCCGAGGCTTTCGAAGGCTTCGCGCGGGAACTTCTCTTCGACGGTCTTGATCTCCTGGAAGCAGACGACGTCGGGGGCCGCGGCTTCCAGCCACGCAAGCACGGTGGGCAGCCGGGCGTTGACTGAGTTGACGTTCCAGGTGGCGATGCGCATCGCCGAGAACCTAGGCAGCGTCGCCCCACCCGGCAAGCGCCGCGCGCCAGCCGGGTGGCGGCGTCAGGACCCTAGGGCTGGGTCGTGGCCGGAGGGGCCGGGACGATCGTCATGGTGCAGCCGCCGCCGATGCGCTGGGCGGTCTCGCACGGATAGACTTGCTGCACTTCAAAGGTGGTGTTGAAGCGAACGATCATACCGTTGCCGGCCGCGCACTTGGCTTCATAGAAGCTGCCATTGGCGTTGGCGCCCATGTAGCGCCCCTGCGTCACGTCGCAGGCGGCAGCCTCGGCGTTGGAGGCCATGCGGGCCTTCAGCGTCGCGGCCTGTTCGTCGACGGTCGAGAACCGGCAGCTACCGTTCTGGGTGATGATCTGGGCGCACTCCGTCACCTTCCAGCTGGTCGCGAGGCGTTCGATCCAGGCACCGTCCAGGCCGTTGCACCCGATCTCATAGATCAGATTGTCTTCGCGCGACTTGCCGATGGAGGCACCCTGGTCGACGGCGCAAGTGATGCCTGCCTCCGCGGCATAGGTGCTGACGACGCGCACGACGTCGGTGTTCTGGGGAATGGTGCACTGGGTGCCGACGTCTGCCGCCGGATCGCGGGCGCGCTCGATATCGGCCTGACCCGCCAACAGGACGCAGTCTACGGCCTGCGGCGGCGTGGAGTTGATCAGGATGTACCCCGGTCCCGAAGCGCAGACCGCCTCATAGCTCAGGGCACCCGTGTCGGTCTGACCCAACAGGTTCGCCTGTGTCACCTGGCAGCCGACATTGGCGGCCGTGGCGATGACCTGGGCCCGCTGCGCCAGTTCCTCAGGCGTCGGAGGGGGAGGCGCGCTGTTGCGATTGCGGCGGTTGCGTCCGGTCTCGTCGGGGTTCTGCCGGGTCGGGTCGGTAGCGACTTCCGGCAGCTGGTTCTGCTGCTGGCCGCCGCTGTAGACGGCACCACCATCCTGTGCCGACACGGGAGCGGCGAAGAACGCCAGGGTCAACGCCGATCCGGCGGCGATGAGGAAACGGGGCATGGACACGAAGGGGGCTCCTTGACGCTCTGGACTTCTCGATCAGCCTTGGCGACCGCCTGGGACGAGGTCAAGACCACGACGCGGCGGAAACTGGACGCGCCCCCGAACGCCCGCTAGGGTGAGCCCGTTGCGATTGGAGACGCACTTGGCCGACGGCGGCGTAATTCTGGACGATCCGGTCGAGCCGATGGCGACGGCCCGGAGGCTGTCCTATCCCCTCGGTACCATACCGGAACCCGGCGAGGCGATCGAGGCCGCGCCCGGCGTTCTCTGGCTGCGCATGCCGCTGCCGATGGCGCTGAACCACGTCAACGTCTACGCGATCGCTGACGGCGACGGCTGGGTCGTGGTCGATACGGGCCTGAGAACGCCCTACACGGTCTCTGCATGGGAGGCGGCCTTGGCAGGCCCTCTGGGCGGCCGACCGGTGACGCGGGTGATCTGCACCCATATGCATCCCGATCACATCGGCCTCGCCGGCTGGCTCTGTGAGCGATTTGAGGCACCTCTTCTGATGACGCGGCTGGAGTACGTCACCGCGCGCATGCTGATCGGCGACACCGGACCGGCCCCCGACAGTGGAGCGCGCTTTCTCCGCGCTGCCGGCTGGGACGAGGCGCGGATCGAGAAGTGGCGTGCCTCCTACGGCCTGTTCGCCAAGGGCGTCGCTCCCCTGCCACCGGGCTATCGTCGCCTCAGCGAAGGCGACGTCCTGACGATCGGAGGCGACGACTGGACCATCCTGATCGGCGACGGCCACAGCCCTGAGCACGCCTGCCTGTGGCGCAGATCTGACGACGTCCTGATCTCGGGCGACCAGCTGCTGCCCAAGATTTCGTCCAATGTCTCGGTCTGGCCAACCGAGCCGCTGGCCGACCCGCTGGGCGACTGGATGAGCTCGCTCGACAAGCTGGAACGGACTCTGCCCGCTGAAACCTTCTGCCTGCCCGGGCATGGAGAGCCGTTCACTGGCGTGCTGCCGCGCATCGAAGCGCTGAGGCGAGGCCACGAGGTGGCGCTCAAGCGGCTCGAACGCACCTTGAGGACGCCCAGTCGCGCGGTCGACGGATTTTCCGCCCTGTTCGCCCGGCCGGTCGGCGAAGGCCTGTATGGCATGGCCACCGGCGAGGCGATCGCGCACCTGCATTATCTGGAGCGGCAAGGCCGCGCCGAACGACAACCCGACGCCGACGGCGTCGACTGGTGGACCCTCACATCCAAGGAGAGCGAGGCATGAGCGAGCCCGTGCTGACCGAGCTGAACGGCGGTGTCCTGACCGTCACCCTGAACCGGCCCGAGAAGAAGAACGCCATCACCCAGGCCATGTATGCGGCTCTGGCCGAGGCGACGAACCGCGCTCGCACCGACGACGCGGTGCGGGTGCTCCTGTTCCGGGCGACTGGCGACAGCTTCTCGGCGGGCAACGACATCGCCGACTTCATCGCCATCGGATCCTCCAGCGGTGGTCAGGTGGTCGATGCCCCGGTGTTCCACTTCCTCAAGGCGCTGGCCGATCTCGACAAGCCGGCCATGGCCGCCGTGCGTGGCCGGGCCGTGGGCATCGGCCTGACCCTGCTTTTGCACTGCGACATGGTCGTGGTGGCCGAGGACGCCCTGTTGTCTGCGCCCTTCGTCAACCTGGCCCTGGCGCCGGAAGCGGCGTCGTCGCTCCTTCTGCCGATGGTCTTGGGTCACCAGCGGGCCTTCGAGATCTTTGCCCTTGGCGAACCCATCGATGGCCGGACGGCCCAGGCATGGGGCCTCGCCAACCGTGCGGTTCCTGCCGATCAGGTCGATGCCCTGGCCGCAGAGCTGGCGGCCAAGGTGGCGGCCCGCGCGCCCAACTCAATCCGCAAGACCAAGCGACTGATGCGCGACGCCGAGCGTCTATGGGCCTTGATGCAGGAGGAGGGCGAGGCCTTCGGCTCCCAGATGTCCAGCCCGGAGGCCATGGAGGCCTTCATGGCCTTCACCCAGAAGCGGGCCCCCGTATTCGGCTGAACCGTCGGTCAGGCGGCGAAGACCTTCTTCATCAGCGCTTCCAGCGCCTCGGCATCCACGACGTCGAACGCGGCCTTTCGGGTCGCGTCGACGTCGAACACGGCGATCAGTTTGCCCTGGGGGTCGAATACAGGCACCACGATCTCGCTCTCGGAACGGCCGTCGCAGGCGATGTGGCCTGGAAAGGCATGGACGTCCTCCACAACCTGGGTCTGGCCGGTCTCTGCTGCCGCGCCGCAAACCCCCTTGCCGAACGGGATGCGCAGGCACCCCAGCGTGCCCTGATAGGGCCCGACAACCAGTTCGCGCTGTTTCGTCGAATCGACGAAGTAGAAGCCGGTCCAGAAATAGTCCTCAAAGGCGTCAGCCAGCATGGACGACACCGTCGCCATCCGGGCCACACGGTCGGGTTCGCCGTCGAGCACGGCGAGGATCTCGGCCTCGACCTCGGCGTAGCGGGTGGCCTTGTCGGCGGGGCGGTCGGTACGGGCAACGTAGGACATCAGGATCATGGCACAGGCGAAAACGGACGGGGCACATAGGGTCTACGGCCCCCGAAAGCGAGCCCGCCGCTCGCCTGTCAGGGGTAAACCACTGAATTCTGTGGAAGACGCGTCCCTGCGCCTCATTCGCGCCATTGTGCGACAACCCATTGTCGTCGAACGGCGTTAACCATGTTCGCAAGTTCACTGGACCCGAGCGCGGGATTGGGAAATGGTTAACGTCGGGTGCGGTCACAGCCGACGCAGAGCGGGGTTCGAGGATGCGCGACAGCGAAGCCACGGCGGATGAGCGTCCCGGTCGCCTCGGGCGACGGCCTGCCGCCGCCGTGGGTGTGATCGCTGTCGTCGCGATGCTGGCGGGATCGGTCGCAAGCTGCGGCAACGCCAGTCTGCCGTTCACAAGCGGCGGCGATGCTGCGGCCGGCAATGCCTGTCCCCGACCCCAATCCGTCACCGGCTCGGAGTTCAACGCCCAGGAAGCGGGTCTGCGCCTGCTTCGCCGTGCGGCGTTCCGCGGTGACTTCTTCGCCCAGCTGGAGTTGGGCACGCGCTATGCGGCGCTCCGGGCCACGGACAAGAACATCGAGGACCCCATCGAGAGCGCGGTCTGGACCGGACTGGCCCTGGCTAACGACGAGGGATTTGCCCCGATCAACCGGGTGGACCGGGGCGGGTTTGGCGGCTGGCGTCCAGTGTCCCGCTACGACGACTGCCGCGCCTGGGAACGGCATGTCGCCTATCAACGCCTGGACGGCCAGTTGTCGCGCATGACGATGGAAGAGCAGGCCGAGGTCCGCAACCGGATGATCTACGTCCTGTCTACCCAGGACGCTGACGGCTTCCGCACGCTCGCTCGCCTGCATGACGCGCTTTACGGACCTTTCGGTGAACCTTCCGACAACCGCGAGGCGCGCGAGGCCCTGGGCCGGAACTCAGGGGGCCAGACGGACCGGCGCCGCGGCGGTTATCCGTCTGCGATCGGGCTGTTCCCCCGAAATGACGTCGACGCCTATCTCTACAACTATCTGGCGGTGCAGACCGGCGATGTCGGTGCCTACGTCCTGCTCAAGGATTTCGAGCGCTCGACGCCCGCACGATCGCGCTACGGCGCCTTCGTCGAAGCCAAGGCACGTCAGTGGGTGCCGCCCTATGAGTTCTATCCCAATGAGGCTCCGGACTCTGGCGTGCCCTTCTCGGACGAGAGCCGGCCGCGCGGCGACGCCTATGAGTATGCGCTTGGCCGGGTGACCGAGCTGCCCTTCGTCCACGTCGGGCGGGCCCTGCGCTATCTGGGCGTGACCGAAACCGTCGCAGAGCAGGCCAGCGACCTTTCGGCCCGGCAGATCCAGACGCTGGAGGCCATGCTCGGCCACAACATGGAGTCGCGTCTCAGCGCCATCGAGATGGTGCGCGCCATCCAGCTGGCGGCGGTGAACGGGTCGTCGGAAGCCCAGCTGGTGCTGGCCGTCATGTATTCCGAAGGGATCGGCGTGCCGCCGGACTATGCGCGCGCCTTCCACTGGTACGACCAGGCCGACAAGCAGGGCTCGCCCGAAGCCAAGTTCGCCATGTCGACCTACTTCGCCCTCGGCGTCGCCGGCGTGGCCGATCAGGACAAGGCCCAGGCCGTGGCGCTTCGCATCGATTCGGCTCTGGCGGGCTTCGGCCCCTCGGCGTCTCGCCTGCAGGCGGTCCTCGCCCAGGTTTCCCGTTCGCAACGCCGCTAAGGAGGCGCTGATCCGATGAAGACTTTCGCGCTCACCGTCTCCGCCGCAGTCCTCATCAGTGGCCTGGCCCTGACGGCCCCCGACGCCCAGGCCCAGACGGCCGCCCGGGTCGAGAGCCAGACGCGTCCGAACTTCGGCCTCCTGCTCGACCCGCCAACGCGTCAGAGCCGCCCCAGTCAGCATCGTCGGTGGTCCGATGGCGCGCACCGGCCAAGCCAGCGGCCGGACTATCGCCCCCCCTACGCTGCCGGCAGCGAGGAGATCGTGTTGGTCGACTGCGGCGGCAATCCGGGCACCGGTGCGGTCGAGGCGGCGGTTCAGCGGGTCCGGCCGGGCGGGACGCTGGTGATCCGGGCGCGCAGCGGGCCCTGTGTCGGCTGGCTCAACATCGACAAGCCCATGACCATCATCGGCGAGGGTGGCTTTGATCCCCGCCGCTGGACCCAGAACCCGACCGCGACGCTACAGGCCCCTGACGGGGTTCCTTGCATCACGGTAGCGCAAGGGGTGCGGCTGGAGCTGCGGGACATCGTTCTGGCTTCGCCCAATGGCGGGGATGCCGCCTGCGTGGTCGGCTACGGCGCGGACATCGTCATGAGCCGTGTGGGCTTCCGCCACGTCGGCGACGAGGCCGCCATCTACGCCGACGGCGGATCGGTCGAACTGCGTGACACCGTCATCGATGCCCAGACGGTCGCTCCTGCCATCGTCATGGACGGCGCGACGTTGAACGCCTGGGAGACGGTGGTGACGGGTGCCCAGTCCGGCATCGACATCACGCCGGGTGCCGGCGAGCCCTCGCGCATCGACTCTGTGACCCTGTCCGGCGTCGAGACTCCCAACAATTTCGGCCCACGCGCTATTGGCCTGCTCGTCCGCGCGCGCCGCGACTACGGCCGTGTCGAGGTCACCAACAGCCGCATCTGCGGCTATAGCGAAGGCGTCGCGGTCGAAGGGGCTTCGGTGTCGATCGAAGGCTCACGCATCTGCCGCTCCGACAAGGGGCTGGTGCTGTACAACGGCGAGCTCACCTTGCTGGACAGCCGGGTCCGCGCCCGCACCATCGGCCTGGCGGCCGTTTCCGGCCGGGCGGTGGTGAGGAACAACAGCTTCGTCGGGGTGCTGGACGTCTTCTATCGCGAGTACCGCGCGAACATCGACGCTTCTGGCAACCGTGTCTGGACCGATGGCCCGCTCTGCCGCCCCAGCTTCCGGCCCCGCTATCGCGACCGCTATGAGCCGCAGTGGAGCCAGCGACCCGATCAGGGCTGGGTCTGCGAATATTCGCCCTATCCACGCGACTGGTGGGACGAGATGGACGGAGCCTACGGCGACCCATACGACGACTACTTCTACACGCCTGACAGCTATGGACGCTTCCAGCAGGGCTATGGCTGGTATGACAGCTCGGGTCGCTACGTCGACGACGCTCGGTTCCAGGGCGACCGCCGCTGGCGCGATCGCTGATCCGTAGACAGCGACCGGCCGACGTCAGATCAGGGTCGTGCCGTCGTCGCCGACGGACCGCAGGGACGCTTCGAAGTCCATCAGGATCTCCATCAGTTCATCGCTGCCCAGAATTGCGGCCTGGCTGCTGAACCTGTATCGCGAGAAGCTGATAACGTGCTGGAGCGCGCCGATCTGCTCGCCCAGGCTCTGGAACATCGACGGAGCCTCCAAAAGAAAAGTGCGAAACGCCATCGGATTTCCGTCCAGCGTCAACGAGCCATAGGCGGTGTCATAGACTTTCAGCGTTTCGCGCACCTCGTTGAACGTTCTCGCGATCTCTGCTCGTATGAACTTTCTGCTGCGATCAATGTAATCGAGAGCCATGACATCCGCTGGACCATCGGGCTTGAGGTTTCCGATCATCTTGGACACAGATGCGAGTTCACCTATCATTTGGTTGAGCGACCATTTATAGTATAGAAATCCCTTCCAGCAGAATATACCCTCATGATACTGTTCTCGGCTAAGTCGTAGGGTCCTTCCAAGAGATTCTATGTGATCGCCGGGCGTATTGGAAAGAATTTTTGTGGCCATCCGCTCAACGGAGCCCAGATTAGCGACACCGTCACTTGCCATGCTAAGCTGGACTAGGGGTCTGATCTCGGCCTTCACAAACTCGAGCATTCCGTGAAGATCAGAATTGCTCAAGACAAAGTAGCATTCTGCCGGGGAAACTCCAAGGCGCGCCAGTTGCTCTCGCATGAGGAAAGGATCAAGCGATGGTAGTTTTTCCAGGACCGAGAGCACGGTCCAGTCGGTCTGGTCCGGGGTGATTCCGAAAACCTCTCTCATCGCGGACTCATAGTTGATCTGATCAACAAATATATACATTCCTCCGTTCTTTAGATCGCGACCATCTATCGGAATGACGATCTTCAATGCTGAAGATCGACCGTCTTGAAATCGATCGTATTCATTGCGCCGCAGTCGATGCTTGATGATCAGGCAGCGGTTCAGTTTCGGATTGAAGAATAGCGGGCGATCCTGCCATTCACTCGTTTTGCCTTTCTCTCTGTAGATTTTGAGCAAATTGAGAACGCGCGCTGTCGAGGCCGACCGCTCCAGATTTTCAAAACTGCGATACGAACGGTCAGCCACGGCAGAATTCTCCTCTTCATGTCTCCTCACTCAGGGTCACTACCCATCTTTCCGATGGTTCGTTTCAGGCTGAAAAGCCCTGAAGACATGAGAAGAAACAGCCGCGGAACGTAAACGTTTAGTTGAAGCGGGAGATGGCCTGTCATTTTCAACTCAGCGGAGCAAATTAATCCTGTTACGGCCTGCTTATTCATGCGCCAAACGAAGCGATGACTGCCATTATGGTGGATGAGTTGCTAACAGCGCTGGCGCATCCGCCGATTGGTACCTCGAGCCATCGGTGAACGCGGCGTCCCGCAGCGCGGAAACCCCTGTCTCAGGTCCACGATCCGGTCGGCGCGAAGGAGGAGCCCGGCAGGGCCTGGCAATGCGGACCCGGCCCGGGTCAGGCTCGAGGAGGTGGTAGGCCCGGAGGGCCTGAACAATACGTAGTTTTTCAACGACTTAAGGTGTCAGCCCACACCAAACTGCAGCCAATCAGATCAAATGCTTAGGTCGGAATGTCAAACCCTCCAAGCCGGTGGTGGGGTCGGTTCGCGAAAGGCTGTCGGTGCCTGACGTGTGGAGGGACTAACGACAGTGCCCACGGGGCCTCGCTAGAGTCTCAGCATCAAGGCTGGCCCTAGCTGTTCATTGGGAACGGCGCGGTGGGCCGAGACTGGATCGGGTCCAGAAAGGGCTCCGGGGCTAATGTCTCCAAACGACACCGTGCAGAATGACAGCTTTCGACCCTGAGAAGCCGTTCGATATGTCTGCTCTCAGCAGGATGGCAAAGCCCGTCACGTGACGCGTTTGTAGCCGATCTCATTGGCTCGCAGATCGCGCCGACTGAACTGGTTCAATTTCATCTCGTCACCGACGAAAGAATCTTGCCTGACTTTGCTGCGGCGCGACGGGCGAGGTGGTAAAGTCGGGAAGCGCCTTCATCATGGCGCACAGCCACTTCCGTCTCTTCTCCGTAAGTCCGCTTCAGGAAGTCGTGGATCAGCTGTTCAGCTTGCTGTCTGGGCTGAATGATCTCTGCGCTCAGGGGACATTCCGTGCGGCTGTGATAGGTCGCGTAGACCTTCCCTTTTTCCTCGAAGATGTTCCCGATCGTATACGGGTAAAGAGCACAATCCATGGGCCGATCTGCATGGATCGTGCACCCCATGTCCCAATTCGGGCATGGTCCCCGTCCGTTTGACGACAATCGATAAACGCGACCGGCTCGCGCGATCGACAGATGGCCTGACCGTCCTGCGAAATGGCGTTCATACTCGGCTTCATTTAAAAGAAGCCCATGCAGGTCCCGACAGCAATTCTGGTCCACAGTGCATCTAAGGCAGGGATTTGTCATAAGCTCGCACTACTGTGGACCAATGCTCCGAAACAATGGATCACAGAATTCTTAAAGCAACGTCAACGGACGAGAGAATGTTACACTCGCGCTGACGGTGAAACCGCCGGTGATGGTCTGGACAGGGCCAATTGGTAGTGTTCGTTCCGTTGGCCACACATAGCGGCTGTTGGTCAGATCCGTTGTGCGGTCGGGTCTGCGATGTCCGTTTTCGGCGGCCCCTCTAGGCCCATCCTGTCAAACCTTATGTATTTCAATATCGTATAGGCGGAGTGGTAGGCCCGGAGGGACTCGAACCCCCAACCAGACCGTTATGAGCGGTCGGCTCTAACCATTGAGCTACGGGCCCCCGGGGCTCGGCCTTCGCCTAGCAGGCACCGCACGCGGACGAAAGCGGGGACCCTGTCAGAGAATTCATTCCGATGAACGGTAGCTGCAAGCGGAGCCGCGCGGCCGTTCAGGCGTTGGCCATCATGGTCTCGCCACAGCCGTCCCGGAGACTGCGGCTGTCGCTCGAATTCGTCTCCGAAAGGCTGTCCATGAAAACCCTTCCTGCCCTGATGCCCCGAGCCTTGATGTTGGGTGCCGCCGTCATCGGCCTGTCCGCTCCGGCGGCCCTGGCCCAGTCCGCACCCGCTGCACCGATGCAGGTTCACGCCATGGCGGCCCAGCCGGCGCTCAATCTGTCGGCCTATGGCGAGGTCAAGGTCGCGCCCGACATGGCGACCCTGACCTTCGGCGTCATGACGGAGGCTGTCACGGCGCAAGCGGCCATGGCCGACAACGCCCGGCGCATGGCCGAGGTGTTCGCCGCCCTTCGCCGCGCCGGCATCGAGCCGCGCGACATCCAGACCTCGGGGCTGAACCTGTCGGCCCAGTACGACTATCAGCCGGATCAACCGCCCCGTCTGCGTGGCTATCAGGCGTCCAACCGGGTGACGGTGAACATCATGGACCTGGAACAGGTCGGCACCGTCGCCGACGCGGTGGTCGCCGCCGGGGTGAACCAGATCGACGGCATCGGCTTTGGTCTTCGCGATCCAAAGGCCGCCGAGGATCAGGCGCGTGTGCTGGCCGTGCGCGCACTGCAGGACAAGGCGCGGCTCTATGCTCAGGCCCTGGGGGTCGAACTCGGCGCGATCCGCTCCCTGAACGAGGGCGGCGGCTATTCGCCCCCGCCGCCGGTGCCGGTCTTCGCCATGGCCCGCGCCGAGATGTCTGACGCCTCGACCCCACTCGCCGCGGGCCAGCTGACGCTCCGCATCGACATCACCGGGACCTATGATCTGAGGTGATCCGACATCGTCTCCTCCCCGTCGGCCTCTTGGCCGATGGGGAGGTGGCTCGCAGCGAAGCGGAGAGACGGAGGGGTTCTTGCCGCCTTCCAGAACCCCTCTGTCTGCTCGCAAGATCTCGCATCCACCTCCCCATTCGCCGGAGGCGAACGGGGAGGAGACATCATTCACTACCACCACTGTTGCAGTTCTCTGCACCTCTCCTATATTCCTGCCAAAGCAACACGCGGCGGGACGGCCCGCCGCCGGAGAGACAACGATGATCGAAGTCAGACCCTTCGACAGCCTGGGTGGGGCCGACCACGGCTGGCTCAAGGCCAAGCACCATTTCTCGTTCGCCAGCTACTACGACCCCCGCCGCATGAGCTGGGGAAACATCCGCGTCTGGAACGACGACGAGATCGCCTCCAACTCGGGCTTTCCGCCCCATCCGCACTCGGACATGGAGATCATCACCTATGTCCGCGACGGGGCCATCACCCACGAGGACAGCCTGGGCAACAAGGGCCGCACCCAGGCCGGCGATGTGCAGGTGATGAGCGCGGGCACCGGCATCCGCCACGCCGAGTACAATATCGAGCCTGAAACGACCCGCATCTTCCAGATCTGGATCGAGCCGACCCGACGCGGCGAAAAGCCCAGCTGGGGTGCCAAGCCCTTCCCCAAGGGCGAGCGGGCGGGGCAGTTCGTGGTTCTGGCTTCAGGCTTCGAGGACGATGTCGAGGCCCTGCCGATCCGCACCGACGCGCGGGTCGTGGGCGCGACGCTGAAGGCTGGCGAGACGGCGACCTATCCTCTGGGCGCGACGCGTCGCGGCTATCTGGTCCCGGCCAAGGGCGTGGTGGAGGTCAACGGGGTGCGGTTGAACGCCCGCGACGGTGCTGCCATCGCCAATGAGGACGCCCTGACGGTCACCGCTGTCAACGACGCCGAGATCGTTCTGGTCGACGCGGCCTAGGCCCGCTCCATCACCAGGCAGGTCGAGGTGGCGGTGGCGTAGAGCTTGCCGTCCAGGCCTTCGAGGCGGGCTTCCGAGAAGCCCGCCTTTCGGCCGACCTGAAGGATCGTTCCGATGCAGCGAACCGGCACGCCCTCTGTCAGGGCGCGGTGGAAGACCGTCTTGATCTCCAGCGTCGTATAGACCTGCCCGGGTTTCAGCATGGAATGGACCGCGCAGGCGCAGGCCGAGTCCAGCAGCGTCGCCATCCACCCGCCGTGGACCGTGCCAATGGGGTTGTAGACGGCCTTCGTCGGCGTGCCCTCGAACACGACCCGGCCTTCCTCGATCTCCGTCAGCCGGTAGTCGAGCGTGCGGGCGATCGGCGCGGCGTTCTCCTCGCCCTGGAAGGCGAGCTTCAGCTGCTCGACGCCGGACAGGTCTGCGGCCTTCTCGAAGATGTTGGTCATCACGCGGCCTCCGGAGGTCCGTTTACAATAAGGACGGAGGGGCGTCACGCAAGTCCAACCCCGACGCCGTCATCCTCGGACTTGATCCGAGGATTGGAGGCACCGCAGCGGCCATGCTTGGGAAGGCGCGCGACAGCTCGTGCGATGCTCGCTTGTCCGCCGTGTCCCTCGTCCGATCCTCGGATCAAGTCCGAGGATGACGGCGGGAGGGTTGCGCGCCCTAAAGACCAGGCAGCTTGATGCCGCCGTCGCGACGCGGCTGGATCGTGATCGACCGCTCCGTGCCCGTCAGGGCGCGCAGGCGCTCGGCCTCGGTGGCGGCGTCGATGGTCACCGCGCCTTGGGCCGTCTGGGTCTGGGTCGGGCCCTGCGTCGAGGCGTCGTCGCGGCGCCAGAACAGGATGCGGTCGGCGAAGCTCTGTTCTTTGTGCGCCAGATCGCCGAACTCGTCGTCGATCACATAGCGAGCCAGCGGATCGGCGCGATCCGCACCGGCGGCCGTCACCAGCGCCGTCTCACCCGGTGAGCGGGTGATCGACTGACGCTGACCCAGCAGGATCTGACGCGCCGCGCTCTCGGGGGCCAGTTCCTGGGGCCGGGGCTGACCGGGCGCGGGCGGGCGCAGGCCGTACTCGGGCGGCACGGTCAGGGGGGCGGACGACACGGTCACGAACTCGTCGGGCACCACCTTGGTCAGGCCGATGGACTGACGCAGTCCTCCGCAGGCGGTCAGGGCCAGGGCGGACACGGCGACGAGGGAAACGGTCAGCAAACGCATGGTCGGTTGGGGCTCCAGCGCGGACGACGCAGGGTGAAGGCTCAGCAAGAGCCGGTGATTACGCCTTTTCGGGGGCCGCGCCAACGGCGGGTTTCCGCTCCGAAAGGAAGCTGTCGAGGATCAGCAGGGCGACACCGACGGTGATGGCGCTGTCGGCGACGTTGAACACCCACGGGAACAACCCCGTGGCCGAAAAATCGATGAAGTCGACCACATAGCCAAAGCGGATCCGGTCAATGACATTGCCGATGGCCCCGCCGATCACCAGGCCGATGGCGGTGACCAGCAATCGACGCTGGGCCTTCAGCGCCCACCAGGCCAGGGCGGCCGCCACGACGATTGAAAACACGCTCAGAAACCACCGCGCCTCGCCCCCGCCGAACAGGCCGAAGCTCACGCCGGTGTTGCGCACCATGGTGAAGGACAGAACGCCGGGAATGATCTCGGCGAACAGATAGCCCGGCGGGATCATGTTCGCGTCGGGCACATCGACCGACCCCAGGATCATGGCCTTGGTGATCTGGTCGAGAACGATGATGACGAGGGCGAAGCCATAGGCCGCCCAGGCGATGCGGGGAATTCTCATGGCGCGCGGGTTAGCAGGGTGATCGGGCGGCGCAAGGGGAGAAGGATCATCGTTGCGCGTCCCACCATCGCACGGCGTCGGCGTCACGCGCGGACAGGTCGGGATAGTCCGCGTCCGATCCCACATCCGGCACGCGCCGCCAGGATCGGGCGCACTTGGGATACCCGGCAACCGCAACCTCAGCCGTCACTGTTGCGCCGCCAACCTTCAGCTCGGCCCCAGACGTGCGGAACACCTCCGCAGCATCCAGACCCTCGAACGCTGCGAACGCCTCATCCGGTCCCGACACGGTCGGCCAGGCGTCCAGAGCCCCGCCGATCAGCTTGTCCCGCCGTGCCGCTTCCAGGGCATCGTTGACGACCGAGACGACCGACTGGACCTTGGCCCACCGTTCAGCCTCAGCCGTGTTCTCCCACTCGGCCGGCGTCTCGGGGATCACCCGGGCGCAGTTCGTGCCGCCCTCCGGGTACCGCGTCGTCCAGGCCTCCTCCATCGTGAAGGGCGTCAACGGAGCCAGCCAGGCGGTCAGCCTCAGGAAGACCTCCTGCATCACCGTCCTCGCCGCCCGCCGACGCATCTCATCGGGCCGGTCGCAGTAAAGGCTGTCCTTGCGGATATCGAAGTACAGCGCCGACAGATCGCCCGCGCAGAACTCCAGCACCGGCCGCACCACGTCCTGGAAGCGGTAGGTCTCGTAGGCCGCGCGCACATCGCGATCCAGTTCCCACAGCCGGTGCAGGATGAACCGCTCCAGCGGCGGCATGTCGGCGTAATCGACCCGCTCGGCCTCGTCGAAGTCCGAAAGGGCACCCAGCAGATAGCGGACGGTGTTCCTCAGCTTGCGATAGGCGTCGACCGTGGTCTGCAGGATCTGCTTTCCGATCCTCTGGTCCTCGGCATAGTCCACCAGCGCGACCCACAGGCGCAGGATGTCGGCCCCGCTCTCCTTGATCACCACGGCCGGATCGACGGTGTTGCCCTTGGACTTGGACATCTTTTCGCCGTTCTCGTCCTGGGTGAACCCGTGGGTCAGGACGGCGCGATAGGGGGCCCGGCCCCGTGTGCCCGAGCCTTCCAGCAGGTTCGACTGGAACCAGCCGCGATGCTGGTCCGACCCTTCCAGATAAAGGTCCGCCGGCCAGTGGCTGGGCCGATCCCCGACGTAGCCCTTGGCCGGATCACGCGGTTCCAGCGTGAAGGCGTGTGTACAGCCACTGTCGAACCAGACATCCAGGATGTCCTCGACCTTCTCGTAGTTCGCCGGATCATGCAGGCCCAGAAACTCGGCGTCGGGTGTCTCGAACCAGGCGTCGGCCCCGCCGGCCTCGACAGCCGCCACGATGCGGGCGTCAACCGCTTCATCGTGCAGCGGCTGGCCGGTGTGCCTGTCCACGAACATGGCCAGCGGCGTGCCCCAGGCCCTCTGGCGGCTGACCAGCCAGTCGGGCCGACCCTCGACCATCGACCGGATGCGGTTCTTGCCCGCCGCCGGATGGAAGGTGGTTTCGTCGATGGACTTCAGCGCGGTTTCTCGCAGGGTCGCCCCCTCGCCATGGTCCAGCGCCTTATCCATGCGGATGAACCACTGCGGCGTATTGCGGAAGATCACCGGCGCCCGCGAGCGCCAGCTCATCGGATAGGAATGCTCCAGCCGCCCGCGCGCCAGCAACGTCCCGGCCTCGATCAGCTTCTCGGTCACCGCGCCGTTGGCCGGTCCGAACTTGCCGATCTTCTTGCCCTCGGTCTCCAGGATCTTCAGCCCGGCGAACAGGGGCACGCCCGGGTAGTAGGCCCCGTCCGGATCGACCGTGTCGGGCACTTCGTGATGGCCGTGGGCGCGCCAGACCTCATAGTCGTCAGCCCCGTGACCCGGTGCGGTGTGGACGAAGCCCGTACCGGCGTCGTCGGTGACGTGATCCCCGTCCAGCAGCGGCACGTTGAACCGGTATCCGTCGTCCAGCTCCGCCAACGGGTGAGCGCACACCAGCCCCGCCGGATTGATGTCGTCGACCCGGGTGAAGGTCGCGACCTTGGCCGCCTTCATCACGTCCTCGGCCAGCTTGTCTGCGAGGATCAGCCGGTCACCCGCCTTGGCCCAGGGCTGGAACTCCAGACCCTGCTCGATCGACTGGACCTCATACAGGCCATAGCCGATCTCGGGCCCAAAGCTGATCGCACGGTTGGCCGGGATGGTCCACGGCGTGGTCGTCCAGATCACCACGCTGGGCGTCGACTGCCGGAACGCCAGCAGATCATCGGGATGATCGTCCGTCGCCGCGATGACCGGGAACTTGACCCAGATCGTGGGCGAGACGTGGTCGTGATACTCGATCTCGGCATCGGCCAGCGCCGTCCGCTCGACCGGGCTCCACATCACCGGCTTGGACCCCCTATACAGCTGGCCGGAGTTCTTGAACTTGTGGAACTCCTTCACGATCGCGGCTTCGGTTCCGAAGTCCATCGTGGCGTAGCGGTTGGCGAAATCGCCGGTGATGCCCAGACGCTTGAACTGCTCGGCCTGGACGCCGATCCAGCCGGCGGCGTATTCGCGACAGGCCTTCCTGAACTCGGCCTTGGAGACCTCGTCCTTCCTGCGCCCCTTGGCACGGAAATGCTCCTCGATCTTCCATTCGATCGGCAGGCCGTGGCAGTCCCAGCCAGGCACATAGTCGACATCGTAGCCGAGCAGGAACCGGCTGCGGACCACGAAGTCCTTCAGGGTCTTGTTCAGCCCATGGCCGATGTGGATGTCGCCGTTCGCATAGGGCGGACCGTCATGCAGCACATATAGCGGTGCGTTCTGCTTCTGCCGCTCGGCGCGCAGCTGACCGTACAGGTCACCCCACTGCTCGATGATCAGCGGCTCTTTCTGCGGCAGGCCGCCCCGCATGGGGAACGGCGTCTCGGGCAGGAAGACGGTCTCGCGATAATCGCGGCCGGCGGGAGTGGAATCGGCAGGGGCGTCGGACATGGTCTGTCTCGGAAAAGTCGATGGGCGGACGGCGTGGGATCGGACCCGGTCGGCGTGGGGGCTGAAGGGCCCCGACTTACGCCGCCGGGCCGGTAATCCGGATCGAGAGGATCGTGCGCCCTTGCATGGCGGCGGTCTATCAGGGCCGGGGGGCTGGGAAAAGCGGCGCGTTCGGCTAACGTCCGCTTTGACCGGCGTTCGACCAGGAACGTCTGATGAGGGGAAACCATCCATGCGCATCCTGATCTCGCTGACCGCCGTGGCCGCCTGCGCCGCCATCGCCGCCTGTTCGCCTTCGGAGGAGGCCGCGCCCGCCGACGAAGCGACCGCCGACGCCTCGGCCTCCGCAGGGGCTGTCGTGCCGCCGATTGGCTCCGGTCCTGTGACCCGCGCCCAGATCTATGCCGCCGCTGCCGAGGGCCCCGAGGCCTTCGCCCGCGCCATCTTCGCCCAGTATGTCAACGGCGGCCCGTCGGAACTGCCGCCCCCGCCCGGCCAGGACCCGCTGTACTCGCGCACCCTGAACGCCCTGATGGGCGATGACTTCCGCGCCGCCAACGGCGAGGTGGGAACGATCGAGGTCGACATCTTCTGCCAGTGCCAGGACCAGGGCGACTTCGTCGTCAATTCCATGGCCGTGGCCCAGGGGGACGAAAACACCGCCGGCGTCTCGGTGGTCTTCACCAACATGGGCAACCAGCACACGGCCATGCTCGAATTGGTCCGCGAGGGCGGCAACTGGAAGGTCGACGACGTCGAAATGGGCATGCTTTCGGTCAAGGACATGCTGATGGAGGCGGCCGAGGCCCGGGGCTGACGCCTAGGCCGGTGCCGCCAGCACGGCCCGCGCAGCCTGGGCGTCCGCGTCGATCTGAACCTTCAGCGCGTCCAGGCTGTCAAAGGCCATCTCGCCACGCAGCCGCTCGATCAGTCGGGTCTCAACGACCTGGCCGTAGAGGTCGCCCGTGAAGTCGAACAGCCAGACTTCCAGCAGGGGCTCAGGCGTCTCGAACATGGGCCGGACACCGAGGTTGGCGACGCCGTCGATCCATCGTCCGTCCGCCAGGCGTGTCCGGGTGGCGAAGACGCCATAGGCCGGACGCATATAGTCGCCCATCCGAACATTGGCCGTGGGCACGCCGATTGTGCGTCCGCGCTTGTCGCCGTGAACCACTTCGCCCTCGATGGCAAAGGGTCGGCCCAGGATCCGTGTCGCCCGGGCCATGTCGCCCGCCGCCAGCGCTTCGCGCACGGCGCTGGACGACAGCTTCAGGCCGCTCGCGTCATCCATGCGTCCCGTGACCGATACCGAAAAGCCGAGGTCTTGCCCGATCCGCAAAAGCCCCTCGGCCGAACCGGTTCGGCCCTTGCCGTAGGTGAAGTCAAAGCCGACGGCGGCATGGCACAAGCCGAGTCCGCCGGACAGCACATCGCGGGCGAACGCTTCATCCGTCATCGCCGCCATCTCGGCATCGAACGGCAGCACATGCAGGCGATCAACACCCTGGTCGTCCAGCGCGTGCGCCATCTGGGCAAGGCTCATCAGGCGGAATGGTGCCGCTTCCGGTTGGAACCAGCGGCGCGGATGCGGCTCAAAGGTCACGACGGCCAGTGGAGCCGACAGACGTTCGGCCGCCTGACGGGCCGCGCCGATCACGGCCTGGTGGCCCCGATGGACGCCGTCAAAGGCTCCCACTGCGGCGGCGGCGCCGCGCTGGCTTGGGACCAGGTCGCGCCAGCCGTGGACGATCTCAATGGCCACGCAGGCTCCGCTCAGTCCCTGGCCGGACGGCGACGACGCGGCACGCGGACGATGGCCTCGCCCTCCATGATCATCTCTCCGCCGACATAGCCTTCCGTGCGCAGTGTCACCCGCGCCGACTCGGAATCGACGGCCGCGACCGTAATCTGCGCCTGCACCACGTCGCCGATCCGGACCGGCCGATGAAACGCCAGGGTCTGGCTCAGATAGATCGCGCCGGCACCTGGCAGGATGGTCCCCACCACCGCCGACCCGAAGGACGCGCTCAGAAGTCCATGCGCGATCCGCCCGCGATAGGCGGTTTTCGACGCGAAGGCTTCGTCCATGTGCACGGGATTGAAGTCGTCCGACGCCTCGGCGAACTGACCGATGCGGTCCTCGGTGACCGTCACCTCCTTGATTGCCACCATTCCGGGCGACAGTTCTTCCAGGATGTAGCCGCCCGAGGGATGAGGACCTGTGATCATCGCGCGGTGTTAGCCCCGCCGGTGTGATTTGGCGAGAACTACCACCGCAGCTCCAGCGCCGCGTAGCGAGCGTAGGCCGTCTCGGTCTTCAGCAACTCTGCCGCCCGCTCCGGATCCAGAGCGCCGTCCAGACCCCGGGCTGCGTCTCCATGGATGCCCTGGGCGATGAACAGGCAGTCCAGCGCCTGGGCGTTCGCACCCAGAACATCGGTCACTACGCCGTCGCCGATGCACAGGACGCGCGACCGGTCCACGGCACGGCCCAGCAGCCGCTCGGCCTCGGTCATGGCCAGATCATAGATCGGCCCATAGGGCTTGCCCGCCATGGTCACGCGCCCGCCGAGCCCTTCATAGAGGTCGGCCAGCGAGCCGCCGCAGTAGATGATCTTGTCGCCCCGCTGCACGATGCGGTCCGGATTGGCGCAGATCAGTTCCAGCCCGCGCGCCGCCGCCGGAACGAAACGCTCGCGGTAATCCTCCGGCGTCTCGGTCTCGTCGTCGACCGGGCCGGTCACCGAGAGGAAGGCGGCGTCCTCGGCTCCCGTCGCCCGGTCGAGGCCAAGGCCGTCGTAGAGCGGCCAGTCCCGATCGGGTCCGATGATCCAGGCCGGGCCGGGCGCGCGTTTGGCCAGTTCAGCCCGCGTCGCGTCGCCCGAGGTGACAAAGGCCTGCCAGCTCTCGCGGGGCACGCCCAGCCGGTCCAACTGCTCGATCACGTCCGAGGCCGGGCGCGGCGAGTTGGAAATCAGCACGACCTGCCCGCCCGACTGGTTGAAGCGGATCAGGGCTTCGCAGGCCTCCGGCCAGCTCTCGCGGCCGTTGTGGATCACGCCCCACACGTCGCACAGCAGCACGTCATAATCGCTGGCAACGGCCGACAGGCGGGGCAGGGCATGGGGCAGGGTCATGACGCGCTCACTAGCCCGACCCTGCTTCCGTTCAAAGAGCCCGGTCCAAGGCTCAGTCGTTGCGGTGAACGACACCCCTGCGCATCACGAAGTCCATGTCTTCCAGCACAGTCACATCCGCCAGGGGATCACCATCGACGGCGATGATGTCGGCGGGCATGCCCGGAGCGATCCGTCCCGCTTCGTTGGCGACCTGCAAATGAGCCGCAGCGACGACGGTGGCCGACTGGATGGCCTCCAGCGGCGTCATCCCGGCCCGGACCAGCAGGGCGAACTCCTGGGCGTTGTCGCCGTGGGCCGAGACGCCGGAATCCGTGCCGAAGGCAATCTGCACACCGCCAGCATGAGCCCGTGCGGCCATATCGAGCATTTTGGGTCCGGCTTCCAGAGCCTTGGCTGTCTGGGCGGGCGTGAAGAAGTTGCCGGGGCTCGACGCAATGCGAGCCACAAAATCGCCGGCCAGGAGCGTCGGCACCAGATAGGCGTCGTTCTGGCGGAACAGACGGATCGACTCCTCGTCCAGATAGGTGCCGTGCTCGATCGAATTCCCGCCGGCCCGCAGGAAGGCGTTCACGCCATCGCCACCGTGGGCGTGGGCTGTCACGCGGCGACCCATCCGGTGTCCGGCCTCAATGATGGCGGCCAGCTCGGCGTCGGTGAACTGCTGGGCCAGGCCCGCCGCCGTGTTCGACAGCACGCCGCCGGTCGCCGTGATCTTGATCACGTCCGCGCCGGCGCGGACCTGGGTGCGCACGGCCCGCATGCAGTCCTCTGGACCCGAGCAGATGCTCTCGGAAGACAGAAGATGCATGATGTCTTCGCTGTAGCCGTTCACATCGCCATGGCCGCCATGGATGGAGATGGAACTGCCGGAGGCGATCACACGCGGCCCGGGGATCTGGCCGGCCGCGATGCCATCGCGCAGGGCGAACACGGCGTCATTGGGCCCACCCAGATCAGCCACCGTTGTGAAGCCGGCCATCAAGGTCCGCCGGGCGTACTGGGCTCCCAGGATGGCGCGATCCGCGTCGCTCTCGGTCACCGCCATCAAACGGGCATTGGGGTTCTGCTGGCTGGTCAGGTGGACGTGGCTGTCGATCAGGCCGGGCAGGACGAAATGCTGGCGCAGGTCGACGACATTGCCCTCGCCGACGAAGCCGTCGCGGATTTCGACCACCCGACCGCCCGTGATCACGACAGTTTTATCGCGCAGCACAATGCCGCTTTCAGGGTCCGCCAGAAGCCGTCCCGCTTGAACGAACACGGTTTCTCCCGCCGCGGGAATCGCCTGTGCTGGTGGGCTCTGCTGCGCCTGCGAAGCGCCGACGACGGTGAAACTCGCGAGCAGGGCGAGAGCAAAGGACTTCATGAACGCCTCCCGATTATTGTGGCGCACCTTACTCCGCGTCGGTGTGTCGCCAAGCCTTCGCTTGCTGCGGCGGTCTGATTTGTGAAACACACCGTGACTTCGGACTGACCGCTACGAGGGCGTCGCATGCGGCTATCGAGACGAGGATTGATCCTGGGTGGTTCGGCCATGCTGGCGGGCTGCGCCACAGCTGCGCCTCCGCCGCTGGTCACGGTGGCCACGTTGCCGCCCGCGCCTCCTCCGCCTCGACCGACCTTCACCCCTGCCGTTCAGGTCACGCCTCCGCCGCTGGATCCTCAGCGTCTGGTCCGTCCCGAACTCATGAGCCGCGCCATGGCGGCGCTGGACATTCATCACGAACGCCTGCCGCTCCGCGACCGGATGTATCTGGTCGATTTCCAGAGGTTCTCGGGCGAGCACCGCCTTTACGAGGTCGACCTCATCGGAGGTCGCGTCACGCCCCTGCGTACCACGCATGGCCGGGGTTCGGATCCGGAGCATTCCGGCTTCGCGCGCCGGTTTTCGAATGAACCCGAAAGCTACATGTCCTCCGTCGGAGCCTATGCCACAGCGGGGGCCAGCTGGGGACCGCAGCAGGGACCGAACGTCCTGCTGGATGGCCTGGAGTACACGAACAACCTTGCGCGCGAGCGGGCCATCATCGTCCACGGCGCGGATTACGCGGATCCCGAATTCCTGGAACGCGAAGGCAAACTCGGCCGCTCCTACGGCTGCTTTTCGACGGCCCATGCCGACCTGCCGATGCTGCGCGAGCGCATGGGGCAGGGCCGTCTGCTTTTCGCCTTCGCTTAAGGTCATCGCTTAAACCGCCATTAACCAGACGGGCGGCAGTTTCTGCCTAGCGGGCAAGTCGACAGCCCGCGAGTACCTGGGTGGGGACGCGTGGGCGGCTTTACGGCGGCGTTGCAGAGATTCGGGATCGGTCGCCTGGCCATGGTGCTGGGCGTGGGCGCGGGCGTGACCGTCGCGCTGATCCTCTTGATGACCCGCATCGGCCAAGCCCCCGACGCGCTGCTCTATTCCAATCTCGATCTTCGGGAAGCGGGCGAGATCACCGCTTCGCTGGAACAGGCCGGCATCGCCTATGCGACGCGCGGCGATGGTTCGACCATCATGGTCAACCGGGATCAGGTTGGCGAAGCGCGGCTGATGCTGGCTGGGCGCGGTCTCGTGACCTCGGGATCGGTCGGTTACGAGATTTTCGACACCCAATCCGTGCTGGGCCAGACCGAGTTCCAGCAGCAGATCAACGAGCAGCGGGCCCTGCAGGGCGAGCTGGCGCGCACCATCATGTCGATGCGCGGCATTTCCTCGGCCCGGGTCCAGATTGCCTTGCCCCGTCGTGAGTTGTTCCAGTCCGATGCGGCCGAGCCGACTGCCGCCGTCGTGGTTGGCCTCGGTGGCCGCGCCCTGTCGGCCGATCAGGTTCGCGCCATTCGCAACGTCGTCGCCTCGTCTGTGCCCAATCTGAAGCCGGGCAAGGTCACAGTCGTCGATGAGACCAACCAAACCCTAGCCGCCGCCGATGACGAGGAAGGCTTCACGTCCGCGACCGCCCGCGACGCCAAGGCGACAACCGAGGCCCAGCTTCAGACGCGCATCAAGGACCTGGTCGAGGGCGTCGTCGGGGCGGGGGCGGCGCGCGTGCAGGTCACGGCCGACATCGAGATGGCGCGTTCCACCACCCAGGAACAGCGCTTTGACCCCGACGGTCAGGTCGTCCGTTCGACCTCGTCCAATGGCAGCCAGTCCCAGGACACGACCGGTGTGCCGGACGGCGGGGCCACGGCTGCGAACAACATTCCGGGGGGTGAGGCACCGAACGCGGCGCCCCTAGGTTCGACCGAGTCGGTCAATGGCGAGACGACGAACTACGAGATATCCAATACCACGACGACCACGGTGAAGGAGCCGGGCGAGGTCAGGAAGCTGTCGGTCGCGGTTGCGGTCGATGGCAAGCTGACGCCCGCGGCCGAGCCCGGCGGAGAGCCGACCTATGAACCGCGCTCGGCCGAGGAGATCGCCCAGATCGAGGAGCTGGTGAAGGCCGCCATGGGCTTCGACGAGGCCCGGGGCGACCAGGTTCGCGTGACCAACGTCCGCTTCAACCGCGACGCCCTGGTCACAGCGGGTGGCACCGACGGCGGCGATCCAATGTTCAACTTCACCAAGAACGACATCATGCGCGGTGTGGAGCTTCTGGTGCTGCTGATCACGGGGCTCCTGCTGATCTTCTTCGTCCTGCGGCCGCTGATGAAGTCGGCCTCCAGCGGTGGCGTGCCCGCGCTTGCCGGCGCAGCCGGATCCGCAGGGGGGCAGGTCCCGGTGACCTCGCTTCAGACCACGGTCGTAGGCGGCGCCATGGGGCAGCTGGCCGGTCCATCGGAGATGGAGCAGCGCATCGACATCGCGCGCATCGAGGGGCAGGTGAAGGCCTCGTCCGTCAAGAAGGTCGCGGAGTTCGTCGAGAATCATCCGGAGGAATCGGCCTCGATCCTTCGTAGCTGGGTGCATGAGGGCTGATGGCCCGCACAGCCTCCAAGAAGGCTTCGGTTGACGACGCCAAGAAGATGTCCGGGCCTGAGAAGGCCGCGGTCATCCTTCTGGCGCTCGGCGAAGATCACACCCGTCTCTGGCAGAGCCTGGACGACGAGGAGGTCAAGGAGATCTCCCAGGCCATGGCCACGCTCGGTACCGTCAGTTCGTCGGTCGTCGAGGAACTGATGGTCGAGTTCGTCTCGGGCATGTCGGGCTCGGGTTCGGTGATGGGCAGCTTCGAGCAGACCCAGCGCCTGCTCGCCTCCTTCATGCCGCCCGAGCGCGTCGAAGGCCTGATGGAGGAAATCCGGGGTCCGGCCGGCCGGACCATGTGGGACAAGCTCGGCAATGTGAACGAGGCCGTCCTCGCCAACTACCTGAAGAACGAATACCCCCAGACCGTCGCCGTGGTCCTGTCCAAGGTGAAGCCGGATCACGCCGCGCGCGTGCTGACGTCCTTGCCGGAGGACTTCGCGCTTGAGTGCGTCCAGCGGATGCTGCGCATGGAGCCGATCCAGCGCGAGATCCTGGACAAGATCGAGCAGACGCTCAGAACCGAGTTCATGTCGAACCTGGCGCGCACGTCCAAGCGCGACAGCCACGAGATGATGGCCGACATCTTCAATAGCTTCGACCGTCAGACCGAGGCCCGCTTCATCGGTGCCCTGGAAGAGCGCAACCGCGATTCCGCCGAACGCATCCGCGCCCTGATGTTCGTGTTCGAGGACCTGTCCAAGCTGGATCCCGGCGGGGTCCAGACCCTGCTGCGCGCCGTCGAGAAGGATCAGCTCGCGCTGGCGCTGAAGGGGGCGTCGGAAAGCCTGCGCGAGATGTTCTTCACCAACATGTCCGAGCGCGCCTCCAAGATCATGCGCGAGGACATGGAGTCGATGGGTCCGGTGCGTCTGAAGGACGTCGACACCGCCCAGATGGCCATGGTCACCGTGGCCAAGGATCTCGCGGCGCGCGGCGAAATCATGCTGGCGGGCGCGTCCGGCGATGACGAGCTGATCTACTGACATGACCCAGCCCGTCCCCCTCAACTCCCGACCTTTTGCCTTCGACACCGAGTTCGACGAGGCAGGTTCGGTGGTGCAGGCCTCAACCTTCCGCCCCATGAAGCGCGCCTACATGCCCGCCGAGGTCGAGGCCCTGGTGGCCCAGGCCCGACTGGAGGCGCGCGAGGCGGCGCTGGCCGAGGTCGACAGCATCCGCGCCATGGCCATGGCCGCCATCGGTCAGGCTCTGGCCGACGTCATGCCGACGCTCCAGCGGGTCGCCCAGACCCATCGTGAACAGTCCGCCGAACTGGCGCTGACCGCGGCGCGGGTCATCGCCGCAGCCGCGCTGGACCGCTTGCCGCTCGGGCCCCTCCAGTCCGCGCTGGAGACCCTGGGCCAGGAGATCGATGCCACGCCCCGTCTCGTTGTCCGCGCCTCGGGCCTGGACGATGAGGCTCGTGCGAAGATCGAGGCTACCGCCACCGACGCCGGTTTCACCGGAGCCGTGGCGTTTCGCGACGACCCGGCCCTGCCCAACGCCGCCTTCTCCCTGGAATGGGCAGACGGCCGCGCCGACTTCGATCCGGCGGCGGTCGCCGACCGTCTGTCGACGACGCTGCAGTCCGCACTCGCCACCGAGGCCGGACATGCCGAACCCCTTTCCTCCCGGAGTGACTTCTGATGGCCGACGATCTCGCTCTTGAAGAGTTTCCTGAATCCACGGCTCTGGCCACCGTGGAGGACGCCAGCGAGAAGGCCGCTGTCGATCTGGCGCCGGTTTTCGATGTCCCGGTCAACATCTCGGCCGTGCTCGGCAAGACCCACATGACGGTCGCCCAGCTGCTCAAGCTCAACCGCGGCTCGGTGCTGGAGCTGGACCGCAAGGTCGGCGAGGCCATCGACATCTTCGTCAACAACCGTCTGGTCGCCCGCGGGGAGGTCGTCGTCGTCGAAGACCGCCTGGGCGTGACCATGACGGAAATCATCAAGACCGAGGACCAGGCCGCTTAAGGCCCGGTGTTCGACAGTAGGTTCTGAAGGAGAAGACCCATGCGGCTTCTGGTGGTCGGACGGCTCAGCGGACAGCTGGCGGCGGCGGTGAAGATGGCCATGGCGCACGGCGCCAAGGTCAACCACGTCGAGCGCACAGACCAGGCGACGGAACAGCTCCGGCGCGGGCAGGGGGCTGACCTGCTCATGGTCGATTACAACCTCGATATCGGGGCGCTGATCGCCGCCAATGAGGCGGAGCGGATCTTCGTTCCCGTGGTGGCCTGCGGCGTCGACAACGATGCGGAAAAGGCCGCCGCCGCCATCCGGGCCGGGGCCAAGGAGTTCATCCCCCTGCCGCCCGAGGCAGACCTGATCGCGGCGGTGCTGGCGGCGGTGGCCGACGACGAGCGCCCGATGATCTCGGCCGATCCGGCCATGAAGGCGGTGACCCAGCTGGCCGATCAGGTCGCGCGGTCCGAGGCTTCCATCCTGATCACCGGCGAAAGCGGCGTCGGCAAGGAGGTGATGGCGCGCTATCTGCACACCCACTCCAAGCGCGCCGAGCGACCCTTCATCAGCGTCAACTGCGCCGCCATTCCCGACAACCTGCTGGAATCCGAGCTGTTTGGCCACGAGAAGGGAGCCTTCACGGGTGCCGTCGCCCGCCGCATCGGCAAGTTCGAGGAGGCCGACGGCGGCACCCTGCTGCTGGACGAAATCAGCGAGATGGACGCCCGGCTCCAGGCCAAGCTGCTGCGCGCCATCCAGGAGCGGATCATCGACCGCGTGGGTGGAACCAAGCCGGTGCCGGTGAACATCCGCATCATCGCCACCTCCAATCGCGACCTCGCCCGGGCCGTCAGCGAGGGGACCTTCCGCGAGGATCTGCTCTATCGCCTGAACGTCGTGAACCTGCGGCTGCCGTCGCTGCGCGAACGCCCGGGCGACATCGCCGTGCTGGCCGATCACTTCGTCAAGAAGTACGCTGCCGCCAACGGCGTTCCGGTCCGGCCCCTGTCGGTCGACGCCCGCCGGGCGCTGGCCGCACACCGCTGGCCGGGCAACGTCCGCGAGCTTGAAAACGCCATGCACCGGGCCGTTCTTCTGGCGGTTGGACCCGAGATCGATGTCGACGCCATCCGCCTGCCGGATGGTCAACCGTTGTCGGGTGCTGTGGGCGGGTCTGTGGACACAGGCCCTGCCGCCCGCGCGGCCCAGACGGCGGATGCGGTGTCGCGCGCCTATGTCGGCCAGACCGTTGCCCAGATGGAGAAGACCCTGATCCTGGACACCCTGGCGCACTGCCTGGGCAACCGGACGCATGCGGCCAACATCCTGGGCATCTCGATCCGTACGCTCCGCAACAAGCTGAACGAATACGCCGACGAGGGCACGCAGATCATCGCGCCCCAGACGGGTATCGCCGGAACGGGTTACAGCGCGAGCGCGGCCTGATGATCGCGGTGCTGACCGCCCTGCGGCCCTCTGAAGGCTGCACCGGACGGGCGAGACATTTTGGCGGTGACATGCGTGACACCGCCGTTGCGACATGGGGGACATGCGCGACATCCGTGACTGTCGACGTCCCTGGTCCCGGCGGGCAGCCATGAACCGTCGCGGTTTCCTCTCGGCGACGGCGGCACTTGCGGCCACGGCCTGCGGGCGCACGGCGTCTTTGGCGGCTGCAGATGCTGGACCCGAGCGCTTCGACCTGTCGGGGCTCGAAACCCGCGAAGGCGGTCGTCTCGGCTTTGTGGCCAAGGATATGGGCACGGGCCGGGTGCTGGCCTCGCGCGGCGAGGAACGCTTCGTCTATTGCTCGACGTTCAAGATGTATCTCGCGGCCGCGACCCTGCTGCGCGTGCAGGCCGGCGAGGAGCGTCTGGATCGGACGATCCCGATCACCCGGGCCGACATGATCAATCACGCGCCGATCACCGAGCCGGCGATCGGATCGTCGCTCAGCGTCGAGGCCCTGATGAAGGGCACGGTCGAGGTGTCCGACAATCCGGCCGCCAACATCCTGCTGAAGGCCATGGGCGGGTTGGAGCCGATGCAGGCGTTCTATCGCGGCATCGGTGACGCAACGACGCGCGTCGACCGTTTCGAGCCCGAGATGAACCGTCTGGATGGCGACAAGGACACCATCCGGCCGCTGCAGTCGCTGGCCAACCTCCAGACCCTGCTGATCGATGCCGACACGCCGCTGTCGGAGACATCAAAGGCCCTCCTGCTGCAATGGATGTTCGACTCTCCGACCGGTGTGGGACGCATCAAGGCGGGTGTCCCAGACGGCTGGCGCGTGGCGCACAAGACGGGAACGGGCGGCTATGGCCCCACCAACGACATCGGCGTGCTCTATCCGCCTTCCAGCGCGCCTGTGATCTTGGCGGCCTACTACCATGCCGCCTCCGACGACCCCAAGAACGAGGCGGTCATCGCCGAGGCGACGCGCATGGCTCTGGCTGAACTCGGGCGCGCATGACCGACGCACCCATCATGATGAAGGACGGCATGGCGCGTCCCTCCGGCTCCGATGTGCGCGGCTGGCTGCTGCGCAGCGAAGTCGGCATGGCTGTCGGCGTGATAGGCGTCATCCTGCTGTTGATCCTGCCGGTCCCGAAGTTCCTGCTGGATCTGCTTCTGGCGATCTCGCTGGTGTCGTCGGTGCTGATCCTGATGACGGCGCTGATGATGAAGCGGCCGCTGGACTTCGCCATCTTCCCGACCGTCCTGCTGGTCTCCACCCTGTTCCGGCTGGGCCTGAACCTGGCCTCGACCCGCCTGGTGCTCAGCCACGGCCACGAAGGGCACGATGCAGCCGGTCAGGTGATCGCCGCCTTCGGCGCGCTGATGATGGGCGGCAACTTCATCATCGGGGTGATCATCTTCGCCATCATCCTGGTGGTGAACTTCGTCGTCATCACCAAGGGCTCGACCCGGATCGCCGAGGTCAGCGCCCGCTTCACCCTGGACTCGATGCCGGGCAAGCAGATGGCGATCGACGCCGATCTGTCGTCGGGCCTCATCACCGAGGAACAGGCCAAGCTTCGGCGCAAGGAGCTGGAGCAGGAATCGACCTTCTTCGGCGCCATGGACGGTGCCTCCAAGTTCGTGCGCGGCGACGCCGTCGCGGGCCTGGTGATCGTCTTCATCAACGTGATCGGCGGCATCCTGATCGGGACGCTTCAGCACGACCTGCCGCTGGGCGAGGCGGCCAACACCTACGTCCAGCTGTCCGTGGGTGACGGTCTGGTCACGCAGGTGCCGGCCATCATCATCTCGATCGCCGCGGGTTTCCTGGTCTCCAAGGCCGGCGTCGAGGGATCGGCCGACAAGGCTCTGCTCAGCCAGCTGGCGACCAATCCGATCAGCCTGGGCATGGTCGCGGCCGCTTCCGCCCTGCTGGCGGTCATCCCGGGCATGCCGGTTATTCCGTTCCTCGCTCTGGCAGCCGGGGCCGGTTTCATGGCCTGGCGGCTGGGCCGGGCCAAGCTGAAGCCTCCTCCCGTCGAGACCGATGCGGCCAACCTCAAGCCCAAGGAAGATGTCGAGGAGCCGATCGCCACGGCCCTGACCATCGACGAGGTCAAGATCGAGCTGGGCTATTCGCTGCTGGCGCTGATCAACGATCTGGAGGGCCGTCGCCTGACCGATCAGGTCCGGGCCCTGCGCCGCGCGCTTGCCCAGGAATTCGGCTTCGTCATGCCGTCGGTCCGCATTCTCGACAACATGCGCCTGCCCGCCCAGGGCTATGCCATCCGCATCAAGGAGATGGAAGCCGGAACGGGCGAAGTGCGTCTCGGCAGCCTGATGGCCATGGATCCGGCGGGTCGCCAGGTGGAGCTTCCCGGCGAGCACACCAAGGAGCCCGCGTTCGGCCTGCCCGCCACCTGGATCGACGAGAACCTGCGTGAGGAGGCGACCTTCCGCGGCTACACCATCGTGGATCCCTCGACGGTGCTGACCACCCACCTGACCGAGATCCTGAAGGAGAACATGGCCGACCTGCTCTCCTACGCCGAGGTGCAGAAGCTGCTGAAGGAGCTGGGCGAGGAAGAGAAGAAGCTGGTCGACGAATTGATCCCGTCGGTGGTCAGCGTGACGACGCTCCAGCGCGTTCTCCAGGCCCTGCTGCGCGAGAAGGTCTCGATCCGCGATCTTGGCGCCGTTCTGGAGGGTCTGGCCGAGGCCGCGCCGCATTCCAGCTCGGTCACCACCCTGGTCGAACACGTCCGGACGCGTCTGGCGCGTCAGCTGTGCTGGCAGCACAAGGGCGAGGACGGGGCCCTGCCCATCGTCACCCTGTCGCCGGAATGGGAGGCCGCCTTCGCCGAGGCCCTGGTCGGCCAGGGCGAGGACAAGCAGCTGGCGATGGCGCCGAGCCGGCTTCAGGACTTCATCCGCAACGTCCGCGACGTGTTCGAGCGCATCGCCATGTCAGGGGAGCAGGCAGTGCTGCTGACCGGCCCGCAGATCCGGCCCTATGTCCGCTCCATCATCGAACGCTTCCGGGGGCAGACCGTGGTGATGAGCCAGAACGAGGTCCATCCGCGCGCCCGCCTGCGCACGCTTGGGTCGGTGTGACCCTTTCGCCGATTACGGGACCTTCATTTGACGGTGACGGTCTCGTGCCTATGGTCAGAAAAGGCCTCCTTCGGCCGCCTGACCGGACGTTCTCTCGCCCATGAAACAGTTCTTCCTGACGGTGCTCGGTGTCTTCACCGGCCTGATCCTGTTCCTGGTGGTCCTGCCGATCGTGCTGATCATCGGGGCGGCCGCCACCGCCAGTCCCGCGGCCACACCGGCGAATTCGGTGCTGGAGCTGGATCTGCGTCAGGGGCTGACCGATCAGGATGTCGACAATCCCTTCGCGGCCTTCGGCGGGTCCGGTCTGTCGGTGATGGAGGTCGTCGACGTCTTGGCCCAGGCCGAGACCGACCGGGCCGTGAAGGTGCTTCTGATCCGCCTGCCTGAGGCCGGGCTGAACCCTGCGACGGCCGATGAGCTGCGTCAGGCGGTGCGGCGTTTCCGCGCGGCGGGAAAGCCGGTGATCGCCCACTCCCAGGGCTTCCTGCCGGTCGGGACCGTCATTTCCAGCTACATGGTCGGTGCCTCGGCGTCCGAGCTGTGGATGCAGAACACCGCCAACTTCCAGGCGACGGGCTTCTCGGCGGACAGCGTCTTCCTGGGCCGGGCCTTCGAGCGCTACGGCGTCAACGCCCAGTTCGAGCAGCGCTACGAATACAAGAACGCCGTCAACGAGTTCACCGAGAGCGACTACACCGGGCCTCATCGCGAGGCCATGACGGCCTGGATGACCTCGATCTACGACTCGGCCATCGCCAACGCGGCGTCTGATCGGCGCGTCCAGCCGGCGGCCCTCAAGACGACGATCGAAGCGGGACCCTACACGGCTGAACAGGCCCTGACGCTGAAGCTGATCGACAAGATCGGCCAGGTCGAGGAGGCCGAGGCCGAGGCCAGGCGGCGGGCCGGAAACGGTGCCGACATCATCGCGTTTGAAGACTACGCCTCGACCAAGGGGCTGCGCACGGGCTCCGGAAGGGACGCCATCGCTATCGTGGGCGGAGAGGGCGCGATCATGACGGGTGCGGGCGGCGGCGGCGGCTTTGGCGGCGGCGCGTCGATCTACTCCGACCGCACGGCCGAAGCGATCTACGACGCCATCGAGGATAACTCGGTCAAGGCGATCGTCTTCCGTGTCTCCTCACCGGGCGGTTCGCCGGAAGCGTCCGAGCAGATTCTGGCCGCCGTGCGCGCGGCCAGGGCAGCCGGCAAGCCCGTGGTCGTCTCCATGGGCGAGTATGCCGCGTCGGGCGGCTACTGGATCAGCTCTGAAGCCAACTGGATCGTGGCACAGCCCTCGACCCTGACCGGCTCGATCGGCGTGTTCGGCGGCAAGTTCGTGATCTCCGAGGCGCTGGGTCGCTTTGGCGTGGACCTGCGCGGCCTGTCGGTCGGTGGCGACTATGCGGACGCCTTCTCTCCGTCCGAAGCCTGGACCGAGAGCCAGCGCGCGGCCTTCGCGGCGTCCATGGACCGGACCTATGAGGAGTTCGTCCAGCGCGTCTCGACCGGGCGACGCCTGCCTGTCGCCCGGGTGCGTGAAATCGCCCGTGGCCGGGTCTGGACCGGCGCCCAGGCGCGTAGCCTGGGCCTCGTCGACCAGCTGGGCGGCCTGACCGAGGCCATCGCCAAGGCCAGGGAGCTGGCCGAAATCCCGGCCGATCAGTCCGTGCGCTACAAGCGATTCCCGACGCCGCTGTCGCCCTGGGATGCTCTGTCCGAAGCGTTCGGCGTCCAGTCGGAAGCCGCGCGCGCCCTGGTCCTGCTGGGCAGCGTCATGGCCGACCCGCAGGCCCAGGCTGTGCTCGGTGAAGTCCGGACCCAGCGGATGCGCGGTGAGGGGGCCACCGTCCTCGCCGATCAGCCTCTCTGAGCCGGCCTGCGACACACTCGCCTGTGATGCGTCCGGTCATTGACGGTTCATGTAACTGGACCGACATTGGTCTTTCAGGCGAAGGTCGCTTCCATCGGCCGTCGCCTAGCAGGGATAGGGAATGACCAACCATCGTTTCGCTTCGTTCGGCTTCCAGCACCGCCGCCATCAGGGCCTCCTGGCTCCGATCATGTGGCTCGGCGGCGTGATCGCCACCGTGGCGGCCCTGACGGTCGGCGCGGTTCTGGCGGTCTTCACGGCGGCGGCTGTCGCGGTCATCGCGCTGTGCGCCAGCGTCCTGGTCTTCTTTGCCGGTCTGGCCGTCCGGGCGCGCAAGCGGGCGTTTGTTCGCGCCCGTCGTCATGACGACGTGATCGAGGCCGAGAAGGTCGGCGACACCTGGGTCGCCTATGGCTGGGAGCGTCACGGGCGCTGATCGTGCCCCTGCGCATAACCGAGGCCCCGTCCCCCAACTTCGACCAGCGTCGGGGCCCGCCCGATATGCTGTTGCTGCACTATACCGGCATGAAGACGGCCGAGGCGGCGGTCGAACGCCTGCGCGACCCTGAGGCCAAGGTCTCGGCTCATTACGTCGTCGACGAGGACGGCGCGATCCTGCGTCTCGTGCCCGAGGAACGGCGCGCCTGGCATGCAGGCAAGAGCTGGTGGAAGGGCGAGACCGACATCAACGCCGTCTCCATCGGCATAGAGATCGTCAATCCGGGCCATGAGTGGGGCTATCGCGCCTTCCCCGACGCCCAGATCGACGCCGTCATCGCCCTGATCGACGACATCCGCACCCGCTGGGCCATCGAGGACGCGCGCATCCTCGGCCACTCCGACGTGGCGCCCACGAGGAAGCAGGATCCGGGCGAGCTGTTTCCGTGGAAGCGTCTGGCCGAGCACCGGCAGGGGCTCTGGTTCGAGCCGGCGGCCGAACGCATCGCCGCGCTCGGCCCGCCGCTGTCGATCGGCGACAGTGGGCTGGGGGTGCACGTGTTGCAGGCCGGGTTGCATCGGCTCGGCTACGAACCCCTGCCCGACGGGATCTATTCCGAGGAAACCCGGGTCACGGTCGAGTCCTTCCAGCGGCACTGGCGGCCTTCGAAGGTCGATGGAGTCGCTGATGGCGAAACGCGGGCGACCCTGATGGGCGTCCTGCAGCTGGCAACGGCAGAGAGCATCACGGGCGTGCTGAATTGACCTGCGGCGTCGAAGCGTCCACCTAGCCTGTGTCAGACGGCCGGGCGGTCGCGGCGGGGGCTTGCCCTCGTCGAGGAAAGTCCGGGCTCCACGGTGAGAAGGCGGCGGATAACTTCCGCCCGGGGCGACCCGAGGGATAGCGCCACAGAAAGCAAACCACCTCTTCGGAGGTAAGGGTGAAAGGGTGGGGTAAGAGCCCACCGCGTCGCTGGTGACAGGGACGGCATGGCAAGCCCCGCCTGGAGCAAGACCGAATAGGGGTGTCGCGCGGACTTCGGTCCGCAGGGTTCACCGCCCGAGACGCCCGGGTAGGTCGCGAGAACCGTCCAGCAATGGCCGGTCCAGAGGAATGATCGTCGCCGCGCTTCGGTGCGGAACAGAACCCGGCTTACAGGCCGTCTGGCGCCTTTTTCTTGCGCTACCGCTCGACGCGCGGCGTCTCGCTGCTTGAGCGCGGGTCGTGCGCTACCGCTCGCGACGCGGTCGCTCGCTGCTTGAGCGCAGTTTTGGTGCGCTACCGCTTGGCTCGCGAAACCTCGCTGCTTGAGCGCGGATCGTCTCCTCCCCGCGCCACAGGCGGGGGGAGGTGGCACGGAGCGAAGCGGAGTGACGGAGGGGTTCCTGAAGCGGCGAGATCGAATATGTGGCGACCCCTCCACCACTCCGCGGTCCCCCTCCCCATCGGCTAAGCGGCCGACGGGGAGGAGACAAATGGGCCTGCCTCGCGCTATCTCCCGCCCATGACCACCGACACCTCCGGCCTTTCCCAGCTCGGCCAGCACATCGTCCAGCCTGCCTCGCCCGAGACAGCCGTGCTGGAGCGCGTGCCCAACCCCCATCCCGACACCCTCTACCTGGCCCGGTTCACGGTGCCGGAGTTCACCAGCCTGTGCCCCGTGACGGCCCAGCCGGACTTCGCTCATCTCGTGATCGACTATGCCCCGGGCGACTGGCTGGTCGAATCCAAGTCTCTGAAGATGTATCTCACCGCGTTCAGGAACCACGGGGCCTTCCACGAGGACTGCACCGTGGCCATCGGCAAGCGGATCGCCGACCTGCTGGCTCCGAAATGGCTGCGCATCGGCGGCTACTGGTACCCGCGCGGCGGCATCCCGATCGACGTCTTCTGGCAGACGGGCATCCCGCCCGAGGGGCTGTGGCTGCCCGACCAGGGCGTGCCGACCTATAGCGGGCGGGGGTAGGGGCCTTTCCCCTCGCCCTTCGGTCGCTACCAGCTGTGCCGGAAGCGGACCTGCCAGACGGCACCAATGGGTGGCGAGCGGAAATACGAGCTGTCGCTTTTCAGTAGTGCGTGGTTAGATTCGAACCTCGCCCAAGCCAGCAATCATCTGCGAGGGCGGTCTTGCGATCTGCTCGCCCGGCTCGCCGGCGCCGTTGATCCAGATCGCATTCAGACTGAATGCGCTGGCGTGATATGCGTCCCAGGCGTTGGCCGACACGAAGCGGACGCTCTCCCGTGTCCGAAATCCCGGAATGGTTTCGACGAGCGCATAGACGGCCGGGTCTGGCTTGTAGGTCTGCAGCGTTTCCGCAGAAAGGACGTGATCGATCCACGCGCCTAGGCCGTTGGCATCAATCGCACGCCGCGTCGCTTTTGCGCCCGCATTGCTGAGGATCGCGATTGTCGCGTGGCGCTCTTCCTTCAGGCGTTGGAGCAGGTCATGCGCGCCGTCAGTAGCAGGAAGGATGTCGTAAGCGGCGAGAAGAGCGTCGCGAATTTCTGCTCTGGTCTCGCTGTGCTTGAACAGCGCGTAGTCGAGAGCCCGCTCGGTCAGGCTCGTAAAGTCGACATAGTCTCCCGAGGCGGCCGTGAGCCAGGTATAGGCGAGCTGTTTTTCACGCCAGGTGCGGGAGATCGCCGCCCATCGCGCTTCGTCCCCGGCGCTCAGCGCGCGCACGGCCGCGTGGACGTCCAGCAGCGTGCCGTAGGCATCGAACACCCAGATGTCGCGGTCGGTCATCGTGGAGCGGCTCCTTTGGTAAGCAACGTGTCCAGCGCGCAAGCGATGAAGTCATCGAGCGGCTCGATCGAATCTTCCAGTGCCGCGCGCGCCAGCGCGCCCTGCCAGCTGTTGAGCAGCACCATCGCCAGCCGGAGCGCGTCGCACGGTGCCGCGTTGTCGGCGGCACCGATGGCGGCTGCGATCTGCCCGCCCCACGTTGCATAGGCCCGCTTCAGGGCCGCGCGGGCCTCATCGCTGACATGTCCGATTTCAAGGGTCAGCTTGGCGATCAGACAGGCCTTCGAAAGGCCATCGCGAGCGGCGCGGTGCCGGACACCCTCGAAGATCGCGCGAACGCCATCCAGCGGATTTTCCGCGTGCGCTTCGAGCAGCGCGTCGATCAGCTTGCCGTCGTGCGCGACGATATGATCAATCAGAGCCACGACGAGCGCGTCCTTGGACGGGAAGGCGTAGTAAAAGGACCCCTTGGGCACGCCGGCGCGATCGGCGATCGCGGCGATCCCCGCCGCGTGGTAACTCTGCGCGGCGAAGACGTCGTGCGCAGCGCGAAGGATCGCTTCGCGGGTGCGCTCCCCGGCCGGGCCGGGTCCAGCCGGCCGGCCACGGGGTCGTCGCTCGGGCACTGCTGTCATGGTTGCGGGGTCTCCCCTGAGGTGGCTGCGCGAACCGCCGCGATGACCGCACCGGGGTCAGCATACATCAGCATGTGGCCGGCACCCGGCAGTTCCTCGACCGTCGCAGCCGGCAGGCGGCGCAGCGCTCCAAGATGTACTGGCGGATCAAGGATCGCGTCCTTCATGCCGAACAGCACGGTCGTTGGCGTGCGGATCGCCGGCAGCTCTGATGCCAGGGCTGCGAGCCCATCATTCAGGGCAGACATGTCCTCGAAAGTGGCGATGATCTGGTCTGGCCGACGCGCAAGAAGCGCACCGCCCGCTGTGCCGAAATCTTGCGGTGTCGTCTGGGGCGAGAAGATGATGCGCAGCGTCCCGGGCCCCGAGCGCTTGGACGCCGGAATGGCGACAGTGTAGGCGAGCGCAAAGCGCCTGAAGGCGGAATCGACCTTGAACCGATCGATGGGTGGCTGCGGCTGGAACGGCGTCGCGGCCGGGGCCAGCAAGACGAGGTGCGCAAGATCGTCGGGATGCCGGGCCGCATAGGCGAGCGCGACGGAGCCGCCGAGCGAATGGCCCACGATCACGGGGCGCTGAAGCCCGAGTTCCACCACCACGCGATGGACGACGTCCGCCTGAGACTGGACCGACGCGCTCGTGCCGCCAGGGCGCGCGCTGTGACCTGATCCTGGCCGATCGATGATGATGACGCGGTGGGTCCGTGAAAGTTCGGTCGCGACCGTCTGCGTGTAGTTCCGCACATTGCCGGCAAGGCCGTGAAGCATCACCACCGGCGGACCCTCACCAAGGTCGACATAATGAATGCGTGCACCGTCGACGTTGACGAACTCGCCCATTGGGGGGACTGCGGCTTCAGCGCGGCGGGCTTCGGCGAGGTTCGAGAAGACGAGGATCGCGACGCCGAGGGCCACCAGGCCGACCAGCGCAATGACGGCGTAAACGGCAGGGTGATACATGAGCGATCTCACTATTCTTCGACCGGTCGTCTATAATAAGCGAAGGGCGTTTACAACGTATTTCTGAGCGGGGAGTTCGTGCCTCACCCTTGAACAAGGCGGCAGATCACGGCCTTGGCGAGCCGCGCTTTCCCTGCGTAGGCTCGGACGTGCCCCAAACTGTCCGTCTTCCCTGGGAATCGTGGGGCCGTCGCTGGCTCGACAGCCTGCAAGCCTGGGCCGACCGGCGCCGCTCGACCCGCTTTGCCTTCGCCTTCCTGATGTTCGGGATCAAGCAGGCCTATGCCTGTCTGTTCGGGGGGGCGATGCTGGGGCTGATCCTGCTGACCTTCCTGTTCTGGCCGGACGAAAGCCCCTTGTCGCGCTACGACTTCCTCGTCGTCGGGGCGGTGCTGATCCAGATCGCCATGCTGGGGCTGAAGCTGGAGAGCTGGGCCGAGGCGCGGGTGATCCTGCTGTTCCACATCGCCGGGACGGTCATGGAGCTGTTCAAGACCGCCCATGGCTCATGGATCTATCCGGAGGACTCGGTGCTGCGGATCGGTGCCGTGCCGCTGTTCTCGGGCTTCATGTATGCGGCGGTGGGGTCCTACATCGCCCGGGTGCAGCGCATCTTTCACATCCGGGTGCGAGGCTATCCGCCGCTCTGGACGACGTGGGTGCTGGCCGCCGCCATCTATGTGAACTTCTTCGCCCATCACTGGCTGCCGGACATTCGGCTCGTCTTGTTCGTGGCCACGGCGCTGCTGTTCGGACAAGGATGGTTCTGGTTCACGGCCGACCGGGCGCGCCTGAAGATGCCGCTTCTGCTGGGCTATTTCCTGGTGGCCCTGTTCATCTGGTTCGCCGAGAACCTGGGCACGTTCGGGCGCGCCTGGATCTATCCGGGTCAGGAGGCGGGCTGGGAGATGGTGTCACTGGCCAAGCTGGGCAGCTGGTACCTGCTGATGATCATTTCGGTGGTGCTGGTGTCCCTGGTCCATCGGCCGGAGGAGGAGCCGCGATGAGCGACGGATGGGAGCAGTCTTCCGACGCCTGGATCGCCTCCCAGGGCGAAGAGGGCGACTTCGGCCGGCGCTGGGTCATGGACGCGCCCATGCTGGAAAGGGTGCGCAGGCGTCCGTACCGGCGCGCGATCGACGTCGGCTGCGGCGAGGGGCGGTTCTGTCGGATGCTGAAAGCCGAGGGGGTCGAGGCCGTGGGCATCGACCCAGCGACGGGTCTGATCGACCATGCCCGCCGTCTTGATCCCGAGGGCGACTACCGCGTCGAGGCGGCCGAGGCCCTGGGGTTCGATGACGGAACGTTCGATCTGGTCGTCAGCTATCTGTCGCTGATCGACATTCCCGACGCGGCCGCCGCGATCGGGGAGATGGCGCGGGTGCTGGCCCCCGGCGGCCACCTGCTGATCGCCAATCTGGCGAGCTACAACTCGGCGGGGGATGTGAACGACCTTGGCTGGTCGAGCCTGTCGGATGGTCGCCGCGCCCAGGCGATGGACCACTATCTGGAAGAGAAGGTCGCCTGGATCGCCTGGAAGGGCATCCGCATCCAGAACTGGCACCGTCCCCTGTCGACCTACATGACCCTGCTGCTGGATCAGGGCTTGCGGCTGACACACTTCGCCGAGCCGAGGGCCGATCCGGGCGGCGATCCGCTGCGCGCGGCGCACTACAACCGCGCGCCCTGGTTCATGCTGATGGAGTGGGAGAAGCCCTCGCTCAGTCCTGGGTCAGACTGAGGACATTGCCGTCCGGATCGGTGAAGAAGGCCACCTGCGCCTTGCCGTCCGGAGACGTCCAGACCCCGTCCGTGTCCTGGCCCATGCCGGGATAAATGGTCATTTCGACGCCCTTGGCTTTCAGCGCGGTGATCGTCGCGCGGATGTCGGAGACGCGCCAGCCGAGCACCGGGTGACCTCCGGCGGCATGGTCGGGGATGTGGGTGATCCGAAGCGTCGCCCCGTTCAGGTCGAACACGGCCCCGAAGCCGTCGTCCACGATGAAGCGCAGCCCCAGAGTGTCCCGATAGAAGGCGTCCGAGACCGTGCGGTCCCGCGTCAGGATGAAGCTGATGGCGGTGGCGTCGGCGGGCAGGCTCATGGGGGTCTCCGCGATCGGAACGCCCAAGCTTAGCACGATCAGGGATGGCGCGTCGTCAGCGCCGCGATGTCCGGCCGTTCCCGCTCCAGCAGGGGCTCCACCGGTGTGCCGATGTGGATGAAGCCCGCGACCCTCTCCTCGCTCGTTGCACCGAACAGGGCGGCCGCTTCGGCGTCATAGCTGTACCAGTCCGTGATCCAGCTGGAGGCGAAGCCCAGCGCGCCGGCCGCGTGCTCGATGTTCATGCAGACCGCCCCGGCCGACAGCACCTGCTCCCACTCCGGCTTGGAGGCGGGCCGTGCGGTCGAGAGAACGAGGATGGTGACCGGCGCGGCCGTCAGCTTGGACAGCACGGCGGTCGCCTTGGCGGGCAGGGCCTTCTCGACCGCCATGGCCGCCAGTCTTTCGGCGATCTCGCCCCGGGTCTGGCGGCCGAGAACGACGAACCGCCAGGGGGTCAGCTTGCCGTGATCCGGGCTGCGCGCGCCCAGCGTCAGGATGAGGTCGATGTCGGCTTCGGACGGTCCGGGATCGGCCAGGCCCTGCGCCGGGGCAGAACGCCGGACCGCCAGCCGCGCCAGGGTTTCAGGCGAAGCCGTCGGCGAGGGCAGGGCGGCACCGAGCGGGACGAATGAAGGCAGGGTCATGGCCTTCAGCTAGGCGATCGGAGGCTTTCGCGCCATAGGAGCCGCATGAGCGAGGACCCCTTCGACGCCGACCGCCCCCGTCCGGCCTGGGACGACGGCCGCGTGCGCCCGACGTGGAGCGATGAGGGGACCGAGACGGTCTTCGACAATCCCTGGATGCAAGTGACCCGGCACAGAGCCACCGCACCGACCGGCTCCGGCGCCGACTATGTGGTCATGCGACCGAGGAATCTCGCTTGCGGTGTCCTGCCCGTCCACGGCGATGGAACGGTGACGCTGGTCGGCCAGGCGCGGTTCCCGCTGAAGAACTATTCCTGGGAGATGCCGGAGGGTGGCGCGCCGTTCGACGAGGATCCGCTGGACGGCATCAAGCGCGAGCTCGCCGAAGAGACGGGTCTGGTGGCGCGCGGCTGGCGCGAAGTGCTGCGCATGGAGCTGTCGAACTCCATAACCGACGAGCGCGCGATCGCCTGGCTGGCCTGGGACCTGACGCAGGCAGAGGCCCGGCCTGATCCGACGGAGGTCATCGCGACGGTGCGCGTGCCCTTCATGAGCCTGATCGCCGAGATCGACCGGGGATCGGTGCGTGACGCCTTTACCGTGGCGACGGCGCTGCGCGCCTACCATATGGCGCGGGAAGCCCTGCTCCCGGGCTGGCTGGCCCATGCCATGCTGACCCGGGTATGATGGGCGAAACGGAGGGGCGCATGCCCAAGCTGGAAGTCGTTGCCGCCAAGCCGTCCCTGTGGCGGGATCTGCGCCTCGCGGCGGAGGAGGCTGCGCGTGCCGAGCCGCATCTGGGCTCTCTGCTGAACGCCGCCGTCCTCTCGCACAGCGACCTGGCGGGCGCGTTGAGCTTCCAGATCGCAAGGAAGCTGGGCGACGCCGAACTGGCGGCCATGAGCGTGCGCGAGGTGTGTCAGTCCGCCTTCGCCGCCGATCCGGCGATCGTCAAGGCGGCCGAGGCGGACCTGCAGGCCGTCTCGGAGCGCGATCCCGCCATCAAGTCGCTGCTGCAGCCCTTCCTCTATTTCAAGGGATACCAGGCGCTTCAGGCCTGGCGCGTTTCGCACTGGCTCTGGACCGAGGGGCGCGAGACGCTGGCCTTTCATTTCCAGAGCCGGATTTCGGAGCTGTTCCAGGTCGACATCCATCCGGCCGCGCGGATGGGATCCGGCCTGTTCCTGGATCACGGCACGGGCATCGTCATCGGTGAGACCGCCGTGGTCGGTGACGAGGTCTCCATGCTGCATGCGGTGACGCTGGGAGGCACCGGTGCCGAGCGTGGCGATCGTCACCCCAAGATCGGACGGGGCGTCCTGCTGGGGGCCGGGGCCAAGGTGCTCGGCAACATCACCATCGGCGACTACGCCAAGGTGGCCTCGGGTTCAGTGGTGCTCAAACCCGTGCCGGCCGGTTGCACGGTCGCGGGAGTGCCCGCGCGGCTGGTCAACTGTCCGACCGACGCGACGCCTGCGCGGACGATGGACCATACCCTGGCCGATATCGTCTATGACTTCGTGATCTAGGGTTCACTTCGCGATTTACCGCCTCTAGGGTCCGCGCCTTCCAATCAGACTAGCTGAGGCCGCCGTGACCGAAGACGATATGAAGCGCATCGAGACGCACCTGAAGCGCACCTTCAACACCGGCGGCATCATCGTGAAGGCCCGAGGCAAGGTCTCGGACTCGGCCGAGGTCTATGTCGGCGATGAGTTCATCGGCGTTGTCTTCGCCGACGAGGACGAGGACGGCAGCTTCATGTTCGAAATGGCCATCCTGGCCGAGGACCTGCCCGCCGCCTGATCGGCTTGCGGCGCAAATGAAAACGCCGGGCGGATCACTCCGCCCGGCGTTTCGCGTTTCTGACCAGAGCTTTTAGCGCTTGCCGAAGATGAAGTCGGCGATCCCGCTGAGCACGCCCTTCTTGGGCTCGGGCGCGCGGGCGGTCTGTGCCGGGGCGGCGGGAGCCGCGCTGGCGGCCGTCGATGCCGGAGCGGCGGTCGCCGCCGGAGCGGTCGTCGCAGCCGCGGCGGGCTTGGCCGGCGCAGCGGCAGCCGTCGTGGTCGCGGGCTTGGCGGCGGCCGTCTTCGGAGCGGCCTTAGCAGCGGGCTTGACCGCGATCTTCGCAGCCGGCTTGGCCGCTGCCTTGGTCGCAGGCGCCTTGGCGGCGGGGGCAGCCTTCGCGGCCGGAGCCGCCTTCGCCGCCGGCGCGGCCTTGACCGCAGCCTTGGCTGCCGGCGCCTTGGTCGTGGCCTTCACAGCGGGCGCGGCCTTGGTGGCCGGGGCAGCCTTCGCCGCCGGAGCCGCCTTGGCAGCGGTGGTCTTCACCGGAGCCTTGGCGGCCGTCTTGGCCGGGGCCGACTTCACGGCGCCAGCCTTGGCTGCAGGAGCCGTGGCGGCCGTCGTGGACGATTTCGCAGTCGACTTGGGCTCTGCTTTCGGCTTGGAAGCAGCGGACGATTTGGACGCGGCAGTAGACGGTGACTTGGCCATGTATTCCCCGACCCCTCGGTTAAGTGAGACACGGCCGGACGGGCAGGTGCCGGACGCGTGCGTGATTGTATCGATTCGCGATGATAGCGGGGTTTGTTGAATGTCCCAAAGCGCAGTTCAGGTCATCGCGCGCGGGCCTCGCGCCGTGGCGGAAAACGCGGCGGCCGCCATCGACGCAAACCCCATGCTGGAGGGGGCGACCTACTCCATCCTGGAGGAGGACGAGGATCGCGGTCTCTGGCGCATCGACGCCTTCCCGACGTCGGACGAAGAGGCCGAGGGCCTGCGCGCCGTGCTGGCGACCTACGGTGATCTGGTCGTGACGACCGAGGAGCTGGCCGACGCAGACTGGCTGGCCATGTCCCTGTCCGGCCTGCCGCCGGTGCGAGCCGGGCGGTTCTTTGTCTATGGCGCGCATGATCGCGGACGGGCACCGGCCTCGACCGTGAACCTGCGTATCGAGGCGGGCGCCGCCTTCGGCACGGGTCACCATGGCACGACGACGGGCTGCCTGATGGCGTACGACGACCTGCTGAAGCGTGAGCGGTTCGACCGGGTGCTGGACGTCGGCTGCGGCACGGGCGTGCTGGCCATCGCGGCGGCCCGGACCGGCAGCCGCGTCGCGGTCGGCACCGACATCGACCCGGTCTCGGTGCGGATCGCCAATGAGAACGCCGGCCTGAACCGCGCCAAGTGCCGCTTCTTCCACGCCTCGGGCCTGGACGACCGCCGCATTCGCGCCGAAGCCCCCTATGACTTGGTGTTCGCAAACATCCTCGCCCCGCCGCTGGTCGCCCTGTCGCAGGACATCAAGTTGGCGCTGCGGATCGGCGGAGTGGCTGTGCTGTCGGGGCTCCTGCGGACACAGGAACGCCGGGTGACGGCGGCCTATCTGTCACGCGGGTTCCGGCTGGAAAACCGCATCCGCCGCGACGCCTGGAGCGCCCTGGTGTTGAGACGGGTGGGGTGACGGCGTAAGCGGAGGTCATGCGCCAGACCTTCGACGAAACCACTGATCCGTCCTTTGGGGCGAAGCATCTTCCCCTCGTCCGCGCCGCCATGGCCGAGCAGGGGCTGGATGGCTTCCTCGTGCCTCATGAGGACGAACACCAGAACGAATACCTGCCCGAGGCCAACGATCGCCTGGCCTGGCTGACCGGCTTCACGGGATCGGCGGGGGCCGGTGTCGTGATGAAGGATCGTGCCGCTGTTTTCACCGACGGCCGCTACACGGTGCAGGTGAAGGCCCAGGTCGATGCCGGCCAGTTCGAACTGCGCGACCTCGTCGAAGGCGGCGTGCCTGCCTATCTGGAAGAGGCTCCCCAGGGCGCGGTGATCGGCTACGACCCCCGCCTTCACAGCCCCGATGCGCTGGCGACGCTGCGGCGCGCGGCGGCCAAGGCCGGGGCCGAACTGAAGCCGGTCGAGACCAACCCGGTGGACCTGGCATGGGGGGCAGAGCGGCCCGCCCAGCCGACGGAACCGGTCGTGCCCCATCCCGAGCGCTATTCTGGCGAGAGCAGCGCGTCCAAACGTGCCCGCATCGGACAGGCCATCGCCGGCGCGGGTGCTGACGCAGCCGTACTGACCGCTCCCGCCTCGATCGCCTGGCTGTTCAACGTGCGCGGTGGCGACGTCATCCGAACGCCTCTGCCGCTGGCCCAGGCCATCGTCGAGACGGACGGTCGCGCGCGGCTGTTCCTGGACCCCGCCAAGGTGACGAACGAACTGCCCGGCTGGCTGGGTGACGCGGTGTCATTGGAGGCACCTGACGCCCTGCCGTCCGCGCTGGATGCCCTGTCCGGCCGTCGCGTGCTGGTCGATCCCGGTCAGTCGTCGGCCTGGTATTTCGACCGGCTGAACGCGGCGGGTGCGAACGTGATCGCGCGGATGGACCCCTGCACCCTGCCGCGCGCGACCAAGAACGCCATCGAGATCGAGGGCAGCCGTCAGGCCCACATCCGCGACGGTGCCGCCCTCGCGCGTTTCCTGCACTGGGTCGATACGGTCGCCCAGGTCGAGCTGCCGGACGAGAGGGCGGTGGTCGAGGCGCTGGAGCGGTTCCGGGAAGAGACCGGTGCGCTGAAGGACCTGAGCTTTGACACCATCGCCGGCGTCGGACCGAACGCGGCGCTTCCGCACTACCGACCCGTGACCCGCACCATTCGTCGCATGGAGAAAGGCTCTCTGCTGCTCGTGGACGGCGGCGGCCAGTATCTGGACGGCACCACCGACGTGACCCGCACGATGGCCATCGGTGAATCCTCGGCCGATCAGCGCCGCATGTTCACCCTGGTGCTGAAGGGCCATATCGCCATGGCCACGGTGCGCTTCCCGGCGGGCACCACCGGGCATCAGATCGACGCCCTGGCCCGCCTGCCGATGTGGATGGCCGGTCTCGACTATGACCACGGCACCGGACACGGCGTCGGTTCTTACCTGGGTGTCCACGAAGGGCCCCAGCGAATCGCCAAGGCGGTGAACACCCAACCGCTGTTGCCCGGCATGATCGTCTCCAACGAGCCCGGCTACTACCGCGAGGGTCACTGGGGCATCCGCATCGAGACGCTGCAGGTCGTCACGCCGGCCGACCCGATCGCCGGTGGCGAACGGCCGATGCACGGCTTCGAACAGCTGACCTTCGCGCCGCTGGACCGCCGCCTGATCGACGCCGATCTGCTGACGCCGAACGAGCGCGCCTACGTCGACGCCTACCATGCCGAGACCTTCGCCAAGGTCGGGCCGCTGCTCGACGGTGAGGTGAAGAGTTGGCTTGAGGCTCAGTGTCGTCCGCTGTGAGGCTTCAGGCGTCCTCATCCAGTCGCGCGGCAAGCGCCAGCATGTCCGCCCAGGCCTGACGCTTCGCCTGGGGTTGGCGCAGCAGGAAGGCGGGATGAAGCGTCGCCAGAACGGGCGCAGAGACATCGCCCTCTGCCAGTCGCCACTCGCGCCACTGGCCCCGGATCCGCAGGATGCCCTCCTCGGTGTGCAAGACCGAGCGCGCCGCCGCTGCGCCGAGCAGCAGCACCGCTTTGGGCCGCATGATGGCGAAGGCCCGCTCCACGAACGGCGCGCAGACTGACTGCTCATCCGCGGTCGGCGTGCGATTGCCGGGCGGTCGCCAGAAGACGGTGTTGGTGATGAAGACCCGGTCGGTCAGACCGGCGGCCACCAGCATCCTGTCGAGCAACTGGCCGGCCCGCCCGACGAAAGGCTGGCCGGCCGCATCCTCATCGGCACCCGGGCCTTCGCCGATCACCAGAACGGGGGCATCCGGGTTCCCTCGCCCGAAGACGGATTGCCTCGCGCCCATGCCACGCAGGGGGCAGCCGTCGAATCTCGTGACGGCTTCGGCCAGCGCCTCCAGGGTGTCCGCGCCCGCCGCCAGACGCCGGGCCTGGGCGAGGGCCTCGCCGCTGTTGACGGCCGGGGCCACCGACGCCGTCGCCTTGGCCACAGCCTTCAGGGCGGGCGCGACGACGATCGTCCGGTCCTGTGGGGCCTCCTCGAAGCAGGCGTCGACGCCCGCATCGCGCCAGAAGGCGAGAAGGCTTTCGATCGCGGCGATGTCGCGGGGCTCGGCGTTCATGACGGTGCGTCAGGGATAAGCCTTGACCGCCGTCGCGTCACCTTCCGATAAGGGGCGTCCACGGAAAACAACGAAGGTCCTCATGGCCCAAGCCATCGAAGGCGGTGCCTCGTCCCCCGCCCAGGAAGCCATCCTCGACAACCTGCCGCCGCTGGAGGCGCTTCAGGGCGTCGAATGCGACGTCATGGAATATGACGTCGTCATCGTCGGTGGTGGACCGGCCGGCCTGGCTTCGGCGATCCGGCTCAAGCAGCGCGCGGCCGCCGACGGCAAGGACATCTCCGTCGCCGTGCTGGAGAAGTCGGCCGAGGTCGGCGGGCACATCCTGTCGGGTGCCGTGATCGATCCGCGCGCCCTGACCGAGCTCTTGCCCGACTGGAAGGCCATGGGCGCGCCACTGGAGACGCCGGTCACCGAGGACCGCTTCATGCTTCTGGGGCCGATGGGTCAGGCCAGCCTGCCGATGTGGGCCCTGCCGCCCATGATGCACAACGACGGCTGCTACATCGCCTCGCTGGCCAACGTCTGCCGCTGGCTGGGCGAGCAGGCGGAAGGCTTGGGCGTCGAGGTGTACCCCGGCATGGCCGCCAGCCACGTGGTCTGGGAAGAGGGGACTGGCCGGGTCAAGGGCGTGGTCGCCGGGGTCTTCGGAATCGACAAGCACGGACAGCCGACGGACGACTTCCAGCCCGGGATCGAGCTGCACGGCAAATACGTCTTCATCGCCGAGGGCGTGCGCGGGTCGCTGGCGAAGACCATCATCGCGCGCCACGAGCTCGCCAAGGGCAAGGAACCGCAGAAGTTCGGTATCGGCCTGAAGGAGCTGTGGCAGGTGCCGCCCGAGAAGCACCGCCCGGGTCTGGCCCAGCACACGACCGGCTGGCCGCTGGACGAGCACACCGGGGGGGGCAGCTTCCTGTACCACTTCGGGGACAACTACGTGGCCGTCGGCTACGTCGTGCACCTGAACTACAAGAACCCGCACCTGTCGCCGTTCGACGAGTTCCAGCGGTTCAAGCACCACCCGGCCATCGCCGAGCATCTGGAGGGCGGCACCCGCATCTCCTATGGCGCGCGGGCCATCACCGAGGGCGGCTTCCAGTCGGTGCCGAAGCTGGCCTTCCCCGGTGGGGCGCTGATCGGGTGTTCGGCCGGCTTCGTGAATGTGCCGCGCATCAAGGGCAGCCACAACGCCATGAAGACCGGCATGCTGGCCGCCGATGCCGCCTATGACGCCGTCATGGCCGGGCGCGCGGGCGATGTGCTGGGCGAGTACCAGACGGCCTATGAGACCAGCTGGGTCTACAAGGAACTGAAACAGGTCCGTAACGCCAAGCCGCTGCTGTCGAAGTTCGGCACGACGCTCGGTGGGGCATTCGGCGTGTTCGACCTCTGGTGTCAGAGCCTGACGGGTCTGTCGCTGTTCGGTACCGTGAAGCACGGCAAGACCGATGCGGCCTCGACCGAGCCGGCCGCGAAGCACAAGCCGATCGCCTATCCCAAGCCGGACGGAAAGCTGTCGTTCGACAAGCTGTCCAGCGTCTTCATCTCAAACACCAACCACGCCGAGGAACAGCCGGCACACCTGAAGCTGCTCGATCCGGACAAGCCGATCGGGGTCAACCTGCCGATCTATGGCGAGCCCGCGCGGCTGTACTGCCCGGCCGGTGTCTATGAGGTCGTCTACGCCGACGAGGCGGCAAAGACGGATCCCCGTTTCGTCATCAATGCCCAGAACTGCGTCCACTGCAAAACCTGCGACATCAAGGATCCGTCGCAGAACATCGTCTGGACGACGCCTGAGGGCGGCGGCGGGCCGAACTATCCGAACATGTGATGCGGGATAGGCGAGGGGCCTTGTCGTCGCCGCATAAGCCGGTGAATGTCGGTTCCATGCGCCTGACAGCCCTTCGTTCGTTCCTGCTCGCCGCCACCATTCTGGGGTCGCCCGCTCTCGCCCAGGAGGCTCCGGCCCCGCGAATTCAGGATGTCCTGCCTGAACCGCCCCTGCCGCCGCTGGTCGTCATTGGCGAAGGCCAGGAAACGCCGGCTCCGACCATCGACGCCATTCCCCGCGTCTGGGCCCCGTCGCCGCGCGACGAGACCGGCCGCACGGCCTATGGGCTGTTCCTCTCGGGACGGTCGGCTCTGTCCCAGGGTGAGTTCGAACAGGGCGCAGCGTTCCTGAGCGCGGTTCAGACCCTGGCGCCAGAACAGCCCTCGGTGATGGAGCAGGCGACCACGGCGGCCCTGCTCGCAGGCGATCTGTCGTTCGCCGCCCGTGCGGCCTCATCGGACACCAGCCTGTCGGCGGCGATCGGGGAGGCGGCCGACCTTGTCTCTGCCGTGCTGGACTTCGAGCGCGGCGACGCCCGGGGCGCTGACAGCCGCCTGAAGCAAGACCCCGTCGCTGCGCCACACGCCCGTGCCGGGGCCCTGGTCCAGCCGTGGATCGCGGCGGCGGCCGGCGACTGGGAGACCGCCCTGGCCGAGCCCAATCCGACGGGGGACCCGCTCGTGGTCGTGTTCGGCCGCTACAACCGCGCCCAGCTGCTTGAGCATCGTCGCCGCCATGATGACGCCGAGGCGGTCCTCAGGGCCCTGGTCGAGAACCCCCGGACAGCCCCGGTCTTTCGTGTGTCCTATGGGGAGTTCCTGGAGCGCCGGGGCCGGCGCGACGAGGCGCTTTCGGTCTATGATGCCGCCATCGCGGCGGGATCGGCCGACCCCGCCCTGTCGCTGGCCCGCGCCAGAGCAGCGTCTCGAGGTCGCCCGCCTGCCTTGCCCAGTCTGCGCGAAGGGGCTGCCGAAGCCCTGACCATCGCGGCCCGTCAGGCCTCGTCCGAGAACGCCGATCAATTCGCGGTGGTGTATCTCCGCCTGGCTGTTGCGCTGGATCGGACCCCCGAGACGCTCTACCTGCTGGGTCAGACGGCCACGCAGGAGGAGGATCTGCGTGATCTCGGCCTCTCGGTCCTGGCTCAGGTTCCTGAGCAGCCCGCCGAGGTTCATGCCGCCGCCCAGGTTCAGATGGGCCTGACACTGGCGGCCGAGGACCGTCGTGAAGAGGCTCTGGCCGTGTTTCAGGCCGCCCAGCGATCCTCGCCCGACGACGCGCGCATCGCCCAGGTCACGGTTGGTCAGCTCATGCAGCTCCAGCGGTACGAAGAAGCGCTGGTGCTGTTGAACGGGCCGCTGCTCAATACCGTGGACCAGACTGCGGATGTCCGCTTCCTCAGAGGCGCAGCCTACGAATCGCTCGACCGGATTCCGGAGGCTGAGGCCGAGCTCTGGACCGCGCTTCAATCCGAGCCGAACGAGCCGATCTATCTGAACTATCTCGGTTACCTCTGGGTCGATTCCGGCACTCGCGTGGCCGAGGGTGCCGAGATGATCGAGCGCGCCCACGCCGCCGATCCAGAGGACGGCAACATCCAGGACAGTCTGGGCTGGGCCCAGTTCCGTCAGGGCCAGTACGAGATCGCCGTTGATACCCTGGAGCAGGCCGTCGCCAAGGAGCCGGCCAATGCCGAGATCAACGATCACCTCGGCGACGCCTACTGGATGGTGGGTCGGCGCAGAGAGGCGGGATTTCAGTGGAGCCGCGTCCTGACGCTTGATCCGGACGCCGATCGGCGGGCCGAGGTGGAGCGCAAGTTGCTTGATGGACTGACGCCCGAGGCCAGCGTCGGAGCCGGCCTCTGACGACGCTGAGCGCGCTCGCGCCTGCCAAGGTCAATCTGTTTCTGCATGTCGGTCCGCCCGCAGCGGACGGCTATCATCCCCTGTGCAGTCTGGTGGCCTTCGCCGACGTGGGCGACGTGGTGAGCGTGACGCCGTCGGAGGGTCTCTCGCTTGAGGTAACCGGGCCATTCGGCGCGGCTCTGGCGGGAGAGGGCGACAATCTGGTGCTCAGGGCGCTGAGGGCGCTCGGCAAGGCGGCCGGGATCGGCGAGCCGCCGCTCGCCGTGACGCTGGAGAAGGCCCTGCCCATCGCGGCCGGTCTCGGTGGCGGGTCCTCCGACGCCGCCACTGCCCTGCGGCTCGCCGACCGCGCCCTGTCGCTTGGGCTGGACGAGGCGGGTCTGGCAGAGGTCTCCCGCGTGATCGGGGCGGATGGCCCGATGTGCCTGAGAGGGCGAACCGCATGGGCCGAGGGCATCGGCGATGTGCTGACGGACGCTCCGGAGATGCCCGGCTTGCCTGCGCTCTTGGTGAACCCGGGCGTGCCTTCGCCGACCGGTCCCGTCTATCGCGCCTACGACGCGCAAGGGCCGCGCGCAGCGGATCGTCCTTCGGCTCCCGCCGGGTGGAACGTGTCGGCCGTGACGGGCTGGTTGGCGGATCAAAGAAATGACCTGGAAGCGGCCGCCATCGGGCTTCAGCCGCAGATCGGTCTGGCTCTGGACCGCCTTCGGGAGACGCCAGGCCTCAAGCTGGCGCGGATGAGCGGATCGGGGGCCACGCTCTTCGGTCTGTTCGGGTCGATCCAGGAAGCGCAAAGCGCCGCTGCGGGGTTACAGGCTCGCTATCCGGCCTGGTGGATCAGGCCGACCGTGCTCGGAGCGAAAACCGGCGCAGCTCAGGATTGAGCCATCAAGGTTCCAGACATCGAGGACGGCGCTGCGGATATCGCCTCATCCCGGCTTTGGCTTGAATGACGCTCGAGACTCGCTCGCGCTCCGACCGGAAAACCGGGTTTCACTTTTCCTGATCACGCCCTAGGGTCCGCCGCCATTCCTTTTGCGCCTGCGAAGACTGCCTTGACACAGACCGAACCGCTCGCTTTCCAAGACCTGATCCTGACGCTGCATCGCTACTGGGGCGACCAGGGCTGCGCCATCCTGCAGCCCTACGACATCGAGGTCGGGGCCGGCACGCTGCATCCCGCGACGGTATTGCGCGCGCTCGGCAAGAAGCCGTGGAAGGCCGCCTACGTCCAGCCCAGCCGCCGCCCCGGCGATGGCCGCTATGGCGAGAACCCCAACCGGCTGCAGCACTATTATCAGTATCAGGTCATCCTGAAGCCGAACCCGGACAATCTTCAGGAGCTCTATCTCAACAGCCTGAAGGCGATCGGGATTGATCCGAAGCTGCACGACATCCGCTTCGTCGAGGATGACTGGGAGAACCCGACGGTCGGGGCCTGGGGCCTGGGCTGGGAGGTGTGGTGCGATGGGATGGAGGTGACGCAGTTCACCTACTTCCAGGGCGTCGGCGGCATCGAGGTCGATGTGGTGTCGGGCGAGCTGACCTATGGGCTGGAGCGTCTGGCCATGTACGTCCAGGGCGTCGACAACGTCTACGATCTGAAGTTCACCAAGGAAGGCGTGACCTACGGCGAGGTCTTCCTGGAGAACGAGCGACAGCAGTCGGAAGCCAACTTCCACGGCTATGACGTCGACGGGCTGAAGCGCCGGTTCGAGGACATGGTGGCGGAGGTCTCGCGGCTGCTGGCCATGACCGGACCGCAGGGACAACAGCTGGTGCTGCCGGCCTATGACCAGGTGCTGAAGGCCAGCCACCTGTTCAACCTGATGGACGCGCGCGGCGCGATCGCGGTGGCGGAACGCCAGAGCTACATCGGCCGCATCCGGGACCTGTGCAAGGCGTGCGCGCTGGCCTGGGTCGAGGCTGAGCGCGCTTCAGCATGAACAGCGAGGGCGACGCACGATCTCCCTTCCCCTCGAGGGGGAAGGGCCGGGGATGGGGTGGAGGCACGGCTTCTCCGATGAACCCGGGAGACTCCGTCGGACTCTTTTCGCCCCGTGACGAAGATCTCGCCTCCCCCCCCACCCAACCCTTCCCCCTCGAGGGGGAGGGCTTGCCGTTGATCGACCGTTTCGCGCGGACGCCGAAGATCAAGGCTGGAGGCATCGAACGCGCCCGCCGTCTGCGAGCGGAACCCACCCGCACCGAAGCCAAGCTTTGGCAAGCGCTACGCGACCTCGACATTCGCTTCCGCAGGCAGGCTCCCATCGGCTCCTACATCGTCGATTTCGCCTGCCACTCGGCCAAGCTGGTGATCGAGGTGGATGGCGGGATCCACAACAGGACTGACGTCGCGCTGCGGGACCTGACCCGCGACGAGTGGCTCGCGAGCCAAGGTTACCGTGTTCTCCGTTTCCCCACGAAGCGCATCGAGACCGAAGTCGACAGCGTCATCATTGAGATCAGCAAGGCCGTCGGCGTCTTCGTGCCTCCCGGCTCTGCTCGTGCGTCCACCCCATCCCAACCTTCCCCCTCGAGGGGAAGGGCTCTAGCGAACTCTGATGCCCCAACTCCTTCTTGAACTCTTCTCCGAGGAAATCCCCGCGCGCATGCAGGCGGGGGCCGCGCGCGATCTGGAGCGCATGGCGAGCGAGCGGCTGAAGGCGGCCGGGCTGACCTGGAACATCCTCAACACCTATGTCGGTCCGCGTCGGCTGGCTCTTGTGGTCGAGGGGTTGCCGTCGGCGACGCCCGACCGCGCCGAAGAGATCAAGGGCCCCCGCGCCAATGCGCCGGAACAGGCCCTGGACGGCTTCCTGCGCAAGACCGGGCTGACGCGTGAGCAGCTGACGGAGCGCGATGGTGCCCTGTTCGCCGTCATCGACCAGAAAGGCGTCCCGACCGCGACCGTCATCGCCGAGATGGTCGATCAGATCGTGCGCACCTTTCCCTGGCCCAAGTCGATGCGCTGGGGCACCGGGACACTGCGCTGGGTGCGCCCGCTGAAGCGGATCGTCTGCGTCTTCGATCACGCGGTCGTCCCATTCAGCATCGACGGAATCGTCAGCGACGACGTGACTGAAGGCCACCGCTTCATGGGCTCGGGACAGCCGTTCCGGGTTATCGACGCCGACGCCTGGCGCGGCGGTCTCGCCAACGAATACGTCCGTGTCGACAGCGGCGAACGCGCCTTCGTCCTGGAGGAGGCCGCGCTGGACCTCTGCAAGGCCGCCGGACTGGAATTGGTCCGCGATGAGGGCCTGCTGGACGAGGTCGCCGGTCTCGCCGAATGGCCGACGCCGATCCTGGGCGACATGGACCCCCAGTTCCTGGACCTGCCGCCCGAGGTCGTCCGCCTGTCGATGAAGGTCCACCAGAAGTACTTTGCCGTCCGCGACCCCGCGACCGGCAATCTGGCGCCCAACTTCGTCGTCGTGGCCAACGTCGAGGCGTCCGACGGCGGCAGGGCGCTGGCGGCCGGCAACAGTCGCGTGTTGTCCGCCCGCCTGAACGACGCCCGCTTCTTCTGGGATGAGGACAGGAAGGTCGGCTTCGACGCCTGGCTGAAGAAGCTGGAAGGCGTCACCTTCCACGCCAGGCTGGGGACTATGGCCGAGCGGGTGGAACGCATCGCGGCGCTCGCCCGCGAGATCGCGCCCCTGGTCGGGGCCGATCCGGATCAGGCCGAAAAGGCCGCCCGTCTCGCCAAGGGCGATCTGGCGTCCGGCATGGTCGGGGAGTTCCCGGAGCTGCAGGGCATCATGGGCGGCTACTACGCCCGCGCCGAGCACGGCGACGCCATCGCCGACGCCATCCGCGACCACTACAAGCCCCAGGGGCCGAACGACACGGTCCCGACCGCGCCTCTGACGGTGGCGGTGGCCCTGGCCGACAAGCTGGATACGCTGGTCGGGTTCTTTGCGATCGACGAGAAGCCCACGGGGTCGAAGGACCCGTTCGCGCTCAGGCGGGCGGCGCTCGGGGTGATCCGGTTGGTGCTAGAAAACGAAACTCGAGCTGGGATGAGCTCTCTGTTTGTTAAGGCACTCAAGGGCTTTGCAGCGCAGGCATACCCGACCTTGAACGCCCTTACCGATGATTTGCCAGATCTAAGGCGAGGCCCGGCTGCTTTGGCGCTTGCCGGCAGACTTCCGCTTTCGAAATACATGCTTACCGACGCGGACGAGCTGAAAGCGATCTACGAGGAGGCCGATCCCGACATGGGATTGGACGAGGACGAGGTGCGGGAAACAGACACCTACAACCGTCTCGCCGCCTTCACGTCGTTCGCATTCGAGGAGTATCGCCGCTGGTACCCAGACGAAACAATCAGCGAGTATGCCGACGTCCTCGGTGTGGGGATTAGCGGACACGCCCAAGCGTTCATCGCCAGAGTTTTGGGTGAAGAGGCGCAGACCATGCGGCTGTTTTCAGTAGATCGGCTTCAGGTCTCTCTCCGCGACCAGGGCAAGCGGCACGATCTCGTGGACGCCGTATTCGCGCTGGGCGACGACGACCTCGTCCGGATCGTAAGGCGGGTCGAGGCGCTGGACGCCTTCCTCGCCACGGACGACGGGGCGAACCTGCTGGCGGGCTACAAGCGGGCGTCGAACATCCTCAAGGCCGAGGAGAAGAAGGGGCCGCTGCCGGTCGGGGCGGTGGCCACCGACCTGCCGAACCAGCCCGAGGCCGAGACGACGCTGGCCTTCGCCGTCGAGCGGGCGCGGGGCGCGGTCGATCAGGCGCTGGAGACCGAGGACTTCGCCGCCGCCATGACGGCGCTGGCGGGGCTGCGCGCCCCGGTGGACGCCTTCTTCACCGAGGTGATGGTCAACTCCGACGTGGCGGCCGAGCGCGAGAACCGGCTGAAGCTACTGGGTCAGGTGCGCGAGGTCATGGGCCGGGTCGCCGACTTCGGTCAGGTGGCGGGGTAGGTTCCTTCTCCCCTTGCGGGAGAAGGTGGCCCGGAGGGCCGGATGAGGGGTGAAAGGCAACGGTGCCGATGAAGGGCCGTTTCGCTTCCCGAATGCTTGTGACCGAGTTGCACCCCTCATCCGACCTCGCTGCGCTCGGCCACCTTCTCCCGCAGGGGGAGAAGGAACCCATCGCGCCATCACCCTTTGTTACGGCCCGGCCTCGCCTTCGCGGTTGCAGCGCGCTAGTCAGGGCCGAATCCCGAGCGGGGCGAACCCGCCATCGATCCTCAGGGGCTGACGAATGACCAAGTGGGTGTACGGCTTCGGCGGGGGTTCCGCCGACGGCGACGCATCGATGAAGAACCTGCTGGGCGGCAAGGGCGCGAATCTCGCGGAGATGTCCTCGCTGGGCCTGCCGGTGCCCCCGGGCTTCACCATCACCACCGAGGCCTGCGTCCACTACTATTCGAACGGCCAGCAATATCCCGACGGCCTGCGCGAGCAGGTAGCCGAGGGGCTGAAGACCGTCGAGGGCATCGTCGGCAAGACGTTTGGCGATGCGTCCAACCCGCTGCTGGTCTCGGTGCGCTCGGGCGCGCGGGCGTCGATGCCGGGCATGATGGACACGGTCCTGAACCTGGGTCTCAACGACGAGACGGTGGAGGGGCTAGCCAGGCTTTCCGGCGATCGCCGCTTCGCCTTCGACAGCTATCGGCGCTTCATCACCATGTACTCCAACGTCGTGCTCGGCCTGAGCCACGACGACTTCGAGGAGGTGCTGGACGACCACAAGGACCGGCTGGGCGTCACGGTCGACACCGATCTGTCGGCCGCCGACTGGGAAAAGGTCGTCGTCCAATACAAGACCGTGGTCGAGCGCGAGCTGGGCCGGCCCTTCCCGCAGGATCCGCACGAACAGCTGTGGGGCGCGGTCTCGGCCGTCTTCGCCAGCTGGATGAACGACCGGGCCAAGTTCTATCGCCGCATGCACGACATCCCCGAGAGCTGGGGCACGGCGGTCAATGTGCAGTCCATGGTCTTCGGCAACATGGGCGAGACGTCGGCGACCGGCGTCGCCTTCACCCGCAATCCGTCGACCGGCGAGGCGCGGCTGTATGGCGAGTTCCTGATCAACGCCCAGGGCGAGGACGTGGTCGCGGGCATCCGCACGCCGCAGTCCCTGACCCGGGCCGGGCGCGAGGAGATGGGCGAGACTGCGCCTTCGATGGAAGAGGCGATGCCCGCTGTCTTCACCCAGTTCGTTGACGTTGTTGGGAAACTTGAGACCCACTACCGCGACATGCAGGACATCGAGTTCACGGTCGAACAGGGTCGGCTGTGGATGCTGCAGACCCGCAACGGCAAACGGACGGCCAAGTCCGCGCTCAAGATCGCCGTCGACCTGGCCAGCGAGGGCCTGATCACGCGGGAAGAGGCGATCAGCCGGGTGGAGCCCTCGGCGCTGGATCAGCTGCTGCACCCCACGCTGGACCCGAACGCGGCCCGCTCGGTCGTGGCCCAGGGCCTGCCGGCCTCGCCCGGCGCGGCGACCGGCAAGATCGTGTTCGACGCCGATGAAGCGGAACGGTTGAGCCAGCTAGGCGACGCCGTCATTCTGGTCCGCGAGGAGACCTCGCCGGAGGACATCCACGGCATGCATGCGGCGCGCGGCATCGTCACGGCGCGCGGCGGCATGACCAGCCACGCGGCCGTGGTGGCGCGCGGCATGGGACGCCCCTGCGTGTCCGGTGCCGGCGAAATCCACATCGACGAGAAGGCCGGGACCTTTACCGCGCGTGGCCGCACCTTCCGGGCCGGCGAGGTCGTGACCATCGACGGGTCGAAGGGCGAGGTGCTGGACGGCGCCGTGGCCATGATCGAGCCGGAACTGACGGGTGACTTCCAGACCCTGATGGGCTGGGCCGACGGCGTGCGTCGGCTGCGCGTGCGCGCCAATGCCGAGACGCCGCTGGATGCGCGTACCGCGCGTGGCTTCGGCGCCGAGGGCATCGGCCTGTGCCGGACCGAGCACATGTTCTTCGACGACGAGCGGATCGCCGCCGTGCGCGAGATGATCCTGGCCGACGACGAGGCCGGTCGCCGCGCCGCTCTGGCCAAGATCGAGCCGTTCCAGAAGGCCGACTTCGTCGAGCTGTTCACCATCATGGCGGGCCTGCCGGTGACGGTGCGCCTGCTCGACCCGCCGCTGCACGAGTTCATCCCGCACACAGAGGCCGAGATCGACGCGCTCGCCGCGTCCTCGGGCCTGGATGCCGCCAAGCTGAAGAAGCGGGCGCGGGACCTGCATGAGGTCAATCCCATGCTGGGCCATCGCGGCTGCCGGCTGGGCGTGGCCTATCCCGAGATCTACGAGATGCAGGTCCGCGCGGTTCTGGAGGCCGCCATCGCGGTCAAGCAGGCCTCGGGCACCGCCCCGATCCCGGAGATCATGCACCCGCTGGTCGCGCTCGGCCTGGAGATGAAGTTCCTGCGCGAGCTGACCGACCGGACCGCCAAGGCCGTGTTCGACGCGGCGGGTGACAGTGTCGAGTATCTGGTCGGCACCATGATCGAACTGCCCCGCGCGGCGCTGCGGGCCGGGGACCTGGCCGAGCATGCCGAGTTCTTTAGCTTCGGTACCAACGACCTGACCCAGACGACGTTCGGCATCAGCCGTGACGACTCCGGCCGCTTCCTGCAGGCCTATCTGGACAAGGGCATCTTCGAGACCGATCCGTTCGTTCGCCTGGACCAGGACGGCGTCGGCGACCTGATCCGCATTGCCGCCGAGCGGGGCGGGGCGGCGCGCCCGGACATCAAGATGGGCATCTGTGGCGAGCACGGCGGTGATCCGGCCTCGATCGCCTTCTGCGAACAGGTGGGCCTGGCCTATGTGAGCTGCTCGCCCTACCGGGTGCCGATAGCCCGGCTCGCGGCGGCCCAGGCGGCGTTGGTGTCGCGCGGCGGCGAGGCGCGCGAGAAGGATCGGTGAGGATCGCCGTCGTCGGACCGGGTGCGATCGGTTCCACGGTTGCGGCCCATCTGATCCAGTCCGGCCATCAGCCGCTGCTCTGCGCCCGGACTGCGTTCGACCGGCTGTTGGTGCAGACGCCCAGGGGCCAGATCGACGCGACGCCGGTTGTGTTGACCGACCCTGCGACGGCCGACCCTGTCGACTGGGTTCTGGTGGCGACCAAGGCCTATGAGGTCGAGGGGACGGCGCGCTGGCTGCAGCGACTGGTCGGGCCGGAGACGCGTGTGGCGGTGCTTCAGAACGGGGTTGAACACGTCGCCCGCTTCATGCCGTTCCTGCCCGCCGACCGCATCGTCCCGGTCGTCGTGGAAATCCCGGCCGAACGGAGCGCGCCGGGCGTTATCGTCCAGCGGCGGGACGGCTGGATGAAGGCTCCGGCAGGGGCCAACGGCGAGGCCTTCGCCGCCCTGTTCGAAAGCTCGGGCGTCGACGTCGCGACCGCCGAGGACTGGGCCTCGGTCGCGTGGCGCAAGCTGGCCTTGAACTGTGCCGGGGCGGTCAACGCCCTGACAGGCCTGCCTGCCGGTATTGCCGCCAAGCCCGAAATCGCAGAGCTGATGCGGGGCCTGGTCGCTGAATGCCTGGCGGTCGGCCGGGCAGAAGGCGCGTTCCTCGAGGACGATCTGCCGGACCAGGTCGTGGCCCAGTATCAGGCCTCACCGGCGGACTCGGTGAACTCCCTGCTCGCTGACCGGCTGGCCGGACGCCGGATGGAGTGGGACGCCCGAAACGGCGTTATCGCGCGTCTTGGCAGCGCCCACGGCATCGACACGCCCCTGAACCAAATGGCTGCGATCCTGCTGTCAGCGATGGAATAGGGCCACGAGGCGGACAGTCTAGCGTCTCCTCTCCCTGCACTTGGCGCGTGGGGAGGTGGCACCCAACGGCGCGGAGTGACGGAGGGGGTCTTGCCGTCCGCAGAGCCCCTGCGTCTGCTCGCTCAGGGCTCGCATCCCCCTCCCCATCGCGACGCGACAGGGAGGAGACAGCGGCGCTAGGCCGGTTTGGCGATCAGGGCCCAGCGCCTGGAGCCTTCGCCGAAGGGCCGGGTGAACCAGTCTGAATAGCGTTGGAAAGCCTCAACAATCAGCCGGCCAAGATCGGGACCGACGGGGTCGCCGCGCTGTCGTCTGAGCGCCGCGACGCAATCGATCACCGTCGTTTCGTGGGCCGAACCCCCCAGCGACTTGAGCACCAGAGCGGCGTCGCGTGCGAGCGCTTCAAGAAGCGTCGGTTGTCTGGCTGGGTTCATCCGGACTCTCCGTGCCAATCGGTGTCGGTGAAGCCCCAGATGAACGCACTCGCCTGTCAGGTGCAAGCCAAGCCGGTGTTACGCGGCTCATTCCTTCGTGATCAGGCCCGCTTCCGGACGAACACCGTGCCGGCCGAATAGCCCGCGCCGAAGCTGCAGATCAGGCCTGTCTCGCCCGGCGCGAAGCCGTCGTGGTGTAGGTGGAAGGCGATGATGGAGCCCGCCGAGGAGGTGTTGGCGTACTCGTCCAGGATGATGACGTTCTCGTCCTCGGACGGATCCCGGCCCAGCACCTTGCGCCCGATCATCTGGTTCATGTTGATGTTGGCCTGGTGCAGCCACAGGCGCTTCAGGCCCGTCGGGTCGAGACCCAGGTCGCCGGCGTGCTCGACGATCATGTCAGAGACCATCGGCACCACGTCCTTGAAGACCTTGCGGCCCTGCTGGATGAACAGCTTGTCGTCCTGGGGCCCGTCCTTCGATGCCGAGGTCGGGGGTACGGCCTGATCGGTCTGCAAGGCCCAGCGGTTCAGGAAGCCGAAGTTGTTGCGGATGTTGTTGGAGAATTCGGTCTTCAGCCGGGTGCCGAGGATGTCCCAGCCGCCCGGACCGGCGGTCTCGGCGCTCTCGACGATGACGGCGGTGGCCACGTCGCCGAAGATGAAGTGGCTGTCGCGATCCTTGAAGTTCAGGTGGGCCGAGCAGACCTCGGGGTTGACCATCAGCACCGCCCTGGTCGAGCCCGAGGCGATGAAGTCGGCGGCGGTCTTGATGCCGAAGGTGGCCGAGGAGCAGGCCACGTTCATGTCGAAGCCGAAGCCGTCGATGCCGAGCGCCTGTTGAATCTCCACCGCCAGCGCCGGATAGGGACGGGGCATGTTGGAGGCGGCACACAGGACCGCGCCGATCTCACTGACAGGCTTGCCCCAGGCCTCGATCGCCTGACGCGCGGCCTTCACCGCCATCTCGGCCATGATCGACAGTTCGTCGTTGGTGCGCTCGGGAAGGTTCGGGGCCATCCGCGACGGGTCCAGGATGCCGGCCTTGTCCAGGACGAAGCGGCTCTTGATGCCGGACGCCTTCTCGATGAACTCGACCGAGGAGGGCGTCAGGGCCGCGACGTCGCCCTCTGCGATCTGAAGCGCGTGGTCGGCGTTCCAGCGCTCGGCCCAGGCGTTGTAGGCGGCGACCAGCTCCGCGTTGGAGATGGACTGCTCCGGCGTGAACAGGCCGGTGGCGGCGATGACGGCGTGAGGCACTTTTCTTTGTCCCTATCGCTCAGCGCGCGGCGCTTCGCTGCTTGAGGGACAGTTGGCGGGCTGTCCCGATCGCCCGGCTCGTGGAGCCGCGCTAGGTGAGGGACGATATCCCTCTGGTTTGAGGTCTCAATAGGACGGCGGCGGACGCCGGTCGAGACTGGCGTTGATCCCCTTCCACCACCGGGCGATCTGGTTGGAGGGTGGAGGCGGGGCAGGGGTCTCGCGTTCGCGGATCAGGCGCTCGACCAGATCCTCGGCTTCGCAGGGCCAACCCTCGGGCGTGATGTAGATCGGATACTGGATCAGGGCGGCGGCGACGAGGGCATCCAGGCTGGCCCGGCGTGACCTGCGCTCGAAGGTCATGTGATCCGCGGTCAATCCCCAGCCTGCGTAGAAGGGCCGTCCGTAGGCGGACACGGCCTTGCCGCGCAACAGAGCCTCGAACCCCGACAGGGACGTCAGGGTGGCCAGCCTGTCGCAGGCCTCTAGACAGTCGATGATGTCCAGATCGTCGGCCACGGCATCGACCGCGGTCATGGCATGGGCGTCCAGCCGCCCGGGTCGATTGCCGCTCATGACGTCCGGGTGGTTGCGGTAAATCAGGAAGGCGTCCGGGAAATCGGCGCGCGCCGCTTCGACCAGGCCGGAGTTGGTGCGGACGTCGCCGCAGCCCTTGAGGATCGACTTGTCGTTCTCGACCTGACCGACGACGAGCAGCTTCATCCGGTCAGAGGGCCAGTCCGGACGGGCCGCGCCGGCTGCGAGGTTGTATTTCGACAGGCCTGCATCGACGATCCGGGCGCGAAGGGCGGCAGCGCGGACCAGCATGGTCGCGTCCTGAGCCCCATCCTCGATCAATCGCTCCAGCCGGGAGGGCGCGGTCGGGTCGTAGTAGACGCCGAGGTCGTCCAGGGCGACGCTCAAGGCTCCAAAGAAGTCCGACCCCAGGCCCCGCGAGCGGATGAACCCGTCCTCCATTCGAACCACCGGGGCGGATGTTCGGGCCGCGGCTTCCGAAATGTCCGGAGTTTCCTTGCCGGCCCAGTAGATGAGGCGTCCGGCGGTGCGCTCGGCGTGGGCTGCCGCGCGCGATGCGCTGGCGAAATACTTCAGCCGGGTGCGGGGTCCGTTCAGCAGGCGACGGACCTGAGGTCGCTTGGCCGGCGAGAAGCCGACGGCCGCCCAGTCTCCGGCCAGTCGCCCGGCTCGGTCCCGCAGGGTGATCAGCCGATCCACCGCCGTTTCGGCCTCGCACCGCTGGCCGGTCAGGGGATCGACATAGCGCGGATAGGCGATGAAGGCGGCGGCGGCGAGCGTCTCGATGTCTCGCGCAACGTTGCGGCGGCCGGTCTGCACCTCGTCGGTCGTCAGTCCCCAGCCGGAATAGAAGGGCGCGCCGAAACAGCGGACGGGCAGCCCGCGCAGCAGGGCCTCGAAACCGAGCGCCGACGTCACGCACCAGACAGCGTCCACTTCGGCCAGCAGATCGGCCGCCCGCACATCCGTATCGATCAGGGTGACTCCGCCAAGCTCGCTCTCGGGGATGCAGCCCTTCTTGCGACCGGCCGCGACCGCCGGGTGGCGCTTGACGATCAGTTGGGCGTCCGGGTGCTCGGTGCGTGCGCTTCGCACCATGCGCACGAAACTGTCCGCGCTGGCCATGCCGCAGGAAATGGAGGCGTCACCGGCGGTCTGGTCGACCAGCAGGATGCGCTGACCCGGCTTGAGGATGGAGGGCTCCAGCGCCTCGCCCATGTTGGTCTTGGACAGGCCTGAGCTGACGATGCGGTCGATCAGTGCCCGCGCCCGCGCCCGCATGGCGGCGTCACACCAGTCGTCGGCCGTCTGAAGGAGCTGTTCGAGGCGCGAGGGCCGGGTCGCGTCATAGTAGACCCCGACCTCATCGACGATCAGACTGAGCGTGGCCGCCCCGCTTTCGCCCAGGCCGACGGATCGCAGGAAGCCGTCTTCCAGCGCGATGTAGGGCAGGTTCGTCCGGTCCGCGCGACGGCGTCCGCCCGTCGATGTCGGCTTCAGGCCCCAGCCGACGATGGCCTCGACGGCGGCGACCGGGCTGGCGCGCAGGTCCAGATCATCAAGGAAGGTCCGCAGGAACGGCGTGTTCCAGATGCCGGGGGAGCAGACCCAGGCGCGGCGCTTGGAGGGGGAGGGAGGCAATCGGGACGCTTTCGCCGCGCAGTTCAGCCTCGATCCTCTATCGGCACGCCGCCGCGCGGTCCAGCAGCGCGTGGGCCTGATCCAGATGCAGTCGCTCGACCATGGCCCCGTTCACCCGGATCGCGCCCCGACCCTCGGCGTCGGGCGCCGCGAAGGCCTGCACGATCGCTTCGGCCCTCGCGACCTCGTCGGGCGTGGGCGAGAAGGCGGCGTGGGCGGCCGCAATCTGGTTGGGATGGATCAGGCTCTTGCCGTCGAATCCGTATAGCCGTCCCTGGGCGCATTCGGCAGTCAGTCCGTCCGCGTCCTCCAGCCGGTTGAAGACGCCGTCGATGGCAAGCAGGTCGTGGGCGCGGGCGGCTGCCACCGTCGCCGCCAGCCAGGGCTTCAGCGGCTCGCGGTCCCGTGAGTTGCCGGTCCCCAGGGCCTTGGCCAGATCATTGACCCCCAGCATCAGTCCCGCCAGCGGTTCGCCGGCACCCGCTATGGTGGGCAGGGCCATCAGGGCCTGTGGGGTCTCGATCATGGCGACAAGCCCGGTTCCCTCGGGCATGCGCGCGCCGTAGGCGTCGATGATCCCGGGCTCCTCGACCTTGGGGGCGATGACGAAGTCGAGCCTCAGGTCCGCGAGCGCGGCCAGATCGTCTTCGCCCCACTCGGTGCCCAGGGCGTTGACGCGGACAGCGATCCTTTTGGCAAAGCCGCCGGTCCGGATGGCGTCGACGGCGGCGCGAAGCCCCTCGGCCTTGCTCTCGGGCGCGACCGCGTCCTCGAGATCCAGAACGACGACATCGGCGTCCAGCGTCCGCGCCTTCTCGATCGCCCGCGCGTTGGAAGCGGGCAGAAACAGCAGGCTGCGGACCAGCGCCATGATCAGACCCGTCCGGTGACGGGCACCAGGGCACCGGTGATCGCCCGGCTGGCCGGAGAGCCGAGGAACAGGATGACGGCGGCAAGGTCGGACGGAGCCACCCACTTCGCCGGATCGACGTCCGGCATGTCCTTGCGGTTCTGCGGTGTGTCGATGATCGAGGGCAGGACCGCGTTGGCCGTGACCGATGTCGCCTTCAGTTCCTCGGCAAGCGCCTCGGTCAGCCGGTGGACGGCGGATTTGGACGCGGCGTAGGCGCCCATGCCCGCGCCGGCCTTCAGCGCCGCGGCCGAGCCGATGTTGACGATCCGGCCTTCGGAGGAGGCTTTCAGGTACGGCAAGGCCGCGCGCGACGCGTTCAGGGCGGTCGTCAGGTTCAGCGCGAACATGCGGTCCCAGGCGGGCTTGTCGTCGTCGACGGTCTGCCAGACGAAGCCACCGGCAATGTTCAGCACCGCATCGATGCCGCCGAACCGTTCGACCACCGCTGCCATGGCCGCCTGCGCCGCTGGCGGATCGGTCAGATCGATGCCGGCGACTTCAAAGGCCCCATCTGGCGCGCTCTGGCCGGTTGCGTGATCGATCAGGGCGACGTTCAGCCCGTCGGCCAAGGCCGCCTCGACCACAGCCCGGCCCAGAATGCCGTGTCCGCCCGTCACCACCACCGTCCGCTGCGCCATCATCTGCTCCTTGTCGTCGCCGTTCCTTGTCGCGTTCGCCAGACGGGGGCAAGCCGCGTCACAAATCTCGGATTGATGCGGCGGGCCGAAAGCCCTAGGTGCGCGCGCCATGTCCGCGTCCGCCGCCCTTTCCCCAGCCCTCCGGATCGCGCCGGAAACGCCCGCCGACGCCGCTGCGGTCGAGGCGCTGGTTCTGGACGCCTTCGGACCCGGCCGCTTCGCCAAGACGGCAGAACGCCTGCGCGAGCGGGCCAGGAAGGTGACCGGGTTTTCCGCCTGGATGGATGGGCGGCTGGTCGGATCCGTGCGGCTGTGGGCCGCGACGGTCGGCGAGGTCCCTGCCCTGTTCCTTGGGCCCATTGCCGTGGCGAGCGATATGCGCGGCGGAGGTCTGGGCGCGGAGCTGGTCGCGGCCTGTGTGGACGAGGCGCGGCGCCAGGGCGTGGCCGGTGTGCTGCTGGTCGGCGATGCCCCCTATTTCTCGCGGTTCGGCTTTGTGATGGCCGAGGGCGCGACCCTGCCGGGCCCGGCCGATCCGCGCAGGGTGCTCTGGCTGCCGATCGGACAGCCGAACGCGTCCGGGTCTGTTCGTCCGGCCTGATCCCCGGGCTTTCGCCGGGCGGCGACGCGGCCTAAGTCTGATGCCATGAGCGAAGCCGAGACCAGGACGGGCATCGCGGCGGTCGCCGAGGCTGCCAGGGCCGCGCGCGGCCTGCCGCCGGTCCATCTGTGGAACCCGGGCCACTGCGGCGATATCGACATCGTCATTCGAGGCGATGGCCTCTGGATGCACGAAGGTTCGCCGATCGGCCGGGCCGAGCTGGTGCGCCTGTTCTCGACGGTTCTTCGTCTCGACCCTGACGGCTATCATCTGGTCACGCCGGTCGAGAAGCTGAAGATCCGGGTCGAGGACCTGCCGTTCCGGGCCGTGGCGATGCGGCGCGAGGGCGACGATCTGGTCTTCACGACCGATGTCGGGGATGAGGTTCGCGCCGGACCTGACAATGCCATCACGGTGGAGACCGATGCTGTGACCGGGGAGCCTGCGCCCCGCGTCCACGTGCGACGAGGGCTGGAGGCGCGGATCGTCCGGACCGTGTTCTACGATCTGGTCGAGATGGCCCAGGAACGGGACGGACGGCTGGCCGTGTTCTCTGGCGGGGTCTGGTTTCCGCTGGGACCGCCGGGCGCAGGGTTGTCATGAGCCTGACGACGTTGAGAGAGCGCCTGGCCCAGCACCTGCTGACGCCCGCAGACTGGCGGCTTGAGGCTGGGCCGACACGCTCGGACTTCGATCTCAACCCCGGGGCTTCGCGTTGGGTCGAGGGGCCGCTGAAGCCTGCGGCGGTGCTGATCGCGCTGGTGGCGACCGATGACGGGGCTCGCGTCCTGATGACCCGGCGGGCCGACAGCCTGGCGCGCCACACCGGCCAGATCGCCTTTCCCGGCGGCCGGCTCGATCCGGGCGAGACGGCGGTCGATGCGGCCCTGCGCGAGGCATGGGAGGAGGTGGCGCTGGATCCTGAGGCCGTCGAGGTATTGGGCCTGTCCGACGCCTATGAGACCGGGACCGGTTACCTCGTCACGCCGGTGGTCGGATGGCTGGCGGACCGGCCGACCCTGACCGCGTCGCCGAATGAGGTCGCCGAGGTTTTCGAGGTCCCCTGGGACGTCCTGATGGACCCGGCCATGCTGAAGCGGGACCATCTGGAGACGCCCGCCGGCGTGCGCCGCTGGTTCTGGTCGGTGACCTATGAGGATCGCTACATCTGGGGGGTGACGGCCGGCATCGTTCGCGCCTTGAGGCTCCGCCTCTACGGTGACGAGGGCGATCCGATGCTTGCCACGACCGAGGACGCGGCGTGAGCGTTTCGCTCGCAGGACAGCCCTGGCTGAACGACCCGGCGACTGTGCGGGTCATGGATGCGCTGGAGGCCGCGGGCGGGGCTGACTGCGCCCGTTTCGTCGGCGGGTGCGTCAGGAACAGTCTCGTCGGCCGGCCGGTCGACGACATCGACATCGCCACGCGGCTCAAGCCCGAACAGACGATGGCGGCCCTGAAGGCGGCGGGCATCAAGTGTGTTCCCACCGGACTGGCCCACGGCACGGTCACGGCGGTCGCGGATCGCAAGCCGTTCGAGATCACGACCCTGCGCCGGGACGTCGAGACGGACGGCCGCCATGCCGTCGTCGCCTTCACCGACGACTGGGGCGAGGACGCCCGGCGCCGCGACTTCCGCCTGAACGCGCTCTACGCGGACCGGTCCGGCCTCATCTTCGATCCGACGGCGGGCGGACTGGAGGACGCGCTGGCGGGCCGTGTGGTCTTTGTCGGAGATCCGCATCAGCGGATCGAGGAGGATCATCTCCGCATCCTGCGCTTCTTCCGCTTTTTCGCCTGGTATGGGCGCTCGGAGCCTGACCCGGGGAGCCTTAAGGCCTGCGCCGGTCACGCCGATAGCCTCTCGCGACTTTCGGCCGAGCGGGTGTCCAGGGAGCTGTTGAAGCTTCTGACGGCACCCGATCCCCGCCCGTCGGTGGCGGCGATGCGTGCGGCAGGCGTGCTGGACCGCCTGCTTCCGACCGTGCCGGATCTGGGTGCCTTCCAGGCCCTGGTCGACCTGACTGAAGATCCCGTGCTTCGCCTGTCTGCCCTCTTGCCGGACGATCCGGATGAGGTGGCCCGGACCGCGTCCGCCCTCAGATTGCCCCGCGCGATCGAGTTTCGCCTTGCGGCGGCCGCCCAGGGTCCGCTCGATCCGCAGACCCTGCCGCCGGCCCTGCGAGCGCTGATCTATCGAGCCGGCGCGGAAACCGTGCGGGACCGTCTGCTGCGCGGTCAGGCGTCCAGCGGCGTTTCCGCAGGGGACGGCCTTGCGCTGGTCGCCAGCTGGTCGCCGCCCCGGATGCCGGTCGGCGGGCGAGAGGTCGCAAGGCTGGGCATCCCGCCGGGACCAGACACCGGTCGCATCCTGACGGCCTTCGAGGAGGAATGGATCGCCGCCGACTTCCCCGATGCCGGCCACGACGAGCGCCTCAGGCGGCTGGCCCGTCAGCCGATCTGACCAGGCTTACGACCACAGGACGGTGGTCCGATCCCGTATCCCCGGCGATCCGGCGATCGGTCAGGGCCAGGTCCGGGGTGCGATACACCTGATCGATGGTGATGCCTGCCCAGGACGGCAGGAAGGACGGCCAGGTGCCCGGCCAGGCGGGTGCTGCAACAAGCCCGCCCTCGGCGCGGACCATGCGTCCGATGCGGGCGGAGGAGACGCTGTTGAAATCTCCGGCGACGACCAGAGGACCCTGGATCGTCCCGCGCCACTCCAGAAGCTCCTGCGTCTGGATGATCTGGGCCCACTGGTACTGATAGGGCCAGGGCCGGGTCAGATGGATGCCCGCCACGGTCACCGGGCCAGTTGGCGTCTCCACCTCCGCTGCCACACCGAACATATGCATCAGCTCGATCGGGCGCTGGGTCAGTGGCCACTTGCTGGCGATCAACATCGTCGACGGCCCAGCGCCGCCCGCGAACCGGGGCGTCGTCACGCGGTGGGGATAGGCCGCCAGCACCCGATCCAGCCCCGGGCGGGACCTGTCGCCGATCTCGATCAACACCACGATGTCCGCGTCGGCCTCACGAACCGACCGGGCGATGGCCTCGACGTCGTCATTTCCGACGAACAGATTGGCGAAATAGAGGGTGAAGCCGGGCTCTTCGCCTGCCCATCCCTTTGCAGGAAACCACTGCGGGGTACCCGCCACGATCACGAACGCCAGGCTGAGCCCGGCGACCGTTCCGGCAACCCTGGACCGGAGCACGAGCGCTGCCGCCAGCAGCAGAACCACTGCCACCAGCGCCGGTCCCACGAACTGGGCGAGGATATCGACCCAGCGGTGGCCATGGCCGCTGAGCGCCGCCAAGGCGATCACGAAGGGGCCGACCGACAGGAGCGCCACAGCCGTCGTCAGGAACCATCGGAGGCGCGGACGGGTCGAAAGCGTCACGATATGTTGCTTTCCTCGGTGAACGGGGGTCGTCTTGGGGCGTTGACCCGCCGCAAGGGAGGGCAGGGATGGCGAAACGGTCGTTCGCGGATATCGAAAAGATCTGGTCCAATGTCGAGGGCATCAAGAAGCTCTCTGACCGGGCCGTGGGCTTTGGCCCCTTCGGTGTGGGCCTCGACGGCCTGCTGACCTGGATCCCCGTCGTGGGCACGGTCTATTCGGTCGGTGCCGGAGGCTGGCTGCTGCTGCAGGCGCTCAGGGCCAAGGCGTCGCCCGGCACGATCCTCAGGATGGTTGGCTACCTCGGCATCGACAGTGCGACGACGGTGGTTGGCGAGGCCGTGCCCTTCGCGCCGGATGTGGTCGACTTCTTCTTTCCCGGTCACTTGTTGGCGGCCAAGGCGCTGCAGAAGGACATCGAGACCACCCACTGGGTCGAGGCCAGCGAGGCTGACGCCCGCACCTCGGGCGATCACGACCGGCATCTCGCCGCCATGCGGGCCGATCCGAAGAAGCGGCGTATCGTCTATCTTCACGACTGAACCCAGCATTCGGCTTGACGGCGACGCATCTGCCCGCCCTTAGTCCCGCCGATGCAGTCGATCCGAGTGGTTCATGGGCCTGATGCTGACGCGAGATGAACTGACCGTGGCGCTTGTCCAGGCCGGTCAGGGCGACCGTTCCGCCTTTCGCACTGTCTATGAGGCGACCTCGGCGAAGCTGTTTGGGGTCTGCCTGCGTATCTTGCCTGACCGCCAAACGGCAGAGGACGTCTTGCAGGACACCTACGTCACAGTCTGGAGAAAGGCCGCGAGCTTTGACGCGAGCCGCGCCAGCCCCATCACCTGGCTGGTGACGATCGCGCGCAACCGCGCCATCGACCGGCTCCGCTCGGCCGCGCCGATGCGCAACGCCGCTCCGGTGGAGGACGCCCACGACCTCGCCGACAGTGGCCCTCTGGCGTCCGACGTTGTCGAGCAGGCCGACGAAGCCGCGCGGCTGAACGGGTGTCTGGAGACACTTGAGGATCGCGCACGCGCGGTGATCCGCACCGCCTTCTTCGAGGGCGCGACCTATGATGAACTGGCCCGGCGTGAGAATGTGCCGCTGGGCACCATGAAGAGCTGGATTCGCAGGGGGCTGATGCGGCTGAGGAGCTGCCTCGAAGCATGACCGATCCGACCCACACACCTGACGATGACCGTGCCCTCGCCGGTGAGCTGGCGCTTCGTCTCCTGTCGCCCGAGGACGAGCGGGTGGCGCGGGCTCGCGCAGAATCCGACCCCGCCTTTGCCCGGGAAGTCGAGGCCTGGAACTCCCGTCTCTCCGCTCTCACGGCCGAGGTTCCTGCGGTGGAGCCAGCGGGCGGCGTCTGGGCCCGGGTTCAGGCCGACATCACGCCCGTCGCCAACGACAACAGCCGCGTGGGCTTCTGGCGCGCCTGGGCCGTCGGCTCGACCGGACTGCTGGCCGCCAGCCTGGTCGCTGTCGCGGTCTTGATCGCTCGCCCGGCACCGGCCCCGGTGATCATGGCACCCGAGCCTGAACAGGGTGCCATCACGCGGGTCGCCACGCTGACCCTGTCCGAAGGCGGCGTCCAGGCGATGACCGTCGCCTACGACACCGTGACCGGAAACCTGTTCCTGGCACCGACATCGTCGATGGCGGGGGCCCAAGGGGTGCCGCACCTCTGGCTGGTCACGCCAGAGGGCGGGGTCCAGCTGGTCGGGGCCATCGACGGCGAGGGCGTATCCCGCCACACCCTGCCAGAGGACCTGGCGGGTCAGGCCGGATCGGCGACTGCCGTGGCCATTTCGATGGAGGCCCCCGGTCACACCCCCGGTCAGAACCAGCCTGACGGGCCTGTGGTGGCGTCCGGCGAGCTTCAGCAGCTCTGACCCATCCGCGCGCCGTCACGCGTCGTCGATGAACTGACCATCGCGTTTGGACGCCGACCCCCGGCGTCCGGGTCCTGACAGCCGCGCGCTGGTCCGCCGGGAGGCCTCCCAGCCCTTCCAATGGCCTCCCCGCAGCGGGCTGTTTTTCCCAATCATGCAAACTCACGCCGAAAAGACGCGTGAAATCAACGGATGTTCGCGCTGAGGCGTGCTGAACGCGCCCGCATTCGCGGCTCACCCAGACTGGTCTCCGAACCGAAACGGAGATCGTTCATGTCATCCAGCCACAGCGCCCGCCTGACCCTGCCCTATGTCGCTGCGGGCCAGCTTCAGAAGCATATCACCGTCAACGAAGCGCTCGCCCGCCTCGACACCCTGACCCAGCTGTCCGTGGTCAGTCGGACAACGACGGTCGAGCCGGACTCCTTGGACTCCTTGGACTCCCTGGACTCCCTGGACTCCCTGGACTCCCTGGACTCCCTGGACTCCGTGCACTCCGTGGACTCGGTGGCGGAGGGCGATCTTTACATCCTGCCTCCGGGCGCCGTCGGGCAGTTCTGGTCCGATTGGAACGCGGAGGATCTGGTCCGCGCCGAGAGCGGCGGCTGGGTGCGCGTGCCTGTTCCGGTCGGGGCGGTCGCCTTGGTCCGGGATCGCGAGGAGTTGATGGTGCGCGAGGCTGGCGGTTGGACACCGCTGATCCGCCGGGGCCAGCACCAGAACCTCACCCGGCTGGGCCTCAACACCGAGGCTGACGCGGTCAATCCCTTCGCCGCCAAGGTGAACAAGGCCCTGTGGACGGCCCGACCCGAGGCCGATGGCGGCGACGGTGATCTGCGGATCACCCTGAACAAGGACACGCCGGCCGACGTCCTCTCCCTGCTGTTACAGACCGGCTACGGCGGCCGGGCCGAGTTCGGCCTGATCGGTGACGACGACCTCGTGCTCAAGGTCTCGGCCGACGGTACCGACTGGTCCGAGGCCTTTCGCATCGACGCCGGGGACGGTCGGGCCTGGTTCCCTCGCGGTGCCGGGCGAGCCGAGGCCGTTCTGCTGACGGCTGGGGGCAGCTGGAGCCCGCCGGACTGGGCGCGGCTGCTGGACGTCACGGCGGTTGGCGGCGGCGGTGGTGGTGGAACAGGGGCGTGGGCTGCTGGCGGTCTCAGGAACGGCGGCGGCGGCGGCGGTGGCGGGGGCCTGTCAACGGCCCTGTGGCGCACCGCTGACCTGCCGGGGCCGCTGACGGTTGCGATCGGTGCAGGCGGAGCGGCCGGAGCGGACGGCGGCGACACGGTCATCACGTCCGGCGGCGCGACCCTGCTGACCGCGAAGGGCGGGGCGGCCGGTCAGTCCGGTGTGTCCAGCGGCGCGGGTGGTTTGGGCGGAAAGGGCCTGTGTGGCGGCAATGACGGTGGATCGACCTCGGCGTCAGCGGCGGGCGGAGCCGGAGTTGCGTTCGGTGCTCCCGCCGCGTCGGGCGGCGGCGGCGCGGGTGGTTCGCTGGAGGCTGGCGGACTGGCGCACCCGGGTGGCTCTGGCGGAGCGGGCGGGCTGCTGGCCTGTCCGGCACCGGGCGGTATTGGCGGCTCCTCGACAACGGGTTCTGCCGGGGCCGCGCCGCCCGTCCCGGTCTCGATCAGCGGCGGGGGAGGGGGCGGTGGCTCCGCCTCCAGCTCGGGCGCGGGCTTCGCCGGGGGTGTGGGCGGCTCTTGCGGCGCGGGCGGCGGCGGCGGCGGG
>VYKW01000014.1_pt1 | contig 116449 bp, 93 predicted proteins | sample 5114451 | NCBI WGS metagenome assembly VYKW01 (sample SAMN12291784, study PRJNA351875) | freshwater metagenome | isolation source: freshwater lake | place: USA: Michigan, Gull Lake | collected 2013-08-08
GCAATCGCCGGTGACCACCGCAAAGCCGTCCACCCGCTACGGCGCTATGGGGGAGCGCGCGGGCGGACGGCTTTGCTCTACCGAGCTACACCATCACTGGGGACATGACCCGGCCTTCCCGGCGGAAGTCAGCCGCTGCGAGGACGCCTTAGGCTCATCTCGGCGATGGCGGCACTCAGCTGAGCCTTACGCAACACAGCCGAGCAGAGGCATCGCTTCGCGATGACTCAGCATGATTGTCGAGCTCGATTGCGGTGAACTCACGACGTCGAAAGTGACATTTCGGTGAAACAGATCGAGCGACCACCCCCGCCACGGCATGAATGGGATCACACGGCCTCGGAGATGATTGCAGCACGATCGATGTTAGGCAGCATCTATCGATGCCGGCAGGGCATTCGGCGCATTCTCATGCGCGCAGCACAGGACTTGATAGCTGCACCTCGCCAGCGCCGCCTGACGGCAGGCAGGACAGGTGCTGAGTTGTCGATCAGGTTAGAGCTGGCCTTTCAGAGCGATGATCCACCGATCGCGATGAACAGGATCTCTCGCGCGGTCAAGATTGCGAAGCGGCCGGCGATGCCTCCAATCCGGCTTCCGCCGCTTTCGAATCCAAGTCGGCAATCCTTGGAAGCTCGCGTCCAATCCTCATCACAGGAGAGACTCGACGCGAAGCCGCCGCGATACCTCTTGCGCCAACGCAACGGCACACGTCATGCCAGGCGATTCGATGCCGAATAGATTGACGAGCCCTCCAACGCCATGGTCGGACGGCATGTCGACGACCCAATCCTGGGAGGCGCCAACAGAGCCGATTTTGGCGCGTATCCCCGCATAGGACGGCTGAAGACTCGCGTTGGGAAGACCGGACCAGAATTTTCGAATTGCAGCGTAGAATCCTTCGGCCCGCGCCGGCGGCACGTCATAGGACATCCGCTCGACGAGTTCGACATCCGGGCCGAATTTGGCGCTGCCGTCAACGTCCAGGGTCAAGTGAACACCAAGACCGACGCTGCCGGGAACGGGGTAAACCAGCCGGTTGAATGGGACAGGAGCCGTGCAGGTGAAGAAGTGCCCCTTGGCCAGATAGTGAGGCGGCACACGGTCGGCAGGATAACCTTCCAGACAAGCGGCAAGCATCGGCGCCTCAACGCCCGCGCAATTGAGCAGCAACCGGCACTCCAATTGGACCATGCCCTCCTCAGCCGCCAGCCAGAGCCGCCAACCAGCAGTCCCCAGTTCGCCTCGCACCACACGGCAGCTCATCGCGAATGACGCACCTGCGGCTTCGGCCTCGCCGCGCAACGACAACAGATAGGCCAGCGGATCGATGACGCCGGTCGACGGCGACAGAATGGCCGCGAAGCACGACAATTGAGGCTCCAACCGCCGCGCCTGGTCCGCATCGAGAATCTCGAGTCCGTCGACCCCGCATTCGGCGCCGCGGGCGGCGAGCCGCTGCAGGCCAACCACCTCATCTGCGTTTGCCGCGACGACAAGCTTGCCGACCTTCTTGTGCGGGATGCCCCGGCTCTCCGCGTAGCGATAGAGATCCCGATTGGCCCCGCAACACAGACGCGCTTTCAGACTGCCGGACGGGTAGTAGAATCCGGCATGGATCACCCCGCTGTTGCGCGACGACTGATGTTGCCCATGGCGCTTCTCGCGTTCGATGACCAGCACGTCGCGCCCGGCGGACGCCAGCTCCCGAGCCAGCGCAACCCCCACGATGCCCGCTCCAACGATGACAGTGTCCACCTCATACGCGTCATTCATCCGTCATCTCCGATGCTCGCTTGAGCCATGCAGCCAACGCGCACGCTCTCGATCTGCGAAGCGCCGTTGAAGCCGTCTTCCTGCCGCACCGGCCCGACCCGGCTCGCGCTGCGTGCCGGCGTCGTGAATGCGGGGGCACCTTCTCTCAGGAGAACTGAGCCGCCACGAGGGAGGCAATGTCGGCGACCGGCCGCTCATGAAGACAACTGATCCGTTCATTCCGACCCAACGACGGAAACGCCGAACGCACGAGCGGATCATGACCGGGGACGACCCGATGCAGCTCGCCGAGCGCAAGTCGTTCGATATCGTCGAAGGCACGCAGCGCCTGCGGGAAACTATCCAGGATGGGAAATGGGCTCCGCCGGCTGTAGTTGGCCCAGAAGTGCGCCGCATCCGATGCAAGCACGATGACGCCACGTTCGGTGGTCACCTGCAGCGCCAGGCTCCCCGGCGTATGCCCGCCCACTTTCGCGGCCACGATGCCAGGGAACAGCGTCTCCCGATCGGCGGAAATGAGCCTCAGCCGCCCGGCGAACAGCAGCCCCAACACGTTCTGAATATCGGAGACGTCGTAGATCTTGCTGACCTGCGGATACAGCATCGCGGGACCGGTGCAATAGGCGAGCTCTTCATCGTGCACGAACACTCTCGCATTCGGAAACTCACTGAGCGCACCGGCGTGATCCCAATGCAGGTGGGTCATGACAAGATCCGTGACACTCGCCGGCGCGATCCCGAGCTCACGAAGCAGCACCCCTGGCAATGCGTGCATCACCCTGCCGCGGCGCTCAGCCGCACGGCCCAGGAAACACGTGTCGACCACGATGGCGCGATCATCTCCACGGATCACCCAGAAGAAATAATCCTGGGGCATCGCCGTATCGACATCGGCAGGCAGCGCATCGAAAAAGAAGTTCTTCCCCACCGTACGATGCGGATCGGACGCCACGTGGAGCGCAAAAACCTCGTACACCAGTCTACTCCATCAGATCGGACCACGACGTCCATCAAGACCATTGATGCAAGACTAAGACGGCCGCGAACCGTTCAGAAGCTATATCTGGCTCTATCATGCAGCGTCGATCCCAGCGGATTTGTCGTCCGATGTCCGGTGCTGTGATCGCCTGATATCGAAGCGAATATATAGTTCGACCTTCGCGACCAACGACACGCGCGTTTGCGACATCATGGCGATCCGCCCGCACCTCGCCGGCGCTGGCTGCAGCTCAATGCCATCGACAGCAGCAGATGTCCCAGCGCAAATGGCGACCGAGCTTCACTGGTGCAGGTTGTGAATGCGGGTTGTGAATTTCAAGCCGTGTCGCGCGAACGCATCCGCAGTCATCGGAGGCCGCGCGCCGTCTGCGCATCGCACAGACGAGCGCCGCCGCCGCAGACTTGCGCGCGGCCGGCGCCGGTCTCACAGCTCTCGCGCGCGCTCCCCGTCGAGCGGCACTCCCTCAATGCCGCGCAACGCCCGATGCCTCGCGGTCACGCGCGTCGGTCATGCGACGGGGACCCGACGCTCACGCAGCGCGAGCGCGCCGATCGTCACGCCGACCGCAACCGCGATCCAAGCAGCGACATACCCGCCGAGATCGGCAATCAATCCAAAGAGCGGCGGCGAGAGGCTGATCACGACGAGGTTGAGCGTCATGGCGAAACTCACGGTCGCAGCCACCGCCTCTTTCGGTGCATTTTCGCCCACCTGGAGCAGCCAGACCGGATACCAGCCGATGCCGGCGAGACCGAAGGCGGCCAATAGCGGCACCAGCAGGCCGGTCGAGGCCCCAGCGGGCAGCATCAACAGGGACAGCGTGAGACCCGCGCAGGAGATCATCAGCCAGCGCAGCGTTCGGGTGCGCCGCCCGGGCCAGAGCCGGTCGCTGATCGAGACCAGCGATACGCGTCCCACTACGCCTACGATCTGAGTCAGCGCGAATAACGACGAAGCCGTCAGGAGCTGCGCCTTGACGGCCGACGCGAGGTACACGACGACGAAGGTCGAGAAGGTGTACTGGAATCCCGCCATGATGGCGCCGGCGGCCAATGTCGCCTTGAATCCAGGTGTCTCGTTGATGATCTTGACGAGAGCGAAGAACGGAATGCGCCCCTTTGCGCCACCTTGGGGCGGCAGATCCCGATCGCGGTGCAGGGCGAGGAAAAGCAACGCACCGGCCATGCCGATGCCGGCCTGCACGAGGGTGACGTTGCGCCAGCCGGCACTGATTGCAAGCGCCGGAAGCAGCAATGCCGCCGCCGCCGTTCCCAGCGGCAGGCCGGATTGGCGGATGCCCATGGCGAAGCCGCGCTCGCTGGGGGGAAACCATTTGAGGATCGCGCGCGTGCCGCCAGGCTGCACCGATGCGTAGAACGCGCCGAGCGCCACCAGACCAAACAGAAGCCCGACATAGCTGTCGACAAAATGTCCGATCGCGAATGATACGGCACTCATCGCCAGCATGGTGACGCCGACGACCACGCGCTCGCCATAACGATCGATCGCCGTGCCCAGCGGGATCATGGAGAGGATCTGCCCTCCATTCATGGCAGCAAGCAGCGCCCCGGTCTGCGCCTCGCTCAGGACGAACGCCTCCCGCCAGAACGGCACCATCACATAGGATCCCTGCGACACGACCGAGGCGGTTGCCTGCGCCATCGACGCAACGACGAGCACGATCCAGCGATACCCGATCTGCCACGATGCCTTTTGCGGAAGCGACTGATCGACCTCACTCATGCGCGTTTCCCGACCGCCATTGGATCCCCCGGCTCGCGAGCGAGCTTGTTCGATAGCCGCGCCTGTTGCGGCAGATTACCCAGCACGGCCATTACCAGGGCATCCTCGGATGAACACCGAAACGCGTGATCGCTCCAGGCCGGCACGAGCAGAAGGTCGCCCGCCTGGACCGGCGCCTCATCGCCGCCGTCGCCAAACCAGACCACACCATGGCCGGACTGGATGATGAAGAGATGCCACCATGAATGAGAGTGCAGCCGCGTCGACGATCCCGCCGGCACGACCTGAACGGTCATCGAGAGTCCGTCCATGATCGTGAGCCCATCGATCGTTCCCGTGCTCGAGAGAGCAACGGTCCCGCGCTCGTCCTTATCAGCTGCATCCAGAACCTTGAGCAGATCCTTTCTTCGCCACAGCACGGGAGGCCGAGCGACGTCGGCGTCGAAATGCGCGCGATAATCCGCATAGCGGACGTAATCTCCCACCCTGAGCGACATGCTTCACTTTCTCCCTTCCGACCTGGGCCAGGTGCTAATCGATGGTCAGGTGGCACTGCGGCCTCTTCAATGGCTCGCTCGACCGAATTCCGACGCGCTCAGACCTGCGCCGCGCCGGACCTCCACAGCAAGCACCGCCGCAGCGCTGGTCGAGATCGATGAAGCCCGCCCGAATGCAGCACGCGGCTGCTCCATATAGGAGACGATTGCTGACAATCGGAAGCAATATTTGATGCTATCTGCGATTGTATATTCCAAACGTTGGTGACCGCGATCGCCAACGGAGCCCTGCGCTCTGCTGATATGACCAGACGGGAACGGGTTCGAGGCGTGTTGATCGGAGACTCCTGCCGCCGACGAGGCGCCAGCGGAAGCAGCGCGTGAGCCGTGACGGCACATCACCGCGTAGGGAAGTGAGTGGCACACCGGGACCGGCCATCGGCGATGCTTCCCCCCGCGTCGAGCCAGAGCCATATGCAGCTTCATTTCAAGTCCAATCGCCATTGACCTTGCCGCCATGAACGCGACCGATGAACGCAGACAGATGGGCCCAGGCGCACCCGCGTCTGGGGCCCACGACGACTGCTCAAGCCGTGGGGAGTCGTATCGCTCCGACGCTTCGAACGAGCATGGGCGCACGGTTGACAGTCATCGAGCGCGTGCGCCCCTCTTTGATCAGCGCACCGAGGCGTTCGTGAAGATCACGGATCTGATCGTCCAGCGCCTGCTTCGCGGACATCGCATCGTGCGTGACCAGGCTGTCACGAAGCCATCTGATCGGCTCCGTCATCTCCGCACGGCCGCTGTCGTCCTCGAAATACAGCCTCCTGACGAAGCGCGTCTGCTCCATCAGCCGGACAATGTGCTCACACAACACGTCGTTGTCCGGCAGGCGCGCGATATTCATGAAGTTCGCATCGGCCAACCGGAACAGATCCTGCTCGTCCAAACCGCCCTGCTCGGCCCGGATGGGCCAGCGCTCCGGCTTCGCCCGTGCAATTGCGTCCGTCAGCAGCGTGAAGAGAAGATCGAGATTGCCGCGCATCTGATCTTCGCAGAGCGCCTTCGCCACGTAGCCGCGGTTGGGCAGCGCCTCGATCAGGCCCTCCCCAGCCAGGCGGGCGAGAGCTTCCCGGACCGGCGTCGCACTCGACGACAGAAGAGCGGCGAGATCCTCGATATGCAGCTGCTGCCGCGGCCAGAATGCATAGTCGAGACACATTTCTCTAAGAGTTGGATATACTTTGGCTCTTCGCTTCAAAAGCGATCTGTCGAGACTCTGCACAAGCTCCTCCGGAGCATTTCGATCGTCACGCTCGCGCTCCCGCTGATGGAGCGACCGCTCGATCATGATGATCAATTGTGAAACAGGTTCTATGACCGCCCCACCATTCGACTGACGGTCACTCTCCTTCGCGGAACTCATCTCCTGCAAAAACTTGTCCGAACTCGGGCAAAATTAACTTTACTCGACCTAAAGTTGCGACAAAACTGCACGGGCGCCGTCAATGCCGGCTCGAAACCTGTCGAATTGCGGCAGCGACCGACGGAAGGTTCCCCGCATTGAGCGCCGCCAGACAGATCCGCCCATCGGCCACCGCGTGAACCGCGTGGTCGACTCTCAGCCGCTCGATCTCGGTGCGGGTCAGGCCTGAATACGAGAACAGCCCGCGCTGCGCCTTGATCGGCGCGAAATTTGCTCCTCGATTGCCGCCAGCGAGCTGGTCGACGAGCTCAGCCCTCATCAGCAGGATACGCCGGCGCATGGCATCGAGCTCGTCGATCCACGTCGTCTTCAATTGCGGATCGCCCAGAACCTCGGCGATGAGGAGAGCTCCGTTGCTTGGCGCGCTGGAATATAACGCCCGTGAGACCGCGCGAGCGCGTTCGCCGACGAGTGCCGCCTGGGCCTCGCTCTCGGTAACCACGAACAATAATCCAACACGCTCTCCGTAAAGAGAGAACGATTTCGAGAAAGAGACGCTGACGAAAATCAGATTGCACGATTGAGCTATGATGCGAACCGACTGCGCGTCGGCCTCAAGCCCTTCGCCAAATCCCTGATAAGCCAGATCGATGAAGGGAATCAGGCCGCGATCCGCCAGCACCTGCGCGATGTGATTCCATTGCGCCGGCGTCGGATCGAATCCCGTCGGGTTGTGGCAACACCCATGAAGCACAACGACGGTGCCCCGGGGAAGACGACCGAGATCCTGAAGCATGCCGTCGACATCGATGTTGCAGGATTCGACGTCGTAATATCTGTAGCTCGAAACCCGGGCCCCGACAGCGCGAAAGATTGCTTCGTGATTCGGCCAGCTCGGATCGCTGATCGATGCCATCGCGTCCGGCGCGATCGCTCGGGCGAGCTCCGCTCCGATGCGAACGGCGCCTGTACCACCGACAGTCTGGATCCACGCCGTGCGCCGGCGCAGATCGTCCGCCTGGTCTTCGCCAAACACGACCGGCATGGCCTTGTTCTTCAGATCGACCAACCCCTCCGCGGGCAGATAGGGCCACGGCCGGTTGCGCGATCGAAGGCGATGATCAGCCTCGCGCACCGCTGCCAATTGAGGAATCCGGCCTTCCTCGTCATAGTACATGCCAATGCCGAGATTGACTTTGTGAGGCCTGGGGTCTTCCGCAAACAGTCTGGCCGCCAGCATGACAGCATCGGGCGGCGTTGGAGACAGATTGATCAACATCGCTTGCATCCCCTCTCACAGAGCCACAGACGATAGGTCGCGAAAGCATCTTGGGCAACCTAAGAATGTATCAGAGAAGGACAACTATTCGTTAATCCGACATGGCATGGTCGGCAGCAACAACTATCAAGCCGTGCGGCATGTCTGATTCGAAGGACATCGAATCAACGAGATCGCCCTTAGGAAGAACATTCCGCAAGGGACGGATAGGCGCTTAGTTTTTTTCAGTCGACGGCCATCGGATGGCTGTGATCGGGGCGCGGCCGGAATCAATTGAATGCCGATTACGGCTTTGTCCAGGCATATCAGTCAAGGCTGATGAGGTGACGATTCCGATCGCGTGAGGACTGCACGATTCCCCGATCGTCGAATTGAGACGATTGCAACATGCTCATGATCTTCAGCAGAGCCAAGTGCATCTCGTGCATCGTCGGGAGCGCAGACGTCACGCGCGGTCCGGCTCCTTCTCTCGCCCACAGCGCGCTGGCGATCACGTCGTCTTGTCGCCTTGCGCTCCTCAATTCGATGCATCGCTGAAGGGCCGTTGTCATCATCGAGAATGCGGCACCTGCCCCTGACCGTCGGGCGAAGACAATCCACGAAATCGCGCGAGGCGCCCTGGATGGGGCCGAGGCGGCTTGCACGACCGGATTCGGTCGGGGACATGCCGGGGACGCGAGATCCTTGGCAACCGATGCTCTGCAGTGCACGTCATCCGCCTGCGCGCATGTCTCGTCTCGCCGGGCGATCATCTTACGGTTTGAATTCTCCGCCGAAAACGTGCTGTAATGGATTTCAGTGATTACGATTGGATATGGCTCCAAATGCCATCGCTTGATCCCGAATCTGTAGAAGCATTTGTTCTGACCGCGGAGTTGCGGAGCTTTACACTTGCGGCCCAGAGCTTGAACACGACGCAGGCCGCCGTGAGCTTGAGGATCAAACGGCTCGAAGAGCGACTTGGACAGCGCCTGCTCGACCGGACACCGCGCAAAGTGAGCCTGTCCCGCGAGGGTGAGAGATTTCTCGATCCCGCGCGCGAGCTCGTGAATGCCTACAAGCGTGCGCTCGCCGCGCTGTCTCCCCGAACCATCCGGCTGACGCTCGGGATCACGCATCATCTGGTCGGGCCTGGACTTCCCGTGGCACTGGAGCGGGTCGGTGGAAACGATCCCAATCTCGTGCTCGATCTCCGGATCGGAGATACGCGCGGCTTGCTCGAGCTCCTCGACAGCGGGAAGGTGGACGCCGCAATCATCCTGCGGCACGGCGAGAACCGCCGCTCGGGCGAGCGGTTGTTCAATGAGCGCTTCTCCTGGTTTGGCTCGCCCGATCTCAAGGTGGGACGATCGGAGCCGTTGCCGATCGCAATCCAGCCCGAGCCCTGTCAGGTGCGCGAACTAACGGTACGAGCCTTGACGAGGGCCGATATTCGCTGGCGAGAGGCGATCGTTGGCGGCGGCGCAATCGCGGTGGGCGCCGCGGCGACCGCGGGATTGGCAATTGCCGCGATGGCCCGAACCGCGATGCCGGCAGGGGTCATCGACGTGACTCAGCGCTTCCATCTGCCACCGCTCCCGGAGAGGGAAGTCGTGCTGCATTCAAACGCCCGAACGGCCGCATCACGACAGGTGCTGTTCACCGTCGCTCGCGCGATTCAGACTGCAGCGCAGCCGACAGCAGACTAGCGCGCTGGCGGTCTTGGCCGGCGAACGCTTCGCGGCCAGTGTGCCCGAGCAGACCACCGCGACGACATTCTGCGCGTTGTCAATCATTGCGCGTGCGGCGCACCGTTGCCGCCACGCCATTCCCGGACGATCTTTGCGCACCGCGCTGGCAAGCAAACATCCGGAGTCAGCTGGCTGCGCGCAATGTCCGACCTCTGAGCAGTGAGAGCGCGCTGACGGCCACCGGCAGGACGAGCGCGATCCACGCAACCGCATAGCCGGATTGATCCACCAGAAGACCAAAGATGAACGGCCCGGTCGCCATTGCGATCATGCACAAGGTCGTCGCCAGGCTAACGGTCGAGGCAATCGAACTCCGCGGCGCCATTTCGGCAACCTGCAGAAGATAAAGCGGAAACCAGCCGATACCGAACACGCCGAGGAGGATGAGAAGCAACACGATGGCCGCTTGCGGGGTTCCGGCCTCGAGCAGGGCGAAGCTTCCGACGGTCGCGGCCGCGATCATCATCGTCCAGGCCAGAGACCGGATGCGCCGGCCGGGAAACCAGCGGTCGCTGAGCGACGGCAGCAGAATGCGGCCAGGTATTCCAAGCAGCTGGGCAAACGAGAACAAGGAAGCCGCGGTCTTGACGGATAGGCCGAGACCGCTGGACAAGAACCCGATCACATGCGCCGTCAGGGTGAACTGCAATGCAGACATCGTTACGCCAGCCCACAGCACCGGCCAAAAGAGCGGATCTTGTCCCACGGCTTTGAGCAGATCTCTCAGCGGCAGGACCCGCTCCGTCGCGCTCATCGGCTCCAACGGCTCGCGGTAGAATGCCCAGAACATGGCGCCACCGGCGACGGCGACGCTTCCGAGAAGAAGTGCCGAGGCGCGCCACCCATAGGCATAAGCCGTCAGCGGCAACGACACCGCCGCCAGCGCCGTTCCGAGCGGAACAGCGGCTTGACGAAACCCGGTCGCCAGACCGCGCCGATGCGGAGGAAACCAACGGATGATCGCGCGTGTGCCCCCCGGCTGAACTGCCGCATAGGTCATGCCAAGGAAGGTCATGCAGGCCAGCGTCGCCCAGAAGCTGGTCGCGAGGCCGGCACATAGGAAGGCGGCGGCGCCCATTCCCAACATCATCAAGGAGACGACGATCCTCTCGCCATGACGGTCGATCGCCTTGCCGAGCAGAAACATGGTTATGATCTGGCCGCCGTTCATGAACGTCACAGCCAGCGACGCGACGGCCAACGAGATATCGAAGGCCTCGCGCCAGATCGGCACCATCACGTAGACGCCCTGAGCCACAAAAGAGCCAGCGGTCTGTGCCGCAACGGCGATCGCAAGCACCGTCCAGATATTTGTCGGCGCCGTCTCAACGGACTGCGACTTGCCGGCCACGATCGTCATCATTGCTCCTCTGCCACGCGACCCTACTAATCGGCGCCTGGAATGAAAGCTCGCGCCCGGAGCTTTCAGTGATAACGCTTTGATATGCCCGTCGACCCTGACCGAATCTGACGGACGCGGACCAGCCGTCAGCCCGCAACGCAGGTCTGCCGACGGACAAGACGATCTGCGCGACGCGCCCTGTCGCGCAGGCTTGCTGTGACCTGCGATCAGCGGCAACCGACTTGAATCAAGGCTCGCTTAGGACCAGACAGTCTGACGACGCGGCGACGCGGCGCATCCAACCTCGCGTATCCGCGACCAGCCCTCGCTGGATTTCGGATATGGCCTGCGACAGCCGCTTCGCCAGGCTCTGCGCCTCCCCGGCGGCCGCCAATCGATGTTCGCGCCCCCGCCGGGCGATGACGCCGACCGGAGCGACGTGAACGGCTGTGCCACTCAGGAACACCTCATCAACATCACCTGCATCGATCCCGCTCAGCAGCTCCGTAACCGAAATTTCCCGTTCGATCGCGCTCAGGCCCCAGTCTCGGGCCACTTGCAGGATCGTCTCTCTCATCACGCCCGGCAGAATGCGACCGTTGAGCGGCGGCGTGAGCAGGTCGCGCCCGCGGCGAACGAAGACATTCGTGATCCCCGCCTCCTCGATGAACTCACGTTCAACCGGATCCAGCCAGAGAACGTTGTTGAAGCCGCTCCTTCGCGCTGCTTCGAGCGCGATCAATGTTCTGCCGTAGTTTCCCGATGTCTTCGCATCTCCTCCGCCGCCGGGCGCCGCGCGGGCAAAGTCCTCGCTCACCATCAATCTGAACGGCGCCATGCCGTCGCGGTAGAGCGCGTCCACGGGCGTCGCGACAATGAAGAACAGGTAAGTCGTCGATCTGCGCACACCGAATGCCGCTTCGTCGGCGACCATGACCGGTCGCAGATACAGCGACGATTCCGCGCCAGCCGGCACCCAATCGCGTTGCGCGTCCACCAGGGTGCTCACTGCCTCGATGAACAAGCCCTCCGGCATCTCGGCCATCTCCATGCGCCGTGCAGAAGCGCGGAAGCGCGCCGCGTTGCGATCCGGTCGAAACAGCGCGATCGAGGCGTCGGGGGATCGATATGCCTTCATCCCCTCATAGATCGCCTGGCCATAATGCAGCACCAGCGCGCATGGGTCGAATGCGAGCGTCCCATAGGGGACCAGGCTCGGCTTTTCCCAGCCAGTCCCGTCGCTGTACCGACAGAGCACCATCGCGTTGGTCATATATTTGCCGAACCCCAGAGCACCGCCGAGATGCGCAAGGGGCGAGCGGGCATCTTGTTGCATCACCGCACCCCTTCTTCAGCCAGGACTTCAGCTTGAGCCGCCGCAGCATGCGGCGCTGCTCCCGATGCGAACGACGCGAGGAGATCATCCACGAGTCGCGCAGCATCGGCCAGTTGGCTCGAGCGCCGGCCGGGCCGCGGGAGTGCATGGGTATGAAAGCGCGGCCCTTCGGTGACGAAGCCGATTCCCCAGATGCTTCGATTTGGTGATCCGTCAGCTCGCAGCAGCCGCAGGCCGCGATCCACGTCGAGACCGTGCGGATGATAGTTGCCGTTGCAGAATGGCCGGGCGATGCCCCGCTCCACCAGATTTCGCGACAACGGCCGAACGTCCTCGAGCGGTCGGTGACCAAACACCCGCGCCGTGACGAGAACGTCACCAGCGACGCACTCCTCTTTCGATCCGAACGTCGTCTGAACCACGAAGCGCGCAAGACCTTCATCAAGGCGAATCCGGGCTCCCGCGCCGCCTGCCCAGTCGACCACGCCGGCCTCGATCAGGGCCAGCAATTCAGCGTTGCGCCTCAAGGGCGGACCGAATGTGATCCGATTCGTCAACGGAACAAACACCTCGACGACGTAACGATGGGACTCCGGCGTCAGTCCGCCGAACTCGATGGCCGCAGACAGACCGTCTCGGAGATCCCGGATGGCATCCGTCGCCGCTTTCAACGGGCTGTCCACATTGCCTCGGACGGCCTCCGCCAAATCGTCGCGCAGGTACTTCACGACGCGTGATCGCAATTCACTCAGTCCGCCGCAAGACAACAGCTCCTTCGGCTCGAAGATCCGGTCGATGATCGCGTCTTCCGTCGGCGTGGGCCGGAAGTCCTCCACATCGATCTTTCGCCGCTGCTCGGCGCACCGATACGCGAACGCCATGTCCTTCCGGATCAGCGGCAGGATGTCGGTCAGGAAGTCGAGCTTCGCCATTCCGCCGGCGGCAGATCGCGCCCGAATGGCGTCGACAGCTGGTCTGGTGAGGAATTGAGCGACATGCCCTCCGTCGACCCCCTTCTGGTTGACCCCTCTCGCTCCGTAGGGAAGCGACTGGCGCGAGAACAGACGAATGAGCGGTTCCTCGCCGGAACGGATGTAGCGCAGCCCGCCGCCTGTCTCGACGAACCCGCCTCCTCGGCCGGCGGTCAGGTCGGCAATGACATCGTACGCCGTCAATCCGAGACCCTGAACGAGCACCACGTCGGACCGGGAGATCTCCGCCAATCGCGAGGTGGGGTACGGATTGCCGATGTATCTGAGCCGACTGTTTCGCGACCGATTACGTGTCACGAACGACTGGATTTTGAGCTCTTCGGGCGAGGGCTGGAGCTCGCAATGCCCCGTCGCGATGATCAACGCGTCCCACGGGATGCGGTCACCGTTTTCGAGATGCACGCGGCGCGGATGCTCCGAGACGTCGATGGCGGTCGTCCGGTGGTGTTTCACCGTCATCGTTTTCGGCGCTCGCTGCAGCACCATCCTGAATGCGTCGCGGAGATACTCGCCCAGCATGGCGCGCGGAAGATAATCGAGCTCTCCGATCTCCTCACCTCCGGCGGCCTGACGATACTCGGTGCCGAACCGGCGGTAACCCTGACGACGCGCCCATTCTGTGAAGGACGGCCCGCTCGGCGGCGACTTTGGCTCGAGCCTGTTCGTCGGCGAGAACATCGTCACCTGTGACGCAAGCGTATTCGTGAGCAGTTGGCTGGACTGATTGGCGACATGCACGCCGGCGCACGGCTCGCCTGGATCGATGAGATGCACCACGACACCGGGAAGCGCCGGGTCTGACGACAACCGCCAAGCCAGATGTTCGATCACGTTGAGCGCGCGCGAGCCGGCCCCGATGATTGCGACCGATATCTCACTCATGTCCGACCTCCTCGGCTTCCAGGCGATGTTCGCCGCTTCTCTGCGCCAAGAGCTCGGCGTACGGCCTGTCGAAAAAGAAGCCGTCTTCGCCTTCGGGGGGCACGAGCTCGTTGATCCAGGCCGCATCTGCAGAATATTTGGCCAGGAATGGCCGATGCAGCCACTCCTTGCGCCTTGCCTGCAGGAACGACAGCACGAAATAGTCGTCATTTCCGATCGCAAGCCGGCCGAGAACGTGGATCTTGCCCGGCCCCGCGCTCATGACCGGCCCGCGCGCCGTGCGGCAAATCCCCGACACCGCGGCAGCGGCCGCCTGGTAGATCGCCAGCGCGCGATCGAGGCTGATGCGGAAGTAGTGGTTCGCGCCGGTATCGCGCTCGACGAACATGTAATACGGGATCATTCCCATCGCGACCTGGTCGCGCCAATTGCGACGCCACACCGCGACATCATCGTTGACATGGCGCAGCACCGGACTTTGCGTGCGGATCACCGCACCGGACCTTCTCAGCGCCTCGACGGCCCGATGAACCGGCTCGGGCGTCAGCTCACGCCAGTGATTGACATGCGCCATGACCGCGACCTGCTTTCCTGAATCGGCGATCCGAACCAACAGCCGGTTCAGTTCCTCCGCCTCCGCGCCGACATAGAATCGCTGCGGCCAATATGACAAAGCCTTGGTGCCGATACGGATGTTCGTCACATGTGAGAACTCCGGCGCCAGCAGCGGCTCGAGGTAATCGGCCAGCCGCCGGCTGCTCATGACGAACGGGTCCCCGCCCGTGAGCAGCACATCCGTGATGTCGCGACGTGTCCGCAGATAGGCGTAGAGCCGCTCTCCGTCCCGCGCCTCGAACCGGTCGACGGCCGAATCCACAAACTGCGGCCATCGAAAGCAGAACGAGCAATAAGAGTGGCAGGTCTGGCCCTGCTTGGCAAAGAACAATGCCGTCTCGTCATATTTGTGCTGCACGCCTTCCAGGGAGGCCCCTTCGAACAGCGGAACATTGACGATCTGGTCGGAGCTGTGCGGATTCATGTCCGCGCGGATACGCTGCACTTCGGCGGCGATCGCGACTTCATCCCCTCGCTCAAGAAGATCATCAAGGACCTCCCGATCGCCATCCTGCAGCATGTCTGGATGCGGGAAGACCAACCGGAACATCGGGTCATCCGGAGCCGCCCCCCAATCGATCAGATTGTCGAGGACGTAACTGTTGACCTTGAATGGAAACACCATTGCCGCGAGATGGATGCCACGAACCAGACGCGGCGGCAGAGACTTGAGCTGCGGCACCTGCGACAGGCGATGGTTGGTGTAATAGATCAATCGCTCCGGTGGTTGGGCGACATGTGGCTGCATTCTGGTCGTACGAGGGAGATCAGAGACCTGTAGCATGCGTGCGGCCCTTTCCAATTGGATCAGTGCAAGACGATGATTGACGTCCATCAGCCGTTCTGAAGTTTGCGAGATCAGCCTGCTGCGGCATGTTGCTGAGGTTCAAGGTGACGAACGGTTCGGCACCGTCATTGCGAAGCTCGTGGACGCACCAGGCCGGGATCAACACCACGTCGTTCCGCGTCATACGGATCGCCTCGCGACCATCACCGAAGCCGACGATGCCCGATCCACTCTGAACGACGAACACGTGCCACCACGCATGGGAATGACGCGGAGTCTGCCCGTCGACCGGCAATGACTGCACCGCAAAGGAGATGCCGGGAACGACCTCGCCCGTCGCGTCACTCGCGGCTGTCGACAGCGCCACGAGCGAGATGCCACGAATCTCGGCGCCAACCCTGGTCTCAAGCTCAGCGGCCGTTCGACTCCAGCTCCACGCGACGGGCACGGTGGTTCTGCTCTTCAACGCGTCGCGAAGGACGCCATAAGCCAGGTAACACCCCTCATTCATCATCGCATCCTCTGTCAATCATGCCGGAAGTCGCGCAACGAGGTCGCCGTCGCGACGGCGACCTCGAACGCTCAGCTCAGCCAGTAGCGCGTGAGGTGACGCGCCTGGTCGGCATAGCGGCCACGGCCGTGCATCAGGCGATGGTTGTTCCAGACGAGCATGCAGCCGTCGGGAATAAGGACCGGGATCAGGTTGCGGCTGAAGAACGCCTCCCCTTCTTCCGCGATTTGCCCGAGCGGATCGGACGGATCGTCGCCGACGCGCCTGACTTCGATCGCATCCGGGTTCACATTGCCGTAACGAAACAAATTGTAGCTGAACCTCAGCACCGGCTCGCCTGCGACGGTGGCGCGGATCGGCGCGCGGAGCGATGACCTGGTCTCATCGCCCGGTGTCGCGCTGGACACGAATTCGACCTCGTTGTTCTGAGACCAACGCCGCAGATCGGGGCTCAGCGCCTCGTCGTAGAAGCGAATGCCGTCGGCGAGGAGCGTCTGTCCATTTCCACAACGCGCCTGCCGGTGACAATAGAGCGCGAGATATCTCGGCGGCGGCATGAATCCTGGCGCCTCCGTATGCGCGCCGAGCGCATTCATGCTCTGACTATAGGGTGCATCGTCATAGCCTGGCCGGTAGGTGACATCGAAACTAACGCGCCCGTCATATTGCGGCACGATCGTCCCAAGCCGCCGAAGCGTCACAGCCGGATCGGCATCGATCTCACCTGATGCAAGAACCGCCCATCCACGGCTCGCCAAGAGTGTCTGGAATTGCAGGAAATCACTGGATACGAGGTGCTCGGCCATTCGTTACGCTCCTGAACAATTGCAGTCATGAGCCGACGCTAGGTTGCACCTCGCCGATTTGATAGTTATTTTTGAAGTTATATGAGCCCACACATGCTACGCGATATTCGTCTCGATCATTGATGATCAGCGAAGCGGATATGGCGCGAAATATATTCGAAGCCGGCGTTCACTCCGACGCATGGAAGCCCTATCCTACCAACACGCCAATCAGGGGATTAGTTCTGTGAGCCATCTGGTACTTTATTTTTGGCCGGGCGCATGCTCGATTGCAGCCCATATCGTTCTCGAGGAGACAGGGCTGACTTTCGAGGCCATCAAGGTCGACTTCGCCGCAGGGAAGCAACGAGAACCGGACTACTTGGCCATCAATCCGCGCGGCCGCGTTCCGGCGCTTGCGACGCCCTGGGGAATCCTGACCGAGACACCAGCGATACTGCGCTATCTGACAGCCGCAGGGACGCATCCGACGCCGGCCTCGCGGCTTTGGCCGACCGAGTCGCGAGCGGATGCCCGTTGCGCCGAGTGGTGCTCGTGGCTCGCATCGACCGTGCACGTCACCTACGCGCATATCAGTCGCGCCGAGCGCTATGCTGACAGTCCCGAAGGCAAAGCAGAGGTGGTCCGGAAGGGGATCGAATCGTGCAGGCCGCTCTGGCAGGAGATCAACGATCGCCTGAGCGCCAGCCCCTGGGCGCTCGGCGACACCTACAGTGTCGTCGATCCCTATCTCCAGGTATTCTGGAACTGGGGACGCGGTCAACGTCTGCGCTATGATATGGTGACCGACTTCCCCGCTTGGACCGACCATGCGCGGCGCCTCGCCGAAAGGCCTGCGGTCCGGCGCGCGTTCGCACGGGAGGGCCTCGCTCTGCCTGAATAGCACCTCTTATCGCGTCTTCGGCACGCCGGGCTGCGTCGGTGCTGATTGCCGCCCCTTTGTCAGCCCCCACGAGGCGCGCCGGCTTGCGAATCCAGAGCTGACTTTGCTGGCACAACCGACGGGCCAGATACGAGGACCGGACAGGAGTGGGCATGTTCAACCGTGTTTGGCTCCTTCTTCACCGTGCGGGGCCCCGATCAGAGGTTCAGTCCCGCCGACGGATCCGCCGCCAGCGACCTCTGCTTGAGGAGATGTGCGAAGCCGTACTGAACACGCCGATGCTCATGATGTAGCCCTGGCAGCTCGCGCGTTTCGACCACCACCGCCGGCCCGCACCAGCCCGCGATGAAACGCACCAGCCGCGTTGATCAACTTGACGTCTCGCGGCGCCCGACGCCGAGCAAAAGCTCGAACGCCTGCGAGCTTTGATCAGAGCGTCGACGGAGAGAGCTAACTTCCGCCACGCCGCGGCTCTCCGCCGGCCAACGACTGATCGGCTTATACGGACGCTTCATCGGATCTACGATGCTTGCCGAGGACAGAATCAGGTGAGCGTTCTCGACAGATAGATGAACGAATATCCGTCGACCTGGGCACGATGCGTTTCAGAGAAGCCGCGCGATTTGTAGAACGGCATTGTTTCCGGAAACTTCTCGTTGGTGTAGAGACGCAACTCAGGGAGATTCCGACGCTTGGCCTCCGCCTCGGCAAAATCGATCAGCGCGTGACCGAGTCTCCTGCCTTGAAATGCAGGAAGAACGGCAAGATTGCGCATCATCAGGTGATCATCCTTCGGCAGAAGCGTGATCATTGCAGCCACTTCGCCAAAATGCTCCAAAACATAAGTGTTTCCTTCCCTGATCCAGGCGAGATAGTCATACGACATCGGCGCTGGCGCCTTCACCATGCGCGGCACGTATTTTCCATACGCCGCCTGAGCGATACGTGTCAGCTTCTCAGCGTCATCCGGCCTCGCCTGCCTCATGGCATTGGCGGGCCTCGCAACTGCAGTGCCAAGATTGGTACTCAAGCCACTCTCCTGTCGTTGAGCAAGTCGGAGCGCATGACGTCCTCGGGCAGCGGCCTGCGGCCTCTTCCAAGACGTGGTCGCATGAGGTGGCACCGGACGGCCGGCAGATGTGGACCGCGGGCGCCAGACTTGGGATGGGACAAAGCGTGTCGTCGGACGAACGAAGCAATTTGATTTCAAGCTTCCGGACTGACGCGAGGAGCTTTATTCCAATCGCGTTCAACCTGGATCGGCGCGATCTATTATCCTCTACAGCTGACCTACGAGGCAGGACAGGCAGCGTAGCCGACCGCGCGCTTGCTCACAATCGCGAACGCACCATATATTTCTTAGTCGCATCCGGCCCTGTATTCCGGCGAGCGCCAAGTCTCGGCGCATTTCGGGGTGACCGGCTTTCAAAGATGCAAGCGGTCGGCTTCCGAGTGTTGATTCATACTTCAAGTGCCATTGGGCTGCGCTCGGTTCTGCGGGAACGCACTTATTTGCTCATTACGTCCCTCATATTTTCCTCCAAGGCGACCTTTAAAGCAGAAACAAGATCCGCTTGAAAATCCTGTTCGAGGCTCTTCGAAAGGTACATGCCCAAAGAGCGTATCAATCCGAAGTCGTCGAGGGGAACGGCTGATAGTTCGGCAATCAGACTCAATGGAGCGATTGTACTATTCATGGATTTTACAGCCTCCATAGCGCGCTGGTCCTGATTCGTCTTGAGGACCACGTTCAGGCGAACTCCTCTCGCGGTGAGGATGTCGTGTCCGTCCCGGCTGCGCTCGCGCAAAGCAACATCGATGTCGGGCTGCAATGTCGCGAGGCTTTATTGTAAAGCGGTTACGCATTGCATCTTGATGGTCGAGAGGACGCCGATTTCTATGCGGCGACGGCTTTGGCCACGCCTGAACCCAACCTTGGCTGCTTCGCATTCCTTCAATATGCGCGCCGCCTTGGCATGGAACGATTCTCCTGGAAGTGTCGGACGCATCTCGCCACGCTTTCCCTCGAGGAGCGCCAACGAACCAAGATGGACCTCGGGACGTTGCGGATACGCGAGAGGATTGTCGCCCGACCGATGATCTCCTTCTGATCGCGACTTCGGGAAGTACTGGGAAGCCAAAGATTGTTCGGCTGAGCCACGCAGCCGTGCTCTTTAACGCCATAAAGCGTCTTCACAGCCTCGGGCTGTCAGGACCATTCCAGGCGCTGCAAAGTCTCGGATTGAGCTATAGCTACGGCCTGATTTCGTCGTTCTTGTCGCCACTGGTCGTCGGTGGGACAGTGGTACTTCCCCCACGCGGCGACATCACCGACCTGAGCCAAGCGATCGAAACGGGCCGACTGGCGGTCGCCCTGATGACCCCGGCCTTGATCGAGCACCTGGTGAACACAGGATCACCGACGCAACTCGCTGTGCTCGGCGAGATCCGGCGTCTCGGGATCGGTGGTGACGCCTGCCCGCCGACCAGTCATTGCGTTGATCGGCACCGAATTGACGACCGTAGCGCCGGGATTGCTGGCGTCCGTATCTCCGGCCGCGCGGCGCAGCGATCGCGTTGAAGCTGCACCGCACCAACGTCGTTGTTCCGTAGCGGCTGCCTCGTTGCGCCATCCTCTCAGCCGTGCTGCCGGCTGTGTGCCCTACCGCGCGAGCGGTTTAGTCCTGTGACCCGTAGCAGACGTGGAGAGACACGCCGGCATAGGGCCGATTGTGAGCCAACGCGAGCTTCGTTCAGAGGAACTGGCTATGCTGCCTTGGGCGGCATAGCCACCCAAGGCAGCCAACTCGCTCAGGATTGAAGCTCGATGTCGCCAGGTCGCCATGTCTTGTCGAAGAAAGCCTGAAGCGGACCGTACAGCCGCAACAGGATATTCCAGCTTGCTCCGGGGACCGTCTGAGCCCAGTTATCCTCCAAGCCAGCGGGTGCTTTGGGTCCGAAATATACATCAACCGAGCCGTCCGGGTTGATTTTCAGCTTCTTGTTCTGGCTGCTTACGCTAGGAAAGCGCTGGTCTGTCTGGAGCATCGAGCGCGTCTGGTTGTCGTAGACGATCACCGACCAAAAGTTCTTGATCGGGATGTTCGGTGGCAGATGCAGCCGATAGTTCTTACCGCCATCCAGGACGGTCTTCTTGGCATCGACGAACATCGCCAGGTATTGCGAGCCCTCGCCGACGCTCCTCGAATCCATCGCGGGCGTCACGCCGGTCGCGTAGAAGAAGAAGCCGGAATACGCGTTCAGCAATCGCGCGCCGTTCTCCTCGAACTTGTAACCCCCGACAAAACCTAAACGCCAGTTTCTATCCGAATACCAGTAGCCATCGGCGCCGCGCCACCTGTACATGATCGCCCGCGCCGTCGCATCGCCAACAATTGCCGCTTCGGCCAGTATTTTCTGCATCCGTTCGTCAGGCGCAAAAGGCTTACCCTTCATGATGCCGACTGAAGCCCAGAACCCCAAGGTCGTCGCGTCGACGTCGTCGGTTGGCTCCTCTTGTACAACCTTGTTCAGTAACGCCCAGTATGGATAGTCTGCGGGCGCTACCATATTGAATGGCTTGCCCGACATATCCACGAAATTGAGCTTTGGCGGATTTGTTTCGCCGAGGCGATAGATCTTTGTATGCTTCTTGACGAGATCAACACCGGGCTTTGGATCATCGCCGACCAGGAAACTGCGCCATGCAATCCAGGTGAGATATGACCCTGGTCGCAGGACGAAATAGCCTGAGGGGACCCGGCCCTTGTAGCCGGGCGGCAGCACCAGATACTTTCCGCCCTTACCCTTGTCCGGGCCAACGAGCCCGATGTCACCGACCCACCTGTACCACATATCATTGGCGAGCCCGAGCACGTTCGGCGGAGCTTCAACGACGAGCGGACCGCCGCGCAGGTCGAGCCAGAACCAAGTGTAAGGCGTGTTGTTGTTGGCGGTGAGCTCGTGTTCTCGAGCGAGAGAAAGGCAATCCAAGCCAGAATGGCAGTCGTTGCCATCAAGCTGGCCGCCCAGAAAAGTCCAGAGAATCCCGAGTTCCATCGTCGTGGCTCTGGTTCCCGCAACGATGCCTCTGGCGATCTCGCAGGGAAATTCGCCACTGGCTGATGAGTCGATTTGCGCCGCCTGCGTGCCAACAGCCAATCCTATAGCGATGAAGTCAGCCGGCCATCAGCCATATCATCGGTGGGACCCAGAGGGTGTCAAGTGCAGCGAGCTGCTGCGGCCGGCGTCGGCCTGATGGAACTCAGCTCAGATGTGATGATTGGGCCAGCGGCTTGATCTTCCGCAATGTATGTCGCGCTCATTGCGCTAATTTAGTCATTGATAAAAAACTGGAGGACGCCACAATGAAGCGATCGAGTGCACTCGCGATCTTGCTCACAAGTGGATTGGTGGCCGGCTTTGTGGCAGCGAGCACGGAAAAAGCCGGCGCGGTGGTGTACTGCCAGTACATCGAATATCCGGTGGGGTGCATTGTTCGGCCTGGTGTCGTTCTGCGACCGCGACCGGTCGCACGCGCGGTGGTACGGCCTGGCGTCGGTGCACCTGGTATCGGCGTGCGCGCCGGTACGCCGATGAATCGTGGCGGTCCCGTCAATCGCGTCGGTCGACGCTGAACCGGCTCAGTGTTTGGCTGGCCTGCCAAGCCAAACAGGTTCAGATATTCGGCGTTTTGCTGCATCTGGCGCCGACCGTGGCAGTCGACCGATGCATTTAGCAATTCAATGGCGCGAAGACGTGAGCTGTTTTCAGTCGCGCCTTGCAGGTTTACTTTGGTCTGGTCTGGCTTCTGTTGTTCGTTGCCAAGAGCGTCGGCCCAATCGGGATCATCATGTTGGAGATCATCTGGGTACGTGCGTCGCTTGCCTACCCAGAAGCCGCGAACGGCAGCATATCGCGATGCGGCGCAAAGGATCAAAAGCGTTTTGACAGAATAGGCAATCCAATTGTCATTTTCATTCAGCCAGGAGCGCGTCATGTGTAGGGACTCTTCGGATCAATTGCTGTCTCCGAATCGAGATAGCACAAGGGTGCGCTTGACAGGTCGGGTAGGCGTGATCCGTGCGATGGTCGCCTTGATGCTCATCGCGCCGGCGATGGTCGCTCCTGCCTTGGCGCAGTCCTTGGCGCAGTCCGTCGTACCGCCAGGTGTCGTACTACCCACCGATCGTAGCGTTCTGCCGATTCCTGAACCCGCATATCCGCACAGCACGGTGCTGGATGTTCGCAACGCCGGCGCGCCGCCGCCGCGTTTCGAGATCAAGGCGCCCTCACAGGCTCCGAACGTGCTGATTGTCCTGATTGATGACATGGGCTTCGGCCAGTCGTCGGCATTCGGTGGCCCAATTCACATGCCGACAGTCGAGCAACTTGCGAGTGGCGGATTGCGATACAATCAGTTCCACACGACGGCGTTGTGTTCACCGACCCGAGCAGCCCTGCTTTCCGGCCGCAATCACCATGTGAACAATTTCGGCTCGATTGCCGAGACAGGCACCTCATTTCCGGGCCAGACCGGTCAGCGTCCTAACAACGTTGCGTCAGTCGCTGAGATGCTGCGTCTGAACGGCTACAGCACCGCCCATTTCGGCAAAAATCACGAGACGGCCGCCTGGGAGGTCAGTGCTTCGGGACCGACGGATCGCTGGCCAACCCGCCAGGGATTCGACAAGTTCTATGGTTTCATGGGAGGCGAAACCAACCAGTGGGCCCCACTGATCTACGATGGCACGACGCAGGTCGAGTTGCCAAAGGATCCTAACTATCACTTCATGACGGATATGACGGACAAGGCCATAGCCTGGATGAAGTCGCAGAAATCGCTGACTCCTGACAAGCCGTTCTTCATGTATTTCGCTCCGGGGGCGACCCATGCGCCTCATCACGTGCCCAAGCAGTGGATCGCGAAATATAAGGGCAAGTTCGACCAGGGATGGGACGCATTACGCGAAGAGACTCTGGCACGGCAGATCAAGCTCGGCGTCGTTCCTGCGGGCACCAAGCTCGCACCTAAGCCGGACGCCATTGCGGACTGGGCCAAGCTTAGCGGTGACGAAAAAAAGCTGTTCACGAGGCAGATGGAGGTATTTGCCGGTTTCGCCGAATATACCGACACCGAAATCGGACGCTTGGTCGACGCCATCAAAGCCACCGGCCAACTCGACAATACGCTCATCTTCTACATCGTTGGCGACAATGGCGCGAGTGCCGAGGGTGGCATGAGCGGAATGTTCAACGAGATGACCTATTTTAACGGTGTGCAGGAGACCGTTCAGGACGTGCTCAAGCATTACGATGAGCTGGGCGGGCCAAACACTTACAGCCACTACGCAGCCGGCTGGGCGGTTGCTGGCGACACGCCGTTCACCTGGACCAAGCAGGTCGCGTCGAGCTATGGTGGTACCCGTAACGGAATGGTGGTGTATTGGCCGAAGGTGATCAGGGCCAAGAACGAGGTGCGGACACAATGGCACCACGTCGTGGACATCGCACCAACCATCCTGGAAGCAGCAAGTTTGCCGGAGCCTAAGAGTGTGAATGGCACCATCCAGGTGCCGATCGAAGGCACCAGCATGGTCTACTCGTTCGACGCCCCCAAGGCGGAGAGCACCCATAAGACGCAGTACTTCGAGATCTTCGGCAACCGCGCAATCTATCATGACGGATGGCTCGCGGGCACGATCCATCGTGCGGCTTGGGAGACCAAGCCTCGACGTCCACTCGATCAGGATGTCTGGGAACTGTACGATACCCGGTCGGACTTCAGCCTGGCGAACGACTTGGCGGCGAAGGATCCTGACAAGCTGAAGGAGATGCAAGACCTCTTCATGAAGGAGGCAGAAGCAAACTCTGTGTTGCCTCTCGACGACCGTACCCTCGAACGGGCCAACGCGGCACTGGCTGGGCGACCGGATTTGATGGCAGGCCGCACGAGTCTCACGGTGCACGAAGGCATGGCGGGAATGTCGGAGAACGTCTTCATCAACATCAAGAATCGGTCGCACACGATCACGGCCGAAGTAGACATTCCGAAGGGTGGCGCCAACGGCGTGATCCTTGCACAAGCCGGGCGGTTCGGCGGCTGGAGCCTTTATCTGAAGGATGGCAAACCGACCTACACCTACAATTTCCTCGGCCTGGAACGGTTCACAGTTAGCGCGAAGCAGGCAGTGTCCGCCGGAAGAGCAACAATCCGGTTCGAGTTCGCGTATGACGGCGGTGGCGTCGGCAAGGGTGGCCTCGGCACTATCATCGTTAACGGTCGGAGCGTTGCGACCGGGCGGATCGAGCGTACTGAGTTTGGGGTTTTCTCGGCGGATGAAGGCGCTGATGTCGGTGCCGACGAGGGGACGCCCGTCACCGAAAGTTACAAGGTCCCGTTCAAGTTCACCGGCAAGATAGCGAAGGTGACGATCGATCTGCTCGACATGAAGAAGGCCGATATTGAGGACGCGAAGCGGGCTCGAAAGGCCGCCTTGGTCAAGAAAGGCCTCTCCGATTGAAGGAAGTAGCCGATGCTTCGGCCGCAACAAATCAGTGCCCCAAAGGCTGAACTGGTGCGGCCGCCCCCCTGCAATCGTAGAGAACTGGATTGGAGCGAGCCGCAATGACGTCGCCTGAAAGTCTGAATTCCGGATCGAGATTGTTCTCGCGGCGACCGACAGCGGTCGTCGCGGTTACCGTCGTTGCCCTACTGTCTCCGCAGGCCGCACGCGCCGACGAAAGCGGCATCTCGTACTGGCTGCCGGGCCTGTACGGCAGTATGTCGGCAACGCCGACCACGCCGGGCTGGTCGATCGCCGCGATCTATTATCACGCCAACGCAGGGGCGTCAGGAGCAGCAGCCGCGTCGCGGGAAGTCCAGATCGGACGATTGTCAACGGCCGTTGCAGTCGATCTCAACGTGGCCCTGCGCGGGCAAGCCGACCTGATGCTCATCGCGCCGACCTATACATTCGCAACGCCCGTGCTCGGTGGTCAGTTGTCGACGACGCTGGCCAGCATCTACGCGCGAAATTCAGCCAGCATAGCGGGCACACTCACAACTGCGGTTGGCCCGATCTCGATCACGCGTAACGGGTTGCTGGAAGAAGCCGTCATCTCGTATGGAGACCTCTACCCAACCGCGAAGCTGAAGTGGAATACTGGCGTTCACAACTTCATCGTTTACGGTACGGGTAATATCCCGATAGGCGATTATAGTCCCAACCGATTGGCCAATATCGGCCTTGGTCACGGCGCCGTTGACGTCGGTGGCGGCTATACTTACTTCAATCCCGCCACCGGACTTGAACTATCAGGAGTCGGCGGCCTCACCTATAATTTCAAGAACCGAGACACACAGTACCAGAGCGGCGTCGATTTCCATTTCGACTGGGGCGCATCTCAGTTCCTGTCGAAGCAGGTCTTTGTTGGCTTGGTGGGATACGTCTATCAACAGATAACAGACGATTTCGGCCAGCCGGCTGTCCTTGGCAGCTTCCGATCGCGGGTTTTTGGCATCGGTCCACAGATCGGCTACGCTTTTCAGATTGGAAGTAACCAGGCGTTCCTTGGCGTGAAGGGATATGGCGAGTTTGCGGCTCAGAATCGGCCGTCGGGTTGGAACACTTGGCTCACTTTCTCGATATCGGAGGCTGTCCCGGCGAGCATCGCGACACCTACGAAGCACCCGATGCACAAATAAGATGGCGATCAACGAAACGGTCCGCCGCCTCAATCGGTGCTAGGGTCCGTACTCAATTAGGAGTGTCGGCGTAGGCTGAGTTGCGATTCAAGGCGTCCGAATCGCGGGAGGCCTTGATGAGGTAGCAACTTATTGGTTGAGCGATGTGGAATGGAGACGGCTCGAACCGCTGCTCCCGCGGGGGCGGCGCGGTGCGCGTCGGGTCGCGTCGGGCAGGAGTGCCGCGAACGCGTCTTCAGCTGCGAGCGCCGGTCTCTCCGCCGACATTGCCGTAACCCAACTGAGCGGGACCTTGCGGCCGATGATGCGCTCGCCTGCATCGGTTTGGAGGCGATAGACCCGCGTGGACTTCTGAGGGATGCGCTTCCAGATCGGCAGCAGGAGCCCGGTGACGAGGTAGATCGTGCTGGTCGTGAACTCTGGGATGGATGCGAGCTCCGCGCTCCAGCCGGCCTGGAGCTGTACGCGATCGGCCTCGACCCAATCATGCTCGGCTAGCTTGGCCAGCGGCAGAGTGCGGCGTCCCATCGGTCAGATCAAATGGACTCGTGGCTCGATCTCGCCATCACCTGCTCGACGGCCCTCGATGTGATGCAGAACGCGATCACGTTGGCCGCGGTGATATCCCTGATCGGAATAGAGCCGAGATCGGGAACACGTCCCGCTCCAGTGAGTGGATGACATCGAAGGTGTGCTGCTCGACCCAATGGCCCTTGTTCAGATCGTGCCATTCGCGGGCAATCGCCTCGAACGTCGACGATTGGCTCGTGGCAACCTGAAGGCGCCTGAGCCGCTTCTCGACGGCAGGATCCCGCCCCTCTCGAAGACAGCGCTTGGCGTTTGCGGCAGCGTCCCTGGCTTCGGCGAGACCGACCGAGGGATACGGTCCGAACGAAAGCAGCTTCTCCTTGCCATCGAACTCGTAGCGCAGGCGCCATCACTTGCCGCCGGCAGCGGAGACGTAGACGTGGAGGCCTCCGCCGTCGGTGAGCTTGTAGGGCCTGTCCGCAGCCTTGGCTTTCCGGATCTGGACGTCAGTCAGCATGAACTCACCCGCGATACCCGGTCCGCTCGGACCGACACCCAGTTTCATACCCGGTCCAGACCGGGTTTGGATGGGTCATCCTGAGAATGGCCGGCAACGATTCCACCACCTAATGCATTGTTAAACAAGCATTTTGGCGGGTCTTGGGAATGGCTGGGAGGGGTGACTGGCGGAGAGAGTGTCAGTCAATCCCTATTGATGTACAAGCTGTTTTTCATCCCAGCACATGGGCACCTACGGTTCTCGCTACCAGTAATTGGCTTTATCCGTGCGTCCCCTAAGCCTCAAGCCTCTGCGCAGAATGGCGCAGGAAGGAGTGAAAAAGAGTAGCAGCGGCCTGCCACATCGCTCCCCTATTCCGGAGTTCCTGTTCTCTCATAGACGGGAGCGCCCCGGGGGGGTTCCCGACAGGCGGGCGGCGCATCAGACCTGAATACAGCAGACTGTCTAGCTAGCCGGACTTTCCCAAGGCTGCGAATCTGGTCGCGCCGGCCTGCTTCTCCGACGCAGCCGTATGGGTTGAGGACAAGTCCGCCTCCCTGTCTTTCGTGCTAGAGTTCGACTAGGAGCAAAACGGGCGGGCTTTATTTCCGACTGAACCATGGTGCGGATTAATCTTATCGAATGACGATAAACATTGCCTGTCCATTGGAAGTCCGCCAAGTGGGTGAATGCGCTGCAGTTCACAACGCGTGACGAAGCTCCACATACCTGTCGTATAATCAATGCTGGTCGCAGCCACAGCTGGTGCCTCGTCGAAACCTCAGAATGAAGGACAGAAAAATGGTTAAGCCAGAACTCTTCGTTACCCCCGGCTATGGCGAGCATATGCTGGAACGGCTGCACTACTCCCAAGCCCTACGCATCGGAGACCGTATCGAAACATCCGGTCAGGGCGGCTGGTCAGATAATTTCCAGATCCCGGAAAAGGTTGAGAATGAGATCGAACTGGCGTTCCATAACTTGGAGCGCACGCTCGCCACGGCAGGCGCTGAGTGGAAGCACGTAGTCCACGTCAATTCCTACCACGTTGGAGGCTTTCCGCCTGTACGCATCCGGCGACGGCCCCCAGTCAGGTCGCTTTGGGCGGATAGCCGATTGCGCTCATGCAGCGTGAGCGACGATCTGAGGGCGCCAATTCCAGGGTAGGAGTTCGTGAATGCGCTTGGCGGGGTGATCCGGCAGGCGGGCCAACACGTCGGCGAGCCAAGCCTGTGGATCGATGTCGTTGAGCTTGGCGCTGGCAATGAGGGTGTAGATCGCAGCCGCACGCCGGCCGCCCTCGTCGGAGCCGGCGAAGGTCCAGTTTCTTCTTCCCACGGCGACCGCCCTTAGCTCGCGCTCGGCAGCGTTGTTGGACATGCACAGGCGCCCGTCGTCGAGGAAGCGGGTGAATGCGTCCCAGCGGCTGAGGCAGTAGTTGATCGCCTTGGTGGTGTCGTTGTTCCTGGAGAGGTTGGCGCGCTGTTCGCGCAGCCACGCCTCCAGCTCCACGATCAGGGGGCGGCTACGCTCCTGACGCACGCGCAGGCGCTCTTGTGGAGCAACACCATTGATCTCGCGCTCGATGGCGAACAGGACATCGATGCGCTTGACCGCTTCGGCCGCGATCGGCGCCTTGCTGAGCCGCGCCAGATCGAAGAACTTGCGCCGGCCGTGGGCCCAGCACGCGGCCTCGACGATCGGACCCGGCTTGCGCCTGGCCTCGTAGAGCCTGCCAAAGCCGGCATAGGCGTCGGCCTGCATCAGTCCGGCATAGCCCGCCAGATGCTGCTCCGGATGCTCTCCGCCACGGTCCGGCGAATAGAAGAACACCGCCGCCGGCGGCTCCGGCCCGGCAAACGGGCGGTCGTCGCGCACATAGGTCCAGAGCCGGCCGGTCCGGGTCTTGCCCTTGGCCAGCACCGGCACCGTGGTGTCGTCGGCGTGGATGCGTTCGGCGGCGAAGACGTGGCTGCGGATTGCCTCGACCAGCGGCATCAGGGTTGCCGCGGAGGCACCCACCCAGTCGGCGAGCGTCGAGACATCGAGGTCGACGCCTTCGCGCCGGTAGACGTCGCTCTGACGATTGAGCGGCAGGTGCAGGCCATATTTGGCGAAAAGGATATGGGCCAGCAGCCTGGGCCCCGCACGTCCGCGCGCGATCGGGTGCGAGGGGGCCGGCGGTTGGGCAATCGCTTCGCAGGCCCGGCAGACGAACTTCTCGCGCACATGCTGGATCACCTTCCACTGGCGTGGAACGAGCTCCAGCATCTCGGTCACGTCCTCGCCGAGCTTGCGCAACCGGCTATCGCCACAGCAGGGACAGGCCGCCGGCATCGGATAGACAAGGCGCTCCCGTGGCAAATGCTCCGGCAGCGGCCGGCGCGCTGGCTTGCGCCGCTCGAACGAGGGTACCGTGATCTTGTCGGCTGCGGCGATCTGCGCCGCGGTCTCGGCTTGCGCGGCGTCCTCCTCGAGATCGGCGAGCTGCAGCTCGAGCTGATCCAGCAATGATCCGCGTTCCGTGGACTGTCCGAACTGCTCGTGCCGCAGCTTCCTGATGGTGAGCTTGAGCTTCTCGATCAGCAATGTCCGCGCCTGGGCTTCAGCCTCCGCGGCCAGGCGGGCAGCCCGCTCGGCACGCAGCATCGCCTTCAGCGTGGTCACATCGTCGGGGAGAGAATCATCGGCGCCCATCGCCGAGAAGAGAATCACAATCCGCAGGCCCTGTCCGGACTGCAGATCATGTGGTCGATTCAAATCCCGGAGATCAGCCCGCCGCCTGCGGCCGCCATGTGCGTTGCGGCATTCGCCAGTCAATCCCCTCCAACAGATAGCCAAGCTGGGCCGGTGTGATCGTCACCACGCCATCCACCGACGATGGCCAGAGAAAGCGGCCGCGCTCCAGTCGCTTGGCATAAAGCGACATTCCCAGCCCATCATGCCAAAGGATCTTGATCAGCTTGCCGCTCTTGCCACGGAAGACATAGAGATCGCCGCCGTGCGGGTCGCGCCTGAAGGCTTCCTGCACCAGCAAGGCCAGCGAGTTCATGCCGCGGCGCATATCGGTGTGGCCGGTCGCAATCCACACCCGCACACCCGATGCTACGGGGATCATCCCCGCCGTCCATCGGCCAGCGCCGCGACCGTGGCCTTCAGCGTCGCCGCGTCGACCGTGCCCGTAATCCGCATCCGAGCTCCGGCCGCAAACTCGATCTCGATCGCCCCGCTGCCGGCCGGCCCGACGGGGCCAGGCGTTACCCCCGAGTCCGAAACCACCCGAGCTGCTACGAAGCCTATTTGTTGCCCGGTCGCGTCCTTCGGCTCAGGACGAAACAACTGCCGCCATCGCAGCAGTAATGAGCGCGAAAGGCCGTATCGTCGTGCCGTCGCCGCAACCTGGCGCGGCGCCTGTAAGCTCTCCAGGACAATCCTGAGCTTCTCATCCTCAGACCAGCGCCGCCGTCGGCCTGTGTCCACCACTTCAAGCCGCTCGACTTGGGCACTGCGCCTATCACTGTCCATAAGGACAGTTCTCAACAACAAGCCTCACTCGGCAAGGCGGCCTTCACCGGACGGATACTTCCGCCTGTGGTCAACGAAACCATGACACGCCTCTTTCGGCAATACATGCCTGACCGTGCGCCTATCTGGACACAGGTTGGCGTAGAGTCATTGGGACTTCCCGACATGCGGGTAGAGATTAGGGTTACAGCCATAGACGGCTAGGACCGGCGCCGTCTTCTTCCATCGCATCGGTCGTACGCTCTGCAAGCGCAGAGCCATCGCGCGAGCGCGCTTAACCTCGTGGCTGGCGCAATCGTTTTGTGGAACACCACCTACCTGCACGCGGTTCGGACGCATCTCGCCAAAGGCCCCGTCCACGCCAGCACGCAACGTAGCTGGCGGCTGGTCGAGGTGCCCGTCCCTACGATTTGCGCCTGCTGCCAATGAAGACCTTTCGAGCCGACCTAAATTCCTACCCGGAAGCCCGATCGCCGCATCAATCAGCTGTAATTGAAATCGATGTTCAGAACCGACGTAGCAAGGCAGCTTTGCTCTGGTCTTTCAGAACACACTACAGGATGAACAGCATCTTGCAGGCATATCTAGTTCTTCAAATGATCCCACACCTTTGAAATCACAACGGAGCCTTCTCCGACTGAGGAAGCTACTCGCTTCACCGACCCGGCCCGGACGTCGCCGACGGCAAAGATGCCAGGCCGCGACGTCGCGTACGGGGACCCTGCCCCCGCCTCCGCTCCCGTGAGCACGAATCCGTTCTTGTCGAGTTCGACCATGTCCGAAAGCCAAGCCGTATTTGGCTTCGCGCCGATCATGATGAAGACCGCGCAACTGGGAAGCTCGCGGATGGTCGTTTCCCGGGTATCGCGGATCGTAACCGCATGCAATTTGTCCTCGCCATGCAGGGCGACGACCTCGGCGTTGTACTCAATCGAGATCGTCGGATCTGCTTCAAGCCGACTCGACAGGTAATTCGACATGGATGCGGCCAAGGACGGCCCGCGAACAATGACCTGGACATGGCTGGCCGAACGCCTGAGGAACATTGCCGCCTGCCCCGCCGAGTTGCCGCCGCCAATGACGACGGCGGTCGCATTCTTGCAATGGCGCGCCTCATTCTCTGTCGCGGCGTAATACACGCCGGCGCCTTCGAGTTCAGCCAGCCGGTCGATTTGCGGGCGATGGTACTGCACGCCAGTGGCGATGACTACCGCTCCGCTGCGGACGCGCTGGCCATCGTCGAAAGTGGCGCAAAAGCCAGTGTCGAGTGGCTCCAGCTTCGCGACACGTCGCGGAATGACAAAACGGGTACCGAACTTCATCGCCTGAACCTCGCCGCGCCACACCAAATCGGCACCGGAGATGCCGGTTGGAAATCCCATGTAGTTTTCGATCCGACTCGACGTGCCGGCCTGCCCGCCGATCGCGCAATCCTCGACCACCAGGGCCCGCAGACCCTCCGCCCCCGCATAAACGCCCGCGGCGACGCCCGCGGGGCCGGCGCCGACGATCAGCACGTCGAACGCCTCGTCCTCCGGAAGATCCCGGCCGACGCCTAGCAGCCGCGCGACCTTGTCGGGTGTGGGTTCGCTGACTTGTTCGCGACCGAAGATGACGGCCGGCCTATCGACCGCCACGGCGCAGACGCGGGCAATTTTCTGCGCCTCCGGGCTGCCCATCGCGTGGGATGCGTACGGCAGACGGTTTCGGCTGACAAAGTCGCCGATGCGCCTCACATCGCGGTCGACTTCCTCGCCTATCAGGACGAGCGTACCGAAGCCGGTGTCCAACTGACGGCGACGACGCGCTGCCAGAACCGTTATGATGATGTCCGACATCTCGGGGATCTGAGACATCAGCGTCAGTAACCCGGCCCGCGGCACTTCGATGACACGCGTGTCGCAAACCGCGCGCATAGAAACCGACCAGGCCCCGCCGTTCAGCAGCGATATCTCTCCCATGAATTGCGTTGGCCCAAGCGAGGACGGGAGAAGCCGCTCGCCCGTGAATGAATTGACCGCCTCGATCTCGCCATCCTCGACATAGATGAACCGGTCTACCGGGTCGCCGGGCTGAACGATGACCTTGCCAGCTGGATAATGCACAACGGCGCCTGCAGCCCGCAGCGCCGCTACGTGGGACTTGGCAAGAGGCACACGCTGCATTTCGTTCAGGTCTCGACCGATTGTTTCCAAGTCATTTCTCCGTCGTCATTGCCGAGCAACCTCGCCGATGGCCCGCGCTCCGCAAACAGCGCCGCTTGCTGGACCGGTGCCGTCGAACCACTCCACGAACATGATGCCGCAGGAAATCTGCAAGACCGAACGGCCGAGCCGACTACCATAAACGCTTGCGCACGCTCTTTCCGCCAGTTCCCTGTCAGGCTTGGTCCGATGCATTCACTCACCCATGCAACGGCGCTTGACCGCCAGGGCAGTCATGATGGTTGCGAGCATAACGACATAGGCAACTGCGCCGCCGACGGAGAGCGCAGGCAAGGCGGCGAGGATGAGCCCGTCGTTCCCGCCGGGAATCACCGCCGCCCCCAACCCCATCAGGAAGCCGCCGATAGTCGTCTTCGCTGCGTCGGAGACCGTCACTCTCTGCGGACGCCACCGCTTGCGGCGATGAGCGGCCGCGACCGCGCCCGCGATCGTAGCCGTCACCGTCAACGCAGCCGCATCATTTTCCAGGCTCATCGCAAGCGGCAGGCTGCGGTGAACCAGATCCGCGTATGTCCAGGCGGGCGCGATCGCATAGAGCGTGCCTCCGGTAGCGCCGACCACCAGCACGGAAAAGCCGAGTGACCATTGTCCGGGTTGGCGGCCAATTCGACCGCGCGAAACGAGTGCAAGCGCCAAACCGAGCGTTGCCGCGAAAGCCGCCAAAGCCACGTATCCGGTCATGCTCGGCACGGACAATATGCTGTCATGGATGTGCCGGGTCTTGCCTATGCTGGTGCTGTCGGCCGCAAAAAAGCCGGCGGCCAGACCGGCCGGAAGGACGACAAGCCGAAGCTCCCCTTCTCCCAGACGGCCGAGCGACCCTAGCAAGCAGGCGTCGTTGATGGTGGCGCCGATCCCGAAAACCACCGCCCCGGCCAGCAAGGTGCCGCTCACGTCGACGGTGCCGGCAAGCATGGCCGACCCGACGGCGAACCACGCCAAGGGCACGGCGACGAGGCCTGCGGCGGCCGAGGCGGCCAGGAGGCTGATGAACAGACGGGGCCGACGATGATGGATTATCTCGTACGCAGTCGCGACGGCACAGGTCCCGCCTTGATTGACGGAGTAGCCCATCCAAAACGCGAGCGTGCAGACTATCAGCATCGTCACGTAGCGGCCCCATCACTCAGCGATGCGATCGTGGGCGATTGTTGTTGCGACCTCCTGGACGCGCATTCTCCACAGAAGCGCGCCCGTACCGCGGAAACGCTGTCCAACCTGCGCGGCCTCCGCACTGCTCATGCAAAGACCGCTTCCCGATGAATGCGCTCAGCGTTTTCGGCGACCACTTCAATCGCAAGCGCGGGCCTGACGGTCGTTTCAAGGCAGCGAATGTCCGCGGCAAGTTGCTTGGCGAACACGACCGCTTCTGACGCCAGGTCAAATTCGCGTCCTACCTCGTCTTCGATCTTGAGCTTGTCTTGAATGTTGAAAAAAAAGCGCATGAGACCTCCAAGGATCGTTGCACGGGCGAACCCGGCAGGGAGCCGTCTGAAGCAGGTGGGGATGCGCATTCTCTGCAGAAGCGTGCCCGTTCGGCGAACCTTACTTTCTCTTGCCATCGGCATCGAACTGTTTGAGGAAGGCGATCAGATCGCTTGTCTTCTGTTCGTCCTTCAGTCCCGCGTAGAACATCTTGGTGCCGGGAACCTTCGCTTTCGGATCCTTGATGTATTCTCGGAGCGTCGCCTCATCCCAGGTGAGGCCGGACCCAATGTTGGCTGACGAGTAGGAATAACCTTGGAGAGTGCCGGCTTTGCGGCCGATTACGCCGTTGAGCGATGGACCAATGCCGCTCTTCGCGCCTTCTCCTATCTGATGGCAAGTTTTGCACACGACGAAGATTTTCTCTCCCGCCGCGGCATCCTGCGCACCGGCTTCACCCGAACAAGCGGCGAATAGAGCCACCATCCATAGTCCTCGCATTCAGTTCTCCTCTTCACATCCGCGGCACTACAGAGCGACGCTAGGATAAGTTCAATTCTTTGACAGCGCGCGCAGCCTGACGAGCAAACTGGTTCTCATTTGATCCCCGCCAGAAAGCTCTGCGAGGTGGCACGATCTCCTGCAGAGATTCGGCACGCCTGCGCGCCAGACCTCCTTCATGCAGGTCCGCCGATCAGGCGCTCGAGCCGAGCCTTCTCATTTTCGCTCAATTCGAGTGGGTCAGGACTGCCACCGTCAGACAGCCGAATGCGCCGACGGCTATTGAGCCAAAGCGCCAAACCTCCGCCTGACAAGATCAGCGGCGGCAGAAACCACAGCAACAGCGTTACGCCGATGAGGCGCGGCCTCAGCAGCACGAAGTCTCCGTAGCGCGCTACCAAAAATTCGATCACCTGGCTGTTGCTTTCTCCGGACGCGATCCGTTCGCGCACCAGAAGCCGCAAGTCGCGCGCCAATGGCGCATCGGAGTCATCGATCGACTGGTTCTGGCAAACCATGCAGCGCAACTCCCGTGACAGCTCGCGCGCACGGGATTCCAGCACGGGATTGGCCATAATTTCGTCAGGCTGCACGGCGTACGCCGTCGACGCGCCGATGATCAACCCAATCGCCACAAGGCTTGAAAGAACGCGGTTCAAAACCATCACTCCGCCGCCTGCATCGCCCGCGGCACCTTGGCCGGCTTTGGCGCGCCGACGCGCAGACGCCTGTCCGACAGCGACAGCACGCCGCCAAAGGCCATCAGTATCGGGCCGAACCAGATCAGCAGCACCATCGGCTTGTGATACATGCGCACCGCGATGCCGCCATCCGCGGCGGTCTCGCCGAGCGATATGTAGAGCTGACTGAAGCCGCGCGACAATAATGCCGCCTCGGTGGTCGACGACTGCCGCGCGGTAAAATTGCGCTTCGACGGCGTCAGTTCGCCGATTTTCTCGCCGCCGCGGTTGATGGTGAATTTCGCCAGCATCTCGCGAAAATTCTGGCTTTGGAGCTGCGTGACATCGTCGAGCTTCAGCTCATAGCCGGCCAACTTCGCCACGTCATTCGGCTTCAGGGTGCCGATATATTCGCTGTTCCAGGTGCTTTCGCAGACGATGCCGATCAGCGCCACGCCGACGCCGGCATGCGCGAAAACCGTGCCCCATGTCGAGCGCGGCAGGCCGCGGGCACGGCGCAGCGCCGTGCCGAACGGCGCGAGAAACAATTGCGTGCGCTCGACGATGTCGGTGATGGCGCCGCCGATGACGAACACCGCGAGCCCGATCGCCAGCGGCGCCAGCGCCGCGCCGCCGGAGGTCCACGCCCACACTATCGCAGTGGCAATGAGCGCGGCGATGCCCGCCGCCATCAAGCGCTGGGCTGCGCCGACCAGGTCGCCGCGCTTCCACGCCAGCAGCGGCCCGAACGGCACCGCCAGCAGCAGTGGCACGAATAGCGGCCCGAAGGTGAGATTGAAGAACGGCGCGCCGACCGAGATCTTGTCGCCGGCGATCACTTCCAGCGCCAGCGGATACAGCGTGCCGATGAACACCGTGGCACACGCCGTGGTGAGGAACAGGTTGTTCAGCACCAGCGCGCCCTCGCGCGAGATCGGCGCGAACAGCCCGCCCTGCTTCAGCGCGGACGCCCGCCACATGTATAGCGTCAGGCTGCCGCCAATGAAGAAACACAAGATCATCAAGATGAATACGCCGCGCGTCGGATCGGTCGCGAAGGCATGCACCGAGGTCAGCACGCCGGAGCGCACCAGGAAGGTGCCGAGCAGCGACAGCGAGAACGTCAGGATCGCCAGCAAAATGGTCCAGACCTTCAGCGCATTGCGCTTCTCCATCACCACCGCGGAATGCAGCAGCGCGGTGCCGGCCAGCCACGGCATCAGCGAGGCGTTTTCCACCGGATCCCAGAACCACCAGCCGCCCCAGCCGAGTTCGTAATAGGCCCAGTACGAGCCCATCGCGATGCCGAGCGTCAGAAACACCCACGCCACCAGCGTCCACGGCCGCACCCAGCGCGCCCAGGCGGCGTCGATGCGGCCTTCCATCAAGGCCGCAACGGCAAAGGAGAACGAAATCGAGAAACCGACATAGCCGAGATAGAGCATCGGCGGATGGATCGCGAGGCCGATGTCCTGCAGTACCGGGTTGAGATCGCGGCCCTCGATGGGCGCCGAAGCCAGCCGCAGGAACGGGTTCGAGGTCAGCAAAATGAACAGGTAGAACGCCGCGGCTATCCAGCCCTGCACCGCCAGCACATTGGCGCGCAGCGACAGCGGCAGATTGTTGCCGAACGCGGCGACGAGACCGCCGAACAGCGCCAGGATCGACACCCACAGCAGCATCGAGCCTTCGTGGTTTCCCCACACGCCGGTGATCTTGTAGAGCAGCGGCTTGGCGGAATGCGAGTTCTCGAACACGTTGGCGACTGAGAAATCCGAAGTGATATACAGCGTGGTCAGCGCCGCGAAGGACAGCCCGACGAACAGCAACTGTGCCAGCGCTGTGGAACGCGCAACGTTCATCAGCGCCGGATCGCGCAATCGCGCGCCCAGAATCGGCACCGTCGACTGGATCAGTGCCAGCGCCAGCGCCAGCACCAAGGCGTAGTGGCCCGCTTCGGCGATCATCGCGCGGCCCCCTGCGTCGCCACCGGTTTTCCGCCGAAGCCTTCCTGCCAGCGTCCCTGCTTCTTCAGCGCGTCGGCGACTTCCTTCGGCATATAGTTCTCGTCGTGCTTGGCGAGCACGGTATCGGCCTTGAACACCCCCGCGCTATCCAGCGCGCCTTCGGCGACCACGCCCTGCCCTTCACGAAACAGATCCGGCAAAATTCCCTTGTAGGTCACCGGCAGCGTCGCGCCGCCGTCCGACACCTTGAAGGAGACCGCGAGATTGTCGCCGCGCACCAGCGAGCCCTGCTCCACCATGCCGCCCAGCCGAAACCGCTTGCCGACCGGCGCCGGCTTCTCCATCGCCATGGTCGGCGTCGAGAAGAACACGATTGAATCCTGCATCGCGTTCAGCACCAATCCCGCCGCTACTGCGAGCACTGCAAACGAACCGCCAATCATGATCAAACGCCGTTGCTTACGGGTCATGTAAATCCTTCGTCGTCGCGCCTTGATCCGGCTATCATCCGTCGAACCCCAATGGCCTCAGACCGTCATTGAGTTGGTGGAGGCGGTTGGCATCGCCCCCCACCGCCTGACGCGCTTCGCTGCGTGCGTTCGCCGCCTTGTCGCGCTCACCCAACACCAGATACGCTTGCACCAGCCGAACCCATCCCTCTACGTCGTCTCCATTTTTCTTCAATCGCGTCGCCAGACGATCAACCATGCTGCGAACCATCGTGCTGCGCTGGTCCTCGCTCATGTCCCTGGCGCCGGCCATCACATCGCTCGAAAGGGCGGGTGCGACGGATCCGCTGACCCGTGCTAGTGACGATCGTAATTCCGGCGCTGACACCGTCGAGCCGTTCCCAACAGTCGGGTTTGCCGCCAGATATTCTTCAACCTGTGCCGACAAGGTGTCGCGTGCCTGAGTGGCATCCACGGTGCGGAAGCGTGAAGCCATTGGGAAGTCGCTAAGCCACGGCGATCCGAGCGACGAGTATAAAGCGGCCGCGGCGAGCGGCATCGCCACCAATACTGTTGCCAAGACGACCGAGACTCGACGTCGGCTGGAGTCCGTTTGGGACAACAGATCGCTGCCTCCATCCACGGCGGCCAACAGGCGCCGGCCGATCTCCACCCGCGTGGCTTCGACTTCGGGCACCCCGATCAGACCGGCGGCCACATCACGATCGACCTCCGCCAGTTGATCTTTGTACACTGCAGTCTCATTACCCCCGACCTGCGACGCAAAACTCCAGATCAGCGGCCAAAGCACGGCAACGCTCGCTGCGAGCGTCATGATGGCGAACAGAGACCACAAAACCATCAGACGGATCCCCGAGATGCGTGGCACATGCTCCCGCGCCTATAGACCGATCTCAAGACCTTTGAATACTGAGCCGTGAGTCCTGGACGGACGCGGAGAGTAGAGAAAGCGATGCGGCCAGCAGGACGATGTCCTTGAGAAGAAATTGCCCTGGAATCGCGGAAATGGCTGGAAAACCGCCTGCGGTTGCTTCGGCTACGCCAGGCGTACTCAAGAAGAACGTCAACGTGATAAGATAGGTCGCTGCGGACATCGCCGCCCCCAACGCTGAACAGATTGGATGGAAGGCGCCTAGAATGAGGGCTGCTGCGGTTGATAACTCAATCACACCTAGCAAGGAGCTCGCGCCCCGAATTCCGAAAAGCGCATGCAACCAGCTCATGATCGGACTGTGTTCGATGAACGGTGCGATACCGGCTGCCTCGTATGCGGTGAACTTCATTCCGCCGAACCAGATGAAGACGACAACCAAAGCCCATCTGAGCAGAGCCAGGGAGCTGAACGATCCGGCGCCATTTTCGGCGACCTGAAAATGGAGATGCTTTGTAAAATTCGTCATTTCGAACCTCTTTCTGGCGTACAAGTTCTCATCGAGAGAGCTTCTCGGCTCCGTCGTGTTCAACTGATGGAAGACGGCCAACTGTCTCCATCGGATGATGGGTGCAGCAGCGTGTGCGAGCCGTACGTCCTCTTGCGGAGAACGTGGCTCTTATGTCGAGCCGCGGCATCGACCATCAAGGCTGCCGGGCACCGCCTGGTTCAAGAAAGTAAGCGCCGTGTCCTAGGAGGACGCCTACACGCCGGCGTCAGCAGGAGCTGCCAGGGTCGCGCCAACCTTCTCCCGATTTGGGAGGACCCAGTTGGGACGCGGAAAGTGACAGGTGTACCCCTCTGGTCGTTTTTCGAGATAGTCTTGATGCTCCGGCTCGGCTTCCCAGAATGCTCCGACGGGCTCCACTTCCGTCACGACCTTGGACTTCCAAAGGCCGGACGCATCCACGTCGGCTATGGTTTCATCGGCTACGTTCTTCTGATCGTCGTCGACGTAGTAGATCGCCGAACGATACGAGCTGCCAATATCACCACCTTGACGATTGGTCGTCGTAGGGTCGTGGATCTGAAAGAAATACTCGAGTATGCGCCGATAACTCGTTTTTGTCGGATCGAAGACGATCTCGATTGCTTCTGCATGATCACCATGGTTGCGATAGGTGGCGTTCGGAGTGTTCCCACCGGTATAACCGACGCGGGTGGAGCCAACCCCAGAAAGCTTCCGGATCAAGTCCTGCATGCCCCAAAAGCATCCACCGGCAAGTACAGCGCGCTGATGCATGTTAGGCCTCCTCGACCTGGTCCAGATATTCGCCGTAGCCCTCATTCTCCATGTCGTCGCGATGGATGAAGCGGAGCGACGCCGAGTTGATGCAATACCGCAAGCCACCGTCAGCGGCCGGCCCGCGCGGGAAAACATGGCCGAGGTGGCTGTCGCCATACGTCGATCGCACCTCGGTCCTGACCATCCCGTTGGAATTGTCTCGCAACTCGTTGATGTTTTCGGGAGCGATAGGTTTCGTAAAACTCGGCCACCCGCAGCCCGACTCATACTTGTCGGTTGATGCGAAGAGAGGCTCGCCCGAGACGATGTCCACGTAGATGCCCGGATCCTTGTGGTCGTTGTACTCGCCTGTGAAGGGGCGTTCAGTGCCCGCATCCTGGGTGACACGCCGCTGCTCGGCCGTGAGCCGGTCGATGGCTTTCTGAGATTTTCCGAACTGCATGTTGAACGTCCATTGCCTGATTTGAACTGACAGCGTCGTTGTCGGCTCCGAAGGTACTCAAGTTATCTTTGGTTATCGCAGCGCAGAGGTCTCTTTTCCAATGCGCCGCAGGTATAGTTTTAATAGCTGCGGCACCCCGCCGCTCTTCTCACTACCATGCGTAACTTGAGGCAGATTGTGCGATTTTCCGCATCTCTATCGGAGTAGTCGATCCCGAGACCGTCACAATCACCAGTTCGCGTTCCAAGGACAGGCCTTCGATAGGCCGTGTGACAAGCCCGGGTGCCGCGCCCGAATGCTCTGGCAGGATGCATATTGCATGGCCATCGGCGACGACGCGCTGCACCCAGTCTTCCCTCTCTGCCCGAAAGCGTGGCCGCATCACGATCTCTTGACGGGCAAAGTGCTCTTGGATCCTGTCCCGGAACTCGCATCGGAGGCGGTCGACGTAAGGAAACAAGGTCAGGTCTGCGGCACGTACGACATCGACGCTGGCGAGCGGATGCTGCGCAGCGCAGCCAAGCACGAAACGTTCCCGGAAGAGCGGACGCACGTCAAGCTTGACGTCAAGTTTCGGCTCACGCGGCAAGATGCAGGCGTGGTACTTGCCCGAAAGGATTTCTGCCGTGTCTTCGTCGGGTTGAAGAGCATGGATCTTGATCCAGACTGTTGGGTTTTCCTCCATTGCCCGCAGGAAGAACGATGTGAATGCATTTGGGCTTACCGAGGGCGCCACCGCGATGTCGAGAACGCATTGACTACCGAGGGCCCAACTATCCGAGTGCTGGCGCACGATCCTTAAGGAAAGCTGCACCTGCTTGAAATCCAGCTCGATCGCATGCCCCAGCGCGGTCAATCGGCTGTTTTTGCCGTCGCGATAGATCAATGGCCCGCCAAGCTCTTCTTCCAAACGACGAATGGATCTGGTCAAGCTGGGCTGCGAGACGCCGCTCAATCGCGCTGCAGTGGTGAAATTTAGCGTCTCTGCCAAATTCACGAAGTACTCCACTTGATTGAGTTCCATAGCTTTGCAGCCCGATCAAATCACAATGTTTCATCCCGCTGCCGCTTGGAATGCGCTCTCACGCGGGCTCGGAATTATGTGTGCACGGAGCATATAGGTGATTGAAGCGACGTTGTCTATGTGCACGGCGCATATATTTAAATATGTTACCTTTGCGACTCCATTACTGAATAGCTCCGGTTCCACGCCGCGAAGTGGCCGCCCTTGATTGACGGCCTGGTGTCCATCTCCTGCGAGCGAAGGTGCGCGGCTCCGTGCCCTTCACCAATGGTCTATGCGGTTCGTCTACGTAAACCTAGGTATGATTGGTTGGATATGCGGATGATCCCACGTCGCGAATTTCCCAGAGACTGCGCATTATTTCCCCATGCAAATGACTTCACGTGGTCAATATTGCTCACTCATGGCTGATTTCCGGCTCTCGTTCCGGGGCCCCAGACCTCAGCGCGCAGCGGGGCATGCGACGATCCATCCGGTCGCCCGGGATCAGCGGAATCAAAGGCCGACCGGGCTTGAACGACCGCTTGAACTCGCCGCCAATAGCAGCCATTCGGCTGCGCGAGCGTTAGGGTGCACCGATCACTGTGCAGCGAAAGCTACGATTCTAGTTTCCTGTCCGATCGTCGTGCTGCGCGATTGCCCTTGCGAGAGAACCTATCAGGTGATCCTGATCCACGGGTTTTGTAAGAAAACACATTGCTCCGTCCTTTAGCGCTCGGGCGCGGACCCTATCCTCGAGAACGGCCGTGATGAAGATGAACGGCACCCGGTTGCCCTGGGTCCGAAGCCAGGATTGGAGCTCGATCCCACTGGTTCCCGGCATCCGCACATCGGCGATCACGCACCAGGACTGCGTCAGTTGTACCGACTGCAGAAAAGCTTCCGCAGAGGGAAACGCATGAACCGCGTATCCGAGGGAGCGCACAAGATTGCTGATGGCGGTGCGGACAGAAACATCGTCGTCAATGACCGAGATGACCGGAACTTCAACCAAATCGATCAATCCTGGATACTGAGCGAAGCTAGATATTTCGCGCCAAGATGCGCCACGACGTGCCTTGACGCACTCATACTAACGTTTTGGTTTACGAATTTGTCCTGTCGATTCCGAGTGCCTCTGCCATCCTGACCAAGTCCGCCACCGATCGCGCCTCCATCTTCTTCATCATGTGTCCGCGATGGATTTTCACGGTGATTTCGCTGACATCCAGCCTGGCTGCAATTTGCTTGTTCATCAGTCCGGACGTGACAAAGGAGAACAACTCGCTCTGCCGCGGCGTCAGCGCTTGATGACGCTGCCGCAGCGCGGAGGCGGCCTGCACGCCGGCTCGCCTGGTGCCGTCCTGCGCAAGCGCCCGGGTCACGGCATCCAGCATGTCCTGATCGCGGAACGGCTTGGGCAGGAAATCGATGGCTCCCGCCTTCATAGCCCGCACGGTCATGGGAATATCGCCGTGTCCGGTCATGAAGATGATGGGAATATGGTTTCCGGCTTTGGCCAGTGCATCCTGAAATTCCAGGCCGCTGACGCCCGGCAGGCGAATGTCCAGTACCAGGCAACTGGCCACGTCCGGCAGTTTGCTGTCCAGCAGCTGGGACGCCGAACTAAACACCTTCACCGCCAGCTTCATCGAACGGAACAGGTAGGTCAGCGCCACCCGCATCGACTCGTCATCGTCCACTACGAGGACGACTTGCTGCGGATCGGTCTTGTTGTTCATGATCGATTACCAGCCAGACGGCACCGCCTCCAGCACGACCCCTTGCCGGGTCGGTGTCTACCGCCAAAATGAACCATATGGGGAATTCAATGGTCCATGCATGCCTAAACGGTGGGCAAGGCGAACTGGAACGTCGCGCCCGGCCCCCGGCCGTTGCCCGTCGCCCATAGGCGGCCGCCATGGACTTCGACAATGGAACGGCAGATCGACAGCCCCATGCCGAGACCGCCAGGCTTGGTGCTGAAGAACGCCTCGAAGACGCGATCCGCCGCGGCTTCATCCAGGCCGGCCCCGCAGTCTTTCACGGCCACAAGAATCCGGCTTGCCTCGTCCGGACGGGATTGAATCACCAGGATGCGGGATCGGTCGGTCGCCTGCATCGCTTCGATGCCATTCATGACCAGGTTGATGATGACCTGCTGGATCTGAACGCGATCCGCTACGACCGGCGGCATTCCCGGCTGCAACTCCAGCCGCAGCTCGACATTCTGCGCGGTCAACTCACGCTGCAACAGTGCCGCCACCTCCTGGATGGCTACGTTGATGTCCAGCGGCAGCATCCGGGTATCCGCCTTTTTCATCAAGCTACGGACTCGCTGGATGACATCAGCCGCACGATTTCCGTCTTTGACGATCCATTCTACGGCGCCGCGCACGTCATCCAGATCGGGATCGTCATGATGAAGGAAGCGCAGGCACGCCTGCCCGTTGGCGACGATGGCCGCAAGCGGCTGATTGACCTCATGGGCAATGGTGGCGCTGATTTCGCCCAACGTCGCCACCCGGCTGGCATGGGCCAGTGCGGACTGGGCGGCGAGCAGGGCCTGCTGGGATTTTCGCGCGCTGGTGATATCCATGAGTGCGCCGACCACTCTTTCCTTGTCCGACCCGTAGGCCAGGCGGTGCGCGACCACACGGACATGCTTGATCTGTTCATCGGACATCAACAGCCGCACTTCGGAATCGTGGTCTCGCAATCCGGTGGCCGCGCTACTCAGTCCCTGCTGCATCAGATTGCGATCGTCAGGGTGGACGCGCTGCAGAATAAGGTCAATGGAGGGCCTGACGGCCCGGTCAACGCCGAGGATCAGAAACGTCTCATCGGACCAGAAATGATCGTCCCCGACCGTGTCCCACGCAAAGCTGCCGGTCAGGCTGAGCTTCTGAGCTTCGGCTAGATAGGCCTCGCTTCGCTGCAGGGCATTTTCCGCACGCTTCCGATCCTCGATATTGAAGCCGATGGAATACCATTTGACAATCTTTCCCTCCTCATTGCGCAGCGGCACACGGCGTATGGAAAACCATCGAAACACCCCATCGGCGCCGCGGATCGGCGCCTCGGTCGATAGCGGCTCGCCGCTTTGCAGGCAGGCGCGCCACAAAGCGCGCTCGGGATCGTCGGAATGGAACAGGCTATTGCCGCGGTCGCTCACAGCCTCCTTCAAGGTCATACCGACATAGTCGGTCCAGATCTTGTTGACATAGCTATGCACGCCATCCGGCCGATACGTGGAAACCATGGCGGGAATGCTATCAATCGTGAGCTGGAGTTCCCGCTGCGCTTCCGCAAGTTGCGCCTCGCTGCTACGCAGGGCGTTTTCGGCGCGCTTGATATATTCGATGTCGTAACCGACGCTGTACCAGGCGATCACGTCGCCACTCTCGTTGTGCAGTGGAACGCGGCGTAGGGAGTACCAGTAATATTCGCCGTCAGACCGCAATAGGCGTTGCTCCGTTTCGAACGCTTCGCCCGTCTCCACATGATGCCGCCACGCACGATCGATTCTTGCCCGATCATCGGGGTGAGCGTTGAGGATGCCGCGATCCTCAAACATCTCCTGCGAGCGCCCGGTATACGTGCGCCATGTCTGATTGACAAATTCGTTCTCGCCGCTGGGACTGTAACGCGCCACCAGCACTGGAATCGTATCGACCGTCACCCTCAGTATTTCTTCCGCCCGACGCGCCCGCTCCTCGGCGAGCTTTAGCTCGGCATTTTCGTCGCGCAACGTTTCATTGGCCTGTTCGAGGTGCAGCAGAGCGGCCTTTTGCTCGTCGTGCACCCGCTTCAGCGCATCGGCCGACCGGCGCTGCGCCGCGCTTAGAGCAACAACAAACAATGCACCAACGGCGAATACAGCTAGTTGTAAAACATCTTTCAGCGGCAACGCAAAGGAATAGAACGGCGGCAAGAAGAAGTAATCGAAAGCCAGAATGGTGAGCACGGTGGCAACAATGCCCGGAGCGGTGCCGCTGAACCACGCCACAAACATGATGGCGCAGAAAAACAGCGAGGCCGTTGGCGCAAAGCCGGATATGCGATGAAATACCAGGCCGCCGATCACTGCCGTTCCAACCGCCACGACTGCAATCGCATAGTGGAACGTCATCCGCCCCCGGCGTCGCCACGATACAGCGGACGTCTTCATCTTGTGTCTCTCTCAAGAACGTGCCGGGCACCTCGATACGGTGCGACCCCTGGCATAGAGGACGCCTCCGTCTCTGAAAGCAAGGGCGCCATCCTATCCGAACCTGAAGGCGTAGGCGGGAACGCCCGGATCAATGATTTGATCTTGAACGTATGCGCCGCAGGTATCGTTTTAATAGCAACGGAAACGACGCCGCTGTTTTCTTCACTACCACGCGTAACGTGAGGCAAGTTGTGCGATCTTTCGCATCTCGATCGGAGCAGTCGATCCCGAGACCGTCACAATCACCAGTTCGCGCTCCAAGGACAGGCCTTCGATAGGCCGTGTGACAAGCCCTGGTACCGCGCCCGAGTGCTCCGGCAAGATGCATACTGCATGGCCATCGGCGACGACGCGCTGCACCCAGTCTTCCCTCTCTGCCCGAAAGCGTGGCCGCATCAAGATCTCTTGACGGAAAAAGTGCTCCTGGATCCGGTCCCGGAACTCGCACCGGAGGCGGTCGACATATGGAAACGAGGCCAGGTCCGCGGCACGCACGACATCGACGCTGGCGAGCGGATGCTGCGCAGCGCAGCCAAGCACGAAACGTTCCCGGAAGAGCGGACGCACGTCAAGCTTGGCATCGGGTTTCGGCTCACGCGGCAGGATGCAGGCGTGGTACTTGCCCGAAAGGATTTCTGCCGTGTATTCGTTGGATTGAAGAGCATGAATCTTGATCCAGGCCGTCGGGTTCTCCTCCAATGCGCGCTGGAAGAAAGATGTGAATGCATTTGGGCTTACCGAGGGCGCCACCGCGATGTCGAGAACGCATTGACTGCCAAGGGCCCAATCATGCGCGCGCTGGCGCACGCTCCTTAATGCAAGCTGCACCTGCTTGAAATCTTTCTCGATCTCCTGCCCCAGCGCGGTCAGTCGGCTGTTTTTGCCGTCGCGATAGATCAATGGCCCGCCAAGCTCTTCTTCCAGACGACGAATGGCTCTGGTCAAGCTGGGCTGCGAGACGCCGCTCAATCGCGCTGCAGCGGTGAAATTAAGCGTTTCCGCCAAATTGATGAAGTACTCCACTTGATTGAGTTCCATAGCGTTGGCCCGATCAAATCACGATGCTTCCCGCCACCAATTGGAAAGCGCTGTCGCGCGAGCCAAAATGTGTGCGTGGCGCATATAGATGGAAAGTCGCCCCCCTGTCTATATGCACGATGCATATTTATTTACCGGTATCTTAATACCTCCTCGACTCATGTGTCTGGACCACTTGGAACATCAGTGCTCGGTTGCCTTTCAAGCTGGCCGCGGCGAATTGCGTAGAATTAATTCAGTGCTTGTTCGATCTGGACCTTCAGCACCCGCTCGAAATTTTCGGGCGTCACGGGACCCACGAGCTTGTAGACAATGTTGCCGTCGCGCCCGACGATGAACGTTTCCGGCACGCCGTAAACACCCCACTCGATTGCAGCGCGGCCATTGCCGTCGGCGCCGACAATATGAAACGGATTGCCATGACCGCCTAGGAAGCGAAGAGCGCTATCGGACGAGTCCTTGTAATTGATGCCGATGAGCTGCAGGCGCTTGTCTTTGCCAAGTTCGTTCAGCAGCGGCGCCTCTTCGCGACATGGCACGCACCATGAAGCCCAGACGTTGACGACGCTGACATTCCCTTTGAAGTCGAACGGATGGAGCCCGGGCACCTGCACGCCATCTCGCTGCAGGTTTGGAAGCGCAGGCAACGCCGTTTGTGGGACCGGTCGTCCGATCAGCGCGGAGGGTAATCGCGAGGAATCGCCGCCATGAAGTCGGACCAGGAATAGCAGAGCTATCACCGCAAACACGATAAGCGGCAGAGCAAAGAGCCAGCGCCGGGCGCGCGGGGTTTCAGTTGCTACGACCATCGGGGCTCTGTCGCACCGTTCGAGCGCCGGGAGATGCCGTCGGCTTCGAGAGCGCGCAATCGGGCTTTCTGGCTCCGGTAGTCGTATGCAATCCAGCCGATCAAGTTCAACACTATTGCGGCGGCAACCGCGTAGGACATCACGATGAAATAAGCGTAGGGGCCAAGCATCATGACTTCACATTGCGCCGGTTCCGGAAGCTATCTGCTTGCGCGGAAAGGCATCCGTGTCATTCGTGGAATTTTGGCGGCTGGCCAGCATCATTTGAAGGCTGCGCACCCGCCGCCGCAAGATCTCATTGCGCATGGCCGCCAGATGCAGCGTCAAGAACAGCGCCGAAAAGCCCGCAGCCATGATTAGCAGGGGGATCAGGAACGCATGATCCATGGAAGGGCCGCCGGCCCGTACCACTGATGCGCCCTGATGTATCGTGTTCCACCAGTTGACCGAGAATTTGATGATCGGGATATTGATGGCACCGACCAACGTAAGCATCGCGGCTGCACGTCCCGCGCGCGATGGATCCTCGACGGCGCGCCATAGTGCGATCAAGCCGAGGTACATCAGGAACAGCAGCAGGACGGATGTGAGCCGCGCATCCCATTCCCAATAGGTGCCCCACATCGGCCGTCCCCACAGCGAACCAGTTACCAGCGCCAAAAATGTGAAGGAGGCGCCGAGAGGCGCAGCGGCCTTTGCCGCAACATCGGCCAGCGGATGCCGCCATACCAGCGTGCCCAACGAAGCCACAGTCATTACACCCCAGACGAACATCGACAGCCAAGCGTTGGGGACATGGATGAACATAATCTTGACGGTCGCGCCCTGTTGATAATCGTCAGGCGCCAGTGCGGCGAGATAGAGCCCGGTCGCCAGCAGCAAGACGGTCGTAGCCGCCAGCCATGGCAGCACACGCGTCACAAACGCAAGAAACCGTGTTGGATTGGCGAGATCGATCAACGCCATGGCGTTTGCGTCGGACTAACGGAGTTGCGCATTCTCAATGTGTGAACACCCTGTGTTAAAGACTTTATTCTCGACGCTGCAGGGTCGGGCTTGGCGACACCGTGCTGGTGCGCTCGCCGCGATCTCGCTCGGAGTTTACTCACGACGCGGCCGAGTTGTTTGATCGGGATACAAACTTGTCCTTTTCGCGTATGGGGGATGCCCTTTGGCCGAAGCGGGGATCGACGCATCGAATCCAGCTCTCCTTCAAAGCCTTCACAAGATGGAACATGTCTTCATCCGAATGCGCAGGGCTTGGCGTTAGGCGCAGCCGCTCCGTTCCACGTGGCACTGTGGGATAATTGATCGGTTGAACATAGATGGCGTGGCGGCGCAGCAGGTTTTCACTGATATCCTGACAAGCGACGGCGTCACCGACCATGAGTGGAATGATATGGCTGGGCGACGGCAAGATCGGGAGACCCACGTCTGCGAGCAGCCCTTTCAAGCGGGTCACGCGATCCTGGTGGCGCGATCGCATCGCCGGAGAATTTTTAACAATCTCGATGCTGGCTCGTGCTCCGGCCGCTATGGCGGGCGGAAGAGCTGTGGTGAAGATGAAACCTGGCGCGAAGCTTCGGAGGAAGTCGACCAGTTTGTGGGAACCGGCCACATAGCCGCCCATTAATCCAAAGGCCTTACCCAACGTCCCTTGAATTGCCGTCAAGCGGTGAGCCAGGTTGTCCCGTTCCGAGATGCCCCCGCCGCGTGCGCCATAGAGCCCTACCGCATGCACTTCGTCGAGATATGTCATCGCGCCGTGACGCTCGGCCACGTCGCAGAGCGCTCCGATCGGAGCAATATCCCCGTCCATTGAATAAACCGACTCGAAGGCGACCAGCTTCGGCCGGCCCGGATCGGCCTTTCTCAGCAATCGGTCCAGGTCCTCCGGATCGTTATGCCGAAAGATATGCTTCTCAGCCCCACTGTGCCGGATTCCAGCAATCATGGACGCATGGTTCTGCGCGTCCGAGAAGATCATGCAGTTAGGGATTTCGCGGCCGATCGTTCCTAGCGCCGCTTCGTTCGCCACATATCCCGACGTGAAGACCAATGCGGCTTCCGTTCCGTGCAGATCGGCAAGATCAGCCTCCAACAGGACGTGATGGCGGGTTGTGCCGGAGATGTTGCGGGTGCCGCCCGCCCCGGCACCGTTATCCTGAATTGCCCGCTGCATCGACGTCAGCACTTCTGGATGTTGCCCCATGCCCAGGTAGTCATTGGAGCACCAGATTGTCACCTCGGCACTGAGACGATGTTCCAGGGCGCGCGGAAAGTGGCCGGCGCGGCGCCCCAGTTCGGCAAACACACGGTATCGCCCCTCCGCCTTCAACGCGTCGAGGCGCATCGCAAAGAATTCCTCGGTCCATTCCGGAGCATTGCGAAGAATGGGAGAGGCCAACCTCTGATCGCAAACACCGCTCTGCGTCATATTATTCTGTATCCCAGCGACTAACTGACAAGCGCGGCAGACCGCAATTGTGACGGAGCGCAACTCGGCAAACTGGATCGCAGAAATGGACAAAACTGGATCTTGTCTTTCCGAGCGCGCTCCGCTGGAGCGTCTCGACGGACAAAATCCAGGAATGGGGATTACAGGATATTGCCTCGTCGAGTGCGCTCCGTAGGTCGACGCCTAGAATCCGGCGAGACCTTGCGGACTATTGTAGGGGATCAGGCTTCGACCAACCTCCGTCAGTTTTCCGTTCCTCTTGTCGAGGTGGTAACTGACGAGAACCGAGGCATTCGCGAAAATCTGGTAGAAGTATCGATCGTCCGGAGCCAGCCAACTATCGCTGGGTCCGCTGCTGACAAGGCCGTTCACAGCGCGGAAGGTACCGTCACCCGGTATTGCGATATTCGCCGGATCCTTCAGGATGCTCAAGCGGCCTTCTTCAAGCTGATAGGTCGAAACCGTTCCGTAGCCGAAGTTGGTCGCCAGCACGACCGAGTTATCGGAGGTCACCTGCAGCCAGCAGAGCTCTGACGGCTTGCCTGGCGAGGTGTCGATCGCCACCAACGGACCATTGGTCACGCGACCCTCGCGATCGATACGACTCACCACAACACCGTCACCTACGGCAACGCCGTTCAGGAAGACGTCGTTGCTTCCGTTTAGAAAGCCGATGTAGAACGGCCCTGCGCCACCTGCATCGACGAACGAAGCGTCGCCGAGCGTGCCGTTTTCGCGCACAGGGAACACAACGAGTCCGTCTGGGTCGGGCGCATTCGCTACGATCAGGTTCGCCGAACCATCCGGGTTGAGGGCCGGACGAGCATCGAACAGAATGTCGACAAGCAGAAACTTCCCGTCCGGCGACAACACGACTTGCGTCGACACGCGATCCGTCTTCGCCGCAGTGTTCACCGTGTGCTGCTCGGGACGCAGTGTCAGCTTGCCATCATCAGCCACGGTATAGGAACGTAGATGATTAGGGCCGAAGGCATGGAGTACGAATAGCGTACGACATTTCGGGCTATACGCGAGAGATTTGGCCGTTCCACTGCGCCCGGTGACGGGCTCGCCTGTCGATTGACGATCGATTAAAGTCAACCTGCCGTTTGGAGCTACAGAAAAGCTCGTCACGCTGTTGTCGCCGCCGTTGGTCGTAAACAGAAGGGTTTCGCGTTCGGCGAGGATAACGCTACTCGCGCCCTCGAATGCGTTAGGCGCGCTCTCTTGCCCGCTGACTGGTTTGAAGACACCCGAACCGGCCCCGCCAGTCTCGACGCGCTCGATGAGTTCGATCGTCCCATCGGCGTCGCGCCGATAGTGAGCGATCGCGTTGCGGACCTCATTGGTCTGCATGTAGAGATGTTTCTCGGACGAATCTCGCCCGGGCGTCGCTGTTGATTCCATCATATCGTTCCTTCTAACTTACCGCTTCTGTCGACATGGATCATCCCTCCTCCGCCTGCGCGGAGGTTCGATGTTGTTGGATTGTTCTGCTTATCGGCTTAGTGGAGGATAGCCGTTAGTGTAGATCCAGTCCGACGCCTGCGCGGGCACGTGGCAGGACTGGCAGTCCGCCGCGTAATCAGTGGATGTAGTCTTGAGGGGGTCGGATGCATTGAACCAGGCCCAACCCCAGCCATCACCCCAGAGCTTGTTTCCCGGATACCGTCCGACGCTGTCCTTCACCATAAGAAACCAGCCCTTGAGCTGGTGGGCGCTGCTCACAGTTCCGGTCGTCATTTCATTTGTCGCCGTCTCGAAGACTTCCTTCACCAGCACGGTGCCGTCGGCAAAGTGCCCGTCCTTTCGGAACGAGACGATAGCCCCGGGAGAGACGTAGACCACGTGCATCTCCTTTGAACCCGGGCTACCGTCTGCCGCTACCGCCCAAGTCCCCAACATTTGATAGGTCGTCCGATAATCGGAAGGCATGCGCATGCCCCCCTTCTCGTCGACGACCGCCGCAGTGGCACCGGCATAGTGCGAACCTGTGCTCAAGCGTCCATAGGCGGTGACAGCGCCAATGGTGACCAAGCCGACGAAGGCAACTTTCATGGCACTAACAAGTCTCATCGTGCTGTTACCCATTTCGTAGTGGCGAACAAAGTAGCGGTGTGCTGCGGACGTTATTTGTCCAGAAGCGGATAGAACTGGGTCCAGACCTGGTCCTTCTTCGCGCTCGCCTCGTGGCAATAGCCGCAATCGGATTGAGCCTGCAGCTTGGCCGTCTTCGCCTTCGGTTCATGGTGATTGAAGTTGTAGTAACCCCAACCGCTCGGATACCTCTTGGAGTCCTTGACCGTAACGTCCGCGCCATTGAATTTACCGGGGAAGTAGCCCCGCCCCGACGGCTCGGTGCGCGACCCATCCGGATTCTCGGCCGGGAGCGTCAACTGCAGTTCCTTGAAGAAGATCGTCTTTTCGGGGAACACATTTGTCTTCTTGTAGATTTCGTAAGAAACCGGCTCGATGTACACGTTGTGAAATTCGGGAAAGCCGGCCTTGCCACCGTTGAGCGCATGGGGAGTTAGCGGCGAGCCGACGTATACCCACTCGCTGAAATTCTTTGGCAAAATCAATTCACCCGAAGCGGTGTATTCCGGAAGATAGCGCGTCCGCGTGATCGAGTTATCTTCTTTGGACTTCGACTGGGCGAATACGGCCGTTGCAGCAGCCATGCTGACAGCCGCTCCAACGATCAAAAGACCAATGCGCACACTTTTCTTTTCCACGACTGTTCTCCACGACGTTGAGTTATGCCCGTCCAGGCTCCCCTTGGCGCGGATCCGTAAAATGCAGCACCAGAGGTACTACCTTATAGCATCGCGCAATGATGTTTTCCAATGCACTGCCGGCATAGTTTCAATAGGCATGCATGCGATCGTCGGCTGAAAAGTCGCGGCCGCGAAAGACTGTGACTGGCAAGCTCAGCGCCCCTGACGCACCGACTCCGGCAAGGAGACGGCGGTTCCATTCCAAGCGGCACCATGATGCTGGTTCGCAAAGCTATGAAAACTATACTGGGTGAGTATTGGACAAGTCGTCCGAGCTTGCGAATAGCGCCGGTGAATACGTCGTGAGATCCGACTCGGAAAACGCACTACCCTGATGATGCGGTTGGGCTAAAGCCTCAAGCGCTTGGCGGTCGGGATCGCCACCTATCTGAACTCGCCAATTCGGCGTTGCGGACGATCGACGCTCCGAGAGACGTGCTAGGCCGACCCATGACTGCCTCACTCATCCTCGCAGCAATCCTGGACCTCGTTCCGGGTGGAACTGCTGCCTATCTGCCGATGACGACAGCGATCTCAATCCGCTCGTTGCACGTGGGGAGATATTGCGTAAGTAAGCCAACACCGGCGAACCAGCGATGCCGGCTGCAGTGCAAGCCCCCCTGAGGTTTCCAAAATTGCAAATCAACGGCAGGCTTTTGCGAGTTGGCAGCCGCAATCTGGGGACATGGCGCGAACCAACCCATTATCGGCTTGAATCTATGTCCCACGCATATATAAATGCGGGAATGAATGCACCTCGAAACCGCAACATCTTCGGCGCGTTTGCGCTCTTGATCAGCGACGATATCGTTCGTGTTACCTCGTCGCATGCGCCCGAGGCGGGCCCGACCGCCTCGACGCTTGCGCTTCTCGCCCATGAGCCTGGGCTTTCTATACGGACGCTTGCGATTGGTGTTGGACTCTCGCATGCTGGAAGTGTTCGTCTCGTCGATCGGCTTGTCGCCGACGGTCTCATCGAGCGTCGAGGCCATGCCACTGATGGACGGACTCGATCGCTTTATCTTACGGCAGCCGGGCGGAGAGCGAGCAGGAAGGTCTTGGATGCAAGGGACCGGATCATCGCAGATGGGCTATCTAGTCTCAGCAATGAAGAGCTGGCGACATTAACTGCGATATCTGAACGCGTTCTGCGCGCGCGCCTGAAGAGTCCCGAGCAGATGTATAGGATTTGCCGCCTCTGTGGCCACGCCGCTTGCGCCGACTGTCCCATCGACGCCGAATTGCGTCAGCTCGAATCCTGATCGCCGCCTCGACCACGCAACCCGGAACGCAGAATAGGTCGCGAGTGCATCCGGATCGATCGTGTCTTCCCGCGTGAAGACGACGAACGCTTACATCATGGGATTTCACAAGGTCGGATCTGCAGGCCATCGCCACCGGCGATGGCCTGACAGTCGTCAGGCTGGTAGCTGGAACCCGATTTTCTTGAGTGCCTCGACGCACGCATCCTGATCCTGCTGATAGGTGCCTCCGGAGATGCCGATCCCGCCGATCAACTTCCCGTCCTCCAAGATCGGATAGCCGCCGCCGACAGCTACCATCCGGGGGCGATAGGCCAGCGGCGCCACTTTTGGATCGTTGGTCACATAGTCGTTCCAGACATGGGTCGGGAATCCAAACGAGGCGGAACTCCAAGCCTTGTCGACGGCAACATCGACGGTGAGAAACGGCGCATCGTCGGTGCGCTCGAACGCGCGCAGGTTACCGGTGGCGTCGACGACGGCGACGGCAGCCGGGATGCCGATTGCACGGGCCGCGGTGATCGCCGCGTCGATGAGGGCGACTGCGGTTTCGCGGTTGATCGAGGCGGTGGCAATTGATTTGGTCATGGGATTTCCGTTCTTGAGGTTGGAAAAGATTTGGCGGTGGCGGTTATCAGAAGCCTTCGAGGACGATTTTGCCTTTTGCCGCGCCACTTTCGATCAGCGCATGCACCGTCTTCAGATTGGCGGCATTGATCGGCGACAGTCGCCGGGTCAGCGTCGTGACGACTTTGCCGTCGTCAACCAGCACGGCCAGCGCATCAAGGATCTTGCCCTGCTCATCCATGTCGGGCGTGCCGTAGATCGACCGTGTGAACATCAGCTCGTGGTGGATCGACACCGCTTTGCGCTTGAACAGCATGACATCGAATCCCTTGGGATCGTCGATGAACACGAACCGTCCTTGCGGGGCGATCAGTTCGGCGATGTCGGCGACATGCTGCTCGGTATGCGTGGTCGAAAAGACGAAAGCGGGAGCGCCGATGCCGAGCTCGGCGATCTGTGCCGCGAGCGGCCGAGAATGGTCGATGACGTGGTGAGCGCCGAGCCCCCTCACCCACTCCTGGGTTTCCGGTCGAGAGGCGGTGGCGATGACGTTAAGGTCCGTGCGCTGTCGGGCGATCTGGACGGCGATCGACCCGACCCCGCCCGCTCCACCGATGATAAGGATCGCCGGCGCCGCACCAGGGACGGGCTTCGCCACGTCCAGGCGGTCGAACATCGCCTCCCAGGCCGTCAACGCCGTCAGCGGCAGCGCCGCCGCTTCCGCCCAGTCGAGCAACGCGGGTTTGCGACCGACGATCCGGGCGTCGACGAGATGGAACTGCGCATTGGTGCCGGGCCGTGTGATCGATCCAGCATAATAGACCTCGTCGCCTGCCTCGAATTGCGTCACGTCGGGGCCGACCTCGCGCACGATCCCGGCGGCATCCCATCCCAGCACCTTCCAATCGCCGTTGGCGGGCGGCGTGCCGTTGCGGATCTTGTAGTCGACCGGGTTGACCGAGACGGCCTTCACCTCAACCAGGATATCGCATCCTGCAGCGACAGGCCGAGGCAGATCGATGTCGACCAGCGCAGCATCCTCGGCGATGGGTCCCGGAACCTTGTAACCAACAGCTTTCATCAGTGTCTCCAGCTGTGCGTCGCTCGGATGAACCATCAGGACGCGAATCATGCCCGCTTCAGCTGGTTCGCAAGCCAGTCAGCATCAAGGTGGAAATCGGAAAACACTATTCGGTTATCCGCATTGATAACGGTGAACCAGGGTGTGCCGCGGGTTTGATAGTCCTCCATGAATGACGGATACGCGGCGCCTGTCGAAGGCACATCGTGACCGAAGGCGATGGAAAGCCCATATTTTCTCTGGTTCAAACTCAGTTTCTCGAGCGTGTTCTCATCGGCTCCTTCGAAAACCGTCTGTATCGCAGCGAAGCCAATCCCCGTTGGGGCCAGGATGCTGTAAAACCGCTGCAAAGTGGGAAAGCCGTGTGAATGACAACCCGAACACCAGTGCTGAAACGCGAACAGGATCTTCACGCGCGTACCGAGATCCGAGAGCTTCAACGGCGCGTCGAGCGCCTCGCCATTCCCGCCAATCCACCGCCGCACCCGCAGCTCTGGCGCCCGTCGCCCGATCATGCCCATCTCAAACTCCTTGCATTGATACGTAAACGGAGCTGCGACGATGGTCATCGGAACTGGCGACGATTTTAAAATGTTCTTCAGAAGCCAAATGGGCGCGGCTAACCCGAAGCAACACGGTTCGCTCTTCGTTCAAGTCGGTGCCCCGAAACAACATGAGATCCCATGTTTCGCGGACATCTATGACGGTTGATTTAGGCCACATCCAATAGCCGTGAGACATAGTTTCGATAGTCGTGCTGGCGGGAAGCCACCTTGACGGTCGGCATTTCTAGAATCTGCTGACTTGCGGGGTTGGTCGGAACGGGCGGCGTTGACCTCCGCTATCGAAGATCCGAATTTGCTGCGGACTGAAGGCATCTATGCATGACTTGGGACAAGCTTGAGCATGTATCATTCATGATGGAGGTGCAGCAACACCTTGCAGAAACCTTTTAAAGGATGACAATTGATGGCCTTCTCGCCTGACAGCCTTCTTGGCCGCCTTACGCATGCAACCGTGCGCAACGGAGAACTTGTTTGGATCGGAGTGAGGCCCGGCCGGCGCGAGGCGTTGCGGCCGATACCATCCGCGCTGTTTATTGCCGGGCGTGGGATCGAGGGCGATCACTATGCCAGCCCGGACGGCCGGCGGCAGGTCACGCTCATCGCCGCCGAAGACTTGGTCGCGATTGCTTCGTTTCTGGGTGAAGCTGAGGTGGCACCGGAGCGATTACGTCGAAATCTCGTGACAAGCGGTATAAACCTTGTCGCCTTGAAAGGTCGACGATTTCGCGTCGGCAGGGTTCTTCTGGAAGGTACGGGTGACTGCGCGCCATGCAGTCGTATGGAAGAGGAGTTCGGATCTGGTGGCTACAACGCGGTTCGCGGCCACGGAGGTCTGACCGCACTCGTTCTTGAAAGAGGTGAGGTGCATGTAGGGGATCGAATCTTGCCGATCGCTTGATAGCTGGCGCGTCCGGTTAATGATCGTCCGTCCTGACTTTTGTACCTGCATTGTCGTGAAAGATAGATTTCATCATCTAGATTTCCGACGGAAGTGCCGAAGCGCGTCGCCGCAGTGGCTAGGACTGATCCTTCACCCGCCTGGAAGCCATCGACTGAAAGATCTCGTCGCGCAGATAGAAGTGGTGAAAGAGCGCCGCCGCGGCATGCACGCCTGCAACCCAGAGGAGCGCATCGCCGAGGGTGGTGTGTATTTTCATGATCGACTGGCCCAGTCCACGCGCCTTCGCGATCGGGGGGGCGATGTCGAATCCAGGAAGGGTGACGGGAATCCCCACAAGCCAGGTGCCGAGCACCGCCGTTGTCGGAATCGCGATGAGGAGCGCATAGAGCGCGAAGTGGACGAACGTCGCGGCTGCAGCCATCCATCGCGGCATCGGCGGCCTCGCGGGCGCGCTGTCGATCAGCCGCCATAACAGTTGAAGCACGACGACTATGAAGACGAGCAGCCCGAGCGCCTCATGAAACCTGCGGAGCCCGTCCGCGGCCGCGGAATAGAGCGAATCCTGGTCGCCTTTGCTCAGCACGTAGGCGGAGAGAACCAGCAGCACGGTCAGCCAATGGAAGGCCTGGGCGGCGGCGCCGTAACGAGAGGAAGTGCTGCGCAAACCATCTCCGATCTTGAGCCCGCCCCGACTGTTGACGATGTTTCCGTCCACGAAAGGCTCCTAGCCACCGTAGCGCTCGGTCTTGATAATGGACGCGTCCAGGCCGGCCAGCAGCGCGCCCTCGGTCGCGATGTTGACGAAACCGTTGGAACCGCAAACGAACACTTGTGTGGGCTTTCGGTGAAGTCGGGCCAAAATCTCTTGGACCATCACGTCGTCGATCCGTCGCGCAAAGTCCGAAGCGCGGATCGGTTCTTCGCGCGTGATCGCCAGCGCCAAGACGAATGCCGGATCGCTGATTTCGATGGAATGAAGTTCTTCTGAAAAGAGAACGTCCGCAGCGGTTCGCGCGGACAGGAGCAACGCTGTCGGCACGGCTGGGGACAGTGCGCCGCGCTGTCGGATCATTGCCATCAACGGCACGAGGCCGGAGCCTGCCCCGATCAACAACACCGCGTCTGCGGCAGGTTCAGGCCATAGGAAATGGCCGCCGAGCGGGCCACGAAGCTCGATTTCGTCGCCGATCGCCGCGACATCGTGAAAGAACGACGAGACCTCGCCATCCGGCAGCCGCTCGATGGCGAGTTCGATGGTCGGAGACGAGATCGCCGAGGACGCGATCGAGTAGCTGCGCATCGAACTGTAGCCATCAGGCGCGGTCAGCCGGACATCGACGTGCTGACCCGCGATGTGCGCGAACGGTTTGCTCAACCGCAGGAAGAAGCTCTTGATGCTCGGTGTCTGCTGGACGATTTCGTCGATCACGCATGATTGCCATGACCCGGTTTGCGCGCCGTTCTCAGTCATTGGTGTATCGCTGCTCACGCCACGGATCGCCGTAGATGTGATAGCCGCGCAGCTCCCAAAAGCCCGCCTCGTCACGCGTTGTGAACTGCAGCGCATTCACCCACTTGGCGGACTTCCAGAGGTAGAGGTGCGGAACCAGAAGACGCGCCGGCCCTCCATGATCCCGCGGCAGCGGCTTGCCCGCATAGTTGAGAGCTACCATCGCCTTTCCTGAGAGCAGGTCGGCAAGCGGCACGTTTGTCGAATAGCCATCGTAGGAATGGGCCAGGACGAAATCGGTGGGCCGATCGAGCCCTGCATCTGCAAGGATGTCCTCGACGAGCACGCCCTCCCACGCGGTATCCAGCTTGGACCAGGACGTGACGCAGTGGATGTCCCGGGTGACCTTGGTCTTCGGCAGGGCGTTGAACTCGCTCCAATTCCACACCTTGACGGGCTTCGGACCGATCTTGACGGTAAATTTCCAATCGGAGGGCTCCACGTGCGGCGTGGGCCCGGCTGTCAGGACGGGGAAATCCTCCACGAGGTGCTGACCTGGCGGAATCCGGTTTGACTGGTCGCCGCCCGAGCCGCGGCCGGTGAATCCTCTGGTGACCATGGCGAACCCCCTTGCTTGGCACGACAGACCGGAACCGGCATCATTTCAGAATTCTGTACAAGAGCTTTGCACACACAACCGCCGAACTGGCCAGTTGACTGAAAATCAGAATATCGGACGATCTATCGGTATAGAAATGTGCTGAACCACTTTGAGTCGTGATTATTGAATGTAGACTATGGCGTCAGGCCAGTATGATTTCCCAATACCCTGTAGCTATAATTTTGATAGCTTCACATCAGCATTGCAGGCGCATCCCCGTCAGCGGATTTCGAGCGGACGCCGTCGCTTGCCAAACTTAGCACGTCGCCGACGTCGGCGTTTGAATAGAGGTCCGCTTTGCGCCGATTGTGTTGAAAAACTCGGTGTTGAAGCCGGGCGTGATCGCTGATTCATTTCGTCCCGTCGGGGCGGGAGATCGAATCGATGATGGGTCCGCGGCAGGTTGATCAGGCGCCGCTGTTCTACGAGTTCTCACTCGAGCGACATGTTCCGTCCGCTCACTTGCTGAGGGCTATCGATCGGTTCGTCGATTTGTCAGACGTTCGCAGCCACTTGGCGCCGTTTTACAGCTCAACTGGCCGGCCTTCGATTGATCCGGAACTGCTGGTCCGGATGCTGTTGGTTGGCTACTGCTACGGCATTCGCTCCGAACGGCGGTTGTGCGAGGAAGTGCACCTTAACCTCGCCTACCGCTGGTTCTGTCGGCTCGGGCTCGATGGCGAGGTGCCGGACCACTCGACGTTCTCCAAAAATAGGCATGGCCGCTTCCGTGACTGCGATCTGCTGCGCAAGCTCTTCGAGACCGTGGTCCGGCGCTGCATGGCCGAGGGGCTGGTTGACGGGGCTGCCTTTGCGGTCGATGCCAGCCTGATTGCTGCCGATGCCAACAAGCAGCGCTCTGCGGCAGGGTCTGATGATGTTGACTGGGAAGCCATTGCCAGGACGCGCCGATCCGTCCGGGAATATCTCGACACCCTGGATGAAGCTGCCTGGGGCGCGGCGAGCGAGACGGTACCGAAGTTCATCTCCAAGTCGGATCCGGCCGCGCAATGGACCGGCGCTCACAAAGGGCATGCCTTCTTTGCCTACGCCGACAACTACCTGATCGACCTGAAGGCGGCGATCATCGTCGATGTCGAAGCGACGCGAGCTATCCGGCAGGCCGAGGTCGGTGCGGCACGCACAATGATTGAGCGCACCGAGGAGCGTCTTGGGCTCTGTCCCCAGCGTCTGGCCGCCGACAGTGCCTACGGTTCAGCCGAGATGCTGGGCTGGTTGGTCAACGAGCACGCGATCGAGCCGCACATTCCGGTGTTCGACAAGTCGGCTCGGGACGATGGAACGTTCTCCCGTGAAGACTTCGCCTACGATCAGGAGCGCGATCTCTACGTCTGTCCAGCCAGCAAGGTACTGACGTCTACCGGGACTTTGGTGAATGACGGGACAACGCTGCACTATCGCGCCAGCAAGTATGACTGCGATGCTTGCGAACTCAAGCCACGGTGTTGTCCAAAAATGCCTGCCCGCAAGGTCCCGCGTTCAATCCACGAACAGGCCCGAGACGTTGCGCGCGACATCGCGAAGACCGATGCCTACGTTAAGTCGCGCCGTGAACGGAAGAAGATCGAAATGCTGTTCGCGCACCTGAAGCGCATCCTGCGCCTCGATCGCCTCAGGCTGAGAGGCCCCCTTGGTGCTCGAGACGAGTTCCTCATGGCTGCCACGGTCCAGAACCTCCGGAAGCTGGCCAAGCTGATCCCATTGCCCACGCCGCAGCCCGCCTGAGCACGAGCGCGCCCGCGCGCCTAGCTCTTCGATCCATCCCCAATGGCCAGTTCGCTGACTTCTTCAACACAATCCGCCACAAGCGGCCGCACGCAACTTCGAAGCGGCACCGCATCAGAGACGACGCTGAGCGCTGCGGCGACTTTTTCGCGATGACGCCTGAAACCAAGATGATCCGGCCGTACTAATCGCACGGTTGCAATCTGGGCCTGAGCCGCAATTGGGCGGGTATCAATTCCTGCGTTATCGTGCTCCGCAAAAGCGTCGGGGCCCAACAGCGCGCTATCGCGGGCGAAATCGTCTAAAATCGTAGGTTAGCGCACAAAATCGTACAAATGGTGGAGAGAGTGTCAGTCAATCCCCATTGAAAGATCAAGTATTTTCGAGCTTTCTCGACCAAAACCCACCGTTTGAGCTACCGCCAAACCCGAATTCCGCCTTCGACAAAACCTGTCCCGCCCAAAATGGGCCCCTCATCAACAACACTGACATCAAGTAACTAGCGAGAAGGCAAATTGCGGTCGCACCGCGCTCCGGCCTAAAGCAAAGATCACGCGTTCGAATCGCGCGAAGTGGGAACGCCTATGTACTTGTCGATACGGCTAGAATTACAGAGACCATTCACGCATCGTATTCCTTGGGGTCTATCGCGTTTGCGTGGCGCCTTTCCATTTCGCCTTCACCGCCGCATGCGCGACAATCGTCGCCCCGATAATGGCGCGTGCCCTTGCAGACCGGGCATTTGACGAGTTGGTACTCGCGAACATCGATTTTGTCCAAGTCGCGACGGTCGATCTTGGCCTCACCACTACACGCAGGGCACTCATCACCAAATCGGCGACCTTTCCCCTCACACACCGGGCAGTCGACCTTTGAATAGTCGCGCAAATCAACTTGGTCGGCGAACCTGCGCTCCATCTCGCCTTCTCCACCGCATTCAGGGCAATCGCGTTCTTCGTACCGCCCCTTCCCCTCGCACAGCGGGCAGTTCACATCTTCGAATTCCCTGAGGTCGACCTGGGCGGAGTGCCTGCGATCCAGTTCACCGTTGCCGCCACATACGGGGCAGTCCCGTTCTTTATGTTTTGTGGTTCCATTACATAGCGGGCAATCGACTTTTTGATAGTCGCTCACGTCAACTCTGTCGGCGTACCGGCGGTCCATCTCCGCATCGCCGCCACATACGGGACACACGTCGCCTTCGAAATTTCCCGCGCCCTTGCAGAGTGGGCAATCGACTTTATTGTAGTCGCTTAGATCGATGCGTTCTGCGAAATGTTCTTCGATTTCTCTGTCGCCGTTACAGACAGGGCAATCCGTCCCTTCATGCCGCCCGGAGCCTTTGCACAGTGGGCAAGGGATAAACCCGAAGGCGGCAACATACTCCTCGCGGAGGTCGTGGGCCTTTTCCAATCTTGTGCTGACGGTGTCGCCACTCTTGGCCAGGGAAGCAATATCCGCCGAGATCGATTTGTAGGCCGCATATTTCGGGTCCTTCTTCGAAACCGGCGCAAGTATCGGCAGTTGATCCAGAGTCGCCGCGGCAATCTTCTCGACGGCCTTAATTTGTGCTTCGGTTTTAGATGCCTTGAGGTGCTTGGCGAGTCCGTTGCAGTCCTCAAGGATGGTCAGCAGCTTATGGCTGATCTCGTGCTGGGTACGCCACAGCATCAATTTGTATCGATGCAGCAATCGCTTGAAGTCGACGACAAACTCGGCGTTCTCTTCGTCAGGCCCGAAGAGACCATCGTCATACGCGGTGTGATGATTGCTGCACAGCCAAAGCAGGTTCTCCGGGTGATTATTCTGGCTCTTATGAATCGGATCGAGATGCGCCGCCTCGCAGGTATCTTTGTGGCCATGGCAGATCGCGCATTCGCCATTCGCTTCATTGATTATTTCCCGACGGATACCTGCCGGGACATGGGGACGCTTGCCGTCCTTATGAGGCCATGGCTTCTTGAGCCAATCGTTGAAATCGAGAAGCTCGTCCTCTTCGAAGAAATATGTCTGGCCTTGAACGTCGGCGACTTTGAGCTTCCGTTTAATTCCCGACTTGGGGGCGTTCGAGGTCAGCCATCGCAGCAATTCGGGCGACATTCCCGTGATACACGCGGCCTCGTACTCGCTCAGTAGTTTCTTTTTGGATTGAGCCATCATTTTCCGCCGCCACCGGGTGGGGCTGCAAACGCCATCAACGGACCAATGTCATTCTGGTCCGCCGCTTTCAGCGCAGCAATGTACGTCGTGCGGCGCTCGTTCATCTTTTGCAAATCGTATCCGCCCGCCCAGTCGATCGGTTCTGCCTTATACACGCGGTTCAGAACCGTATCAGCCATGATACGGGCATGCCTGCCGTTGCCGTTCGGAAACGGATGTATCTTTACAAGCCGGTGATGCAAGCGAACTGCAGCTTCTATAGCCGGGTAGGTTTTGTTGTCAGCCCAATACTTCGCATCTCCCATGAGGCTGCGAAGCTCTACCGGAATGTGAACAGGGTCGATTCCGATATTTTTGCCCGTTTTTCGAAATGTGCCTGCCCAGTCCCACACATCCCCAAAGAGGCGCTTATGCAGAGTGATGGCGAAATCGTCTGTAAGGACGTGTGCCCGCGTCCGACCTAGCCAAAGCAAGCCGGACTCGATATTAGCTTGCTCCAATTGATCGAGCTCGCCCTGCGTTGTGATATGCTTATGCTTGAGCCCGCCAAGCTCGTTTGGGTCGAGCGGCGTTGCGCCTTCAGCATACTGTATCTCTATGGTCATTTATCGCTCCAGAGATCTGGAGGCATTTCGCGCGCAAGATCGCTCGCAAGGCGCTCGACCTCTTCCTCGATTTTGTTATTGGGCAGATTTTGGCTTTCGAGGGCCATATGCGTGCTGGCTGTCTTGACGAGTGCCCTGGCTTTTTTTCGCGCCTGCACGTCGATTAGATCTTCAACGCGCTTATCGGGAACGATGGCGTAGACGAACTTGCAGCCCATGGCCTCGGCTGCGGCTTGCATGGATTTGAGGGTCGTTCCCCCGGTCAGTTCGGCTTGCTCGGCCTGAGCAATACGGGCGCGAGTAACTCCCATCTTCTTCGCAAGTTGAGCCCCGGACATGCCCAGGGCCTTCCGTACTGTCCTTAGCCATCCCTCTGATGGCGTTTTAAGGTCAGTATGGCTCGCAGCGTCATCCACAATGCGCTTATATTGCTGCCGAACGATGCTTTTAACCGACATTGTCAACTCATACATTTACGTATTAGCAAAAGACGTCAATATATAAGTATACGAACACGCCAAATATGTCAACCTTTATATTGACAAATATGCGCTATACGTCAATATATGTATTTACATTTCTGCCCCGTCCATAGCGCTGCGGAGGCTCCGAGCCAGTGGACAAAAACGGCGAATCTCCTAGTAACCAAAGCGGTCTCGGTTGTTAACTGCTCCGGCTGCAACTGCAAGAGCTCTGCGACTTCGAGGCGGGAAAAAACCCGCCCACGCCGGCGAACACATTGGGGGGACTATGAACAGCAATGCTTGGCCGCGAGGCTCGGAATGGAGGAAGTGGGACCTCCATGTTCACACACCCGCCTCCCATGGCTTTCAGGGTGACTGGAATGGATTCATCATCCAGTTGGGCAACGCCGACTGCGACGTGATTGGAATCAACGATTATTTCTCGGTTGCAGGCTATCGCGAGGTGTTGCGCCGCCTGGGCGATCCGGGCGCGATAACCGAAGGCAATAAGGCATACCGCGATGCACTGGAAAAGCTACGTTCAAAGATTTTGATGCCAGTGGTCGAATGCCGGATGACAAATGTACTGATGAACAAAAAAGGTGCCGGTCAACGGATCAATTTTCAACTTATTTTCGACCCCGCTATCGATCCTGAAAACATTGAGACCTTCCTGAAGAATCAGCAGGTGAAGGATAGTTCAATTGGCAATCGCTACAGTGATAGCAAATTCCTGCTCGACGATGTCTCGGTAGACTTCAACGCAATAACCAAGGCATTGCGCACCGACGGCGTCTTCAAAGACCGCTTCCTGATCTGGTTGCCCTATGACGAATACGGCGGCATCGACGGCATTAACCCATCGACCGACAAGCTGTTCAAGGAGAACCTAATCAACAACGCCGACATTCTCGGATCGTCCAACAAGAAACAAGCCGATTTCTTCCTTTGGAAAGAATCGACATACACTGACGAACAGTACCGGGAGTGGTTTCGCTGCCGCAAGCCATGCATCAAAGGTAGCGACTCTCACAACGTCAACGACGAGCTCGGCAAACTAAAGGACCAAAATTCTCAGCCCACGGATAAATACTGCTGGATTAAGGCCGATCCGACATTTAGCGGCCTGCGGCAGATCATCAATGAGCCCGAGGATCGCGTTTACATCGGCAAACTACCGCCCAAGCTCGAAGATGTCCGATCAAATCCCACTCGTTACATTGATCGTCTTCATATTAGAAGAACGGCTGACGCGGACACGACGGACGTTTGGTTTGACTGCGACCTGCCTCTAAATGGCGATATGGTTGCCATCATCGGCAACAAGGGTAGTGGCAAAAGTGCTCTGGCCGATATTCTTGCCCTAGCCGGAAATACGCATTGCGATCCTGGACATTTTTCCTTTCTAACCAAAGCGCGGTTCTGCGAGCGAAACGGCAAGCTCGCAAAGCAATTCGAAACCAGTTCGGTTTGGATGAACGGAACTAACAGTACTGCCCTTCTGAATGCGAAGCCGAACCTCAATGGGGTCGAGCAGGTCCGTTACATTCCGCAGACATACCTCGAAAAAGTTTGCACTGAAACTGAGCCGGGACAGCAGAGCGAATTTCAGCTCGAACTGCGCAAAGTGATTTTTTCGCACATAAGCGATGCCGATAAGCTTGATAAGGAGACGCTCGACGAGCTGATCGAGTACAAAACCGAAGAACTGAAAAGTCAAATTGAAAGTGCGCGTCGGGAGGTTTCACGCGTCAACGGTGAACTCATTCGATTGGAGGACAAAGCCACCGCCGATTACTTCGCTCAATTGGAAGCCAAGCTGAAACTCAAGCAGCAGGAGCTCCTCGCGCATCAGGAAATCAAACCCGCGACGGTGGAGCAACCGGGCAACGTCAGCGCCGAGCAAAAGGCTGCATACGACGCCGTCGCGGAGAAGTTGGCGATAGAGCGCGCAACGCTCAATGAAATTGATGCGAAAATAGGCCAGCAACAGCTTCTGCAAAAAACACTCACAGAAAAAATAGCCATCGCCCGGAAAGTCGAAGGAAAGATCGACAATTTCGAGGCTGAGTATGCCCGACTAGAGCGAGAGACGTCAGCTGACTTGCAAAAATTGCCACTCGATTTGAAAACCATTGTCACATTGACCGTGAACATGGTCCCGCTTGTGACGGCACGAGAAGCGTTGACAGTTCAGAAAGCAGCCGTAGACGTCGACCTTTTGCCAGAAACGGTGACAGGTGTGGTGGCTCAAAAAGCGACCTGCCTCAAACGCATCAAAGTCCTGCAGGACCAGCTCGACGCCCCGAACAAGCAGTATCAACGCTACAACGAAGAACTACGTCTCTGGCAAGAGAGGGCGCAGGCAATTGATGGCGACGCCGAAAAGCCCGATACCGTTAAATGGTACGAGGCGCAATTTGCCTATATCGCGAAAATTCTTCCCAGCGATATCGCTCTCCTGCAACAGCAGCGCCGCTCAATCGCACAAGAAATTCATAAGTGCGTGGCGGCCATCCGCGACGTGTACAAGGATCTCTTCGGTGCCGTTCAAGACTTAATAAGCAGCAGCGTCATAATAAAGGAAGGTTTCAAACTTACCTTTGAGAGCAGCATCGTCGAACGTACCTTTCAGATGGAGTTTTTTGAGCGTTACGTTTCTCAGGGAAACGTGGGCTCCTTCTACAATAAAGAGAAAGGCGCGGCGGCACTCGAAGAACTGCGCGCGGACTTCGACTTTAACAGTGCCGACGAGACTATGGCGTTCGTTGAAAAGGTCATCGAATATCTCCAAACGGATATGCGGAACCTACAGAAGCCGAAAACCGGCATAGCCTCACAGCTGCGGAAAAATGTGGATGTAAAAGGTCTGTACGACTTTCTGTGGACGTTCAGCTATCTTGAACCGGAATACTCATTGAAGCTCGACGGAAAAGACCTCAGCCACCTGTCACCCGGCGAACGCGGAACCCTGCTGCTCGTCTTCTATCTGCTCGTCGACAAGAGCAACAAACCGATCATCGTTGACCAACCCGAAGAGAACCTCGACAGCCAGACGGTCTACCGGTTGCTTATACCGGTGATCAAGGATGTTAAGAAGCGACGCCAGATAATTATGGTGACGCATAGTCCTAACATTGCGGTGGTTTGCGACGCTGAACAGATTATCCACGCGCATATAGACCGCTCGGCTCGCAATGCGGTGAAATACACAATGGGTGCGATTGAGTCTTCAGAAATCAATCGCCATCTGGTTGACGTACTCGAAGGAACACGTCCAGCTTTTGATAATCGGGACGCGAAATATTTTGCTCAATAGATCCGGTCTCGGGCGAGGACAGGCGAAATGACAAAGGCATGCGCCAACTCGTAAGATGTATCGAGTTCCTGTGCTTCGAATCTATCCAACGCCCTTCAACAAGTTTCTGTAACCGTGTTCAGTCATCCACTGGGCTCGAGCGAGATGGCTTTCAAACGCCTTACGCGCCTGTTCCGGTTCGCGATCAGGATCGATATCCAACACGATTCGTACGACCTCGCGCCAGTCGGTTCCTTCGGCGTGCGCGTCGAGCAACCTCAGATAGGTCACGCGATGAGCGTGGTCGTAGGGGGTCAAGGCCGGTTCGGCCGGCGCGATCGTGGCAATGCCTGTATGGTTCGGCGCATCAGACAAAATGTCCTCCCTACTCACAACGGTACGAATTCGGCTTTAAAGCCGTGGGTCAATAAACCACAAGGAGCTTGGCTGACGCAATGGATCTGCGTCAGCTATTCGCAACGAACCTGCGTCGTATCAGGCACGACCGGGGAATTTCCCAGGAGGAGCTAGCCCATCTGGCAGCTATCGACCGCGCTCACGTGAGCAAGGTGGAAAGGGGCGTTACTTACGTAGGTTTGGAAATAATTGGCAAATTTTCTGCCGTCCTTGACGTTGAACCGGCAGAATTCTTCAAGCCAGCCAGCAAGAGAGCGAGACCCCGTTAGCGAGTCAGCCAAAGGCTCGCATTTCTGAAACAACGGCAGGCCTAGCTCCATACCAGTCCAGTGGACAGTCGCTGGGCGCGGCGTTCGTCAACTTCGAAGTTTCCGACCACCTTCCCATTCGATACGACCCCAGTCGCGCTTCACGCGGCTGATGTGCGGGCCGATGCGCTTATCGAGTATGAGCTGCTGGGTACGAGCTGAGCCGATGGGAAGCACCCTCACCCACCCGTCGGAAAGGGAGTGCAGTACTCCCGACAGTCCTTACCTGCTTGGCCAGCCCTTGCCGGGCCGGCGACATCCGGTCAAGGCCGCCAGCCGCGAAGCGGTGGCGCGGTAGCGCCAGCCTTGAGGGGATGGCGGCGGTCCGGCCCACTCGCGCCAGGTAGGTAACGCCCCTCCCCGGCCACGCTCACAACCCAAGCTCTCGTTTGCGGCCGAAGCTCCACTCAATGCCGCTGCCATCGCCTCGCATGGCGCCGGTGATATGCTGGCCAATGCGCCGGTCGAGGATGGGTTGCCAAGGCACGAGGCTGAAGCCGAGGCCTCCGTCGCCGATGAAGGTCTCGATCATCGCAAAGCGTCCGCTGGCCAGATTGGCAGACCCGAGCAACCTGCCACTGACGTATTCCCCTGCCTTGGGCGACCGGAACGCCAGCTTGCGGGCAGCGGCCAGTTCGGAGCCGACACGGGTGACCTCGGCCCGCTCCAGCGTCGCAACAAGGTCCTTCGGCCCCTGGATCCTGCCGTCCGGCAGGCGGGTCGCATAACCCATGCTGACCAAACTCTGCCTGCGCTGCTCCAGCGCGTCGGCAACCTCGCGGCCAAAGCCAGCAGCGGCGAGAGGCGTGCGGTTGCGCGAGGCAAGTTCCCGGTCGAGCCAGGTCGCCCCGTCGCTCCCGACCTGCTGTTCGAGATCAAAGGTCGAGAGGGTGCGGACCGAGAGCCCGTCGCCGCCGCCCTGGCTCAGGTCATAGGCCATTCCCCGCTCTGTAATGTCCGTCGGTATCTTCCAGTGATCGGAGTCGATACGCTCGACATGGCCGGCCCGCCGCAGGGCCTCCAAGCGGCGAACATGGGAGCGGACGAAGGCGTCCGGGTCTTTGCCAGTTGCTTCCAGCCGGTCACGGCTTTGCGCCAGATGGCGGCTCGGCCGGTAGGAGCCGTCATCCCCCTCCGCCACGATGGCGATGTTGCGATCGGATGCCCTCGGACCGGAGACGACGGGGACTGCCTCGACGATCATGCCGCGGCTGACCTCCTCAAGGCGGGTGGCATCAGCGAACTCGATATGATGAACGCGGCCATCGACGCCATCGATAACGAGACAGAACCGCTCTCCCATCTCGTCGCCAGCAAGGCCTTTGCCGACCACCCGGCCGATGACCGGCTCCGCAAGCCTGCCACCATGGACGGCGTATTGGTCTACGCCACGCTGCTCAACGAGGCCGTGATCGGCGAGCGCCCGGTGCATGGTCTTGATGATGTCGTTGCGCTCGCCAAGCTCCCTCAAACTCGTCTCGGCCCGGTCGGAAAGGGTCCAACGTCCGGGCTCGCGCTCTGAGGCCAGGCCGTAGCGCTGCAACCGCTTCACCCTTTCGATCAGCAAATGGCGGTTCTCCCGAACCAGAAAGCTTTGTCCTTCACCGGCCCTGAGGTCGATGGAGCCTTCGTCCCGCTGCTGTTCGATCAGGATCCGGTCGAGCCGGGTCAACCGTTCCGCATCGACCTCGCTCGCCAGCTTGCGGGCGACGTCCAGTTCGGTCTGCGGACCGAGTTCAAGGGTGACCAGTTCACTGGCCCGATGCCGGACGCCGTGCGCGATGTAGTCGCCGGCGATGTTCAGGATCTTGCCATCGTCGGTGACGCCACGGACCAGGATGTGGGTATGGGGGTGGCCGGTGTTGTGGTGATCGACCGCCACCCAATCCAGCTCCGTCCCGAGATCGGCTTCCATCTGCTGCATAAGGCCACGAGTGAAGGTGCGCAGGTCGCCCATCTCGGCGGCATCCTCCGGCGCCACGATGAACCGGAATTGATGCCGGTCCCCACGTCCGCGCTCAACGAAGGCGCGGCCGTCGGCGCGATCCTCATCGGCAGAATAGACCTGCCCCTGTTCACCATCCCGCGTGACGCCGTCCCGTTCGAGATAGCGCAGATGAGCATCGACCGCCTTGCTGAGCGCGCCTCGCGTTCGACTGCGATCTCCCTGCGGATTGAGTTTGACGACGCGCGCCTTGACGACAATCCGCCTCGCCCGGAATCGAACGCCGCTCCCGTCCCGGCTCCATCCTCCTCCGTCTCTCGTAAAGGACGCGACCACCTTTGCGCCGCGGCCCCGAGCGTTGAACCGGCCGCTTCGCCCGCCTGTCCCAGGTAATCGATTGGGATCACCCCCAGCCCGCCGGATCGCCTGCTGAACCTCACCGAGAAAGCTGGTCGGGCGCTGACGCGACCCAGCCATCCGCCCCGCACGCAATCGAGCGCCACCACGATCACGGACCTTGCCTGAACGGATGCGAAAGCTGTCGTCGTCGCGCGCCATGAAGCGACAATTAGAGCTCAAAGCAACTCCGGCAAGATTGGAAATCCAGTCGGTGCATTCTCGCGTCGAATGACGTGCGCAATCGTAGGCAGAAGGCGCAAATTGCCTTCACTTGGACGAATGGTGCCGCTTGGAGCATTGGAAACTAAACAGAAAACATCGACAGCGGCTCGTACGCGCCTTCGCGCCACTTCGCTGAAAAGCGAAAAAGACAATGTGCAGACAACAACTTGACGAGCACAGCGAGGCGCGAACGAAAGTTCGCTTTATCTTGCCCTCATCCTCAAGGGTCAAATGGCAAGTCATACCTACGCTTTTCTTCGACTCTTCCATTTTCAATTATGACAGGCACGCCGCATCAACTTCGCACGAACGCCGCTGCAACCGCGCTCGTGATCGGCATTCATCATGCACGGCCCTAGCGTTCCTCCGTTCAGTACTGCTGTTTCGTAGGCTCGCAGACAGGTCTGTGCGAGCAGCGTAGCGCTCTTATCTCCGTAGCAATGCAGCGCAGGATTGAGATGCAATCATTGCGGGACTTTGTCGGTCGGATCAAACCACATCCTGTGCAGAATGGACGGCTGCGGCGACGGGGAAGTGTTGGATATGAGCGCTCTTACGGAGTGCCTTGATCGAGATGAGCGCGGACGGTGTGTCAGTCATTTGGCTCTGTTCGGTAATTGGCGCAACGTCTCCGGCGCTTCGGGCGTCTATGATTTCGGAGATCAAATGTAAAAAAACGTCGAAGCGATTCGAGACTCCTCGACAAAATCGGCGATGGATCACTAGTTTGATAGCTCACCGTAGCGCCGCATATCGCACTTCAACTACAGCAACAGCCGTCACGGACGGTCAGCACATGCAACAACGGTAAGACAGCGCGCAAAACTTATCCCTAATTGTCGTAAGCGTGCCGCCGTGCTCCCGTCCGTCCAGGGTAAAGCTGCTTCGCGCCGGCCGTTCGGCCGCCCTGGACCGCCGCGGCGCGCGACGGCTGCGCAATTGTTGGCCGGGGCGGAGGAATGGTGCAGCCCTTGGCCGAACAGAGGAATGGCAGATCGGATACGCACTGCACGCACGATCAATTCTCCGATGTCCAACCCGGGCGTGCGCGGCCGACGATGGCGGACGCCGGCAAGAACCCGAAATACCGGCCTTCCAGCGAGTTGGCGGACTGCCAGTTCTTGACAAGATTTCGTCCTCGCCGACGACGCGGCAGCCCTGCCAATTCGGGAGCGGCCCGGCCGCGTCCGCTGCGGTCTCGGGCCTCGCCCATGTCGATCGCGTCGACGGACAACATGAGCCCATTTCGGCAGAGGGTCTGCCCCGGAAGCGCCAGCACGCGTTTGAGCATCATCGCGCGGGCCGGCAGGTAACCGTACAGGTCCAGAAACGTCGCAAGCGAGTCAGGCGGCCGAATGGCGACCAATTGGGTGACAGACAGATTGTCTGCCGGCCGCAAGCGATGCAGGCCGATCGGTACGCTGTCGGACGCATTCCAGATGTAGAGCGGCGGCATCTCCAGCACGTTCGGCGTGATGCGGACAGCAACGCTGGCAAGCATTGCGGTCAACGTCTTCCATCATCGCATCATCGCATGAACCTTTGCCGGTGAAGCCATGCCCGATGCCGCGCCTTGGTGTAGGCGCGTGGGGGTTCATTGACCGACAGGCGGTCATGGACGTGCTGCCCATGCTCGGGTGCGGCGTCCGCACGCGGACGCGCCCACGCCGCCGATCCGGCCTGCACATTATTGCGCGAGGGATCGAAGCCGGAGGCCGAGACGCAGCTCTGCGGCTCGGTTCACGAGAGCCCGGTGCGGTTCACCGCGCGCCACCATAACCGCGAACGCGCCTAAGCGCGCCTATCCCCTACAGAATCAGGGCGGATGATTGCGGTGCAAAGGGCGGCAAGCTACGGTTGATTCCTGCTTTTAGGGGAAGTAACCCCGGGCGTTTGTCACCAAGCGCATTGCATCCGGACACCTAGGACGAGACGCTTTGTACCAGCCCCCATTGTAGCAGAGATGGCGAAAAAGAAGCCGAACACCAACGCCAAGAAATCCCCCGAAATGCCGGGGAGCGATTACGGCTTTGTTCGCCCGACTGCCATCATGACGGCGCCTGACTTTAACGACAATCTGCGCGCCGCCGACATCATTGCCTGCGCCTATGGCGAGATGCCGAACGAAGACCTCGATACCGTTGTACCAGTACTCTCGCTGATCGGCACCAAAGCCGATTATCTGATCAAGGCCTTCACGCAGTTCAAGGCCTGGATGGATGCAACAGGCCCCGATGCCTTGCGGGTCGAGATTCTCTATGCAAACGAAGGCTATTATATTGGCTTCGGGCCAGACTTTCATCATGCGCTGTGGCGCACGAATGGAGTCGATCAACTCTCCAGCCCCATGTATTGGGGCTTAACCTACATCAAGAAAATCGACAGCCGTAACCCTATCCTCGACCGTTTGGCGAGCTACGCAAAACATCCCGTCGCGCCTGTCCTCCTCGCGGCAGGCCTCTATACGGGCCCGGAGAACAAATCTCCAACCGGTCCTCGCCCACACGAGATCCAGCGCATCACGGATTGCCCCGATCTTCTTCTGCTCCATCTGCCGATCTACAAAACGCATGCAGAAGTGCCCGCTTTCTCCGGCCTCATCAGCACCGCCCGCCCGAACAAAGAAAACCTAGGCGAAGATGAGACCTATGGCCATGAAGCCTATGAAGCGCAGAAGAAACGCCCTTCCTCCGTATTCCGGGCACGCAAACGGCGCTTGACCGCCTTGATGCCCGTTACCATGCATATGCTGCAAAGCTTTGCCCCGCTCAACGATAAGGTCGATGCGCTCGCGCACGACAACAACGTGGCGCGTTGGCAGATCGAGCAAGCCATCGTCAATCAACGCCTCTGGTCGCAGATCAGCGCACCGCAACGGGCGAAGTTCCAGAATGCGAAGGACAGGTATAAGGCCCTGCATAGCTTCATGGAGCTGGATATCCCTGATTTTACGCGGCTGGCGAATGATCAAGACGCCATCATGAAACAGGTTCTGCGCGATGCCCGCGCGCTTCTCAAATCGCTTGGTACAACAGCACCCGCAACCCTTGCCCAATGCCAGGACGAACTCAAGAAACTCGGTCATCTCACCTTTGATGATGCAGTGCCTGGTAACGCAAATGCCGGTACAGCTGACGGCTCAGCCGAGGCTGCATCTGATGGGGTATCGGCATGACCGCCTGGCCCCATCCGCGCGTCACGGTTTTCGTGAGCTCCACCCTTGGCGAATGCGCAGCCGAACGTACCGCAGCCCGTAAAGCCATCGAAGCGATCAATTGCGATCCTGTTCTCTTTGAGACGATTGGCGCACGCCCGCATCCCGCTCGCATCACCTATCTTGAAGGCCTCACCCGCTCCCAGCTCTGCGTCATTATCTGGAAAGAAAGCTATGGCTGGATTGATCCCGCCGTTGGCATTTCCGGCATTGAAGATGAGTTCCGGGTCGCGCATGCGCGCGATATGGATATTTTGCTGTATATCAAGGAAGATGCGCCCAAACGCGATCCGCGCCTTGCTGCCCTCATCGATGAAGCACGCGGCTTTCTTAAAACCCAGAACTACCAAAGTGAGGCTGATCTTCAGGATCAGATCAGCGCCGATATCACCTCAGTCATCAGCGCCGCCTATCTTGACCGCATCACCCCGCGCGCCGAGCGGCTGATCGATCCATCCGCTGTCCTTACCGGGACCATGCCAGCGGGGATCGCCGCCGTAGATCGCCCGAATCTTGAAGACGCGATCGATGCCGCGATCGCCCAGCATGCCACCACATGGCTGGTCGGTGAGGCAGGAGCTGGTAAAACGGTGGTTCTTGCCCAGTGGTCTACTCGCCATGAGGCCGCTTATGTGAATGCCCGCAATCTCTCGCTGCGCCATCTCCTTCAGGCGATGACAGCTGCGCTGCAAGGAACGGCTCTCGCGCAAGACATCATCACCCTTGATGATGCCATCCGGGCACTGCGGGCGGCCTGGCAGAAAACAATAAAATGGCCGCTCGTTATCGATGATCCCTCGGATATTCCAGAGTTGCTGGGCGTGTTGGGGGATCTGGGTGATGCCAAGGGCAGCGCCAAACTCATAATCGGCACGCGGCAAATTACGGATATAGACACGCATGTAGAAGGCGATGGGGTTATCACGGTTCCGGGGCTGACCAGCGTTGAAGCCGCGGCCATCATCCGGCAGCTTCCGGGCAGTATTCGTGAAAGTGTCAGCTCCAAGACTTCACAGCGAAGCGTGCTGCCTCTTGCAATTCGCAAAGAAGCCGCCCTTCAGCAATCGCCTCACTATCTCGTCTTTGATGAAGCAAGCGGCATTGATACAAACCCCGCCGTACGCGAGCTGCTAGCCTTTATTGTCGCAAGTCCCGAACCCTTGATCCTTGATGATCTGCTTGAGTTGTCCTCTTCCGGCGATAACCCCGTCAGTCTTGATAGCCATCTTGGCTCGATCTCGTTTCTGTTAGTGGATGACGGGCTCGGCTACCGCCCGGTTCATGATGAGATTGCTGCCGAGCTGCGTCTGGCTCTTGCCAAACGGCCCGCCCTCGAGCGCTTCGTCGTGCAGCGCCTGGCCCAGTTCCTCGTTAAAACCCGGCGCTATCTTGCCGCCTTTGAACTGTATCGAAGCTTTGATCAGCCCAAAGCGCTGCGCGCTGCCTATCGCGCCGCCATTCAAGCAACCCAGGAGGGGCGCTTTGCGCTGGGCATTGCACCCTTGCAGTTCATTGCCGATGCCAAACGGTCCGGCGGCGAGCGGCTGGATCTTGCCCTAGCTCTAATTGCTCTGTCGCAAGCGAAGGACGTGATTGGCGCGACTAGTGATGCCGAGGCCGCCCTCACTGAGGCCGATGCGCTTGCGCACGCCATCAATGATACTGATCTCCTGCAATCCCTTGCCGATCAGCGCCTCATCCAGCGCATCAGGCATCAGCTAAAGCCCGAGGATCTGACGGCGCTGCGCGAGGTCCGGACGCGGTATACAGCGTCAGGACGCGTGACCGAGAGCGCGCGGCTTGCGGTTGAAGAAGGCGCGATTTTGATTTCTATTGGCGATCATGAGAATGCAGTCCCCGTCTTGCGCGAGGCCTTCGAGGGCTTTCAGGAGATCGGCGATAATTACGGCGTCTATATTGCCTCTCGCAATCTCATCGCTTCCCTGAATATGGTCGAGGGTGGCGAGGCGGAAGCAGAACATCTTCTCCAATCCCTTGACGATGGCGGGGCCTACCGCAACCAGCCGCGTGAGCGCGCCTGGATGTGTAATATCCTCGCGCGGCGTTATCGCCTCGGCAACCGGCTTGATGAAGCCATTGCAGCCGCCACAGAAGCCATCGAACTGGGTAAGCAGCTCAAAGATCCTTACGTGATTAGCCTCAACCGCATCGGGCTTGGTAATGCCCTCCGCGAAAAGGGCGAGCTAGACAAGGCGCTTGCGCAGTTTCAGGAATGCGGCAAGGAAGCGCAAGCCATTGACCGCAAGGAGATCGACGGTCTCGCATCACGCCTTGCTGCTAGCACGCTCATTCAGCAGGCAGAAGCTGTCGCGCCAACCTTCCAGCCCAAGCTCTATACCGAGGCCGAAGCCTTTGCGAGCCATGTGATTGGTCTCTTGCGCGGCAGTATCGCAGAGCACCAGGTTGCAGAAGCCTTTGACAGCCGTGGCGATGCTCGTATGGGCCTCGGCCGCAAATCCGAAGCCCTGTTCGATTATGCTGAATCCGTCAAACTGTTTTTTGCCTTCGATGAAGATCGCGCGCTCCGGCTACTTCATTTTCTCAGCCGCAACTGCGATACCAATGAGCCCTTCGAGACCATAAAGGTGATGCTCGGCGCGATCCCCGGCGGCATACTACCTGCAAAGGACGGCCCCTGGTTGATGCTGATTGCGCTCATCGAAGAGAGCCTTATGAAGGTGCATCCGGAAGCCGTCAGTCTTTATGCCCGCATTGCCCTTACACTCAGCCAACTCATCGTATCCGAGAGGCTGGAAGTGGGGCTGTGGATGCGGCTCTTGACCCTCGCGCTTGATGATAAAGCCCCGCCCGATGATGGCCGCATGGGCTTTCTGCTCTCAGCCTTTCTGGCCCATACCCGTGCACGCCATCTCTCACTGACCCAGCTCACCGCGCTTACCGAACTCACACTTGGCAAGTCGAAAGCGATTACCTTCCACGCGGTGGACAGGCATCTGCAAACCAGCCTCGCTCTTGGGCCGGATGATTCGATCCTCCTAGTCCTCGATGATTTCGACGGCACGCCTGCGACACGCTTCTGTTCGATAGCGCTTGCGTGTTTCTTTAATGGGTTTCGCAAACAGATTGACCGTGAGTTTTTCTCAAGCCCGCTCGCCAACGGCATCACGGTGCGCTGCTCGCTTGTGGATATGGCAGATGCCCCCGCCGATATCCGCGCCTTGTTGCAAGGTCATGAGGCCGCAGCGGGCCCCGCATCAAGCCCTGTAGTTGTGGCCATGTTCGAGCCGGAAGGGGACCGCCCGACAAGCCTCTTCATCGCTTGCAGGAAAGACCTTCAGGAACGCTGCCAGGGCGACCCAATGAAGGCCACAGAGCTTCAATTTATGTATGCCGATATTCTGCGCTCTGTCATCGCAGCCGCCCTAGGTGGCGACATCGAGGCCGAACTCCTGCGACCCAAGCTTGCCTCGATCATCCGAAAGACGATCCACTGATCGTCGATGCAGGCTGGGCTGTCACTTAACCCAGCGACTTCCTAATCACCGGCATCGTAGCGGGCACTTAATCCCACCACGCGCTGGAGCTGGTCTATTTATCCTGGTGGCGAGGCGGAAGGCGCCGATCTCGACATGATATACAGGAGCGGGGCGTGGCGGGAACCGTCATCGGGGGATTACGGGGATGGAAAAAGACTGGTTCGAGTTAAAGGATATTCGCAAACGGCGGCTTGCCGCTGCCGTATGGATTCCATTGCGGCTTTCGCACCGGCTTATTCATCAAGGGACTTATGGGCACGTTGGCTATCAGGATGAATTTTCCGGGCTGGGCAGCGTTGCCATCCCAGTTGAGCGGCGCGCCGAAGCCGCCAAGCTAAGGTGGTCCGATATCGGAATCGGGCATAGCCAAGGCGTTTGGGCAACCAGCGACTATTACAAGCCCGCCGATGTCTATCAATATAACGACAGGGTTGATCTCGGAATCGATCTCGTCCTGGTCCAGACATTCGAGACAGGCGAGCAGAGCGAATGGCATTTGAACCAAGATCTCGTGTTCGCGCTAAAGCTCATGCGCGAAGGTGATGAATGGGTTCGCCCTTCGGAAGACTACATCACCGTTGCACGATTGCGAAGGGATAGCGACGGCAAGCCCGTCGCGCTTGAGGTCAAGAACGAATATCTTCGTGACTATCTCTGTGCACGGAACATGTTTCTGCGGTCATCACGTTTCCATAGTCGCGAAGCTATCGTTGAAGATATCGCTGAGGTCGGCTCACCAACGGAACAAGCAACGAAGACGGATGACAGCGAATTCGAGCTTCGCATTATTCCAATTATGGAAGGCGGGTATCTAGGCGACGGAGGCTTCGGCGTATTTAACGTCAGCAGAACCGATATCGATCCCGATGAGGACGTTCCAAGGCCAGGTCCGGAGACAAATGACAATACAACTTCGCGCTCCTGGAGAGGAAAACATGAGGGACGCCCGCTCGTGCGCGTGTTTGGTGAACTATGGCACGAAGAAGAGATAGAGCCCGCCTCGGTCAGCCCGCGCGTTCGGGGGGACAGCGTGCCTTCCGGCATCCAATACATTGTCGATGCGACCGGCGCCAAGCTGTCGAGCGAAGAACTGGACAATGAAGACGATCCACGCTGGTTGTGGTTCCGGCCCGAGGTTATTCTTGCCCTCACCAAGCGTCGTGGCGGGCATTTCCAGTGGTACACCTGGTACACAGGTGGTGTGAGCTGCTCATCAAGCTATCTCACGCATTTTGGCCTCAACCAGATTGGGCTCGTGACGGTCTACGCGTATGACATCGCCAAGCTGCCTCATTGGCAGCAACAGATTTGGGCGGGTCACAACGTTGCCCCTGAAGGCGGCGTCTCAAAGGAGCTTTTATCCGCGCAGATGGCAACAAAGGTTGCCGATACGACTGCGCCAGAACAGGCTATCGCGCATGTCTTAAGCACTTTGGATGAGGTGTTTCAGTCGGTGCTCGGCACGACGCTTTTTCGTCCCCATGCTGAAACCGATACGTTGATCGCATCCATCAGCAGGTTTCGAGCGCTTGAACCACACGGCGTGTTTTCCCTGGCCAAGGATTTGATGCGGTTGGTGGCCGACCGGATTGATGCAGTGGCACTTCAAAAAGTAGTGCCGCCTCCGAAGAGCGAGCGCTGGGGATCGCTCAAGTCATTGGAAAGGTATCTTGCGACCATCCTTTCGGCAGAGGATGCCCGCCGCATGATGGCACCACTTGCAGGCGCCTACGACCTTCGCGTCGCTGATGCCCATCTCCCGACCGGAGAGCTAGACAAGGCCTATGCGCTTGCTGGAATCGATCAGAGCACACCGCCGCTCGATCAAGGGTTTTGGCTGATTGCGAATGTCGTGACGGCGCTTAGCCATATCAACAACGTCATTGTTGAGGCCAACTTTCCGAAGGAAGATGAATAATTCGGACAGCTAACCCTATTGGGCTGTGGTCATGGCAGTCTGAGTGCTGGTTTGCCCCGTCGCCGCCATTGGCCTCTACCGGTTAGTTTGGTTATCTCCATCGGGGACCGCGCGGCCACGTCGAAGTGTTTCCGCTGCCAGCCGACGCTCGATGTAGTCGTTTATTGACTTGACTAAGATGCGTCGCGATTTGCCCTCGGTGTAGCTCTCCAATTCGCCGGTATTGATGAGTTCGTACAGTTTCTTGCGCGACACTTGGATCGCCTTCATCGTCTGCTTCGGCGAAGCTACGAGCGGGGCATCAAATGCGATAGACATGCGAAGCATCCTATTTTCTCGAACGCCTTTGAACTTGCCAGACGATGTTTCCAGCGCAAACCACTTTTGCTGCCGTGCGCATTTTTTGGATGTTCAGTCGTACGACTTCGCGTCCTTTTCGGTTCACGACTTAGTCTCGACTCGCCTTAGGACATTAGAGGCGCTGCGAGTCCGTAATCGGTCTAGCAAAGCCTGTCGTTTCGAAATCGGCCGAACCGGCTTGGTCGAAGCGAACGACATTTGATCCGACGAGGAATTGAGCCCAATCCTTCATGAGAACACGTCTTTTCTCGAGCTTTTGGCCGCGCTGATAGGCTGCGGTGGTCTCTGATTTATATTTGTGCGCTAGAGCTGCCTCCCGAACACCATCAGGATAGTCCGTGCACTCCTCGGCCCAGGTTGCGAATGTCGAACGGAATCCGTGCACGGTAACATGACCGTAGCCCAGGCGATCCAATACGGCGAGCATGGCATTCTCTGAGAATGCTCCTCCATCCGGATTCGGGAATATCAACTCGCGCCGAGAGCAATTCCGCACCTTGTCAAGGATTGTGAGTGCTGGCTCGGAAAGCGGCACGATATGGTCTTGGTTCATCTTCATGCGCTCACCGGGAATCTTCCACGTCGATGAGGAGCGATCAATCTCGGATCGGAGAGCGTCTACGACTTCGTTAGTCCGGCATGCCGTGAAGATCAGAAAGCGGAGCATCGAAGCGGCCATGCCGCTGGCAAAGGAAAGACGGGCCATGAAGTGCGGCGCCTCGGCATAAGGCAACGCTGGGTGATGCCGTACGACGCGTTTTGGCCGCCTGGGAAGCTTCTCTCGCAATTGTTTGGTGAGCTCGGCAGGATTTCGAAAATCGGCGTCATCAACGTCCACGTTCTTCGCGATTATCGTTTCGATCCTTCCGCGCACGCGATTGGATGTCTCTCGCTTCCCGACCCAGATTGGCTGCAGCAGTTCATAGATGTGGCTTGGCTTGATCTCACGAATCGTGAGGTTACCTATCGTGGGGTACGCGTACCGTTTAAGCGACGAAGGCCATTGATTGCGGTGCTTCTCACTCCAGGTCGACCAGTGCTCGCGAATGTAGGCATCGGCACACTGTTCAAACGTCGGCAAAGCGACTTGGACCTCTACGGCTTTTGCCGCCTCGCGCGCCGTACGCTTTTCCTGAACGATGTCGACGCCCGGGGTGCTCCGGTCTCCTCTCACCCGAAGTCGGGCTGCATCACGAGCTAGGCGCGCCTCCTTGAGGGACACATTTTTGTAGGACCCTAGGCCGAGCCAGCGCTGCTTGCCGTCCTTCCAATATCGGTAACTCCAATTCTTGGAGGAGGCGCTCGCAACGATGAGGTACAGACCATCGCCGTCGGGATATTTGCCCGGCTGACATTCGCGCTCGACTTTGAGGGGTTTGAGCTTGCCGGCCATATGTTCTCCATCACGGAAATCCGTCCTCCGAACCCACGTCAAAAACTACGGTTTGCGCGATGACCCAGAGTAACATCGCGGCATTGGCGGCAACATTCGTCGTCGCGCTACTCGTTGTTTTTGCTGTCGTTTCGGATAATTGGATATTGAGGAGAACATTGTAGTGGCGGAGAGAGTGGGATTCGAACCCACGGTACGGTTTCCCGCACACACGCTTTCCAAGCGTGCGCCTTAAGCCACTCGGCCATCTCTCCAGCGGCCCTCTCTTGGCGGGGTCGGCGGCGTTTTGCAAGCCGGGTCGCGGCCTTTCCGACCAAATTTCCTCCAAATCACTGATAAAAATCATCAATCGGCCGCGGTTGCCGGCCGGATCAGGGCTGTCTCGGGTCCGGACGGCCGGTGATGAACCCTCGGGCCCGACAGCGCGACCACTGATTTGCGGCTCCATCGGTCGGAGCCTCGCGAGGACCTGCTATGCCGTCAACCGGCCATTTTCGCGCGCTCGTCGCGCTGTCCTTGGTGCTTGGGGCTGTGGCGGCGCCGCTTGATACAGCGCGGGCCGATCAATGCACCCGGCAGGGCGTCGACGTGACCTGCGACGACGGCCGCAAAGGTATCTGGCAGGGCGACGCGATCCTGTGGCCGGACGGCACCAAGTCCAGCCTGAAGCCACACCCGTCCGTCATCGTCGGCAACAAGGCCTCCGTGGTGGTCGGTCCGGGCGTCTTCGTCGGCCAGGGAAAAGGCATGGTGCCGATGGACAATCCGAGCTCGCCGAACAAGCTGCGCTGCGCCGTGCTGGACGGCGTGGCCTATTGTCATTGACGCCGCTGAGACCCGACGCGGCGGCCCATCCGGGTCAGTGATAACGCGCGCTCGATGACGCCAGGCGACTGCTGAGGAGGCCCGCGGGCGCGGTCGGCAGAGGCGCGATCTCGGCGGTCTCCGGCGCGTCGCTATCCTGCAGCGCCTCCAGGAAATCCGTGAACCATTGCTGGATGGAATGACGGCGCAACTTCGTCATCATGATCTCATAGCGCATCCGGCGCTCGTTGAGCGGCATCGACAGCGCCATCGCGATGGTACGCGCCATGCCGTCGATGTCATGCGGATTGACCAGCAGAGCGGCATCGAGCTCATTGGCGGCGCCGGCGAATTTCGACAGCACCAGCACCCCGGGATCGACCGGGCTCTGCGCGGCGACATACTCCTTGGCCACGAGATTCATGCCGTCGTGCAGCGGCGTCACCACGCCGACCTGCGCGCTGCGATAGAGTCCGGACAGCACGCCCTGCCCATAGCCCTTGTTGAGATAGCGGATCGGCGTCCAGTCGGCCTCGCCATGACGGCCATTGACCTCGCTGACGAGGCGCGCGACGTCGCTCTGAAGATTGCCATAGGCCTCGATGGATTCGCGTGACGGCGTCGCGATCTGCAACAACGACGCGGCGCGCAGCAGCGTCGGATGCATCGTCCACATGCGGTCGAACGCGGTGATGCGGTTGACCAGCCCCTTGGAATAATCGAGCCGGTCGACGCCGATGGCGAGCTTTTCGCCATGCAGGCTGCGGCGCAGTCGCGACACGTCCGGATGTGACGCGGCCTTGGCCGCGGATGCCGCGAACTTGTCGGCGTCGATGCCGATCGGGAACACCGCCAGACGCGTGCGGCCATGGCGCGACTTCACGACGCCATCCCGCACCTGCAGGCCAAGATCAGCGCGAATGCAGGCGCAGAAATTGTCCCGATCGTCCTCGGTCTGGAAACCGATGAGATCGTAGGCCAGCATCGCGGTCACGAGATCGCGGTGATTCGGCACGCTGTCGATGACGCTGCGCGCGGGCCACGGCGTATGCAGGAAGAAGCCGATCGGGCTCTTCACGCCCAGCGTGCGCAGTTCCACACCGAGCGAGAGAAAATGATAATCCTGAATCCAGAACAGGGTCTCAGGCTTATGAAACCGCAGCAAGGCACGCGCGACGAACGCATTCACCTCGCGATAGGAGCGATAGTCGTCATGCGAGACGCTGATCAGATCGCTGCGTGAATGCAGCGCCGGCCACAGCGCAGAATTCGCGAAGCCTTCGTAGTAGCCGGCATAATGCGCGGCCGGCAGATCCAACAAGGCCAACGCGCCCTGGCCGAGCTGCTCGATCTGCGCAATCGGTTCCATCTGCGCGCCATCACGCACACGACCTGAGGAACCGACCCAAACTGCCCCAGAATTTTCCACTACGGGCAGCAGAGCTGCCGCAAGTCCGCCGGTCATTGGCTCATTGGCTTTGCCACGCGCCACCCGATTCGAAACCACGACGAGGTTCACAGCTCCCCTCCTGTTGGTCAGTGTCGGTTAACAGCTGTTCATCAATATGGTTCCGGGTCACCCTTTCAACCAATTGAAACCAAATTCGGGCAGCGGCGCGGTAGAATCAGAGCGCCGATCAAGTCAGAGTATTTCTAATCGCAAGCAAAGGTGCGATATGCGAACCAGCGGCAGCTGGAACCGAGCAGATGACGACGAGTTCAGCGCGATGCCGCGGACTGACCTTCGCGTTGCGCGAGTCGTGCGAGAAACGCGCGCACATCGTCCGGCGAATCGAAATGTCCATCGACACCAAGGGCACGCCGGCCGACCGAGAACGACAGGCCGGCGAAATCAGGCATGATTGCGAACACCGATTCGTCGGTCACGTCATCGCCGATGAAGAACGGCTTGCGCCCCTCGAACGGCGCACGGCGCATCAGCTCGCGCACACCGGTCGCCTTGGTGAAGCCGGCGTGCTTGATCTCGCACACGCATTTGCCCGGTAATATCTCGATCGGCGCGCCCGGCAGCTCCGCGCGAATGCGCGACACCTCCTCATAGATTGCCGCCTCGGCCTGCGGCGCGAGACGATAATGCAGGGCCAGCGAGTAGCCCTTGTCCTCGAGCAGGATGCCGGGGCTGAGCTTGGCAATCGCCGCCAGCCTGCGCTTGAGCTCCTTGTCCATCGGCGGCGCCTGAACGGCGTCGGCCTCGTTGCCGCTGCCGAGCCGCATCTCCGCACCGTGGCCACCGACGGCGGGATAGATCTCCGGCGCGAAGATCAGGTCGATGTCGTTGAGCGAGCGGCCGCTGACCAGCGCCAGCGCTCCGGCGGTTCGTTGCAGCAAGCTATTCAGCGTCTCGGCGAGCCCCGGCGGCACCCATACCTCGCGTGGCGTCGGCGCGAGATCGAGCAGCGTGCCGTCGATATCAAGAAGGATCGCCACCTCGCCGAGATGCGGCACCAGGCTGGCGGGCGCGGGCACGATCTCGGGGGGCGAGCTGGCGGCCGCGGGTGGCTGCGTTGCAATCAGCTTCGAAACGTCGGACATGCCAATCTACTCCATCACGGCGAGCGGGCGCGCCACGTCTTCGAGCGATTTCCGCTCGGCCGCGACCGCATAGCGCGAGGCGACGAGCGCCGCCACCACCATCAGCGCCGCGCCGAACAAATAGCCGGCGAACACGGCGCCGCGCGCGCCGCTGTCGAGCAGCGCACCGAACAACGCCGGTCCGGCGACACCGCCAAGACCGGTCCCGATCGCGTAGAACAAGGCGATCGCAAGCGCCCGCACCTCGAGCGGAAAATTCTCCGACACAGTGAGATAGGCCGCACTCGCCGCAGGCGAGGCGAAGAAGAAGATCACCATCCAGGCGGCCGTCTGCGTCTGCGCGCTCAAGACCCCGAGGGAAAACAGATAGCCGGTCAGCGCGAGCAACACCCCCGAGACACCATAGGTGAAGGTGATCATGGCGCGACGACCAAGTGTGTCGAACAGGCGGCCGAGGAGCAGCGGCCCAAGCACGTTGCCGGCCGCGAAGGGCAGGATGTACCAGCCGACATGATCCGCCTGAATGCCGTAGAAGTCGGTGAGCACCAAGGCGAAGGTGAAGAAGATCGCGTTGTAGAAGAAGGCTTGCGCAATCATCAAGGTGAGACCGACCAGCGAGCGCTGGCGGTAGACCGAGAACAGCGTGCGCGCGACCTCGAGGAGCGGGGTGTGGTCACGCATGCGCAGGCGGATCTTCGGCAAAGATTTTGCCCGCTCCTCGCGATCATGGCCGGTCACGTCGCGCTCGATTGCAGCGACGATGTCGTGGGCCTGCTCGGGATGGCCATGGATCATCAGCCAGCGCGGGCTTTCCGGAATCCACATCCGCATGATCAGCACCACGAGGCCGAGGCCGGCGCCGATGCCGTAGGCCAGACGCCAGCCCATGTCAGCGCTCGCCACCTCGGGATCGAGCAGAACGATGGCACCGACGGCCCCCAACGCGGCACCCAGCCAGAAGCTGCCATTGATCATCAGATCCGTCCAGCCGCGGTAGCGCGCCGGGACGAGCTCCTGGATGGTCGAGTTGATCGCCGTATACTCGCCGCCGATGCCCGCGCCGGTGAGGAAGCGGAACAGCGCATAGACCGCGACATTCCAGGACAGGGCCGTCGCCGCGGTCGCAGACAGGTAGAGCGCGAGCGTGATGAAGAACAGTTTCCTGCGGCCGATGCGGTCGGTGAGCCAGCCAAAACCGAGCGCGCCCAGAACAGCACCGGCCAGATAGGCGCTGTTCGCCAGGCCAATATCGAGATTGGAGAAGTGCAGCACCGGACTCTGCTTCAGCGCGCCGGACAGCGCGCCCGCGAGCGTCACCTCGAGTCCGTCGAGCACCCAGGTGATGCCGAGCGCCAGCACCACGCGGGTGTGAAATCCGCTCCAGCGGAGATCGTCGAGCCGCGCGGGAATGCTGGTCTCGATAATGCGGTCGTGCTCGGGCAGCTCGCGCGCGACACCGGCCGATTGCGGCGCCGGCGTGACGATGCGGAGATCGGGTACGGGTGCCTGTCGGGGTGCCATGGAATCCCAATGCGATGGCGCAGGTCGCACCGCATGCTAGACCGGAGAGAATGAAGCAAATGCGGCAGCGAGCCGCCGCCGCTGCGACCCAACGTCTCGTTTGGCACGGGGTTCCCGGAACGGGACGGGAACCCTACTCGCCCCCAGTTACGGGTCTCGTTGGTGAAGCCTCCCGATGGGCCTCAATCAAAGTGTCGTCCCGGGCAAGTGAGCACAGCGAGCGCGACCCGGGATCCATACCGCGTGATACCTGAGTGAGCCGCACAACTGACACCACCCGCCAAACCTCTGCGGCGGATGGGTCCCCGCTTTCGCGGGGACGACAGCAGAATGCTGGGCGGACTGGAGCCACCCTCGCGGGCAGTTATGGGCCGACCAGCCTAACTCCGTTCCGGCGCGCCCTATGCCGCGCGAATATTCGCCATGAAGCGGTTGAGCTCCTCGCGCAGCCTTGCGCTCTGCGACGACAGCGACTTGGCCGAGCGCAGCACCTCTTCCGAAGCCTCGCCCGTTTGGGTCGCGCCGCGATTGACCTCGGTGATATCGGAAGCCGCGGCCTGCGTGCCGGCCGCGACGCTCTGTACGTTCCTCGCGATCTCCTGGGTCGCGCCACCCTGCTGCTCGACGGCGGTCGCAATCGACGAGGCGATCGTGGAGATCTGGCGAATCGTGCCGCCGATCTGCTTGATCGCGGTCACCGACTCCTGGGTCGCAGCCTGCATGCCGGAGATATGGTTGGAGATGTCATCGGTCGCCTTGGCGGTCTGCTCGGCCAGCGACTTGACCTCGGAGGCGACGACCGCGAAGCCGCGGCCGGCATCCCCGGCCCGCGCCGCCTCGATGGTGGCATTCAGCGCCAGAAGGTTGGTCTGCTCGGCGATCGCCGTGATCAGCTTGACGACGTCCCCGATCTCCTGCGCCGCCCGCGACAGCTTGCCGATGCGTCCGTCGGTCTCCTCGGCCTGGCTCACCGCGGATTCGGCGATGCGGTTGGACTCGCGGACCTGTCGTCCGATCTCGCTGACCGAGGCCGACAGCTCGTCGGTCGCACTGGCGACCGAGTGGATCCGGCCTGCGGCCTGGTCCGAGGTGCCGCTGACCCGGCTGGCCAGCGACTGGGTGGTTTCCGCGGTCCTGGTCAGGGTGGAGGCGGCATGTTCGAGCTGCTCCGCAGAGCTCGACACGTTGGACACGATGGAGCCGACCGCAGCCTCGAATTCGTCGGCAAAACGGATCAGCTCGGCCCGGCGCGCCGCGCCGGCGGCCTTGTTCTGGGCATCCTGGGTCGCGGCGTCGCGCTCGGCCTTCGCCACGGCCTGAACCTTGAACTCCTCGACGGCGGCGGCCATCTCGCCGATCTCGTCGGCGCGGCCGAGCCCCGGCAGGCGCACATCGAAATTGCCGGAGGCGAGCTCGCGCATCGCCTTGCACATCGTGATCATCGGCTTGGAGATGCCGTTGCCGAGCATCAAGGCCAGCGCGGCGCCAAGGGCAAGGCCACCGACGGCCAGGATCGCGATCAGCCGCTCGATCTCGGCGATGGTGGCATTGGTGGCGGACTCGATGCGCTGCTGGTCGGCGGCAAGGTCCGATCGCAGCCCGTTGGACAGACCGAGGATCTCGGTGGCCGCGGTGCCCATGTCCTGGACCAGTTTCGCCAGCGCCTTGGAATTGTCCGCGAATTTGACGAAGGCGGCGCGGTACTGCTTGATGAGGTCACCGAGTTCGGTGACACGCTGCGTCACCTTGTCGTCATTGGCGTAGATCGTGACCAGCGACGTCTCCAGGAAGCGCGTCCGTGCGATGGCCCCATCGGCCGTCTTCGGATCGGGTTTCGCGATGAACGTGCCGACCAGCGCGGAGGCGGTCAGATACTGACCGGTCAGGTCCTTGGCGGTGGTCTGCACGGTCGGCAGGCCGGCGAGCGCGGCCGTATCGGCCAGATCGTCGAACTTATAGCGGATCTTGTTGCCGACGATGCCGATCTGGTCGGTGGCCAGCTTGGCATTGTCGCGGGTCAGGTTGACGATCTCGGAGAAGATCTTGGCGAAGGTCTGAAACTGCGCCTGCAGCTTGCCGAGCTGCGCCCGCCGCTCCGCGGCGCTGGCGGCCGCCAGCGACTTGTCGATCGCCGCCAGCAGCGACTGCTGCGCTGCCATCGCGGCGGCCTCGTCCTCGGGCTTGCCGGTCAGGGCAAAATAGCGCGCGAGCGCCTGGTAGGAGATGAGCTCCCGGTCGATGGTTCTGGCCGCATCGGCCTCGGAGACACTGGCCCGATAGGAGGCGACGGCGGCCGCGACCTTCTCGAACCCGAGATAGGCGAACCCGATGCTGGCCGCAGAGATCGCCAGCACGACCGCGAAGCCGAGAAAGATCTTGGCACGGAAACGCAGGGTCAGAAAATTGCCACGCCGCGACTGCGGCGCCAGATGCGCAGACATTCCCACCCCCGACAGGCCAGCCTTTATTGTGGCCGGTGTCCCTCCACCCGGCGTGGCATACACCGGACTGTGATCAAAACTACGTCACAATGGCTAAGGGTGAGTAAATGGGCAGTGACCGCAGATACCCCGGCCGATAGCGCTGCAACTGCCAGTCCTCGCATCAGGAGATGCGACCGAATCGCCGATGGCGCGCGCAAGACGTCGCAATGACATCGAAGACGAAAATTCGAGTTGCAAAGTCCTGAAGGCGCTGTTTCTAATCAGAATAAGAATAATTCATCGGGAGGTTACTCGTGTCGACAGTCAAATTGACAGTAAACGGCAAGGCGGTCTCGGTCGAGGTCGAGGATCGCACCCTGCTCGTGCACCTGTTGCGGGATCATCTGAATCTCACCGGTACCCATGTCGGCTGTGACACCAGCCAATGCGGCGCCTGCGTGGTCCATATCGACGGCCGCTCCGTGAAGTCCTGCACCGTGCTCGCAGCCCAAGCCGCCGGCGCCAACGTCACCACCATCGAAGGCATCGCCAAAGGCGACGAGCTGCACCCGATGCAGGCGGCCTTCCGCGACAATCACGGCCTGCAATGCGGCTATTGCACGCCGGGCATGATCATGTCGGCCATCGATATTGTGCACCGCCACGGAGGCGAGCTCGACGAGGCCACGGTGCGTGAGGAACTGGAAGGCAACATCTGCCGCTGCACCGGCTATCACAACATCGTCAAGGCCGTGCTCGACGCCGCGGGGCGGATGAAGGTCGCCCAGGCTGCCGAATAAAGGCCGCGGGACGGACCCGTCGGCTTCGACGTCTTTCAATCAATACCGAGACCACGACCGCTGCGCGCGATGGCCGCGGCGGGACAACAAACTCCGGTAGGGGAGAGATTTGCATGGGTATGGAAGGCATTGGCGCGAGCGTCGTCCGCAAGGAGGACAAGCGTTTCATCACCGGCAAGGGCCGGTATGTCGACGACATCAAGCTTCTGGGCATGACCTATGCCCATTTCATCCGCAGCCCGCACGCCCACGCCAAGGTCAAGAGCATCGACTCCTCGGCTGCCGAGGCGATGCCGGGTGTGGTCGCGGTCCTCACCGGCCGGCAGATCGTCGATGACAAGGTCGGCAACCTGATCTGCGGCTGGGCCGTCACCTCCAAGGACGGCTCGCCGATGAGGATGGGCGCATGGCCGGCGATGGCGCCGGAGACCGTGCGGTTCGTGGGCCAGGCCGTCGCCGTCGTGATCGCCGAGAGCAAGAACCTCGCGCGTGACGCCGCCGAGGCGGTCGTGGTGGAATATGAGGAGCTGCCGGCGGTGGCCGACATGCCTTCCGCGCTGAAGCCCGGCGCGCCGCAGCTGCATCCAGAGGCCCCCGGCAACGTCGTCTACGACTGGCATATTGGCGACGAGGCTGCGGTGAATGCCGCGTTCTCCAAGGCCGCCAACGTCGTCAGCCTGGAGCTCACCAACAACCGGCTGGCGCCGAATGCGATGGAGCCGCGCGCGGCGATCGCGGACTACGACGCCGCAGAAGAGCACTTCACGCTCTATACGACGTCGCAGAATCCGCACGTCGCCCGCCTCGTTCTGTCGGCGTTCTACAACATCGCCCCCGAGCACAAGCTGCGGGTGATCGCGCCCGACGTCGGTGGCGGCTTCGGCTCCAAGATCTTCATCTATCCGGAAGAGATGGTGGCGCTGTGGGCGTCCAAGAAGGTCGGCCGCCCGGTGAAGTGGACCGGCGACCGCACCGAGGCGTTCCTGACCGATGCGCATGGTCGCGACCACATCTCCAAGGCGGAGATGGCGTTCGACGCCGACAACAAGATCCTTGGTCTGCGGGTCAAGACCCACGCCAATTTCGGCGCCTATATGTCGCTGTTCTCGTCGTCGGTGCCGACCTATCTCTACGCGACCCTGCTGTCGGGCCAGTACAACATCCCGGCGATCTATGCCGAGGTGATGGGCGTCTATACCAACACGACACCGGTGGACGCCTATCGTGGCGCCGGCCGTCCCGAGGCGAGCTATCTGTTGGAGCGGCTGGTCGAGACCGCGGCGCGTCAGCTCAAGGTCGATCCGGCCGAGCTGCGGCGCAAGAACTTCATCACCCAGTTCCCGCACCAGACCCCGGTGATCATGGCCTACGACACCGGTGACTTCAACGCCTCGCTCGACGCGGCGATGAAGGCCATCGACTATGCCGGCTTCCCGGCGCGCAAGGCCGCCGCCAAGGCGCAGGGCAAGCTACGCGGCATCGGCCTGTCCTGCTACATCGAGGCCTGCGGCATCGCGCCGTCGAAGGCGGTGGGCAGCCTCGGCGCCGGCGTCGGTTTGTGGGAGTCGGCTGAGATCCGCGTCAACCCGGTCGGCACCATCGAGGTGCTCACGGGATCGCACAGCCACGGCCAGGGCCACGAGACCACCTTCTGCCAGCTGATCGCGGAACGTCTGGGCGTGCCGATCAGCCAGGTCTCGATCGTCCATGGCGACACCGACAAGGTGCAGTTCGGCATGGGCACTTATGGCTCGCGCTCGGCCGCCGTCGGTCTGACCGCGATCCTGAAGGCGATGGAGAAGGTCGAGGCCAAGGCCAAGAAGATCGCCGCCCATGCGCTGGAGGCATCTGAAGGCGACATCATCATCGAGAACGGCGAGTTCAAGGTGACCGGCACCGACAAGTCGATCGCCCTGCCGATGGTCGCACTCGCCGCCTACACCGCGCACAATCTGCCTGACGGGATGGAGCCCGGATTGAAGGAGAGCGCCTTCTACGATCCGACCAACTTCACCTTCCCGGCCGGCACCTATATCTGCGAGCTCGAGGTCGACCAGGCCACCGGCAAGACGTCGTTCGTCAACTTCGTCGCGGCTGACGATTTCGGCCGACTGATCAACCCGATGATCGTCGAAGGCCAGGTCCATGGCGGTCTTGTCCAAGGCATCGGCCAGGCGCTGCTGGAGCACGCTGTCTATGACAGCAACGGCCAGCCGGTCACCGCGTCGTTCATGGACTATGCGATGCCGCGCGCCGACGACGTGCCGTCATTCAAGCTGAGCCACACCACGACCCTCTGCCCGGGCAATCCGCTCGGCGTGAAGGGCTGCGGCGAGGCTGGCGCGATCGGTGCCTCGGCGGCCGTGATCAACGCGATCACGGATGCGATCGGCAACAACAAGCTGGAAATGCCGGCGACGCCGGACCGCGTCTGGCACGCGATCCACGGCAACGCTTGAGACGATTGGAGGAGCAACCATGTACCAGACGACTTATCATCGTGCCTCCTCGGTCGACGAGGCGGCGGCGCTGTTCGCCAAGGGCAGCGAAGCCAAGTTCCTCGCCGGCGGCCACACTCTGCTTCCGGTCATGAAGCAGCGTCTCGCCTCGCCGTCCGACGTCATCGACATCGGCAAGATCAAGGACCTGATCGGCGTGCAACTGTCCGGCGACACGCTCGTGATCAAGGCCGCGACCACCTACTACGACATCATGACCAATGCCGACGTGCAGAAGGCGATCCCCGCGATCTCCTATCTCACCTCGGTGCTCGGCGATCCCGCAGTGCGTCACCGTGGCACCATCGGCGGCTCCATCGCCAACAACGACCCGGCGGCGGACTTCCCGGCGGCGCTGATCTCGCTCGGCGCAACCGTGAAGACCAACAAGCGCGCGATCACGGCGGATGATTTCTTCAAGGGCCTGTTCACGACGGCGCTTGAGGATGGCGAGATCATCACCGAGGTGGCGTTCCCGGTGCCGGAAAAGGCCGGCTACGCGAAGATGCGCCACCCGGCGTCGCGCTTCGCGCTGACCGGCGTGTTCGTCACCAAGACCAAGGGCGGCGATGTCCGCGTCGCCGCCACCGGCGCGTCGCAGAGCGGCGTGATGCGGGTGCCGGCGATCGAGGCGGCACTGAAGTCGAACTGGTCGGCATCGGCGATCGACGGCGTCACCGTGTCGGCATCAGGCCTGCTCAGCGACATCCATGGTTCGTCCGACTATCGCGCCAATCTGGTGAAGGTGATGGCGCAGCGCGCGGTGCAAGCGGCGGGCTGAGCGCGCGACGCGGATCATTCCGCATCACGGCACGACAAATTCCACGCGGCGCGCAGCGATGCGCGCCGTTTTGCTTTGCGGCATACGGCGCGCTTGCGTTGGCCTGATACACGCGGGACAATCCAGGATCAGAAAACGCCAATCGCAGCGCGTGGAGATCGAGCCGGTCTCGTCGTGACAGCGCGATGAAACAAGCCAAGGACACAAGGACGTGCTCGACAAGACCGCACCACACACCGGGACCCGCGCCACTGGCCCGCTCGCAGGCTTTCGCATCGTCGAATTCGCGGGCATCGGTCCGGGACCGTTCGCCTGCATGCTGCTGGCCGACATGGGCGCGGAGGTGGTGACGCTCGATCGCGTCGGCGCGCGCAAGACCATGAAATCGGTCGCCGGCCGCGGCCGCAAGGTCATCGAGCTCGACCTCAAGGACAAGGCCGTCATCGCTGACGTGTTGGACCTGCTCGCCGGTGCCGATGCCCTCATCGAAGGTTTCCGGCCCGGCGTGATGGAGCGGCTCGGCCTCGGCCCCGAAATCGTGCTCGCGCGCAATCCGAAACTGGTCTATGGCCGCATGACCGGCTGGGGCCAGGCGGGACCGCTGGCGCAGGCGGCGGGGCACGACATCAACTACATCTCGATCACCGGCGCGCTGGCGGCGATCGGCCCGAAGGAGCGGCCGGTGCCGCCGCTCAATCTGGTCGGCGATTTCGGCGGCGGCGCGCTCTATCTCGTGGTCGGCGTGCTCGCGGCACTGCTGGAGGCCTCGAAGTCCGGCAAGGGCCAGGTGGTGGACACCGCGATGTGCGACGGGGCCGCGTCGCTGCTCGCGATGTTCTTCGACCTCACCGCGATGGGCCGCTGGACCGAGGGACGCGAGCGCAACTTCCTCGACGGCGGCGCGCATTTCTACGGCGTCTACGAATGCGCCTGCGGCAATTTCATCTCGATCGGCTCGATCGAGCCGCAGTTCTACGCGCTGCTGCGCCAGCACGCCGGCCTCTCCGATCCCGCCTTCGAGGCGCAGATGGATCCGCGCGCCTGGCCGGCACTGAAGGAGAAGCTGGTCGCGGTGTTCAAGAGCAAGACGCGCGAGGAGTGGTGCGCCATCATGGAAGGCACCGACATCTGCTTCGCACCGGTGCTGACGATGTCGGAAGCCCCGAAGCACGCCCACATGGCCGCCCGCGGCGTGTTCGTCGAGCGGCACGGCGTGACACAGCCGGCGCCAGCGCCGCGCTTCTCGCGGACGCCGTCGAATATTCGCGAGCCTGAGGTGACGGAGATCGGCGCCGTGGTGAACGCGTGGAAGGCGGGGCGATAAACGATAGCGGTGCGGCAGTGCCGATGAAGCACTGCCGTAGCAAGCTTATGAGTTGACGACGCTCGCGCCTCCACATCGGTGTCGTCCCCGCGAACGCGGGGACCCATAACCACCGGCCGTCGTGTGGCTAAGATCGTCTGACACCGTGCTCCGACCGACGGGTCACGCGGTATGGGTCCCGGGTCGGCGCCCGACGCCGCTGGCGCGGCGTCAGGCTGGCCCGGGACGACACTGTTTGTTTGGCGACGCACGGCCTCCCACGCAGGCCGTCATTGCGAGCGAAGCGGCGAAGCGAAGCAATCCAGGGGCGCTGCGACGAGAATCTGGATTGCTTCGTCGCTGCGCTCCTCGCAATGACGGATAGACCTACTCCGCCGCCTCCACCTTCAGCACACCGCGACGGATCTGGTCCTCCTCGATCGACTCGAACAGCGCCTTGAAGTTGCCTTCGCCAAAGCCGTCGTCGCCCTTGCGCTGGATGAACTCGAAGAAGATCGGCCCGATCGCGTTGGCCGAGAAGATCTGCAAGAGCACCTTGGTGTGGCCACCATCGACGACGCCTTCGCCGTCGATCAGGATGCCGTTCGTCTTCAGCCGCGCGATGTCTTCGCCATGGCCGGGCAGTCGCGCATCGATCCGTTCGAAATAGGTGTCGGGCGGCGACGGCATGAACGGCAGGCCTGACGCGCGCAGGCCTTCGACCGTGGCGTAGATGTCGCGGGCGCCGCAGGCGATGTGCTGGATGCCCTCGCCGCGATAGACCTTCAGATATTCCTCGATCTGGCCGGAGTCGCCCGCGTCCTCGTTGATCGGGATGCGGATCTTGCCGTCAGGGCTGGTCAACGCACGCGAGAACAGGCCGGAGGCGCGGCCCTCGATGTCGAAGAAGCGGATCTGCCGGAAGTTGAACAGTCTCTCATAGAAGCCGGTCCACACATTCATGCGGCCGCGATGCACGTTGTGAGTCAGATGGTCGATGTAATAGAGGCCCGAGCCCGCCGGCCGCGGATCGCGGGCCCCGAGCCAGTCGAATTCGAGATCATAGGCCGAGCCCTTGGCGCCGTAGCGGTCGACCAGATACAGCACGCTGCCGCCGATCCCCTTGATCGCGGGAACGTCGAGCGCCTTCTGCGAAGGCTGCAGATCCGCCGGCTCAGCCCCGAGCGCGACCGCCCGCGCATAGGCTTTCTTCGCATCGACCACGCGGAACGCCATCGACGGTGCGCAGGGACCGTGCGCGGCGACGAAGTCGTGGCCGTGGCTGCCGGGCTCCTCGTTGACGAGATAGTTGATGTCGCCCTGGCGGTAGACCGTGATCGCCTTGGTCTTGTGGCGGGCGACCGGAGCGAAGCCCATCAGCTTGAACAGCGCGTGCAGCTGAGCCGCATCGGGATGGGCGTATTCGACAAACTCGAAGCCGTCGGTGCCCATCGGATTGTCGGCAGAGATGGTGGCAGGCGGCGCATCGTGCGGAAACGGACCCATCGGCGGAGCTCCTTGGCTGACCTGCGTTATGATCCCTCGGATTGGGCGCATGGAGCATGCAAACCATTGTCATTTCCGCCAGGATATGCACGATCCGTGCATAATCTGAGGAAAATACGCATGATCTCCGTCGACAACTTCGATCTCCGCCTCCTCGCCGCGCTGCAGGATGACGGCCGGCTGACCAACCAGGAGCTGGCGGAGATCGCCGGCCTCTCCGCCTCGCAATGCTCGCGACGCCGGATGCGGCTGGAGGAGGACGGGGTCATCGCAGGCTATCGCGCGCAACTCGCCAGCCAGGCGCTCGGCTTCGAGCTGATCGCCTTCATCCAGATCACCTTGGCGACGCATTCGCCCGACAACGCGCAAAAGTTTCGCGCACTGGTGAACCGCGTCGACGAGATCCAGGAGGCCTATGCGCTGACCGGGGATTCCGATTATCTGCTCAAGGTGGTGCTGCGCGACCTCAAGAGCCTGTCCGACATCGTCAACAACGTGCTGATGCCGCATCAGAGCGTGGCGCATGTGCGCTCCTCGATCGTGCTCGACCGCATCAAGGAGAGCGCGAAGCTGCCGCTGGCCGCGCTGCCGCGCAGCTGAGCGCGTGGCGCAAATCGAGGGAATTGCGGCCTCCACATCGCGGCACGGCTTTGCGACACTGCGCGGGCCAGACCATCAGCGAGACGACCATGGCGCTGCAGCTTCGCCCCAACTGTGAGTCCTGCGACAAGGACCTGCCGCCCGCCGCGACGGACGCGCGCATCTGCTCCTACGAGTGCACCTTCTGCGCCGATTGCGTGGAAACAAGGCTGTTCAACGTCTGCCCGAACTGCGGCGGCGGCTTTGCCCCGCGGCCGATCCGTCCAGCCCACGAATGGCGACCGGGCGCCTGCGTGACGAAACAGCTGCCGTCGGACAAGCGGGTGCATCTGAAGTATGCGGCGGAGGACGTTGCCGCTTTCGTGGCTCGCGTGAAGGACGTTGCTCCAGATAGCCGCTAGACCGCCGTCATTGCGAGCGCGAGCGAAGCAATGAGAGCTAACCCGCTGGAACGATCGTGCCCTCGACCTCGCCGAAGCCGACGCGATAGCCCTGTCCCTGGCACCAGCCGCGCATCACGAGCGAATCGCCGTCCTCGAGGAACGTGCGCGTCACACCGCCCGGGAGTTCGACTGGCTCGCTGCCGTTCCAGCTGATCTCCAGCAGGCTGCCGCGCTGGTGCTTCTCGGGACCAGAGATGGTGCCCGATCCCAGGAGATCACCGACGCTCATGGCGCAGCCGGACGACGCATGGTGCATCAGCTGCTGCACGCTCGACCAGTACATGTATTTGAAATTGGTCTGCGAGATGCGCTGTGGTGCATTACTGCCGGAGGCGCGCAGGGCAACCTCGAGCGCGAGATCGTAGTTCTGCGCATGCGCCTGCTGCAAATAAGGCAGCGGCATCGGGTCCTGGACCGGCCCCTGTACGCGGAACGGCTCCAGCGCCTCGCGCGTGACCACCCAGGGGCTGATCGAGGTCGCGAACACCTTGGCCTGGAACGGGCCGAGCGGCACATATTCCCATTGCTGGATGTCGCGCGCGCTCCAGTCATTGAGCAGCACGAAGCCGAAGATCATCGCCTCCGCCTGCGCCTCGGTCAGCATCTCGCCGAGCGCAGACGATTGGCCGATGACGACCCCCATCTCCAGCTCGAAATCGAGCCGCTTGCACGGGCCGAAACTCGGCACTTCAGCGCTCGGCGGCTTCAGCTGCCCGCGCGGCCGGCGCACCGGGGTGCCCGACACGACCACGGTCGAGGCGCGGCCATTATAGCCGATCGGCATGTGCAGCCAGTTCGGCTGCAGCGCATTGTCCTTGCCGCGGAACATCACGCCGACATTGGTGGCGTGTTCCTTCGAGGAGTAGAAATCGGTGTAGCCGGCGACATCAAATGGCAGATGCAGCCTGACATCCTTCTGCAGCAGCAGTGCCCGGCTGCGCAGCGGCTTGTCGTCGCGCAGCCGCGGATTGTCGTCGCGCAAGAGAGCACTGATCGCGGCGCGGGTCTTCGTCCACACCGCTGGGCCGAGCGCCATGAAGGCGTTGAGCGAAGGCTGCGCGAAAACCTCATAGGCCGGCGACAGATCGAGCAGGCCTTCATCCTCGAGCACGGCAAGATCGAGCACGACATCGCCAATGGCGACACCGACGCGTGGCTTGGGCGAGTCGGCGGCGGAGAATACGCCATAGGGTAGGTTCTGGATCGGGAAGTCCGACGCCGGATCGACCGGGATGAAGGAGCGGAGCGAGGGATCGTTGGGGTGGGTCAAAATGCTTCTCCAAACCAAGTCGTCATGCCCGGGCTTGACCCGGGCATCCATGCCTCACCGGACGGGACGGAAGTGTCCTGGATGGCCGGGTCAAGCCCGGCCATGACGGCGTTGACATCGTTGTCTCTAAGGCCGGTTCGGATCAAAACGCTTTTCCAGTCCGTTCCAGCAGTCCGCGTAATCCGGCTGCAGTGTGCTGGACTCCGCCGCATGCTTGGTGATCCGCTGCGGGAAGCGGGTCTCGAACATGAAGGCCATGGTGCCCCTGAGCTTCACCGGCTTCAACTCGCCATTGCTGGCGTGATCGAACGCCTCGCGATCCGGTCCGTGCGGCAGCATGCAATTGTGCAGCGACATGCCGCCGGGAACGAAGCCCTGCGGCTTGGCGTCGTAGACGCCGTAGATCAGGCCCATGAATTCGGACATGATGTTCATGTGATACCATGGCGGACGGAAGGTGTTGTCGGCCACCATCCAGCGCTCGGGGAAGATCACGAAGTCGATATTGGCCGTGCCGGCGGTTTCCGACGGCGAGGTCAGCACCGTGAAGATCGATGGATCGGGATGATCGAAACCGATGGCGCCGACCGGCGAGAAGGTTCGCAGATCATATTTGTAAGGCGCGTAGTTGCCATGCCAGGCGACGACGTCGATCGGCGAGTGCTTCAGCTCGGTCTTGAACAGCGCACCGCCCCACTTCACGTAGAGCTCGGTCGGCGTGTCCTTGTCCTCATACGAAGCGACCGGCGTCAAGAAGTCGCGGGCGTTGGCGAGGCAGTTAGCGCCGATCGGGCCACGCTCCGGCAGGGTGAAAGCCCCGCCATAATTCTCACACAGATAGCCCCGCGCCGGCCCTGCCGGAATCTCGACCCGGAACTTGACGCCGCGCGGAATCACGACGATCTCGCCGGGCGCGGCATCGATGCGGCCGAACTCGGTGACGAACAACAGGCGTCCCTGCTGCAGCACGAACATCAGTTCGCCGTCAGCATTGTAGAAATGCTCATCGACCATCGACTTGGTGATGACATAGACATGCGCGGCCATGCCGGACTGCGTAGCGGCGTCGCCCGCCGTCGTCATGGTATGCACGCCCTGCAGGAAGGTGACCTCACCGGACGGCACCGGTGTCGGATCCCAGCGCAGCTGCTGCACCGTGATCTCCTGCTCGTGGCACGGCGCCGTGCGCCACAGCCCGGCGTCGACCTTCGCGAAGCGGCCGGAGTGCTTCACCGAAGGACGGATGCGATACAGCCAGGAGCGTTCGTTGGAGCCGCGCGGCGCGGTGAAGGGCGAGCCGGAAAGCTGCTCGGCATAGAGGCCATAGGCGCAGCGCTGCGGCGAGTTACGGCCGATCGGCAGCGCGCCGGGCAGCGCCTCGGTCTCGAACGAATTGCCAAAGCCGGACATGTAGCCCGGCGTAACCTGCGCCGAGGCGCGGCTGAGCTGGTCAGGCGATGTATTGATGTTCATCATCCTTCTCCTTGCAGGCGGGCCCACATCTCGCGGTCGCGCTCGGCGGTCCAGATCACGGGATCGTCGATGCCGCTGGCCTCGTCATAGGCGCGCGACACGTTGAACGGCAGACAATGCTCATAGATGGCGAAGCTCGCGAATTTCGGATCCATGACCTCGCGCGTCGCCGCCATCGATTCCTTCAGGCTGCGCCCTTTGGCGACCGACATCTCGGCGGCGCCATAGAGCGAGGTGACGAAGTCACGCGTCATCGCGATCGCCTCGCGCACGGTGGCTTCGCCCTTCAGCGCGTCGCCGCGCCCCGGCGCGATCGCCTTGGGATTGAAGTCGCGGATCTCGTTCAGCGTCGACGGCCATTCGCGCAGATAGGCGTCGCCGCAATAGCAGGCCGAGTGATATTCGATGAGATCGCCGGAGAACATGACCTCGGCGTCCGGCACCCAGGCGACGATGTCGCCCGACGTATGGCCCGCGCCCAGCTGAATCAGTTGCACCTCGCGCTTGCCGAGATGGATCGTCATCTCGCCTTCGAAGGTCAGTGTCGGCCAGGTCAGGCCGGGAATGCTCTGCGCATCCTGGAACAGCCGCGGGAAGCGGCCATACTCCGAATCCCAGTCCTGCTGTCCGCGCTCGACGATCAGCCGGTGCGTCTCCTGCGAGGCGACGATGCCTTGCGCGTGATAGGCCGAGGCGCCGAGCACGCGCACCGCGTGATAATGCGACAGCACGACATATTTGATCGGCTTGTCCGTGACCGTCTTGACGCGTTCGATGACCTTGTTGGCCATCGCGGGCGTTGCCTGCGCGTCGAACACGATGCAGCCATCGTCGCCGACGATCACGGCCGAGTTCGGATCGCCCTCGGCCGTGAAGGCATAGAGATCCGGGCCGATCTCGGAGAAGGTGACCTTCTTCTCCGCGAGATCCGTGGTGGATGCGAAACCCTTCGCCATCAGTTCATTCCCTATGTCTGTCGTTATTGCTGCTGCTGTTGTTGCTGCTGAACGCTGTCGATCATGCGGCCTTTCGCCAGCGTGATCGCCTCGCGCAACACGGTGATGTCGCCGATGTGATTGGCGAGGATCAGGACCAGCGCCGCATCGAGATCGGCGCTGTCCTTCTCCGAGAGCCCGCGATGCGCCTCGACGACGGCGCGGAAGGCGTCGTCGGGCTTGGCGAAATTCGAGGCGGTCGAGAGTGCCATCATCTGCTCCCTCAGTTCAGGCCGGACGCGCGCGCCACGGCGGCCGCGATCGCTGCCCGCGTCGGATGCCGGAAGCGGGCCGCGACGTAGCCGTCGGGACGGAGCAGATAGGCGGTGCCGGGCTCGGCATCGTAGCGTTTCCCAGCGAAGCCTTCGGCGTCCGCGAATCCGTCATCTCCACCAATCCGAACGACGCCCACCTCGTCGGGCGCATCGACGTCCCCGCCATTGGCGAAAGCCAGCAAAGTGAAGCGCCGGCCCAGGACATTGAACGCATCGGTGAGATGAAGGTGGCGTCCATCGGTCGTTTTGAGCGGCGCATCCAGCATCGAAGTTCCCGGACAAGGCCCGCCCTGCCATTCCTCGGCATCAGCCGTCGACAGCGGCGTCTCATAGACCGAGGGCACCGAGAGCCGGCCGCCATTGACCATGCGCTTGCCGAACTCGGTCTCCTTAGCCAGGGACAGCACCGCCTTGCGCAGCCGCGCCTCCTGCGCGCTGACCGGCGCCATGAAATCGGTGGCACGGGTCGATTCGCGGATGTTCTCATCGGCCGCGGCGCTGCGCTCGATGTGGTAGGTCTCAAGTAGCTGCGATGGCGAGGTTCCGCGCAGCACGCGATCGAGCTTCCAGGACAGGTTCTCCGCATCCTCGAGACCCGAATTGGCGCCGCGGGCGCCGAACGGCGAGACCTGATGCGCGGAATCGCCAGCGAAGATCACGCTGCCATGGATGAACCGCTGCATGCGCCGGCACTGGAATTTGTAGATCGAGATCCATTCGAATTCGAACTCGTCATGGCCGAGCATGCGCGCGATGCGCGGCCGCACGTTCTCGGGCTTCTTCTCGACCTGAGGATCGCAGTCCGGGGTCAGCTGCAGATCGATGCGCCAGACGTCGTCGGGCTGGCGATGCAGCAGCGCCGAGCGACCGGCATGAAACGGCGGATCGAACCAGAACCAGCGCTCGGTCGGAAACTCCGCGGTCATCTTGACGTCGGCGATCAGGAACTGATCCTCGAACACTTTGCCGGAAAAGCCTGCGCCGACCATCTGGCGCAGCGACGAGCGGGCGCCGTCGCAGGCCACGACATATCGCGCCGACAGCCGATAGGGGCCGTCGGGAGTCTCGATCGTCAGGACGGCGCGATCATTGCGCTGTTCCAGCGCGGTCACCTTGTTGCGCCAACGCAGCGAGATCTCCGGCAGTTCGTTGACGCGATCAACGAGATACGCCTCGGCGTAGAATTGCTGCAGGTTGATGAAGGCCGGCCGCTTGTGTCCCGGCTCCGGCAGCAAATTGAACTGATAGAGCTCGGACGGCCCGTGGAAGATGCGACCGACGTTCCATACCACGCCCTTGTCGACCATGCGGTCGCCGACACCGAGCCGGTCCCAATAATCCAGCGAACGCTTGGAGAAACAGATCGCGCGCGAGCCTTCGCCGATCCGATCGGCATCGTCCAGCACAACGACCGCGTGACCACGCTGCGCGAGATCAATCGCGAAGGACAGGCCCACCGGGCCCGCGCCCACGACGACGACCGGATGTTCGGCCGGCGCGGCCCGATCCTGATCGCCGTGCCGGTGATAGCCGAACTGAACCTTCGCGTGGCTTGCGCCCTGCCCCGGATTGACCTGCACCATGGCTTGCTCGCCTTGTGGTTTCTTGAGCTGTCGAAGCGACGAATTTCGAAGCGACTGGCATTTCCTCGGGTGAAGCGCGACTGGGATCTTGCCAGATAGTCTCACCTGCAACTATTCTAAAGCCGACGGCCTCGGCCGCGTCAACACAAAAATCGGAGCGCGAGCGTGGCAAATCCCGCCGACACGGCGTCCAGGCGCCAGCCCAAGCCGGTTGAAGCCAGCCGAAATGCCGCAGCGCCACATGCGGAGGAGCGGCTCGATCTGTTCAAGTTCGCGCCATTTCGGCTGAACCGCCTGGCGGCGGAGGTCAGCGCCGCGCTCGCCAGCGAATATCGCGAGCGCTACGGCCTCGACATTCCCGAATGGCGCGTGCTGGCGACGCTCGGGTTTCGCCGCGAAGCCTGCAGCGCGCAATATGTCGCAGAGTGCACGCGCACGCATAAGTCAACGATCAGCCGCGCCGTGACCGCGCTGTTGGAGCGGCGCCTGATCGAACGCGTCGAGAATGCCGAGGATCGGCGCGAATTCCGCCTGCGCCTCACCCGCAAGGGCAAGACGCTGTACGAGGAACTGATTCCCCGGCTGCAGCAGCGCGAGCGCGAGATCATGGCGTGCCTGTCAGCCGACGAGCGCAGGGCATTCGACCGCCTCATCGGCAAGATCGAGGCGAGCCTCGACCTGATCCAGACCAGCGAGGAGGCGGACGCGAAACAGGCCTATTAGGAGCATGATCCGCCATCGCGAAAACCGGTCGTCCGAAACAATCACGCTCAACAAACAAAACGCAGCTTGAGGCGGCGCCCAGGTGATCACGAGGATGATCGCCGGCGCTCCGCAGGCACATCGACTGGCGCGGTGCTCTCCCCGCGCCAGCGCAGGATCTCCATCGCCAGCACCGGGTGATTGAAGCCCTTCAGATGCAGATCGTCGATCGGCCGCGCATCGACCGACTGGTCGACCACGCCATAGACCCGGCGCGACACGATCACCTGCCCCGCCTTCGCTTCATCGCACAACCGCGAGGCAAGGTTGGTAACGCTGCCGATCGCCGCATATTCCAACCTGTGCTCGAAACCGACCTGGCCGAGCGTGGCATAGCCGAGCGCGATGCCGACGCCGAAGCCCAGACTGTGGCCGCGGTTCTTCCAGCGCTCGGTCAGCTGGCCGATCTCGTCGCGCATTTCGAGCGCCATCTTCACCGCGCGCGTGGTGTGGTCGTCGAACGGGATCGGCGCATTGAACAGGATCATCACGCCATCGCCGGCATAGCGATCGAGCGTGCCTTCATATTTGAAGATCAGCTTGCCGAGCGCGGCGTGATATTCGCGCAGCACGTTCATCGCCTCTTCGGGCTCGGTCGTCTCGGTGAACGCGGTGAAGCCGCGCAGGTCGCAGAACACCACCGTGACCTCACGGCGGTGGCTTTCCAACAACGCATCATGACCGTCGGAGGATGCGATGATCTGCGCGACCTGCGGCGCCAGGAAGCGCTCGAGCCGGCGGATGCGCTCGATCTCGCCGAGCTGCTTCTCGACGCGCTCTTCCAGCGACTTGTTCCATTCGCGCAGCTGCTCGGTCTGTTCCCTGAGCTTTACCGCCTGCTGCTGCACGGTATCGTGCGCCAGCGCCAGCTCGCGGCCCTTCTGATCGACCTCGGTGAACAGCCGCGCGTTGCGCATCGCCAGCACGGCCTGATGGGCGAAGGTGCGCATCACACCGATCAGATTTGGCGAAAACGCGCCTGCGGATCGCCTGAGCACCACCAGCGCGCCGAGCACGCCCTGCTGATCGACCAGCGGCGTGAACAGAACTGCATGAAAGCCGGCGGCGATCGCGACGTCGCGCAGCGGATGATCCGGGGCGCTTTCGAGTTCCGCGATCGCGATCGGCTCACCGCTGCGGATCGAGTCGGCCAGCAGGCTCGTCGCGCCATCCAGCATCGTGTGCGCGCCATCCTGCGCCCGCTCGACGCCTTTGGCCTCGACCAGCCTGAACCGGCGTTCGGCAGCCTCGTAGGAGTAGATCAGCACGGCGTCGGCCTGGGTGATCTCAAGGGCGCGCGCCGCCACGGTCGGCAGCACGGCGTTGAGATCGAGCGAGGAGGCCACCGCCCGCCCGACCTCTTCCAGCACCTTCAGCTCGTTGATCGAACGCGCGAGATCTCTTGTGCGCTCCTCGACCTTGGCTTCGAGCACGGCGTAGGATTCGGCAAGCTGGCCGGCCATGCTGTTGAACTGATCGGCGAGTTCCTCCAGCTCGTCATGCGTCTTCACTTCGATGCGCTGGGCGAAATCTCCGGCCCCGAGCTTCCGCGCGCCCATCCGCAAGGCGGTGATCGGTACGAGCATGCGGCGGGCCAGCAGCGAGCCGGCGAGCGTCGCGACGGCCAGTCCGAGCGCGATCAGCAGCGCGCCGCGCAAAAGCTGGTCGCGAATCGGGGCCAGCGCATGCGCCGTGGATTGCTCGAAGAACACGGCCCAGCCGAGCTTGGGCAGCACGGCGGCAGCCGACAGCACAGCGCGCCCATCACTGTCGGTCCCGGAATTCAGCGACTGGCCATCGGGCGTGAGCACCGCGGCGACCTGCGGCAGCCTGGCAAGGTCCTGGCCGACAGCCGGTCCCTTCGCCGAACTCGCCAGCACCTGCCCACGCGGATCGACCACATAAGCGATGCCGACTTTTCCGACCTGCGCCTCGGTCATGAAGTCTTCGAGAAAGTCGAGGTCGATATCGGCCACGGTGACGCCGGCATTGAAGCCGGAATGCGCGACCGAGATCGACATCATGGGCTGCGCGCCCTTGAAGGTCACAGCCGAGAAATTGCTGCCATGAGTGACCGTGTCGGTGAAGCGCAGGTCGCGGGACAGATCGTTGCCGGAGGAGAACGCAATCGAGGTGCGCGAGACCCGAAGCTGCTCGCGCCCCTGGCCATCGAGCTGATAAAGCTGCCGCACGGCCGGAGCCTGGCTCAGCAGCTGCACATAGTCGGCGCGCCGCAGCTCCAGCGTATTGGCGCTCGCACGCGTGACCCAGCTGATCTGTCGTTGCAGGTCCGAGAGCGCCTGGTCGATCCGCCGGGCGCTCGCATCGGCCTTTTCCGCCATCGCGGCGGTCAGGCTCGCCTTGGTGGATTGGTAGCTGATCCAGGTTTCCGTCGCACCATTCACGGCCAGCACGAAGACAACGAGGCCGACCAGCGACACAACATATTTGGCGAACAGACCCTGCCGCAGCGACCAGCCTCTCTCCTCGACCCCGCTCATCCGGACCCCTCGCGCGCAGCGACCGATCAAGCCTGCCGGACGAGCGCGTTCGTTGCCGTGTTGCGCGACAACGGCACTTCACAAACAGGACCGTTCCCACGCTGAGACGGTCCGCCGTGAACACCGTTTAGCACAGAATGACGCGGCAGAACCGGTCGTTTCGGACATCATTCGGTGCGGACCGCGGTGTAAGCCGCCGCGAACATCCTCGGCCATTGGGACGCGCACGTCATCCACCATTCGGATGATACCGCAAGGGTCTGCGGCGTCATATTACCTGTTGAAGATGCGCTTCAAGACATCGTTCATTGGCTGACTGTCCGGCGCGCCGTCCATCGCGGCATCCGGCGGGTTGCCCGACGCCGAGGCAGCGTCCTGGCCAGCCTCCGTCGCCGGGGGTTGCGCGGCCCGGGGAGACTGCAGCAGCGGTGCGGCGCTTTCCGACGGGTTCAGGGTACGGCCTCGGCTGCGGCCCTGCGGCGGCGCGCCTTGCTGCAGACCCTGCTGAATCAGATTGCCGATCGCCGCGCCGAGCTGCCCGCCCAGCACATCGGATTGCCCTGTCGTCGGCGCCTGCCCGTTCGGCGCCGCTGCCGAAGGCCCGCCATTCGCGCCAGCCGTACCGGTCGGGGCAGAGTTGCCGATCAAGCCGCCGAGGCCGTTGATCAGGTTGTTGAGTCCCGCATTGTCCTTGCCGAACAGGCCCTGACCCATCTGCTTGAGCTTGGCGTAGGCAGCGTCGGGATTGTCCAGGATGCCGGCCATGTCGGGGTAGAAGCGCGGCTGGCTCCAAGGGCCGTCGATCACCACGGGAATGCCGAGCCCGATCGGATCCGAGTTGCGGCCCTGCCCCTCGGTGGTCATCACCAGCTTCGGCTCGACGCGCATGGCCAGCGCGCGATTGCCGAGATCGATGGTGCCTGCGCCAGTGACCTTCACCAGCGGTCCGATCAGATTGAGATCGCCGGTCGCGGCCTGACCACGCTCGACCTGAAAGGAGGCCGACAATTGCGTGAGATCGGTCGTGAGTTCCTTCGAATCCTGCCAGCCGGACAGCGGGTTGGAGGTCAAGGAACGGATCATCTGCGCGACATTGATGCCGCGGATGGCGCCATCCTGGAACAGCAGGAACGCCGAGCCGCTCAGATTGCTCATGATGGCCTGCTGGCTGGCGCCGCTCGACCGCAGCGCCAACTTGCCCTGCAGGCGTGCGTCGAGCCTGTCGAAACCGGCGAGGTTCTGCAGCAACGGCAATGCTCGGATGCCGACCACGTCGCAATGCATGGCGTAGGCCGGATTGCCGGTGGAGGCATCGATCACGACCTCACCGCTGGCCTGTCCGTCATAGGCACCGAGATTGGCGACGGTCGCCTTCAGCACGCCGCCGGCCAGCGACGATTCGACCTCCAGCGGGCCGAGGCGAGCACCGGCGACTCCGACGTCGGTCGCCGACAGCTTCACGCGGGCATCGACGTAGTTGAGGCCGCGCAGGTCGATGGCCGCCGTGCTCCATCCCGAAGCGCCGGCGTTGCGTGGCGCGGCAGGACTGCCGAGGTCGAGCCGCCGCACATCCAGATCAAGTTTGACGAGTGGCTTGCTGGCGACATCGACCGAGGCCCAGCCGTTGAAGTCACCGCCGCCGAGGGTGCCGCTGAGCCCGTTGATCATCACCAACGGTCCATTGAGGCGCAGGTCGGCGCGGCCGGCCAGAACACCGCGGAAGGCATCGGCCATCTCGAGCTTGAACTCGACCGGCAGTGTCTGCCGATCAATCGGCATCCCCGGGGCCGTCGAATTGACCTCGAAGCTGACGAGACGGTCGCTCGCCCGGGCCGTACCGGTGAGCTTGATCCTGCCGTCCCCGCCCAGCGATGCCGTCGCGCCAATGCCGTCGATGCGATTCTCCACGCGGTCGCGCGGATTGGACAGGATGACAGCCCCGTCTTTGATCGTGACCCGCTCGATCCGGATGGACGGCGCGGCGTCCGACTTTGCCGGAGCGCGGTTGCGCGGCGCATTGTCGCGCAGGCGTTCACGCAGCAGCGGCAAATACAGCGTAGGCTTGTCGACGATGACCTCGGCAATGTCGGGCCGGCCCGACCAGAGGCCAGACAGCGCCATATCTGCCTGCAGCTTGGCGACGGTCAGCCGGTTGTTACCGTCTCGGTCCTTCGGATCGAGCAGCGTGATGTCGGTCAGCGTCGCATGCAGCGATGGCCACAGGCTGATGCTCGCGGAGCCGGCGATGCTCAAACGATATCCGGTGTCACGCTCGACGCGGTCCTGGATCGCCGCCGTCACAACACTCGCCGGAAGGCCAAAGGCAAGCGCCAGGACGAGCACGACGGCGACGGCGCCAACCAACCCGCCTGCGATCTTCAATGCTTTCATGTCGATGTCCCATTCGCGACGTGCGAGCGGTCTACACGGGTTAGCGTGCGGCAACGCCGACCCGGTTCAATCCGATATCTATCCCAGACGCCGCGGACCGCTCCAGGAGCGGCGAAAATAGTCGTAAGCACGTGCGTCATTATGTGACTTATGACACACTTCTGCCCGAGCGGTTTATGTAACTGGGGCTTTCAAACCATTGCTGAAGGTATAGTGATGAGCAAGCAGGCCGAATTTGCGGTCATTCTCAAGATGAACCCGATGTTCGCGGACCTCGGCGCCGACGAGCTGCAGCGCTTGTCGAACCTGTGCCATACCCAGCATCTGTCATCGGGCGAGGTGCTGTTCCAGAAGGGCGATCCCGGCAACGCCCTGTTCGGAGTCCGGCGCGGCCAGATCCGCATCGAGACCGGCGCGACGGACGGCAGCCGGCTCACCCTCAATTTCATGGGCCCTGGCGACCTGTTCGGAGAGGTCGCCGTGCTCGACGGACAGGAGCGCACCGCCGACGCCACGGCCGGAGAGACGACCGAGCTGTTCGTGCTCCGCCGCGAAGATTTCCTCAGCTTCCTCGAGCGCGAACCCAAGGTCGCGATCAAGATCATCCAGCTGTTGTGTCAGCGCATCCGCTGGCAGAGCGAGCGGATGGAGGAGTCGGTGCTGCAGCCGCTGCCGATCCGACTCGCACGCCGGCTCTGTGCACTCGCGGAGGATTTCGGCTCCGAGGTGCATATCTCGCAGGAGCAGCTCGGCATCTTCGTCGGCGCGGCGCGCGAGAGCGTCAACCGCCAGCTTCAGGCGTGGCGCAAGGACAAGATCCTGGACCTGCAACGCGGCCGGATCCTGCTGCATGACCTGACCAAGCTCAACACCATCGCACGGAACGAGTAGACTCAGCCCAACCTCCACCGACGTCGCTGCGCCCTGATGATGCTTTGTCCGTCGGACTGCACGCCACGCTCGCGAGAACCATGTCCGCTCCGCGTCCACTCTGTGACCGGAACCGAGCGCTGTGCATCGCTCGGTGTCCGCAGCGGCCAAACATGATCGCAATTGGGCCACGGCACCTCACAATTTGCGACATGAACTCTTTTTAACAGTTCTAACAGGGGTCAATTCGGCAGCCATGAGCGCCATCCACCTGCGCGTCGAACGCGCGGGGCGGAGTTCGCGCGCCAGAACCTAGGGTGGAAGTGAGTTCATGAGTCTTGCGTGGCCGGCAATTGGGATCGAGACCAACGGCTCGACCCCGCGCTGGCGCAGAGCCCTTGCGATCTGGATCGACGCCGTCGAGGACGGTTGGGCCGTGCCGGCACTGATCGCAGGCTTCGTCGCGGTCTGGATGATCTATTTCTCGATCGCCTATGTCGGCGGCGACCTGCACCAGGACGTGATCGAGACATGGTCGCTCGGGCGCAGCTTCGCCTGGGGTTCGAGCAAGCACCCGCCTTTGATGGGCTGGGCCGCGCGCGCCTGGACGAGCGCGTTTCCGTTGACGAACTGGTCCTTCAACCTGCTGGCGCTGACCAACGCCGCGGCAGGCCTCTGGGCCGTGGACTTGATCACGCGGCGGTTCGCGCGCGACGACAAGCGTCTGATCGTGTTGCTGCTGCTGATGCTGCTTCCCGTCTATCAGCTGCACGCGCAGCGCTTCAACGCCAACGCGGTCCTGCTGTCGAGCTGGCCGCTGGCGACCTACTGCTTCCTGCGCTCGTTCGAGACCCGCAATGTGCGATGGGCCATCGCCGCTGGCCTCGCCGCGGCACTGGCGATGCTCGGGAAGTACTACTCCATCTTCCTGATCGCCAGCTTCGCGATCGCGGCGCTGTGTCACCGCGAGCGACGCGCCTATTTCGCCTCGTCGGCGCCGTGGGTCGCCGCGCTGTCCGGCTTGGCCGCGCTGACGCCGCATCTGATCTGGCTCGGCATGACCGGGGCACAACCGTTCTCGCACGCCATCGCACATCACGTCGGCAAGACGGGTGCGGCTGCCCTGATCGAGGGCGGAGGCTTCTTTCTGGCGATGGCCGGCATCGGCGGCATTCCCGGACTGATCTGGCTCGCGATGACACGCCCCCGTCCAGCCCGCGTGCTGAACGATGCCCTCAGTCTTGGCGCCGGGCTCCGCCTGCTGGCGATGATGAGCATCGGCACGGTCGCCCTGCCCGCCCTGACCTCGGTCGTGTTCGGCACCGACATGCCGCCATTATGGGGCCTGCAGGGCGTCTTCCTGTTTGTCATCGTGATCGTCTGCGGGGCGAGCTACCAGCCCTCCCGCGCCGCGACGATCAACCTCGCCGCGGCGACGATCGGCATCGCCGCATTCGCCGCGACCGTCGCAGCCCCCCTTCACGCGCTGTACCGCAACTATGTGCCGCTCAGCGAAGGCCGCAACTTCTACCAGCCGGCTGTGGCGGAGCTCGATCGCCTCTGGCAGTCGGTCTCGAGCCGTCCGCTTGCCGCCGTGGGCGGCGATGACGGGCTCGCCTTCGCGGCCGCATTCTACAGCCCGGATCATCCCCGCTATGAGATAAGCCTCGTGCATCCGTACGAGCTGCAAACTCCGGCCGCGGCGCTGACCGCGCAGGGCTGGTCCGCCTTGTGCTACGACACCGACATCTCCTGCATCTCGGGCATGAGCGCCGTCGCGGCGCGGGCGCGGCGGTCGGTGCGCGCCGAGATTTCGCTGCGCACCAAGCTGTTCGGCTGGCCCGGAGCGAGCCAGCGTTTCGTCGCCATCATCGTGCCGCCCGAGACCAGCCCACCAAGCGAGCCCGCGCCGAACGTCGCCGACGATGTGAGCGCGCAACGGCGTCAGCCGATCACGGCGAACTGAGCGCCCCCCGCGCCTGCGTTCTCACTCGGCAGCCGGCGACACCACCGAGGGCCGCGGCCTCGAGGCGTGTCCGCCCTCCGCGTCGTGGCCCGGCTCGTCCGTTCCGTCAGACACGATCAGCCGGCGGCCGAGCCGTCCGAACAGCGTGCTGAGATCGTCCATCACCAGGAACATCGCAGGCACAAACAGAAGCGACAGGACTGTCGAGAACACCAGCCCGCCGATCACGGCCAGCGCCATGGGCGAACGGAATTCGCCGCCCGCGCCGACCGCGAGCGCGCTCGGCATCATGCCCGCGACCATCGCGATCGTGGTCATGACGATCGGACGGGCCCGCTTCATGCCGGCATCGATGATCGCCTCGTCGCGTCTGGTGCCGGCATGGATCGCCTCGACGGCGAACTCGACCAGCATGATCGCGTTCTTGGTGACGATGCCCATCAGCATCATCATGCCGATATAGACCGGGATCGTGAGCTGCTTGCCGGTCAGCATCAAGGCGCCGATGGCGCCGCCGATCGACAGCGGCAACGAGAACAGGATCGTGATCGGCTGCAGGAAGGTGCCGAACAGCAGCACCAGCACCGCATAGACGATCATCAGCCCCGCCGTGATCGCCGTGATGAAGCCGGACGCCAGCTCGTTCAGGCTCTCGGCATCGTCCGACGGGATCAGCTTGACGCTCGCCGGCATGCTTTTCCGGACCGGCAGGTCGTCGATCTGCTTGGTCGCATCGCCGAGCGCCGCCAGCCCGACGAGATCAGCCGAGACCGTGGCCTGCCGGCCGCGATCGTAACGGCTGATGCTGGTCGGGCCCTGATCGAGCTTGATGTCGGCGACCACCGCCAGCGGCACGCCACCCTTCTCACCATACTGGCCGAGCGGCACGCGCAGCTGTTCGAGGATCTTCACATCGCCCCGCGCGGCATCCTCGAGCTGGACCCGGATCGGGACCAGGCGGCCGCCCGCATCATATTTCGCCAGCGCAGGCCCGACATCGCCGATCGTCGCGACGCGAATCGTCTGCGACAAACTCTCTGTCGACACGCCGAGGCGCGCGGCCAGATCGGCGCGCGGCTGCACCCGCAATTCCGGCCGGTCGAGCGACGTGTCGGACACCACGTTGGAGATGATCGGGATCCGCTTCATCTGCGACGCAAGTTCGCTGGCGACATTGTCGACCAGCTTGGGGTCAGACCCCGTCAGCACCAGCTTGATCGGTCGCAGACCGTTCTCATCCGTGAACCAGAAGCGGATGTCGGGGATGGTCTCGAGATCCTTGGTGATCGCGAGTTCGAGCTCCTTCTGGGTGATCTTGCGCTCGGTCTTCGGGGTGTAGTTGACGATCATGCCGGCGCGGCGAACCTCCATCGCCCCCTGCAGCCTGCCGCCGTCGACAAAGACGCTGCGCACCTCGGGCCGCTTGCGCAGCCGCGCCACGATCTCCTCGGTGACCTTCTCGGTGTAGGCGAGTTGCGCGCCGGGCGGCAGCTCGATTGCGAGCAGCGATCGCGCCGCGTCCTGCGCCGGCAGGAACCCTTGCGACAGCAGGGTCGTGCTCCAGATCGAGGCAGCGAAGATGCCGATGCCGAGCAGCACCGTCACGAAGTAGTGTTGCACCGACCAGGTCACGATGCGCTGATAGGCGCGCAGGATGAAGCCCGGCGGCGGATCCTCGTGATCGTGATGCTTCATGAAGTAGGCCGCCAGCATCGGCGTGACGAACCGCGCGGCGAGCAGCGAGAAGAACACCTGCACCGAGACGGTAATGCCGAACTGCTTGAAGAACTGGCCGGCAATCCCCGACATGAAGCTTGCGGGCGCAAAGATCGCAATGATGGTGAGGCTGATCGCGATCACCGCGAGACCGATCTCGTCCGCGGCATCCAGCGCCGCGCGATAGGGCGACTTGCCCATCCGCATATGGCGCACGATGTTCTCGATCTCGACGATCGCGTCGTCGACCAGAATGCCGGTCGACAGCGTGATCGCCAGGAACGAGACCATGTTCAGCGAGAAGCCGAGGATATCCATCGCCCAGAAGGCCGGGAAGATCGACAGCGGCAGCGAGATCGCCGCGATGACCGTCGCCCTGAAGTCCCGCAGGAACAGCAGCACGATGATGACGGCAAGAATCGCGCCCTCGAACAGGGTCGAGATCGCAGCCTCGTAATTGCCCTTGGTGAATTCGACCGAGGTATCGATCAGCCTGAGATCGACGTCGGGATGCGCGGCCTTCACCTCGTCGATGCGCTTCTGCACGGCCGCAGCGACGACCACGTCGCTAGCGCCTTTGGCGCGCTTGATGCCCAGCGCCACCACCGGCTCGCCGTTGAAGCGCGCGAAGGTGCGGCGATCGGCGATCGTGTCGGTGACGGTGCCGAGATCGGCGAGCCGCACCTCGCCGCCGCCGAACAGCGGGATCATCGTGTTCGACAGCTCGTTCAGCGTCTTGGCCCCGGCAAGCGTGCGGATCGCCTGATCGTTCTTGCCGATCTCGGCCCGGCCGCCGGCGACGTCGACATTGGTGCCGCGCAGGCTCTGGCTGACATTCACCGCCGTGAGGCCCATGGCCTGCAGACGGTCGGGATCGAGCGAGACCAGGATTTCGCGTTCGACGCCGCCGATGCGCTCGACCTGGCTGACGCCGCGGACGCCCTGCAGCTCGCGCTTGACCACATCGTCGACGAAGAAGGACAGTTGCTCCGGCGTCTTGCCTGGCGAGATCGCCGCATAAGTCACGATCGGCAAACCGATCTTGTCGACGCGCGAGATCAACGGCTCGGTGACGTTCTGCGGCAGGTCGGAGCGCACCCGCGTCACGGCGTCCTTGACGTCGTTGATGGCGCGATCCGTGTTGGTCTCGAGCGCGAACGTAATCGTCGTGACCGAGAGGCCGTCGGTGATCAGGGACTGGATGTGGCGCGCGCCCTCGACGCCGGACACGCCGTCCTCGATGATCTTGGTGACCTGGGATTCAAGCTCCGACGGCGCCGCGCCGAACTGCGCCACCGCGACCGAGATCACCGGAATGTCGGCGTTCGGCAGCCGCGTCACCGCGAGCTTGCTGAAGCTCATCCAGCCAAGAATCAGGAGAATGAGCGAGAAGAGGATCGACGGCAGCGGGTTCCGGATCGACCATGCCGAGATATTCAGTGCCATCAGCGTACCCGCGTGCGATCGATGTCTTCGGCGAACATGGTCTTGATCTGGTCACCATCATGCAGCGAGCTGCCGGCGTCGGCGACCACGATCTCACCCTCCGCGAGACCTTCCAGGATCTCGGTCGATGTGTCGGACACCAGGCCGACCCGCACCCTGCGGGTCTCGATCGTGTTGCCCTTCACCACCTGGATGGTGAGATGATCGATCGCCGTATTGGGAACGGCGACGCCGCAGCTCCGCCTGGCGTCGATATTGGCGCGGGCGAACATCCCCGGCTTCAGCGTTGCGCTGCTGGTCAGCGTGATGCGGGCGTGGCCCAGCTGGGTCGAGCGATCGACCTGCGGCGCCACCACACGGAGGCGGCCGATGATGTCGGGCAGATTATCGCGCGTGATGCGCGCGGGCAGGCCCGGGCTGAGCTTCAGGAGGTGAACGCTCGGGACTTCGGCGTCGAGTTCCAGCTCATTGTTCACGGCAATGCGGAACATCGGTCCGGCCTGGGGGGAGGCGGGCGCGCCGGCGATGGTACGGACCTCAGTGACGACGCCAGCCGCCGGCGCACGCAGCGACACCGGTCGGTTTGCGGCAGCAGCCGGCGCCCCCGGCTGCGGCGGGGGCGGCGTCAGGCGGGCCAGCTCCTGATTCTCCGTGACGGTGTCGCCTTCCTTGACGAGGACATCCGTCACCCGCGATCCCTCCTGGTCGGCGCCGACGACGGCTTCGCGGCGGGGAACGACAAACCCGGTGACCCGGACGAGATCGGAGAAGCAGGCCTTTACCGCCTTCGTCACCAGCACCTGCGCCTGCATCGGCGGCTCCTCGGCGGCCGGATGCGAGCGATGCTCGTAGGTGTAATAGCCGGCGAACAAAGCCACGAAGACGATCGCGCCGGCTACGGTTTTGAGGGATTTTGGCAGCTTCATCGAAGGCTCGATCCGGTCGGCGCGAAGTGCGGTTTCACGAGCGGGCGGCGCCGGCTGCAAACGCAGCGCGGGAGGTCCCGACGAGACGATGCGCCCCGCAAGACTGCGGGACGCATCCGGTCAACTCGATCTCTGGCCACGCAACCCCCGTCGGCGCTTTGCGGACGCCGAGCTACTTGGCGGCCGCCGTCTTGCTCTGCATATTGACCACCTGGACGCGGCGGTTCACCTCGGCGAGCGGCTGGCTCGGATCCTTGAGCTTGCTCTTGCCATACCCCACCGTCACCAGATCGGCGCCGGCAATGCCGAACTTCTCGACCAGATAGCGCTTGATCGAATCGGCGCGGCGCTCTGACAGATCCTGATTATAGGCATCGCCACCCGCGGCATCGGTATGGCCGGCCACGACGAAGGTCGAGCCCTTGAGGTCGGGACTGGTCAGCGCGCGGCCGAGCGCCTGCACCGATGCGAGCGACTTCTGGCTGATATTGGCGGAATTGTAGTCGAAGGTGATTTCGAGATCGATGTTCGGCTTGGACTTGGCGACCGCCGCGATCTCCTCGCGTTCTGCCGTCGACAGCGAGCGCGTCGAACGGCCGCGGATGCTCTGCAGGAACTTGTCCTGTTCCGGCGCTGCGGCAGGCGCTGCTTCGGACGGCGGCGACAGCGACAGTCCGCGGGTCAGCGGCTTCTTGGGTCCGGCCAGCGCCCGGACGATCTGGTCTTCGGTGACATCCTCGGCAGCCTTGGCCGCGGTGACGCTCAGCGCGGCCGCGGCGCTCAGCGCTACGGCCACGAACAGGCCCGTCAGGCTGGCAGCGTAGGTCGACTTCGTCTGCGATACGGTCATTTGCCAATCCCTCCTCGCGCATGATCGGCGCGAACGCATGGTCCGGTCCCGTCGCGACACCACGCTCGCGACCCGGTTGTTCGCGGTTATGTCGGTCCGGCGCGCCGCATGGTTCGAGGCGGCCGACGCATGCGCGCAAAAATCAGCGCACGCCGTAGCTTTCGAACTCGCGGACGATATTGGGATCGATCGCCTTGGCGTTGGCGATGTCGAGCGCGCCCTCCTGCGCCGCGCCGTTGCGCTGCTTGGCGAGGCCTCGCCCATACAATGATGACGTCAGCCGCGGGTTGATCTTCAGCGCCGCGTCGAAATCGGCGATCGCGTTCTTGGTCGCGCCGCTCTTGAGGTTGACGAGCCCGCGGCTGTCGAGCGCATCGACGAAATTCGGCCGCAGCCGGAGCGCCTCGTTGCAGTCGCGCAACGCCGCCTGCAGCTCACCGACCACGGTGCGCGCCCAGCAGCGATTATTGAGGGCCTCGACATCCTTCGGATTGAGCCGGATCGTGTCGTCGAAATCGCGGATGGCCTGCGCATAGGCGCCCTTGCTGGCATAGACTTGGCCGCGCCGGTAGAGCGCGCCGGCGTCTTCCGGATTGGAAGCGATCTTGGCCGTCAGGCTCTTGATGGTCGGGTCCTCGGCGAAGGGATCCTGCACCGGACCATCAAGAGCCTGACGGCCAAGATCGCTT
>VYKW01000016.1_pt1 | contig 99544 bp, 104 predicted proteins | sample 5114451 | NCBI WGS metagenome assembly VYKW01 (sample SAMN12291784, study PRJNA351875) | freshwater metagenome | isolation source: freshwater lake | place: USA: Michigan, Gull Lake | collected 2013-08-08
GCTATGTCGCGGCGCTGGGATCGCGGCGGAGCCATGCCGCGCGGCGCGAGCGGCTGGCGGCGGCGGGACTGTCGCCCGAACAGATCGACCGGGTCGAGGGGCCGGCGGGGATCGATATCGGCGCAGTCGGCCCGGCGGAAATTGCGCTGTCGATCGCGGCGGGAATGGTGCGGGCGCTGCATGATCCGCGCTGAACGCACCGCGCTCGTGCTGCTCGCCGCCGGTCGCTCGCGCCGGTTCGGGGCGGCGGACAAGCTGACCATCCCCTATCTCGGCCGCCCGCTGGGCCTGCATGTCGTGGTGGCGCTGGAGGCGGTGCCGTTCGCCGCGCGGATCGGGGTGGTGGCGGATACCGCGCTCGACCTGAGCAGCTGCGGCTATGACGTGGTGGTGAATGACGATCCGGCGGCGGGGCTGGGCTGGTCGTTGCGGCTGGGGGTGGAGGCGGCGATGGGCAGCGATCCCGATGCGGTGATCGTCGCACTGGCCGATATGCCGCGCGTCACCGCGATGCAAATCTACCGGCTGCTCGATGGTGCGCAGGATGATGCCGCAATCGTCGCGTCGAGCGACGGCGTGGTCCCGCGCCCACCGGCACTGTTCGGCCGGGAGCATATTTCCGATCTGCTCGCCGCGCAGGGCGATATGGGCGCGCGCGATCTGGTGCGGCGGGGGCGTCATATCGTGGTGCCTCCCGCAGAGCTGGTTGATGTCGATACGCCGGAGGATCTGGAACGGCTGATCCATGGGTGATCAGGCACTCGCCATCGCGCTTGGCCTGATCTCGGCCTTCAGCCTGGCGCTCACCAATCTGGTGGTGAAGCGCGGCGACGATATTCTCGTCGCGCGGGCGCTGCTGTCATCGAGCGCCGCGATCGTGATCGCGCCGTTCGCGCTGATCGTGCCGCTGCCCGATGCGGCGACATGGGAAGCGCTCGCCTGGGCGGTGCCGGCGCATTTCGCCTATCAGATCTGTCTGGTGCGCGCGATGCAGCGTGGGGATCTGAGCCTCGTCTTTCCGATCATGCGCGGCGCGGCGCCACTGCTCACTGCGGGGTTCGCGGTGCTGGTGCTGCATGAGCAATTGCCGCTGATCGGCTGGATCGGCCTGATGCTGGCGACCGGCGCAGTGATCGTGTTCGCATTGCCCGCGCGCGGCGTGACGCTTGCGGCGCATCCGGACAAGGTGGCGCTCGGCTGGGCCTTTGCGACGGCGATCGGGGTCGCGCTGTACAACATGGCGGATGCGCGCGGGGTGCGCGTCGCGCCGAGCCCGTTCACCTATATCGTGTGGCTGTTCATGCTCGATTGCATCTGCATCACCACCACCGCGCTGCTACTCCGCCGCCGCGAATTGGGCCGCGCGGTCAAGGCAACGTGGAAGCACGGCGTTGCGGCGGGGGCGCTGTCGAGCGTCTCCTTCGGGTCCGCGCTCTACGCCTTCTCACTGATGGAGGTGGCAAAGGTGTCGGCGCTGCGCGAAACCGCCGTGGTGTGGGCGGCGCTGATGGGCGCATGGATGCTGGGCGAAGGCTTTGGCGGTCGCCGCATCGCTGCGGCGGTGGTGCTCGCCTTCGGCCTGATCCTGCTCCAGTTCAGCTAAAGTCGTTTTCAGCTCCGCTGGAGCGGGCCGGTGCCGCCACCCTATTCGTGCCGCAGCGCGTCGATCGGGTTCAGGCTCGCGGCGCGCCGCGCCGGGAAATAGCCGAACACCACCCCGATCCCCGCCGCGATGGCAAAGGCGATGATGTTGATCTGAAGATCGAACGTCCACGGCACCTGGATCAGCGGGGTCAGGATCGCGATCACGACCTGCGCCACCAACAGGCCGATGACGCCGCCCAGCATCGACAGCACGATCGCCTCGACCAGGAACTGCATCAGCACCTCGCGCGCGACCGCGCCGATCGCCAGGCGGATGCCGATCTCGCGCGTGCGTTCGGTGACGCTGACCAGCATGATGTTCATGATGCCGATACCGCCGACGATCAGACTGATGGCAGCGACCGTGGCGACGATGCTGGTCAGCAGCTGTGTCGTCCCGGTCAGCGTTGCGCTGATCTGAGCGGTGTCGAAGATGTTGAAATTATCCTGCTCGCCCGCTTCGATCCCGCGCCGCTCGCGCAGCAGGTCGCTTAGCGACGCCTGCACCGTGGCCGAATCATAGGCGGCGTCGACGCCGACCAGCATCAGGCGAATGTCGCGATTGCCGGTAAAGCGGCGCTGCACAGTCTTGATCGGCATCAGCACGACATCGTCCTGATCGCCGCCAAAGCCGGCTTGTCCGCGCGCCGACAGCGTCCCGATCACGTCGCACGACACGTCCTTAACGCGGATTCGCTGCCCGACCGCTTCACCGCCGCGGAACAGGTTCTGCCGCACGGTATTGCCGATGATGCACACCGCCCTGCCCGCAGCCTCCTCCGCCGGAGAGAAGGTGCGCCCGCCGGTCAGCGGCCACGGCTGGACCTCAAAATAGGCATTGCCGGTGCCGTTGATCGTGGTCGACCAGTTGGCGCCGTTGTAGATCGCCGTCCCGGTCGCCTGCGCCTGTGGCGCGACCGCGGTGACCCCGGCGATCTGCTCGCGGATCGCCTCGACATCCTGTTCCTCGAAATCAGGCGGGCGCGGACCGCCGCCGCCGCGGCCAAAGCCCTGGCCCGGGCGCACCTGCAGGATGTTGGTGCCAAGGCTGGCGATCTGCTTCTGCACCGCCGCCGTCGTCGCATTGCCGAGCGTGACCATCGCCACCACGGCGGCGACGCCGATGATGATGCCGAGCGTCGTGAGGAACGAGCGCAACTTGTGCCGCAGGATCGAGCGGATCGCGAGGGTGAAGATCGTGCCGAGCATCAGGCGGAAATCCCCGCCCGCGCGCCGGTCTCGACCCGCTCGACCAGCCCGTCCTTGAAATGCACGATGGTGCGGGCGAACGCCGCCATCTCCGGTTCATGCGTCACCATCAGCACGGTGATGCCGCTGTCCCGGTTAAGGCCGGTCAGCAATTGCATGATCTCCACCGACCGTTCCGAATCGAGGTTGCCGGTCGGCTCGTCGGCGAGCAGCACCGCCGGGCTGGTGACGATCGCGCGGGCGATGGCGACGCGCTGCTGCTGGCCGCCCGAGAGTTCGGCGGGGGTGTGGTCCCACCATTTGTCGAGGCCGACCTTCTCCAGCGCCGCCATCCCCAGTTCACGCCGGGTCTTCTTGTCCTCGCCACGATACAACAGGGGCAGCTCGACATTTTCGAGCGCGCTGGTGCGGCTGAGCAGGTTGAACCCCTGGAACACGAAGCCGAGATAGCGGCGCCGCAGCAAGGCGCGCTGGTCGCGGTCGAGCGTTTCGACATGGACATTCTTGAACAGAAACGCACCGCGCGTCGGCACGTCGAGGCATCCGATGATGTTCATCGCCGTCGACTTGCCCGAGCCCGAAGGCCCCATCACTGCGGCGAAATCGCCCTGTTCGATGTCAAGATCGATGCCTTTCAGCGCCTGAAACGCGGTCGCTCCCTCGCCATAGGTCTTGGTGACGCCGCGCAGGCGGATGATCGGATCAGCCACCCGCTGCCCCTGCCTTGCGCTGCCCGCCGCCCGACGCCCGTGGCGCGCTGCTGCTGCCGCTGGTGGCGAGCTGACCGGTAATCACCTCGGTCCCGGGCTTGAGGTCGCCGGACAGGACTTCGGTCACCTGGCCGTTGGTGTCGCCGGTGGTCACCTCGACCGCGCGCGGCTGGCCGTCCTCGCCCTTCACATAGACCGTCTGTTTGGCGCCGCGTCCGATCGTCGCCGACTTCTCCGCGCCGCCCGAACCGCGCCGTCCGCCGCGCGGGACCAGCGCGCCGGCAACGCCACCGCCGCTCTGCCCGCTGCCCGCGCTGGGGGTAAAGCGCAGCGCGGCATTGGGGACGAGCAGAACATTGTTCTTCTGCAACGTGATGATTTCCGCGGTGGCGGTCATGCCGGGACGCAGTTTCTGCTCCGGATTGGCGACCGACAGGATCGCGCCATAGGACACGACCTGCGCGGTGGTGCTGGTGCTCGTAGTCGTGCTCGCCTGAGCCGACAGGTTGGAGCCGACATCGACGCGCTGGATCACCGCCGGGAAGGTGTCACCGGGGAAGGCATCGACGGTGAAGCTGGCCTTTTGCCCCTGCTTGACCTGGCCGACATCGGCCTCGTCGATCGCGACCTCCAGTTCCATCGCGCTCAGATCCTCGGCGATCACGAACAGCGTGGGCGTGTTGAACGATGCCGCGACCGTCTGGCCCGGTTCGACCTGGCGGGCGAGCACCACGCCATTGACGGGCGACCGGACAATCGTCTTGTTCCGCTGCGTAACTGCCGAGCGCAGCGCCGCCTGTTGCGAGGTCACCTGCGCCTGGCTGGCGCGGACGGTCGCGACCGCGCGGGCAACCGCCGCGCGGGCATTGTCGAGTTCGGTCTTGGCTGGAACGCGCCCGCCCGACAGGCGGCTCACTTCCTCGAACCGGGCAAGCTGGCTCTGCGCTTCAACCAATGTCGCCTGATTCTGCGCGACCGTCGCCTGTGCGGCGGCGACCGACGCGCGCGCCTGGGTGATCGAATCGTCGAGCCGTTCGGGGTCGATCAGCGCGAGCGGCTGGCCCGCCGTGACGCGGTCGTTGACGTCGACCAGCACGCGCGTGATCAGGCCTGACAGTTCGGAACCGACCTGCACCTGATTGGTCGGGGCCAGCTTGCCCGTGGCCGAAACGGTAACGGTCAGCGCGCCGCGCTCCACCGCGCGCGTCGCATAGCCCGCCTCATTTTCACCACCGAACATGCGGAACAGGCCGTACACCGCGGCCAAAGCGACGATCGCAAGCACGATCCATTTCAGATGCCGCCGCCACGCGGGCACCGTCTTCGCGCCCAGAAATTCGTCGAGCTTCGGAGTTGCAGCGTCGGCCATCAATTGGTTCCGGTTCCAGAAACAGGGGGAGGTGCGGTCACGGTGTCGGGGGTCGGCGCAGTCGCGGCGTCCCAGCCGCCACCGAGCGCGAGATAGAGCTGGATCAGCGCATTTGCCTTGTCCGAGCGGGCCTGATTAAGGCCGTTGCGCGCCGACACCAGCGACGCTTCCGCCTGGCTGAGCGTCAGGAAATCGGCGAGGCCCGCGCGGTAGGAGCTGCGCGACAGCACCGCGCTGTTGGTCGCGGCATCCAGCGCGATGACGAACTCGCGTTCGCGCGCTTGTGCGGTCTGCAGCGCGACGACGGCGTTCTCGACCTCTTCGATCCCGACCAGCACGGTCTGTTTATAGGCGTAGAAGGCACCATCCGCCGCCGCCTGCGCCGACCGTACCTGCGCGCGCGTGCGGCCAGCGTCGAAGATCGTCTGCGCGATATTGGCGAAGACGCGGCCGGTGATCACGTCGAACAGGCTGCCGATGCTGCCCGCACCTGCATCGATGCTGCCGCCGAGTGACAGTTGCGGATAGAGCTGCGCCTCCGACACGCCGATCTGCGCGACCGCGGCGGCGAGGTTGCGTTCGGCCAGCCGCACATCGGGCCGCTGACGCAGCGTATCGGCGGGGATGCCGACCGTGATCCGCTCCGGCCCCGCCGGGATCGGGCGCACCGCATCCATCTGTGCCTTGAGTGCGCCGGGTGCCTGTCCGGTCAGCACGCCGAGGCGGGAGACCGCGCTGTTATAGCTTGCCTCGATCGACGGGATCGACGCGGCGGCCTGTGCGCGATTGGCGCGCGCCTGCTCCTGGTCGAGCGAGGAGACGAGGCCCGCCTGCACGCGGAAGCCCGCAATCTCCAGATTATCGTCCTGAATGGTCAGGCTCTCGCGCGCATTGGCCAGCTGCGCCTGCGCCGCGCGGGCGAGGATATAGTTGCGCGCAATCTCGCCCTGAATCGACACGAGCGTCGCGGCATAGCTATAGCCCGATGCCTCCAGCTGCGCGCGGCTCGCCTCGACCCCGCGCCGCACGCCGCCGAACAGATCGACCTGATAATTGACGTCGGCCCCGAGCGAGAAACTGCTCGCGCCACCCGTTCCGCCGGTCACCGCTTCGGTTCGCGCTGCGCCGCCGCTGGCACTGACCGAGGGGAGGAGCGAAGCGCGCGACTGGACCAGTGCTTCGCGCGCCTGACGCAGTCGGGTGACCGCCTGAGCCACGTCCAGATTCTGGCTCGCCGCCTGCTCGACCAACCCGGCCAGCATCGGATCGTTGAACGCGGTCCACCAGCGTTGCAGGTCAGCCTGCGCCTGCTGGTCCGCCGCGACCGAGAAAGCAGGGGGCACGCCCAACTCGGCAGCGGTGCCGGGGCGGTAGTCGGGGCCTGCCGCACAGCCGGCGAGCGGGAGCGCGGCCATGCCGAGGATCAGGAAGGGGCGAACGATCATGCCCCGAAAATGGCCAGCGCCGTTCGGGGCGTCCACCAAAAGAGTGTCGCAAATTGTAAGCATCCACGTTGGAACATGCGCGAAACGATTTGGTTGCGCGGTGATGCAGATGAGCGCCTCAGCCAAAGCCCTGGCCGGTTCCGCCGCGTTCGCCGCAACGGATCAGGTGGGAATCCAGGACCGCCGCCTGCCGGTTGATGACGGCTGCGCGATAATCCGGGTCTGTCACCATTTCGAGAAACGCCGCTGCGTTCGGGTAGCGCGCGATAAAGGCCGCATCCCATTGCGCGTCCGACGTGCCGGTCAGCACGGCTTCGGGCCGCCCCGTCCACAGGATCGTGCCGCCAACCCGCGCGAAAATCGGTCCGCTTTCCTTGGAATAGCGGCGATAGGCGTCTGCGCCGGTCAGCCCTTGCGCGGCGTAGGGATGGTCGTCCGGATAGGCGGCATGGTCGCGATAGCGGACCAGGTTGATCATCATGATCGGCGTGTCGCGGGGCAGCGCCTTGAACGCGTCGAACTGTTCGCGGGTCGGATCGACATGCATCGCGCTTATCCTCCGATCCACCGCCATACGCCCGCCGGCATGTTCACCAGCGGCAAATGCGCCCAGGTTGCGCCGAGCCACAGGAGCGTGCCGCCGACCAGCGCGACCGTGCCGGGCCATGCCGCGGCACCCTGTGCGCGGCCCTGCGCGATCGCGACGAACGGCCAATAGCTGGTCACATCCTGCCAGCGCGGCCAGAAATCGGGCTGGAGCCGCCGCTTCTTGCCGTCCTGCAACGCCGCGCCGACCAACGCGAGCAGGCCAATGCTCGACGCCAGCACGATCTGCGCCGGTTGCGGAAAGACAAGGATGTGCGCGAGCGCCCACAGGGCAAAGCTCCACATCATCGGATGCCGGGTGATCGCGAACACCCCGCGCGGACGCGGCACGGGCTTGGGTTTGCCGGTCGGGTCGGGCAAAGCGGGGTTGCCGATCAGCGATCCGATCAGCAGCACCGAAGCGAGCAACATGATCGCGCTCGCCACGCCCCACAGCCCGTCGCCGACCGCCCAGAGCGGTGCCGCGTCCGGCATCCGCCCATAGACATGCGCCATCCAGCCGAGCGTGGCGAACGCGACGAGCGAGTAGATCCCAAGAAAAAGCCGCTCGCCGACAGCGTCGACCAGCGGCTTTCGCAAGGGGTGGGAGAGGAGGAAATGGGTCCCCAGAAACGCCGCACAGGCCGCGATCAATGTACCCATTTTCCCCTCCCGATAGTCAGACGATCAGCGCGTCTCGTCCTTGAGGTTGATGCCCGGCGCCAGCGGCTCGGCGAGTTCCGCCTTACCCGCCAGGTCATCATCGTTGCGCAGCGTGTCGAGGTGCATCCACTTCTTGACCAGTGGCGAAACCAGCAGCACCGCGACTGCGGCACCGATCGAGATCCAGCCGAACAGGCCATAGATGTCGAGCAGGCCATCCTTGGTCATCTGACCGTCATGGCCGCCGGTGGCTTCGCCGATCTTGCCCGCGACGAAATTACCCACGGCCGTCATGTAGAACCAGGCGCCCATGATCAGCGATGCGAGGAACTTCGGCGCGAGCCGGTTCATCGCCGACAGGCCGACCGGCGAGAGGCAGAGCTCTGCGGTGGTGGCGAAGAAATAATAGGCGAACACCAGGAACACAGGCGTCATCGCCTCGATCCCCCAAGCCTGCGCCCCCCAGACGAGGACGAGGTTGGCAAGGCCCATCTGCGCGAGCGCGAGGCCGAACTTGGCCGGAGCCGACGGCTCCATGTTGCGCGTGCCCAGCCATTGCCACAGAGCGGCAAACAACGGCGCGAGCAGGATGATGTAGATCGGATTGATCGACTGGAAGATACCGGCCGGCACCCCGCCGCGATCGACATAGGCGTTGGTGAACAGGTTCATCGACCCGCCCGCCTGTTCAAACAGGCCCCAGAACAGCGGGTTGAGCGAGATCAGGAACAGGATCGCGAACATGCGCTCGCGCGGTTCCTTGTCCAGCTTGAAGCTCTCGTAGAGGACATAGCCAAGCAGCGCGATGCCCGACACGGCGAGCAGGCCCTGAATCACGTCCTGATACTGGACCAGTGCCCAGATCACCGCGACCGAAGCCAGGCCGACGCCATAGAGCAGCATTTCCTTGGAGCGCGCGAGCGGAGCAGGGGCTTCGCCTGCGCCCTTGAGCGACGCCTTGCCGAGTACGAACACGATCAGGCCGGCGAGCATGCCGATGCCGGCAAGGCCGAAGCCATAGCCCCAGCCGATCGTCTGGCCGAGATAGGCGACCATGATCGTGCCGAGCGCGGCGCCCACGTTAATGCCCATGTAGAAGATCGTGTAGGCGGCATCGCGGCGGGTATCGGTCAGGCTGTAGAGCTGTCCGACCATCACCGAAATGTTGGCCTTCAGGAAGCCCGAGCCGACGATGATGAAGGCGAGCGCGGCCCAGAAGACGTTGATCGTCGGGTCGCTTTGTCCGCCGGTACCTTCAACTGCCATCAGCGTATGGCCAGCGGCGAGCAGCAGGCCGCCGAACACGACCGCCTTGCGCTGACCCAGATAGCGGTCGGCGATATAGCCGCCGAGCACCGGGGTGATGTAAACTAGCGAGGTATAGGCGCCGTAGATCAGGTTCGACTTGCCGTCGCTGAACAGCCAGTGCTGCGTCAGGTAGAAAATCAGGATCGCGCGCATGCCGTAATAGGAGAAACGCTCCCACATCTCGGCGAAGAACAGCATGTACAGGCCCTTGGGATGGCCCGCGAATTCCGGCTTTTTGCTGGCGGCGATCAGCGCGCCCGCGCCGAGGAAGACGAACAGCAGCACCGTCGCGATGACGGCAATCCATTCGGCCTCGGCCCACAGGGCCATGTCTTTGAAATACGGCAAGGTCGAACCCCTTATGTCGATCTTTGGTCCAGCCCCGTTCGTGCGGGGTCGGTGGCTGGCCGGGAGACTAGCGGCAAACACCCGCATGTGAAGCCTGATTGTCACACAGGTAACCAGACTTGTGTCCGGCGAAGTTGCGAACCGTTCGCAAAAATGCTTGGCGCGCTGGGCTGGAGCGGCTAACGGAGCGCGCATGACCTTCAACGACACCACCACCCCGCTGTCGCTGCTGCGTACCCGCCGATCGGGCAAGGCGCGCGACCTGATCGCTCCCGGCCCGGACGCCGCGCAGCTGCGCGACATGCTCGAGATCGCCGCGCGCACGCCCGATCACGGCAAGCTCGCCCCGTGGCGCTTCGTGGTGGTGCCCACCGAGGCGCGCGATGCCTTCGCCGCCGCGCTGGTCGCTGCCTATCGCGCCGAGCGACCCACCGCCTCTGCGCTCGAAATCCAGACGATGGAGCAATTTGCGCGGCAATCCCCGACTTTGGTGGTCGTCCTCTATTCGCCAAAGACCGGCAGCCACATCCCGCTATGGGAACAGCAATTGTCGGTCGGCGCGGCGACGATGAACCTGCTCCACGCCGCGCATGCGCACGGCTTTGCGGCCAACTGGCTGACCGGCTGGCCTACGTTCAGCGACGCCGTGCGCGACCTGTTCGGTGCCGAGCCCGAGCGGATCGCAGGGTTCGTCTATATCGGCACCCAATCCAAACCGCTGGAGGAGCGTCCCCGGCCCGATCTCGACGCAATCGTGTCAAACTGGGCAGGTTGAGCGTCTGACGGTTTCAGTAGAAACCGCATTGGGGGTGGAACTTTAATCCCCCGTGCTGTATTAAGGCAGCATGACAGCACTCGAGCACGAAGACAGCCCGGTTTATCTGAAGCTGCGCGCCAGCATCGCGACCGCGATTCTGCGTGGCGAGTATCGGGCGGGGGACCAATTGCCATCGGTGCGCGCGCTCGCCGCCGAACATGGCGCCAACCCGCTGACGGTGGCGAAAGCCTATCAGAGCTTTCAGGACGACGGCTATGTCGAGGTGCGGCGCGGCGTTGGCATGTTCGTGCTGGCGGGCGCGGTCGAGCGACTGAAACTGGCCGAACGCGAGCGTTTCCTGACCGGCTACTGGCCCAAGGTCCGCGACCATATCGCGCTGCTCGGCCTCAGCGCCCACGAACTGCTGGACCGCGAGATCGCCTGAGCCGTCCGGGCGCAGCGTGATGCACCCGCTATTGCGCCATGAATGGGCGGTGGTGCGGGGCGAGGCGAGCCTTGCGCTGCCCGGCTGGCGCGATTGGCTGATGCTCGCCGTGATGGTCGCGCTGGCGTTGGCGTTATTCATCGGATCGGATGCTGCCGCCGCGCTGCGCGATAGCCGGGTGGCAGCGGCTGTCGGCGCGCTTTTCGGGTGGGCTGGCATCCGCGCGGCACGGCGGCGGCTCGACCATCTGGCGCGCGAATCGGTGGTCGCTGCGGCTGCGCTGGATCCGGTCGGGCGGCGGCACTTTTTCGTGGCAGTCCTGACAATCGTGGCGCTGGCGCTGGCGTCACTCGGCGCGCTCGCCGGCCCGTCCGCCATTCCCGCGCTGCTCGCCGGGCAGCTGGCGGGGGCGGTCGCCGCAGCAGTGCTCCCCCTGCGCATCCTTGGTTTCCGCCCACGTGCGCAGCCGCTGCGCCGCGCGACCCGGTCCCTCTCACCCGCAGATGCGGTCCGCGGGGTTCAGCTCTTCCCCGGCCACCCGCATTGGCGGACGATCGTCCCGCTGGTCGCCGCGCTCGCGAGTGTCGCGCTCGCCTTGCTGCTGCCGACCCATTGGAACCCCGCTCTGCGCCTCGCCATTCCAGCGGCATCGGTGGCGTTGGCAATGCTCGCACTCACCCGCGTCGATGCCGACATGATCGTCTTTCTGGCCCGCACGGGGCATGGCCCCTGGCGCAGCGCGGCGCTGCACCTCGACTTGGCGGCACGCTATGCCGTGATCCTGTTGCCGCTCCTGCTGCTGAGCGCGCCGTCCGCCTTTTGGCCCTGCGCGCTGGCGGTTGTCGCAGTCGCCCTGTTCACGCTGCTGCGGGTGTGGAGCTTTCGCGCCTATTCGAAGCGCTTTGCCGACATGATCCTGCTGTTCGGCGCGGCCGGTGGGGCGGTGCTTGGGGCGAGCTTCCCGCCGCTGCTCGTGCCGTATGTCGTGATTGCCGGGATCGCATTGCTCCGCCGAGCGACGCGCGCCACCTGGAGCATGGCATGACCGAGGCGCTCGGCAGCACGACGCTATCGGTGATGCGGGACCGGGTGCTCGCCGTGCATGACATCTCGCTGTCGGTGGCATCGGGCAGCTGGTTCGGGCTGATCGGCGCCAATGGGTCGGGCAAGACCAGCTATCTGCGTGCGGTTGCCGGCCGGCTGGAAGTGCAGGGCGGCGTCGTGCGGATCGACGGCACCGATTGCACCGCCGACCGGGCGAGGCGGGCGACGGCGATTGGCTATGCGCCCGACGCCGCGATGCTCCCGGCCGCACCGACGGCGCGCGCGGTGCTCGGGATCCTCGCGGGCGATTCTGACCGAGCGCTGGCTGCAATCGGCGACATCGCCGACGCACTGGTGCTCGCCCCGCTGCTCGACCGCCGCATCGGTGCCTGTTCGGCGGGCCAGCGTCAGCGCATCGCCATCGCCTGCGCGTTCGCCGCAGGGCAGAGCATCGTGATCCTCGACGAGCCATTCAACTGGCTCGATCCGGTCGCGGCCTATGACCTGCGCCACGCACTCGCCGCGCGGGTTGCCGCCGGGCTGACCTTGGTCACCGCGCTCCATGATCTCGCCACGCTCAGCAGCGCGTGCCAGGCCGGTGCGCTGCTAACGGAGGGGCGCGTCGCGCTCGAACTCGATGCCGCCGCCCTTGCCAACGCGCGCACCGACCCCGCCGTCTTCGAAGCGCAGACCATCGCCCATCTGCGCGGTCAGGCGGCGAACGTCTCCGCATCGACCGCGTAGAGCGCCTCCGCGCTCGCCATCGCCGCTGCCTTCAGCCCCATCGCCTCCGGCACCACCTGCGTGACATAGAAGCGCGCCGCCGCTGCCTTCATCGCCAGGAATGCCGGGTCGCCTTCGGCCCCCGCCGCGATCCGCCCCTGCGCTTCCATCAGCCAGCCGCACACAGCGGTCGAGACCATGGTGAGGAACGGGTAGCTCCCCGCCAGCCGGTCATCCATCTCGCTGGCAAGCATATGCTGCGTCACGTCCGCGCACGCATCGATCAGCGCGATCAGACCGGCATCCTGCGCGTCGGTCTTCATCCGCGCCAGCAGCGTCGTCAGCGTCGCGCCGCCATCCATGTTGAGCTTGCGCCCGACCAGATCGGCGGCCTGGATGCCGTTGGTGCCTTCATAGATCGGGGTGATGCGGGCGTCGCGGAAATGCTGGGCCGCGCCGGTCTCCTCGATATAGCCCATGCCGCCATGCACCTGGATGCCGATGCTGGTCACTTCGCACCCGATATCGGTGCCATGCGCCTTGGCGAGCGGGGTGAGCAGGTCGAGCAGCGCGCGCGCCGCTGCGTCTCCGGCATTGGCGCGGTCGACCTGCGCCGCCGCCAGATAGACGAGGGCGCGCGCGGCAAAAGTCTGCGCCTTCATCCGCATCAGCATGCGGCGGACATCGGGGAATTCGACGATGGTGGCGGGCTTGCCCTCACGCACGCCCTGCACACGGTCACGGGCATAGGCGACGGCGCGCTGGGTCGCGCGTTCGGCGACCTGTACACCCTGCAGCCCCACGTTGAGTCGCGCATTGTTCATCATCGTGAACATCGCGCGCATGCCGCCCATTTCCGGGCCGATCAATTCGCCGACGCAATCGCCAGTGTCGCCGAACGACAGGACGCAGGTGGGCGAGGCGTGCAGCCCCATCTTGTGCTCGATCGACACCACGCGGACATCGTTGAAGTCGCCCGGCGTGCCATCGGCGTTCAGGCGATACTTCGGCACCAGAAACAGCGAAATGCCCTTGGTCCCCGCCGGTGCGCCCGGCGTGCGGGCGAGGACGAGGTGGACGATATTGTCGGCCAGATCATGGTCGCCAAAGCTGATATAGATTTTGGTCCCGCTGATGCTCCATTTGCCGTCGGCGCGCGGCTCGGCCTTGGTCTTGAGCGCGCCGACGTCCGATCCGGCCTGCGGCTCGGTCAGGTTCATCGTGCCGGTCCATTCGCCGGTCGCGAGGCGCGGGAGATACGCCGCCTGCTGCTCGGGCGTGCCATGGTGCATCAGCGACTCGATCGCGCCGACGGTCAGCGTCGGGCACAGCGCAAAGCCCATATTGGCGCTGCCCAACGTCTCCAGCACCGCGGTCGACAGCGCGAAGGGCAGGCCCTGTCCGCCGAACGCCTCAGGCGATCCGATCGTGCCCCAGCCGCCCTCGACATAGGCCTGATACGCCGCGCGATAGCCATCGGGCATGGTCACCCCTTCGGGCGACCATTGCGCGCCGACTGTGTCGCCCGCGCGGTCGAGCGGCGCCCATTCGCCCGCGGCGAACGCACCTGCGCCTTCGAGCACCGCGTCGAGGATGTCGGATTCGACGCCGAGCTCGGCGATTTGCGCGACATGCTCCAGCACGAAACGCTGTTCGGCGATGGCGGGGGTGAAGCTCATTTCGTCCTCTCTCTTGCGGCGCTTTTGCCTGCGCTATAGCGATGCCAAATGACCGCGCCAAATCCCCGCATCTTACCCTACGGCGAGGCGGCCATTGCCGAAGCCGCCGCGATCATTGCAGCGGGCGGATGCGTCGCGACTCCAACCGAGACGGTCTATGGTCTCGCCGCCGACGCCACCAATGCAGAGGCGGTGGCGGGCATCTATGCGGCCAAGGGGCGGCCGAGTTTCAACCCGCTGATCGTCCATGTCGCGGATCGCCGCGCGGCTGAAGCCATCGCGATGTTCGACCGCGATGCGCGCGCGCTCGCCGATGCCTTCTGGCCGGGTCCGCTGACCCTGGTGCTGCCGCTGCGGCCGGATGCGCCGATTGCCGGGCTGGTCACCGCCGGGCTGTCCACCGTCGCGATCCGGGTGCCACAGCATCGCGCGATGCAGGCGTTGCTGGCAGCGACCGGAAAGCCGCTCGCCGCGCCGTCCGCCAATGCCAGCGGGAGCATCAGCCCGACCCGCGCCGCCCATGTCGCCGCCTCGCTCGCAGACCGCGTGCCGCTGATCATTGATGATGGTGCGACCAGCGGCGGGATTGAATCGACCATCGTCGCGCTCGGTGCCCAACCGCGTCTGCTGCGCCCCGGCCCGATTTCGGCAGCGGATATCGAGCGTGAGATTGGGCGCTGGCTGGGCGAGGCCGGGGATTGCATCGAAGCGCCGGGCCAGCTTGCCAGCCATTATGCCCCGCGCAAGCCGCTGCGGCTGAATGCGACCGAGGCGCAGGACGGTGAGTGGCTGATCGGCTTCGGCGCTGTCACCGGGGACGACACATTGTCCGCGACCGGCGACCTCATACAAGCCGCCGCGCGCCTGTTCGACGCGCTGCACCGCGCGGATGCATCGGACCGCACGGCGATTGCCGTGGCGGCGGTGCCGGAGGACGGAATTGGCCTCGCCATCAACGACCGGCTGAAGCGGGCCGCGACGCGGTAGCTCTTTACACCTGCGAAACGACTCCTAAGCTCGTTGAGCCGCGTAGCTGGCGTGTCACGACACGATAGCGGGAGAGCGAGATGACCAATGTGCAACGGGGCCTGGCCGAGATGATCGGCACCTTCTGGCTCGTGTTCGGCGGGTGTGGCAGCGCGGTGCTGGCGGCGGCGTTTCCGGATGTGGGGATCGGGCTACTTGGCGTCAGCCTGGCGTTCGGCCTGACGGTGCTGACCATGGCCTATTCGATCGGGCATATTTCGGGCTGTCACCTCAACCCGGCGGTGACGCTTGGCCTGTGGGCCGGCGGGCGTTTTTCGGGGAAGGATATCCCGCTCTACGTCATCGCACAGCTGATCGGCGCGGCGGTGGCGGCGTGGCTGCTCTACACGGTCGCGAGCGGCGCTCCGGGCGGCTATGATCTGGCGGGCGGACTGGCGGCGAACGGCTATGGCGAGCATTCGCCGGGCAAGTTCAGCATCGAAGCGGCGCTGACGATTGAGGTCGTGCTGACCTTCATCTTCCTGCTCGTCATCATGGGATCGACCGACAGCCGCGCGCCCGCCGGGTTTGCGCCGATCGCGATCGGGCTGGCGCTCACGCTGATCCACCTGATTTCGATCCCGATTACCAACACCTCGGTCAACCCGGCGCGCAGCACGGGTCCTGCATTGATCGTCGGCGGATGGGCGATCCAGCAGTTGTGGCTATTCTGGCTGGCGCCGATCGTCGGCGGGGTGCTGGGCGGGATCGCCTACAAGGCGCTGGGTGCCGATGCCGGCAAACGGCCGCCGGTCGAAGGCGGGCCGCTGCCGACAGCAGAGGGCTAAGCGGGGAGGGGGCGGCTTACGCCCCCTCCTTCGCCTTCAGTCGCGCGGCAAAGCTCTTGCGCAGCTTGTTGAGCTTGGGCGGGATGACGCCCAGGCAGTAGGGGTTCCGCTGCCCTTCGCCTTCCCAGTAATTCTGATGATAGTCCTCTGCGGGCCACCAGGTGTCGGCATGTTCGATCGTGGTGACGATCGGCGCGGGCCATTCGCTGGCATTGCGATCGATCCCGGCGCGCGCCGCCGCTTCCTGCTCGGGCGACTGCGGGAAGATCGCCGAGCGATATTGCGTCCCGACATCGCCGCCCTGGCGGTTCAGCGTCGTCGGATCATGCGTCGCAAAGAAGATGTCGAGCAGATCGTCATAGCGGATCTGGGTCGGGTCGAACGTCACCTTCAGTGCCTCGGCATGGCCGGTATCGCCGCCGCACACCGCCTTGTAGGTCGGGTTATCGACATGCCCGCCGATATAGCCGCTTTCGACCGTCTCGACGCCGATCAGGTCTTTGAACACCGCTTCCACACACCAGAAGCAACCACCCGCGAGAATTGCGGTTTCGGTAGTCATGCGCTTCAACTCCTTGCTACGGACGGCAAGATAGGGTTGAGCGGCACGGCTAACTAGGGGGACCAACGGGAATGCGCGACGGCACGGTCATGGTGACGGGCGGGGCGGGCTATATCGGCAGCCATGCGGTGCTCGCACTGCTCGATGCGGGCTGGCGTGTCGTCGTTCTGGACAATCTGGTCACGGGTTTCGACTGGGCGGTCGATCCGCGTGCAGCGCTAATCGTCGCCAATATCGCCGATGAGGACAAGGTCCGCGCGGCGATCCGCGATCACGGGGTCACCGCGATCATGCACTTCGCCGGGTCGGTCGTGGTGCCGGAATCGGTCAGCGATCCGCTCAAATATTACCGCAACAACACCGCCGCCAGCCGCAGCCTGATCGAGAGTGCAGTCGCGGAAGGGGTGAAGCATTTCATCTTTTCCTCCACCGCCGCCACTTACGGCATCCCGGAGGTCGTGCCGGTGCGCGAAGACGCGCCGAAGCAGCCGATCAACCCCTATGGCATGTCCAAGCTGATGACCGAGATCATGCTGAAGGACGTCGCCGCCGCGCACCCGATCAACTATTGCGCGCTGCGCTATTTCAACGTCGCGGGTGCCGATCCGCAGGGGCGCAGCGGCCAGAGCACGGCGGGCGCCACGCATCTGATCAAGGTCGCGGTCGAGGCGGCGACCGGCAAGCGTGACGGTGTTTCGGTGTTCGGGACGGACTTCGCGACGCCCGACGGCACCGGGGTGCGCGACTATATCCATGTCAGCGACCTCGCCGCCGCGCATGTCCACGCGCTCGACCTGCTGATCGCCGATCCGGGCGCGAGCCATACCCTCAATGCAGGCTATGGCCGCGGCTATTCGGTGCTCGAAGTGCTCGACGCGGTGGATCGGGTAACCAATGTCACGATCGACCGCAGGCTTGAGGGCCGCCGCGCGGGCGACCCCGACGAGTTGGTGTCGGACAATCGCGCGATCCTCGCGGCTTTGCCGTGGCGGCCGCAATATGACGATCTCGACCGCATCGTCCGCGATGCGCTCGCCTGGGAGCGCAAACTGGCAGAGAGGCAAGTGCAATGATCGAGCTGTTCCTGTCCGCCTTTGCGATGCTGTTCGTGGTGATCGACCCGCCGGGCTGTGCGCCGATCTATGCGGGCCTGACCAAGGGTGCCCGCCCGACGCTGCAGCGCGCGATGGCGATGCGTGCGGTGATGATCGCGACCGCAATCCTGCTGGTCTTCGCACTGGTCGGCGAAGCGCTGCTGCGCACGCTCGGCATCAGCCTCAGCGCGTTCCGCATCGCGGGCGGGATCATGCTCTTCATCATCGCGCTCGAAATGGTGTTCGAAAAGCGCCAGGAACGCCGCGAGGACCGCGCCGAAAAGGTGATGCAGGCGCCGACGGTCGAGGATGTCTCGGTCTTTCCGATGGCGATGCCGATGATCGCGGGGCCGGGGTCGATCGCGACGATCATGCTGCTCGTGTCGCGCGCCGAGGGGCCGGGCGAGACTGCGGCGGTGTTCGGGGCGCTCGCGCTGGTGCTGGTCCTGACGCTCGCCGCATTGCTCGCCGCCGGTCCGCTGATGCGGGTGCTGGGGGCGAAGATCGAATCGGTCATCACCCGCTTGCTCGGCGTGCTGCTCGCCGCGCTGGCGATCCAGTTCGTGATCGACGGGGTGAAGCAGAGCTTCGGGATCTAGCGCGCCACGCTACCGCTCGTACCGGATCCGCCACAGCCGGTAGGGCGCACCCTTGGGCAGCGGCACCGGCTCCAGCCAGTCGGGGACATTGCCCTTGGCGAGCTGGCCATAGAAGCCGTTCTTCGCCCGTGCGCGATAGACCGTGGTCTCGGCCATGTTGGGGCAGACCAGCAGATACTGTGCGCCATAGCGCCGTGCGATGCCACGGAACGCGCCGGGCTCGCCGGTGAAGGCGTGGTGGACGTCGAGGATCGCGCGCTCGTTGCGGTGATACGGCCCGGCAATGCCCTTGTGCCGCGTCATCACGATCAGGCGCGGGCCAAGGTCAACATGGGTGAACAGCGTCGAGGGGGGCAGGGTGCGGTCGAGCATCCGCATTGCCGCCGAGCTGGCGCAGCGGTTATTGGCCCGGCTCACGGCGCTGCGATATTTGGACGGCGGGTCGCTGACGGGCAGATATTTGACCACGAGCCCGGCGAACAGGCCTGATACCAGCAGGAACGCCACGACCGATCCGAAGACCCGCACCAGCATCAACTTGTGCCCCAGGAACCAGGGCAGGATCGTCCAGACGAGCCAAACCACGCCTGGTACCGCCAGCAGCTGCGCCGCCGGCCCTGCGCGCACCTGCCACAGCAGCATCGCGCCGGCAAAGGCGGTGAACAGCCCGATCGCGACCCACGCGACCAACTGGTCGGCGGTCTTGGCGCGCCACGCCGCAAAGCCCGCGCCGACGATCCCGATCACCGGCAGCACCGCCATCGGGAAGGCCATGCCAAAGCCGTGCTTGTAGATCGGCCGCGCCTCGCGGACATTGTTGAGCCAGGTCTTGGCCAGCTCGTCCGACACGCCCTCGGGGCGCTGCAGGCATTGCGGGAACAGTCCGGCGAAGCCGCCAATGACGATCCCGCCCGCTGCCGCGGCGGTGCCCAGACGGACCAGACGGCTGGCGGGGTTGAGCAGGCTCAGCACCACCACCAGCGCGCCCGCGACCACCATGACCGACAGCCATACCGGGGTCAGCGCATCGCAGCGCATCGCGTAATTGGCGTTGGACGCGAACAGCGCGAACCCGGCGCTGCTCCCGCCCGCAAGGGTCAGGCCATAGGCCCGCATCCGCGGCATTTCGTCGCGATCCCACACCCAGCGCAGCGCGACGATCGCTCCGGCCATCGCGCAGAAGGGCAGCAGTTCGAGGCCAATGGTCAGCGATCCGGCGCTGGCCAAACCGATGGTGAGGCCGCCACGCGTGCGCTGCGGATCGGCGATCCCCATGACGGCGAGCGCGAGGAAGGCGAGCTGCCAACCATGATGGTCGATCCGCAGCGGTACATATTGCGCCATCGTCGCGGTGCAGCCCAGCAGGATCAGGATCGCGAGCGGCCAGGCGGCGGGCGCGATCAGGCGGCGCACCGCTGCGCCCATCGCCAGCATGGTGACGGCGAGCGGAAACAGCGGCGCGATGCCCGCCGCCAGCCGTTCGGCCATGGCAGTGCCGACAAAGGGCTGGAATAGCAGGATGAGCCCAGCGATCGGCAGGTCGACCAGCCGCGACCAGTGGATGTCGAGGCCGCCCGGCGGGCTCAGCCGATATTGGCGCAGGTCGTACCAATCCTGCCCGGCCAGCAGGCCACGCACCTGCATCATCCGCATATTGTCGTCGGTGTCGCTGAGCGACAGCGCGTTGATCGGGGCCCAGCGGTACCAGAGATACCAGATGGCGATCGCCGCCCAGATGAGCAGCGTCCAGCGCACCCAGCGCGTCCGCAATTCCCGTTCGAGGTCGAACCCCGCGAATCGCATCGAACTCAAAACCGCTTCCCCTTCTGCAGCGCGAGCATTAGGGCGGCGCGCGACTTCAGGGCAAGGCAGGCGTGGCGGCACTCATTCAACGACTAGGCGATTTGCGGCGGAGCGGGGTGCTCGGCCAGCTGATCCGCTTCGGTATCGCGGGGGGCATCTCCACCGTGATCTATTCGGCTGTCTATCTGCCGTTGGTGTGGTGGGTGTTCCCGAACCTTGCCGTTGCGGCGGTGCCGTTCGCCTTTGCGGTCGCGGTGACGTGCGGCTTTTTCCTGCACAGTTTCTGGAGCTTCAAGGGGCATGGCAGCCGCGACAATAGCGGGCGTCAGCATTTCAAGTTCCTGATCGTTCAGGGCTTTGGGCTGCTGCTCAACGCGCTGTTCACCTGGGTGCTCGCTGACCTGATGCACTATCCCGAATGGGTGCCGCTGATCCCGATCGTGACCGTAACCCCCGTCGCGACATTTGCACTCAACCGCCAATGGGTGTTTGGATAATTCATGGACCGCATCGTTTACGACCGCATGGCCGAGCATGATTCCACCCATTGGTGGTATGTGGCGCGCCGCGACATCCTCGCCGATTACATCGCCCGCTATGTGCAGCCGCCCAAGGACGCGCGGATCCTGGAGATCGGGTGCGGCACCGGGCACAACCTGCCGATGCTCGGCGCCTTTGGCACGGTCGATGCGATCGAGATCGACGAGGCCGCCCGCACCGTCGCCAGCGCGCGGCTGGGCAAGGAAGTCGGCACCGCGCCGTTGCCCGAGCTGAGCGGGGTGGCCGAGGGGCAATATGACCTGATCGCTGTGCTCGATGTGGTCGAGCATGTTGAGGATGACGTGGCCGCGCTCGCGGGCATGGCGAAGCGGCTGAAGCCAGGCGGGACCATCCTGATCACCGTGCCTGCGCATCAATGGATGTGGAGCGCGCACGATGTGGTGAACCACCACAAGCGCCGCTACTCCAAGGCGACCCTGACCGCCGCGCTGGACAAGGCGGGCCTCAAATGGCGCAAGCTGCGCTGGTTCAACTCGCTGCTGTTCCCCGCCGCAGTCGCCGCGCGGCTGGCGGGTAAGCTAACCGGCAAGGACGACAGCGACGATTCGCCGCCGCCCGGCCCACTCAACTGGGCGTTCGAGAAGATTTTCGGGCTGGAACGCCACCTGCTCGGCCGCCTGCCGATGCCGCCCGGCCTGTCGATCATCGTGCTGGCACAGCCGAAGTAGCGGACAGCCGCCACGCCACCCGAATGCTGGTCGCGAAGACGGGGGCATAGCTGCGCAGCTCATTGCTCGCCGCCGCGTCGAAGGTGCGGAAGCGCGCCTGCGATGCCATCGCCCCAGCCATCGCCGCGCGCAGCCGGCTCCGCGCCTCGGCCTCGCGGCCCGGTCGGGTGGCGAGCAGGTCGCCGAGGCTCCACTCGCCGACGATCCGGTCGCGATTGTCGGGCGGCAGGAAGCGCGCCTTGATCGCGACGGCCTGACGATAGCGCGCCTCAGCCTCGACCGGCATCCCGGCGGCGCGGTAATTGGCGGCGAGGCCGTTGAGCAAATTGGCGACATCGGGATGGTCGGCCCCCGACGTGGCGGTGAACAGCCGCATCGCCTCATTCAACAGATCGCGGCCCTGCGCCAGAAAGGCGCGCTTGCGCAGCGGATCGAGGCCGTTACCCGCGTCCTGATCGGTCGGCGCGACCACCGAACGGGTGGCTCCGGCGCGGCGGCGGAACATCGGCGGGATCACCGTCGCGGTGGCCATGCGGTAGAAATTATTGCCGTGGTTGTTGAGCAGGATGGCGAGGTCGGCATCGCCCTGCGCCCGCGCGATGGTCACCGCCTCGCCGAACAGCGGGTCGGCGTCGAACGCCTTGCCCTGCGCCGCCAGCACTTCGGCCAGCGTGTTGAGCGCCCACGCCAGTTCCATCCCCCCCGCCGGGACCAGCCCACGCTGGATGTCGAGCGAGCGCCGCGCAAGCGCCTCAGCCTCGCCCAGTGCGCCGCGCGCCATCGCCAGCGAGGCGAGTTGCCGCAGGCTGCGTGCGGTGTCGCCATGCTTCTCGCCGCGCTTTGCCAGACGGATCTCGAATGCGCGCCGGTAGAAGGGTTCGGCATCGGCCAGGCGAAGTTGCATTGCGAGATTGTCGGCCAGCTTCTCCGCCGCATCCGCCGCCGCCACGGTGCCAGAGCCGCGCCGCTGTGCCTGTTCGTAGCTGGAGCGCCGCGCGCGTTCGGCGTCGGCATAGCGACCGGCGGCCTCAAGCGAAGCCGCATCCTGAACCAGCATCATTGCGGCGAGCAGCATGGCCTATCCCCCGGTCGGGGCGGCGTGGCCTTAGTTCGCCTCGGCGACCGCCACCAGCGCCGCGTCGATCATCGGTGTGCCCGACGCATCCCCCGGTACATCATTGGCATAGGCGGCGAAGCTGAGCAATTTCCCGCTCTTGGCGAGCATATAGCCGGCGAGCGCGTTGGTCGCGTTGATCGATCCGGTCTTGGCGAAGATGCGGCCTTCCAGCGCGGTGCCCTTGAAGCGCCGCGCCAGCGTGCCGTCGATACCGCCGACCGGCAACGTCTCGCGCCACGCAGCGCCCCAGGGCTGGCGCGCGATCCAGTCGAGCAGCGTCACCATGCCGCGCGGGGCGATGCGGTTATAGGTCGACATGCCCGACCCGTCGGAAAAGTCGAACGCGGTGCGCGGCACCCCGGCGGCGGCGAACATCGCCGCGACGCGCTGTTGCCCGTCGGCGACCGATCCGGTTCCCTCGATCAGGCCGGTGCGGCGCAGCAGCAGTTCGGCGTGGAGGTTCTGGCTGACCTTGTTGATCGTGCGCACATCCTCCGCCAGCGGGGGCGGGGTCAGTGCGGCGACCCACACCGGCTCGGGCGTACGTGGCGGGGTCGTGCCGCGCTGCTTGGGATCGTCGGTCGGGCTGGGGACGCGATAGCGCGACGTGACCGTGCCGCTCACCTTGACCCCGCGCTCGCGCAGCAAGGCGGCGAACCGCCACGCCGCGTAATGCGCCGGATCATCGATGCCGAAACGCAGCGTGCGCGGCGGCGCATCGGCGGCGATCGTACCGGTGAAGCGGATCGTGCGGTCGAAGGGGAGGCGGTCGAACGCGATGTCGGTCTTGCCGCCCGCCGCGACGGTGACGACGCGATTGTCGATCTTCAAATAGCCCAAATGGTCGAAGCGCGGGGCCTCGCCCGGCTTGCCCGGGGTGACGGTCGCGACCAGCTCATTGTCGTCGAGGCTCAGCGCCGAATTGGCGGTGCCGGAGCGCGACGGAATGTTGTTCCAGCTCATCCCCGAACTCCAGCGTTCGTCGGGGAACAGGGTGGCGTCGCCGGTGATGTTGCGCACCCGTCGGATGCCGGCGGCGATGGCGTTGGCGAGCTGGCTGAGGCAGTTGGTGACGCAGTCCGCTGCGCTCGACAGGCGCGCGTCGCCGCGTCCTGCGAGGATCAGGTCCTTGCCCTCGAGCCGCACCGCCGCGCCGCCGCTGGCATCGGGTGCCGTCATCGCGTCGGGCATCGCCCACCATGCGGCGGCGGTGGTCACGATCTTGGTATTCGATGCCGGGATGAAGCGTTCGTCGGGGCGGATGGCGACGATCTCACGCCCCGCACCGTCGCTCACCACCAGCCCGAAGCGGGCACCCGTGGGGGCCTTGGCGAACTCTGCCTGGACCCGGTCGCGTAGTTGCGGCGCGTCCTGCGCCAGAACCGGCGCGGCCAGCGCAAGTGCGACGAGGGCGAGTGCGGCCCTCACAGCAATGTGGGCGGCTCGGGCTTGCGCTTGGGGGCCTTGGCCGGGGCGGGCTCGTCTGCATCCGCGCGCGGCGGGGCGAAGGGGGACACGGTCACCTCACCCGAATCCTGAAAGCGATAGCCAAGCGAGGCATGGCCCTTCACCGGCCCCGCCACATCGGCGACGAGGTACAGCGGCCGCCGCTTCGATTCGACATAGAGCCGGCCGAGATACTCGCCGATCATGCCGAGCACGAACATCTGCACCGCGCCCAGGAACACGACGACCAGCATGGTTGAGGTCCAGCCCTGCACCGCATTGCCGAACAGCCAGCCGACGACGATGTAGAGGAACAGCAGCACCGACAGGCCGGTCAGCGCAAGGCCGACATGGCTGGCAAAGCGCAGCGGCGCGGTTGAGAAACCCGTCACCGCGTCGAGCGCGAAGCGGACCATCTTGGCCAGCGGATATTTGGTCTCGCCCGCGTGCCGCTCATGCCGGTCATAGACGAACGGCACCTGACGGAAGCCGACCCAGGCGACCATGCCGCGGATGAAGCGCGCCTGTTCGGGCAGCGACAGAAATGCGTCGAGCGCGCGGCGGCTCATCAGGCGGAAATCGCCGGTGTCGAGCGGGATCGGCGTGTCGGTGATCCGGTCGAGCATGCGGTAGAACAGCGCGGCGGTCGCCTTTTTGAAGAAGGTCTCGCCATCGCGCTTGCGACGCACGGCATAGACCACGTCCGCGCCCTGTTCGCGCATCGTCGCGCGCATGTCGGACAACAGCTCCGGCGGATCCTGAAGGTCCGCGTCGATCACCAGAATCTCGTCGCCCGCGCACAGGTCGAGCCCGGCGGTCAGTGCGAGCTGATGCCCGTGATTGCGCGACAGATTGACCGCGACCAGATGCGGGTCGGCGGCCGACAGCCGCTGCATGACGGACCAGCTGCCATCGCGCGATCCGTCATTGACCAGGACGATCTCATAATCGTCGCCGACCGCCGCGCGCGCCGCCGCCGACACGCGGGCGTGCAGCAGTTCGAGACAGCCTTCTTCATTGTAGCACGGCACGACGACCGAGAGCTTTGGACGTTGCATGCGCGCGGTCTTAGCGCGCCGCAGGCGCCTCGTCATGCGTGATTTATGCCGGTGCGGTTGACACCCGAAACGACGCCGCCTAACCGACTCGCAAATGAGAATCACTCGCATTCGCAGTTTGAAAGGGTTTGGCATGAAGTCGCAGCGTATCGGTCTTGTCTCGGGAGTCGCACTCGCCGCGCTGCTCGCCATGCCTGCACAGGCCCACGAAGCAGAAACCGATCCGAAAGACACGGTGACCATCACCGCGACCCGCACCCCCGTTGCAACGCAGGATGCGCCAGCCACCGTCAGCGTGATCGACGCGGAGCAGATTGCCGACGAACTGGTCACCGACATCAAGGAACTGGTGCGGTTCGAGCCGGGGGTGAGCGTCGCGCGCCAGCCGACCCGGTTCGGCGCGGCGCTGGGCACTACCGGACGCGCGGGCAATGAAGGTTTCACGATCCGCGGCCTCGGCGGCAACCGCGTACTGATCCAGGTCGATGGCGTGCGCGTGCCCGACGGCTTCAGCTTCGGCGCGCAGGGTGTGGGTCGCGGCGACTATGTCGATCTTGGCCTGATCAAGTCGGTCGAGATCCTGCGCGGCGCGTCCTCCGCGCTCTATGGCAGCGATGGCCTCGCGGGCGCAGTCAGCTTCATCACCAGCGATCCCAAGGATCTGCTGCGTGACGGCCAGAATGTCGGGGGGCTGGTGCGCACTGCCTATTCCTCCGCCGATGACGAGTTCAGCGAGACCGCGATTGTCGCGGGCCGTTCGGGCGACTGGTCGGCGATGGCGGCCTATACCCGCCGCGACTTCCAGGAATATGCGAATCAAGGGACGGTCGGCGGCACCGGGACTGCGCGGACGCAGGCCAATCCGCAGGACGGGCGGTCGAACGCCGCGCTGGGCCGGCTGGTCTATGAAAGCGGCGGGCACCGTTTCCGCCTGACCGGCGAGTATCTCGACACGCACCTCACCACCGATGTGTTGACCGGTCATGGGACGCCACCGCTCGCCGCGAGCAGCGTCATCAACCTTGACGCGACCGACACCGGACATCGCTGGCGCACGGCGCTCGACTGGACCTGGTCAGGCGCGGGCGTGATCGAACAGGCGCGGATCGCCGCCTATCTTCAGGATTCGCAGGACAGCCAGTTCACCGCCGAGGACCGCAACACCGCCGCCGACCGTACCCGGCTGAACATTTTCGAGAACCGCGTTTACGGCGCATCGGGCGAGGCGCGGTTCAACTTCGGGAGTGCGGAGGTGCCGCTGCGGCTGATCGTCGGCGGTGACATCAGCCAGACTGAGCAGCACGGGCTGCGCGACGGCACCGTTCCGCCTGCGGGCGAGACCTTCCCGACCCGCGCCTTCCCTGACACCGATTACACGTTGGTCGGCCTGTTCGCGGCGGGTGAGGTGACGCTCGGCCCGGTGACGCTGCACCCGGCGCTGCGCTTCGACCATTTCGAGCTTTCGCCCGACATGAGCCAGACCTTCCCCGGGATCACCCCGGTGGCGCAATCGGGATCGCATGTGTCGCCGAAACTCGGCGCGGTGGTGAAGCTGGGCAACCGCGTCCGCCTGTTCGCCAACTATGCGCAGGGGTTCAAGGCGCCCGAGCCGAGCCAGGTCAACGCATTCTTCGGCAATCTCGGCTTCGGCTATATCGCCGCGCCCAACCCGGATCTGCGCCCCGAAACCAGCGCCAGCTTCGAAGCGGGCGTCCGCTTCCTCGGGGACAATGTCCGGCTCGACGTCACTGCGTTCCACGCGGATTATGATGACTTCATCTCGCAGGAAGTGGTGGGCGGCAGCTTCACGACCGCCGATCCGGCGATCTACAAGTTCATCAATATCGACAAGGCCGAGGTCGAGGGGATCGAGGCGAAGTTCGAGGCGTGGAACGACGCCGGCTTTACCGGGCGGCTGTCCATCGCCTACGCGACCGGCGACGAGATTGCGCCCGGCGGCACCCGTTCGCCCCTGCTGACGGTCGATCCGCTCAAGGTCGTGATCGGCGCGGGCTGGCGCGATCCGGGCGGGCGCTTCGGCGGGCAGTTGATCGCCACGCATAGCGCAAAGAAGGAAACTGATCGCGCCGGTGGCGGCTACACCCCGCCCGCCTTCACCACGCTCGACCTCACCGCATTCGCGAAGGTCACCGACAGCATCACGCTGCGCGGGGGCGTCTTCAACCTGACCGACGAGACCTATGCCTGGTGGAGCGATGTGCGCGGCCTGTCGCCGAGCTCGACCATCAAGGACGCCTACACCCAGCCGGGCCGAAACGGCAGCGTGTCGGTCAGCTTCCGCTTCTGATCAACGACAACACGGAGGGTAAGATGAAACACTGGATTCGACTGAGCATCGCAGCGGCGTTGCTGTCTGCGACGGCGGCTCCCGCACTGGCCGACGGCCCCGTGCGGGTGCGCACGCCCGAAGAGGAGAAGGCCATTTTTGAGGCCGATCGCCGCGACATTCTGGCGATGGCGGGGAATTACAAGGTCCGCTTCGACATGCGCGAATCGACCCCGTGGCGCGACGGTTACGTGCCGATCGAGGCCAAGATTTCGGGCGGGCATGAATCGGTCCGGGTGATCGAGGATACCGGCCGCGTGATCCGGCTCCAGCACCTGCTGGTCGTCAGCCATGAGGGCAAGGATCACATCATCAAGCATTGGCGGCAGGACTGGGAATATGAGCCGGAAAAGGTGCTGGTCTATTCCGGCCCGGACAGCTGGACCTGGGAGGAAGTGCCCGAACGCATGCGCGCGGGCCGCTGGTCGCAGACGGTGTATCAGGTCGATGACAGCCCGCGCTATGGCGGCTGGGGCCAGTGGACGACCGAGGCCGGCGTCCGCCGCTGGCGCTCCAACTGGACGTGGCGCCCGCTTGCCCGGCGCGATGCCATCCGTGGACCGGTCTATGACCGCTATCTCGGCATCAACCGCCACCAGAGCTTCCCCGGCGGCTGGGTCCATTGGCAGGACAACACCAAAATGGGCGAGTTCGACGGCAAGCTCGCGCCGGTGGTGCAGGAATATGTGCTGAACACCTACACCAAATTCGATGGCTACAGCGTCAAGGCGGCGGATGAGTATTGGGCGGCGACCAAAGGCTATTGGGCCGCAGTGCGCGGCGAATGGGACCGTATCGCCGCCGCCAAGAACGGCATCCGCATCACCGAAGCGGCGGAAGCCGGCACGGTGATCGCCAGCCGCCTGCTCGAAATCGCGGACGAGGTGCAGAGCGGCAAGACCAAGGAGGCCGACGCGATCAAAACCGCCAAGGCGCTGATGGATCAGGCCACCCGCGCCGCCAACTGACCCGACCCTCCGGCCCGCGCGAACGTGCCGGTTCCTGCCCGCCCCGGATCAGCCCCCGGGGCGGGCGTTTTCGTGAGACACGGAGGGGTGAGGTTGGCTAGGGTGTCGCGCGCTTGATCTGGGCCGCTCTACAGCCGTTTGCCCTGAGCTTGTCGAAGGGCGGTAGGCTGCCCTTCCGTGAGCGCGGGAACGGTGCTTCGACAAGCTCAGCACAAGCGGGAGTGTGAGCCTGACTTACCCCTAAACCCGCTCCGCCGAACTCACCGCGTCCGCAGCCCTCAACGCCGCGATCAGCTTCATCAGATGCGCCGCGTCGCGCACCTCGACGTCGATCATGTTGGTATGGAAAGTCGTGTCGCGCGTGTCGAAGCGGATGTTGAGGATGTTCGCCTTGTGCTGGCCCAGCAGCGTCGCAACCGCGCCGAGCGCGCCGGGTTCGTTCTTCAGCGTCACCGCGATCCGCGCGGTCCCGCCCTCGGCCTTGTCGCCCCAGCCGATATCGACCCAGTCCTGATCCTCGACCGCGTCGAGTTTGGCACAGCTGATCTGGTGAATCTCGATCGGCGCATCGGGATGGCGCACGCCGACGATGCGGTCGCCGGGAACCGGGTGGCAGCAGGCGGCCAGGGTGAAGGCGACGCCGGGGGTGAGGCCCTTGATCGAGATCGGCACGCGCTGAACCGGCATCAGGGCCGCCTCATCCTCGGTCGATCCGGGCATCAGCGCTTCCATCACCTGCGCATCGGTGACCTTTTGCCGCGCAATCGCCTCCATCAGCGCATCGGCATCCTCCAGCTTCAGGCGCGTCAGCGCGGCGCCCAAAGCTTCCTCGCCGATCGGGACGGGCAGGCGGCCGACAATCTCGTCATAGAGCTTGCGCCCCAGCGCAATCGTCTCGTCGCGTTCCTTGTGGCGCAAATGGCGACGGATCGCGGCGCGCGCCTTGCCGGTGATCGCAAAGTTCAGCCAATTGTCCTGCGGCCGCTGCGCCTTTGACCGCAGGATCGCGACCTGATCGCCCTGCGCGATTTCGGTGCGCAGCGGGACGACGCGGCCATTGACCTTCGCGCCCACCGCCTGATCGCCCAGGTCGGTGTGGACCGCATAGGCAAAGTCGATCGGGGTCGCGCCTTTGGGCAGCTGGATCAGCTCGCCCTTGGGGGTGAAGGCGAAGATGCGATCCTGATACATCGCCATCTTCGTATGTTCGAGCAGCTCCTCGGGGCTTTCGGCCTGTTCGAGGATGTCGACCAGATCGCGGATCCAGCTCACCTGCGTGTCCGGGCGCACTGCATTCTGCTTGTACGACCAGTGCGCGGCGAGGCCATGTTCGGCCTGGCTGTGCATCTCGCGCGTGCGGATCTGGATCTCGACGCGGGTATCGCCGGCATGGATGATGCTGGTGTGCAGCGAGCGATAGCCGTTGCGCTTGGGGGTCGAGATATAATCCTTGAACCGCCCCGGCACCATCGGCCAGCGGCGATGGATGATGCCGAGCGCGCGATAGCATTCCTCTTCGGTGCCGACGATCGCGCGGAACGCCATGATGTCGGACAGCTGTTCGAAGCTGACGTGCCGCTCCGACATCTTCTTCCAGATCGAATAGGGGTGTTTCTCGCGCCCCGAAATCTCCGCCTCGACCCCGCCGCGCGACAGCAGCAATTTGAGGCCGGAGCCAATCTTGGCGATGCGGTCCTCGCCCTCGACGGTCAGTGCCGCGAGCCGCTTCGTGATCGATTCATGCGCTTCGGGTTCGAGCTGCTGGAAGGCGAGCGTCTGCATCTCCTTCATGAACTCGTACATGCCGATCCGCTCGGCGAGCGGGGCATAGATGTCCATCGTCTCGCGCGCGATCCGCCGCCGCTTTTCCGGCTTCGGGATATGGTGCAGCGTGCGCATATTGTGCAGCCGGTCGGCCAGTTTGACCAGCAGCACGCGGATGTCGTCGGACATGGCGAGCAGGAATTTGCGCAGGTTCTCCGCCGCGCGCTCGCTCTCGGTCTGCGCCTCGATCTTGGACAGCTTGGTCACGCCATCGACCAGCCGCGCGACGCTGGGCCCGAATTTGGCGAGGATCTCCTCCGGCGTGGCGACCGTATCCTCGATCGTATCGTGCAGGATCGCGGTGGCGATCGTCTCGTCGTCGAGGTGCAGGTCGGTCAGGATGCCCGCCACCTCGATCGGGTGGCTGAAATAGGGGTCGCCATTGGCGCGCTTCTGGCTGCCATGCGCGTGCATCGAGAACACATAGGCGCGGTTCAGCAACGCCTCATTGGCTTCGGGGTCGTAGGACAGGACCCGGTCGACAAGTTCATATTGACGCAGCACCCGTCGAATGTGGGGGGGGATGCTGCTGCTTTGCAACAGGTTTCACGCAAAACGGGCACCGGCGCTGGCCGATGCCCGTTGAGTGTTGCGTCGAAGTGACGGCTGTGTGGCTTACTTGGCGCGCGCGTTGCAGGCTGCCAGTGCCTCGGCGTCGAACGCGGTGCCGGCGACGGTAAAGGTGGTCAGCGCGCCGACGCGCTGGACGACGCGCTCGCACATCACCTTCTCGCTCATCGTCGACTTGGGCGCGGCGCAGGTGCCGTCCTTGCACTTCCAGACGGTGGTCTGGGTGATGAAGCTGGCCTTCTTCGGCGCCTCAGCCGGAGTGGCGGTGTAGTGGCCCGACTGGGCCAGCGCGGGGGTCGCGGCGCTAAGGCAGAGCGCGACAGCGGCGATCGGGGCAAAGCGGATCATGATACTCTCCCTGGGGTGCACTGCAACAAAGGTTGCGAATCGCTACCTACTCCGATAGGTATTCAGTTGCAACTGAAAACTGTTGCTGCACCGCAAGGAACTTATCGCGTTGTGCGGCGGTGAAATTAGGGTAGATTTGCCGGTTATGGGTCACACTGGACTGCGAGAACCCCTGCGACAGCTCGCCACCAATTGCAGCCTGCCGGCGGCGTTGGAGGCGATGGGTGAGCGCTGGTCCTTCCTCATCCTCCGCGCCGCATTCAACGGCCTCTATCATTTCGAGGAGTTCCAGTCGGAGCTCGGGATTGCGCGCAACATCCTCGCCAACCGGCTCGCGCGGTTGGTTGATCATGGCATTCTCGCGCGTCAAACCTGTGACGATGATCGCCGGAAGGTCGAATATCGGCTGACCGAAAAGGGCTTTGCCCTGCTCCCGACCATGGTTGCACTGCGGCAATGGGGCGAGCGCTGGGAGACCGGAATGCCCGCGACGCCGGTGCTGGTCGACGCGCGCGACCATCGCCGCATCGCGCCGGTACAGGTGCGCAGCCATGACGGGCGCGTGCTGGGCAAGCACGATCTGCTCTGGTCCTTGCCCGAGGATGTCGTGGGTGAAAGCCCGGCGGAGGCCGCCGAGTAATCAGGCTGCCGCGAGTTCGCTGCGGTTCCGGCCGCGCGACTTGGCGCGATACAGTGCGGCATCGGCGATGCGGAATACTTCGTCCGACGACAGGTCGGGGCGGATCGGCGCGACGCCGGCGCTGACCGTGATCGTGAAGATCGCCTCGCCCGCATGGATGCGCGCATCCTGCAGCGAACTCCGCACCCGCTCGCATGCCGCCATCGCGGCGGTTGTCGAGAGGCCGGGGAACAACACCGCGAATTCCTCACCGCCCAGGCGCCCGATCACGTCCTCGACGCGCAGATTGGCCCGCAGCACATCGGCGAAATGGAGCAGGGCGGCGTCGCCCGCGTCATGGCCGTACCCGTCATTGATTCGCTTGAAATGGTCGAGATCGAACAGGGCGAGCGTGCCCGGCCGGTCGGGCGTGTCGTTGCGAAACTGGTCGATCCGATCCTGGAACGCGCGACGGTTGAGCACGCCGGTCATCGGATCGGTATTCGCCTGGCGCAGCAGATCGGCTTCGCGCGCCTTGCGCTGACTCACCTCGCGGACGACTGTGACGACGCTCAACACCGCCTGGTCGGTGTCGCGGACGGCGCGCGCAGTCGTCTCGAACCAGCGGATGCCGCCAGTCGCGGTATGGCCGCGAAATTCGAACCGGTGGACCCGCTCGGGCTCCGCGATCACATGGCGATAGGCTTCGCGCACCCGTTCGCGATCGACTTCGTGGACCAGCTCCGCCGGGCTTTTGCCGATGATCGCTTCGGGGGCGTGGCCGGTCACCTCGCGCATCGACGGAGAGGCGAACTGCACCGCGCCCTTGGGGTCGAGGGTCAGCACGACGTCGGACACATGCTCGGAGATGAGCCGGTAGCGTGCCTCGCTCAGCGCCACCGACGCGGCGAGGCGCTGATTCTGCGCGATCATCGTCGCGAACGGGACCGCGATCAGGAACAGGACGGCGAGGTAGAATTGGAAGAACTGCAACCGGAACGCATCGCTCCCGTCGATCAGCTCGAGCGGCCCCATGCCTGCGACGGTAAAGGCCGCCCCGATCAGCGCGATCAGGAACACGCCCAGCGTCGCTCCGGCAACGCGAAATGCCATGGTGGCGGCGATCAGCGGCAGGATCGGCACGAACAGCAGCGGCAGGTGCGACTGGCTGAAACACAGGCCGGTCACCCCGCTCACCAACAATGCAATGCCGACAAAGCGGGGCAATGCGGCGGGGCCACTGAACCGGTCGCGATAGGTCGCTCCTGCCAGCGCGAGCAGGGCGATCGGCGTGCCGATCAGCGCGCCGAGGCCATGGCCGATGGCCCAGCTCAGCCACACCGCCCACGGGTCAGCCCCCTGATAGAGCGCCAGGGTGATGGCCGGGATGACCCCGCTTGCGAGCGGTGTGACCACGCCCGCCGTCGCAACGAACACGGCGAGGGCACGCAACGAGAGGAACATGCGCGCATCCACGCCGAATCCGCGCAGCAGCGCCCAGGCGATCAGCGCCTCGACGATGTTCGCCACGCCAAACACGGGTGCGAGCGGCGCATAGGGCGACACGGCAAGCGTGGCCGCGACCGATGCGGCAAAGCAGCTCGCGACGTGCAGCGGACGTTCGGTCGCCGGGCGCGTCAGCAGCGCCCCGACCAGCAGCGCGCTGGCCAGCCAAAGCAGCGCGACATGACCGCTCAGCCGGGTGAACGCGATCGCGCCGACGGCGCACAGGAAATAGGCCAGCGCGACCGCAGCGACAACCAGGAAATTGGATTGGGACAGGCGACCGCGGCGCATGGACTGAGGTTAGTCCCGACCCGTTAACGGCGCGTTTCCCGCGCCTCCGGCCGAACGCGTATGCCGCAAAATCAATCGCTTCCAAGCATGCGGTTGCGGATAACGGGCGGGATCGGCGTCGAGCGCCCGGCCTCCAGGTCGACATTGACATGGACCAGTTCGATCACCGTATGCAGCGCGCCGGTTCCGGCATGTACCAGCTCGATCAGGCTGGTCACGCTCGACGTGCCGATCCGCGCGGTGCGGGCAAAGGCGTCGAATTCGTCGTCGTAACGGAACGGCACCTTGTAATCGACCGTGGCGCGCGCGACGTGAAATTCCATATCGCGCCATTCGGCCAGCTCGGCCAGCTTCAGCCAGCGCCAATATTCGCTGAGCGCGACATCGGCATATTCAAGGTAGCGTGAGTTGAACACGACCTTCTGCCCGTCAATTTCGGCATAGCGCACGCGCAGTCGGTGAGAAAAGGCAAAGCCGGGACGAGTCATGGCGTTGCAGTGGCGCAACACTGTCCCGAATTCAATCACCCGCACCCGGGATCGCAAGAAATTCGGATGGACGGCGAAGTGACGCCGAAATATCGGCAGCGCGCCCGTCGAATCAAACACTTATGGCGGGTATTTCAGGCCATTCCGGCCACCGATAAGGGGGAATTATGAAGAAGCTTCTGGTCGCCGCGGCGGCCCTTTCGTGCCTGCCCGGCGTCGCGTTCGCGCAGGAAGAAGAGTCGGCCGGCAATCTGTTCGATGGCGCACGCATCGAGGCACGCCTCGGCTACGAAACCCCGACCGTCAGCGGCGATGGCGACATCTACAAGATCGGCAGCGCGGTATCCTATGGTGCGGAGATCGGTTTCGATCTCGCCGTCAGCAACAAGGTTACCGTCGGTCCGTTCGTGAACTATGAATTTTCGGGCGTCGAGCTGTGCGACGGCCCCGACTGCCTCAAGGTCAAGGGCAACCTGGCCGCCGGTGGCCGTGTCGGCGTCGAACTCAGCCCGACGACGGCGCTCTACGGCAAGCTCGGCTATGCTTCGCTGACGATCGAAGCGACCAGCGGCGCGACCACCGCGTCCGACAGCAAGGGCGGCGTCTACGGCGCGCTCGGCGTCGAGATTTCGGTGTCGAAGAATGCCTATATCAATGTCGAAGGCGCTTATGCGGATTTCGGCGATTTCTACGGCACCGGCTTCAACCTGCAGCGCCGTCAGGCGTCGGTCGGTTTCGGCTTCCGCTTCTGATCCGCAGCGATCCGTGAAACGGGAAGGGGCGCTCCGGTGGGGGCGCCCCTTTTACGTTCAGGCCGATTTCGCGCCGGTGTTGACGCCCATCGACTGGAGATATTTCTTCACGTTGCGCGCGGCCTGGCGCAGCCGCTGCTCATTCTCGACCATCGCGATGCGCACGAACCCTTCGCCATTTTCGCCATAGCCGACGCCCGGTGCGACCGCGACCTTGGCATGGGTCAGCAGCTGCTTGGAAAATTCAAGGCTGCCGAGATGCGCGAGCGCGGGCGGGAGTGGGGCCCAGGCGAACATGCTGGCGGGCGGGGGCGGGATGTCCCATCCGGCGCGGCCGAAGCTTTCGACCAGCACGTCGCGGCGCTTGTGATAGAGCTGGCGGTTCTTCTCGACAATGTCCTGCGGGCCGTTGAGCGCGGCGCACGCAGCGGCCTGAATCGGGGTGAACGCGCCGTAATCGAGATAGGATTTGACCCGCGTCATCGCCGCAATCAGCTGCTTGTTGCCGACTGCAAAGCCCATGCGCCAGCCGGCCATCGAATAGGTTTTGGACAGCGAGGTAAACTCGATCGCGACATCCTTTGCGCCCGGCACCTGCAGGATCGATACGGTCGGCTTGCCATCGAAATACAGCTCGGAATAGGCAAGGTCGGACAGGATCCACACCTTGTTCTCCTTCGCCCACGCGACCAGCCGCTCGTAGAAAGCGAGGTCGACCGTCTCTGCCGTCGGGTTGGACGGATAGTTGACGACGAGAATGCTCGGGCGCGGCACGGTGAAGGCGATCGCGCGCTCAAGGCTCTCGAAATAGGCCTCGTCCGGCGTCGTCGGGACCGCGCGGATCGTCGCGCCGGCAAGGATGAAGCCGAAGGTGTGAATCGGATAGCTCGGGTTCGGGGCGAGCACGACATCGCCCGGCGCGGTGATCGCGGTGGCGAGGCTGGCCAGCCCCTCCTTTGACCCCATGGTCACCACGACCTCGCTATCCGGGTCGATATCGACCCCGAAGCGGCGGCCATAATAATTGGCCTGGGCGCGGCGCAGGCCGGGAATGCCCTTGGACTGGGAATAGCCATGCGCGTCGGGCTTGCGCGCGACCTCGATCAGCTTTTCGATGACGTGATCGGGCGGCGGCAGGTCGGGATTGCCCATGCCCAGGTCGATAATGTCCTCTCCCGCCGCGCGCGCCGCTGCCCGCATCGCATTGACTTCGGCGATGACGTATGGGGGCAGGCGCTTCATGCGGTAGAATTCTTCGGACATCGTACTGGCTTTCGGCTCCTCGTGGTCGCGCATTGCGCTTGTGCTCGTTATACAGGGGGCAAGGCGGCAAGCCAGAGGAGAGGCACGTGGCGACGGCAAAGAAAAAAACGACGACCGCAAAGACGAAGCCCGATGCCGCCGCCGCGACCACCGCCAAGCCAAAGCGTGCGGCCAAGCCCAAGGCTGCCGAAGCTCCTAAGCCCGACGCCAAGCCCAAAGCTGCGGCCAAGCCAAAGGCCGCCACGGCACCCAAGCCCGAGGCCGCTGCCGATCCCAAGCCAGCGCTGGAGGATCTCCAGCACTGGACCTGGGTGTTCGGGCGCGCGCAGCAGATGATGATGGAGCAGGGGCTGGATCTTGCCGGGCAGATGCCCACCCATATGCCCGGGATGCCGCAACTCCCCGCCATGCCCACCATGCCGCCGGTCGATCCCGCCGCAGCGATGCGCGCCGGGGCCGAGTTCTGGGCGGATACGATGACACTGTGGCAGCGCTTCCTGGACCCCGCCGCCGCGCCGAAGTTCGAGGAAACCCCCGAACAGGCGCGCGACAAGCGCTTCAAGGCGCCGCAATGGCGCGAACAGCCGGTGTTCGACTTCATCCGTCAGAGCTACCTGACCTTGTCCGGTCATCTGCTGAAAGGCGTTGACCAGATCGAGGGGCTGACCCCGAAGCAAAAGGAGCAGCTGCGCTTCGCCACGCAGGGGTTCATCGACGCGATGAGCCCGAGCAACTTCCCCGCGACCAACCCGCTGGTGGTCGAACGGACGATCGAGACCAAGGGCGAAAATCTGCTCAAGGGCCTCGCGCACATGCTGAGCGACCTGAGCAAGGGCCAGATGACCCAGACGGTCGAGGGCGCGTTCGCGGTGGGCGAGAATATCGCAACCACGCCGGGCCGGGTGGTCAAGCGCACCCCGCTTTATGAGCTGATCCAATATTCGCCGACGACCGACACGGTGTTTGAAACGCCGCTGGTGATCTTCCCGCCCTGGATCAACCGCTTCTACATCCTCGACCTGACGCCGGAGAAGAGCTTCATCCGCTGGGCGGTGGAGCAGGGGCTGACCGTGTTCGTCGTGTCGTGGAAATCGGCCGACGCGACCATGGCCGATGTCGTGTGGGACGATTATGTCGAGCGTGGGCAGATCGACGCGATCGACACGATCCGCGACTTGCTCGACGTCGAGAGCGTCCACACGATCGGCTATTGCGTCGCGGGCACCACGCTCGCTGCGACGCTGGCGGTGCTCGCCGCGCGGGGCGAGGCGGCGAAGGTCAAAAGCGCAACCTTCTTCACCGCGCAGGTTGATTTCAGCGAGGCGGGCGACCTCAACGTGTTCGTCGATGACGAGCAGCTGGCGTTGATCCAGTCGCTCACCAGCGACGGCTTTCTCGACGGGCGCTACATGGCGGCGACCTTCAACCTGCTGCGCGGGCGCGACCTGATCTGGAACTATGTCACCAGCAATTACCTGCTGGGCGAGGATTATACGCCGTTCGACCTGCTCCACTGGAATTCGGACGTCACCAATCTGCCGGCGAAGTGGCATGCCAGCTATCTGTCCGACCTGTATCGCGACAATCTGCTGGTCCAGCCCGGCGCGCTGGCGATCGCGGGGACGCCGATCGACCTGACCCGCGTGACCACGCCTGCCTATGTCCAGGCGGGGCGCGAGGACCACATTGCCCCGCCGCGCAGCGTGTGGAAACTGACCGGGCATCTCGCCGGGCCGATCCGCTTCGTGCTGGCCGGATCGGGGCATATTGCAGGCGTGGTCAACCCGCCGTCGTCGGGCAAGTATCAGTATTGGATCAACGAGGCGGGCGCAGCAAATCTTGACGATTTTGTTGCAGGCGCGACCGAGACCAAGGGCAGCTGGTGGCCCGATTGGATCAAGTGGGTCGAGGCGCTGGACGGCAAGCGCGTCCCTGCAGCAAACGCCAGAATCCCTAGCGTCAATGAAGAACTTGGCGCCGCACCGGGAACGTACGTCCGCACCAGATAAAATTTTTGTGCACTGCACAATATCCCTCTTGAAACACGGTTTACAGCGACGTATATGCTGCATTGCAATAATCGCAGCGAGGACGTCGATATGGCCAGCAAGGGTCCGCGTACCGGGGCGAAAAAGCCGGTAGCCAAGGCACCGGTCGCAAAGGCCGCAACCAAGGTCGCCGCGCCGGTGGTCGAGCCGAAGCCCGAACCCGTCGTGGAGCCGGTCGTCGAGGCCGTTGCCGCGCCGGTCGAACCGATCGCCGTGGTCGAGCCGGTGATCGAAGAGATTGTCGAACCGGCCATCGAAACTGTCGCGGAAACCGTCGAGACGGTCGCCGCACCTGTAACCGAGATTATCGAAGACGCCGCCCCGCAGATGGCGGACACCGCAAGCAAGGGAATCTATACCATGGAAGCCATTGAAAAGAGCCAGGCGATGTTCGCCGAACTGAACGACAAGGCGAAGGCCGCTGTCGAAAAGAACACCAAGCTGGTCGGCGAAATGACCGAGCTGGCCAAGGGCAATGTCGAAGCGCTCGTCGAGAGCGGCAAGATCGCTGCCAAGGGCCTTGAGACCATGGGTCAGGACGCTGCGGAATATAGCCGCAAGCAGTTCGAGCAGGCGACTGCCACGATGAAGAGCCTGGCCGCGGTGAAGTCGCCGGCCGATTTCTTCAAGCTGCAGAGCGACTATGTCCGCACCGCGTTCGACTCGATGGTCGCCGAGACCTCGAAGAACACCGAAGCGTTCATCAAGCTCGCCGGCGACGCCGCGCAGCCGGTCTCGAACCGCGTTGCCGTCGCGATGGAAAAGATCAAGACCGCGGCCTGATCGGGCACCGGTCCGGATCGGACGAAATTTGGGGCGGTCGCCACGTGCGGCCGCCCTTTTTCGTTCGGCTTGCGCCGCCGGTTTTGAGTACAACTCAAATCCGCAAATCCGATCTCGCTCCCCCCTTGCCCTCGACTCACCGCTGCCATATTTCACAAGCCTCATGACAGCGCTGCGCACCACCACCCCGATGGCCCCGATCACGATGGGCGATTCCGATCGCGACGACGACGAAGGCACCAACACCGGAGTCGTTACCCGCACGCGCGCCAAGACCAAGAAACCCACGCCGTATCGCGTGCTGATGCTCAACGACGATTACACGCCGATGGAGTTCGTCGTGCTGGTGCTTCAGCGCTTCTTCAAGATGGACATGGAAGAGGCGACCCGCGTGATGCTGCAGGTGCATCAGCGCGGCGTCGGCGTGTGCGGCGTGTTCAGCTACGAGGTTGCCGAGACCAAGGTCGCACAGGTGATGGACTTCGCCCGGCAGAACCAGCACCCGCTACAGTGCACGCTGGAAAAGGCGTAATCCCTGGTCCGTCACCCCGGGCTTGACCCGGGGCCCCGCTGCCTTGGCCGGTCGAAGAAGCTGGACCCCGGATCAAGCCCGGGGCGAGCAATTGGATCAGTAATCCCGCCCGCGATAGCGGTGATCCGCACCATCTACGGGAATGTCGCCGATAAACGCGGACCACACCCCGGCGGGCTGCCACACCGACTCCAGCTCTTCGCGCGCGGTCGCTTCGCCGATCACATCGCGGCGATAACGGTACAGGAACGCCGAAACGCGCGCATTGACGATGCAATGGACATGCACCGTCCGTCCCGCCGTCTCGACCTCACCCATCGCGGCCACGAACGCGGCATAATCGCCCTCGGTTGGCGCGGCGAAATCGACCGGGATATAGGTGTAGCGCATGCCGAGCGCGGCGACGCTGGACGTTTCGTTGGGCAACGCCTTCACATGTTCATGCGGACCGAGATTGATGACATCGGTCACGCCGAGCGCGGCAATCTCGCCCAGCTGCGCCTCGGACGGCTGGCCCGAGCTGGTCAGCGTCGGGCCGAGACGGCGCCAGTTGAGGATGGCGGGTTCGGTCATGCCGACCAGCCTAGCACGCCGACACGCGTTGCGCGATGCGCTCAAACCTCCCCCGTCGCCCCGGGCTTGACCCGGGGCTGGGCTGGTCCTTGGCACCGGTGAGAAAGAAGAAGCCCGGTCCCGGCTCAAGGCCGGGACGACGAAGAGGGTAGTCTCACCGCGGCTCCGGCAGCCAGCTCAGGTCCAGCCCTTCATAGCGGTTCACATAATTCGCCGCCCGCGCCAGTGCCGCTTCGTCGACCAGCGTGACCCGGCCCGATTCGCGGCCGATCATGCCTTCTTCCTCCAGCTGGCGCAGCATGCGGTTGACATGAACCGACGTCAGGCCGGTCGCGTCGCCAATCTCTTCCTGCGTCAGGCCCAGGTTGAACGCCTTGTCGATCGTTTTGTCCGTCCCGCGCAGCCGGTTGCGCAGTTCCAGCAGCAGCGCCGCGACGCGCGCCTTGGCCGAGGTGCGGCCGAGCGCGGCGAGCCGGTCGGTCAGCGCCACGCGCTCGATCTGGCAGAGCACCAGAATCAGCGACGACAGGCGCGGATGCGCGACGCACAGCGCGCTGAACGCCTGACGATCGAACGGGCACACCACGCAATCGGACAGCGCGGACAGCGTTTCGGGTGCTTCGCGATACACGATACTGGAAATGCCCAGCACATCGCCGGGGAAATGGAAGCGCAGGATCTGGCGGCTGCCATCGTCGAGCAGGACATAGCTCATCACCAGTCCCTTGCGGAGAATGTACAATTCATCCGCCGGCTCATTCTCGCGCAGCAGGATCGCGCCGCGCCGGATATGGCGCTGCCGTTCCTCCAGCCGTTCGAGCGCGGCCTTCTCTCCCGGTACGAGCGTAACCAGCTCGCCCAGGATCTCCGCGAAACAACTCCCTGACACTCTGTCCCTTCCCCCAACTACCTCCTGCAAAGCAGCCCTGAAAAAACAGCGCATTAAAGTCGATCAAGCCGCGTAACGGTTGGCCGCACTTGCGCGCGCCCTTTCACGCGATAGAAGCCCCTGATGGACCGTATTCTCATCCGCGGCGGAAATCGCCTATCCGGTAATATTGCTATATCCGGCGCGAAGAACGCCGCGTTGACGCTCATGCCGTGCGCGCTGTTAACCGACGAGCCGCTGACGCTGCGCAATTTACCGCGCCTCGCCGATGCCGACAGCTTCGGCCATCTGCTCAACGAACTCGGCGCATCGACCGCGATCGAAGGGACGCGACCCAATGATTTCGGTCGCGTGCTCACGGTGCGGGCGTCGCGCCTGACCTCGACCGTCGCGCCCTATGACATCGTGCGCAAGATGCGCGCGTCGATCCTGGTGCTCGGCCCGCTGCTGGGGCGTGAGGGTGTGGCGACGGTGTCGCTGCCCGGCGGCTGCGCGATCGGCAACCGCCCGATCGACCTGCACCTGAAGGCACTCGAGGCGATGGGCGCGGAGATCGAGCTGGCGGCGGGTTATGTGAAGGCGACCGCGCCGGGCGGACGCCTGCCCGGCGGCAGCTATCGGTTCCCGGTGGTGTCGGTCGGCGCGACCGAAAACGCGCTGATGGCTGCTGCAACCGCGCGCGGCACCACGGTCCTGGAAAATGCCGCGCGTGAGCCCGAAATCGTCGATCTGTGCAACCTGCTCGTCGCAATGGGCGCGTCGATCCACGGCATCGGCAGTGAGACGCTGACGATCGAGGGCCGCGACCGGTTGCACGGTGCGACCTATAGCGTGATGCCCGACCGGATCGAGGCGGGCAGCTATGCCTGCGCCGCTGCGATCACCGGCGGTGACGTGGTGCTCGAAGGGGCCAAGGCCGACGATATGCGCGCGACGCTCGACGCGCTGGTTGAGGCCGGGGTGACGATCGAGGAATTGTCCAACGGCATTCGCGTCGCTGCGGATGGCCCGCTCAAGCCGATCACGCTGTCGACCGCGCCCTATCCGGGTTTCGCCACCGATATGCAGGCACAGTTCATGGCGATGCTGTGCAAGGCGGACGGCGCGAGCGTGCTGACCGAGACGATCTTCGAAAATCGCTACATGCACGTGCCCGAACTGGCGCGGATGGGCGCCGATATCACGGTCAGCGGCCGCACCGCCGTGGTGCGCGGCGTCGATCGCATGGTCGGCGCGCCGGTGATGGCGACGGATCTGCGCGCATCGATGAGCCTGATCCTCGCCGGTCTGATCGCCGAGGGCGAGACCCAGGTCAGCCGCATCTACCACCTCGACCGCGGCTATGAGCGGCTGGAGGAAAAGCTGCAGGGTGTCGGCGCGGACATCGAACGCGTCGGTGACGGCTAGCGTGTATCGCGATTTGGCCCATGCGGGGCTGCAAAACGCGATTCTCTGCGCTCCGATGCTCACGTGCCATAAGCACGCTGCGCTTCGGTGCTCGACAATCACGTTTTTCGCCTCCGCCTGAACCAAATCGCGATACACGCTGCTCACGCGCGCTGGTACCTGACCGGCGAACGACTCGCCGGGAGACTGATATGCGCCTGATCGTTGGATTGCTCGCCGGGCTTTCGCTCGCGGGTTGCGCGTCGCAACGTGCGGCGACGCCCGCCGCGCCGGTCAGCGTGCGGATCATCGCGTTCAACGATTTCCACGGCGCGCTCGAAACCCCGGCGCGGCCGATCGATGTGCAGGCAGCGGACGGCCAGACGGTAAAGGTGCCCGCCGGCGGCGCGGCCTATTTCGCCTCGGCGGTCAAGGCGCTCAAGGCGGGCAACCCCAACAACGTCGTCGTCGCGGCGGGCGACCTGACCAGCGCCAGCCCGCTTGTCTCGTCGCTGTTCCTCGACGAACCGACGGTCAAGGCGCTGAGCATGGCGGGCCTTGAGTTCAATGCGGCGGGCAACCATGAATTCGATCGCGGGACGACCGAACTCCTCCGGCTGCAAAAGGGCGGATGTGACAAGAATGCGGTCGCGCAGCCGTGCCAGCTCGAACCGTTCAAGGGAGCGTCCTACACCTATCTCGCGGGCAATACGCTGGACGCATCGGGCAAGAGCCTGATGCCTGCGACCGGCCTCAAGACCTTTGGCACGGGCCGCAACAAGGTCACCATCGGCTTTATCGGGCTGACCACGCGGATGACCGGCACCTATGTCGATCCGGCAGGGATCGTGGGCTACCGCTTCGCCGATGAGGCGGAAACCGCCAACAAGCTGATCCCGCAGTTGAAGGCGCAGGGTGCCGATGCGATCGTCATCATGGTGCATGAGGGCGGCTATCCCGCGCGGTCGGACCAGCCCAACCAGTGTGACGGACTGTCGGGGCCGATCCTCGACATCATGGAGCGGCTGGACCCCGGCGTCGACGTCATCGTCTCCGGCCACACGCACCGCGCCTATATCTGCGATTATTCCGCGACCAACCCGGCCAAGCCGGTGCTGCTGACCAGCGCTGGCAACAACGGCGTGATGCTGACCGGCATCGACCTGACCTTCGATCCGGTGACGCGCAAGGTGTCGGCGCGCGCGGCGCGGCAGGTGATCGTGCAGGGTGATGGCGCGCTCAGTGCAGGTGGCCCGGTCAAGGCGAACCCGGCATTCCCGACCTATCCCGCCGATCCCGCGGTCGCGGCGCACGTCGCACGCTATGCCGCCGCCGCCGCCCCGCTCGCCCGCCGAGCAGTGGGCAAGGCCTCCGCACCGATTCTGCGCGACGAGGATAGCAAGCTGCGCGAGTCGCCGCTGGGGCTGCTGATCGCGGATTCGCAACTCGCGGCGACGAAAAAGGACGGGGCGCAGATCGCATTGATGAACCCCGGCGGGGTCCGCGCGTCGATTACCCCGGCGGCGGACGGCACGGTGACGTTTGGCGACCTCTACACCACGCAGCCATTCGGGAATAACCTTCAGGTCCGCGAATACACCGGCACGCAACTGCTGGCGGTGCTTGAACAGCAATTCGCCAACGCCGATGGCCCGACATTGCTGTTCCCGTCCGGGCTGACCTACAGCTACGACCGCTCGAAGCCGGAGGGGCAGCGGATCATCGCGCCATTGGTGCAGGGCAAGCCGCTCGACCCGGCGGGCAGCTATCGCGTGGCGATGAACGGGTTTCTTGCCGGTGGCGGCGACGGCTTCACCACGCTCCAGGTCGGGCGGATCGTCGCGGGCGGCGTGCTGGATCTCGACGCGCTGGAGGCATGGTTTGCACGGGGGCAGGTGGTGACCCCGCCCGCGCTTGGCCGGGTGAAGGATGTGGGGCCGCAATAAGCCAAGTTCGTCACCCCCGCGAAAGCGGGGGCCCATCTCCTGCGTTCTCCCCACCCACACCGGTGCGGCTTGCGGCGCATCCGGGAGATGGGCCCCCGCTTTCGCGGGGGTGACGGCAAAGGTTAAGCCCGCACCACCTTCGCAATCGCGTCGAGCAGCCCGTTGACGAACCCCTTCTCGCGCCGGTCGTAGAATGCGTCGGTCACGTCGAGATACTCGCTGATCGCCGCACCCACCGGCACGTCCTTGCGCGCCAGCAGTTCGTAAGTGCCGGCGCGCAGGATCTGGCGCATCGGGCGATCGAGCCGGTCGAAACTCCAGTCCACCGCCAGCTTCGACGCGATCAGCGCGTCGATCTCATCGCGCCGCGCATCGACGCCCTTGACCAGATCGTCGAAAAACGTCGCATCCGCGTCGATATATTCCTCGTCCTCGATCGTCGCGCCGAGCCGGTGCTGGTGAAACTCGGTGAGCAACTGGGGCAGGGGAGTCTTCTCCATCTCCTGCTGGTACAGCGCCTGCACGGCGGCAAGCCGCGCAGCGGCGCGGGCTTTGGATCGGTTCTTGGCAGAGGGACTGGGCATAGATCAAATTCCGTTCGGGCCACGCGGCGCGCGACCCACTCAATGAAGGTCTGTAGGGACCGCGACCGCCATTCGGCAAGGTCGCGAATATTATAGGCGAAGCGCCACCGACTTGGCATGTGCCGGCAGCCCTTCGGCCTCCGCCAGCGCCACCGCCGCCGGGCCGATCGCTGCCAGCCCCTGTGCGTCGAGCGCCAGGAAGCTGGTGCGCTTCATGAAGTCGAGCACCGACAGGCCGCTGGCGAACCGCGCGCGGCGGCCAGTAGGAAGGACGTGGTTGGGGCCAGCAACATAATCGCCGATCGCTTCGGGCGTCATCCGGCCGAGGAACACCGAGCCGGCATGGCGCACCCGCGCGAACAGCGCATCGGGGTCGTCCACCGCCAGCTCGAGATGCTCCGGCGCGAGCTTGTTGACCAGCGGGATCGCCTCGTCGAGGTTCGCGGTCAGGATGATCGCGCCATTGGCGTCCCAGCTCTGCCGCGCGACCTTGCGCGTCGACAGTTCGCCGATCTGGCGATCGACCGCCTCGGCCACCTTGCCCGCCAGCACCGCGTCGTCGGTGAGCAGGATCGACTGGCTGGTCGGGTCATGTTCGGACTGGCTGAGCAGGTCGGCGGCGATCCATTCGGGGTCGTTCTTGCCGTCCGCAACCACGACGATCTCGCTCGGTCCCGCGACCATGTCGATGCCGACCACGCCGTACAGCTGCCGCTTGGCCTCCGCGACCCAGGCATTGCCGGGGCCGGTGATGACATCGACCGCGGCGATCCGCCCGGTGCCATAGGCGAGCGCGGCAATCGCCTGCGCCCCGCCGACGCGCCAGATTTCGTCCACCCCGGCGATATGCGCGGCGGCGAGGACGAGCGGGTTGATCTCGCCATCCGGGGTCGGCGTGACCATCACGACGCGATCGACGCCCGCGACCTTGGCGGGAATCGCGTTCATCAGCACCGAGCTGGGATAGGCCGCACGGCCGCCGGGGACATAGACCCCAGCCGCTTCGACCGCGCCCCAGCGCGCGCCGGTGCGCACGCCATCGGCGTCGGTCGTGTCGCTGTCCGTCGGCTTCTGCTTTTCGTGATAGGCGGTGATCCGCTTGGCTGCGAGTTCGAGCGCGGCGCGCAGATCGGGGTCGAGCGCCTCATAGGCCGCGATGCAGTCGCTCTTTTCGATCCGCCAGCCGGTTTCGTTGAGGTCGTGGCGGTCGAACTTGCGGGTGAACGCGTGCAGCGCCGCATCGCCCTCGTCGCGCACCGATGCGACGATCGTGCGCACGTCGCGCGCGACATCGGCATCGGCCTCACGCCGCGCATCGACCAGTTCGCGGAACGCCTGGGCAAAGCCCGGCTCGGAGGTGGACAGGCGGATCATGCGGCAGCCTCGCTTTCCACGGCTCGCCTAAACGCGTCGACCAGCGGCACGATCTCCGGCCGCGTCTTGAACGCGGCGCGGTTGGCGATCAGGCGGCTCGACACCTCCATGATCGTCTCGACCTCGACCAAGCCATTTTCCTTGAGCGTGCGGCCCGACGACACCAGATCGACGATGCGCGGGGCGAGGTCGAGCAACGGGGCCAGCTCCATCGCGCCGTTCAGCTTGATGCACTCAGCCTGCACGCCGCGCGCCTCGAAATGCTTGCGCGTCAGGTGGGGGTATTTGGTCGCGACGCGGACATGGCTCCAACCGCGCGGATCGTCGGTCGCGGCGAGTGCGGCCGGCTCGGCTACCGACAGGCGGCAATGGCCGATGCCAAGGTCGACCGGCGCGTACAGCTCCGAATAGGCGAATTCGGCGAGCACGTCCGATCCGACAATGCCAAGCTGCGCCGCGCCATGCGCGACGAACGTCGCGACATCGAACGCGCGCACCCGGATCAGGTCGATATCGGGGCGGTTGGTCTTGAAGCGCAGCGCGCGGCTGCCCTCGTCCGAGAACGCTGGTTCGGGCACAATTCCGGCATGCGCGAGCAGGGGCAACGCCTCTTCGAGGATGCGGCCCTTGGGTACGGCAAGGATGATCGGATCGGTGCTGGTGTCGGTCATGGGTTGCGCGCCTTTACTTGGGGGGGCGTTGCGGCGCAACAAGAGGGTCGGAGGTACATATGGCCGACTGGATGACGCTGGAGGATGTGCGGACCGCGTTCGCCAATCAGGTGGACTATTGCCGCGCCAACGATGCGGGCCTGACCGCATCGGTGGTGCAAGCGATCCTCGACGGGATCGACGGGCCGGGAGCGTTCCGGGGGAAGCTGCGCGATTGGCCGGGCAAGCCGATGGCCGACGCGCTGCCGCTGCGCGCGGCGGGCGGGCTGCATGCGCTGTATCTGACCGGGGCGGCGCCGTCGCTTGGTGACCTCTATGCGGGGGAGGCGGTGGAGGCCGGGCCGCTGATCAACGCCGCGATCGACGCGCACGACGCGGCCCTGCTGCCTTGGCTCGATGGCCCGCCGCAGACCAATGAGGCAGCGCGGTCGAGCAACTATGCCGCCGCAATGCTGTGGCTGGCGGCGCAGGGCCTGCCCGCGCGGTTCGAGTGTATCGAGATCGGGTCGAGCGCCGGGATCAACCTGATGATGGAGCGCTACCGCTACGACCTAGGCGGAGTCGCGGTCGGGCCGGACGATGCGGCGATGCGCATCGCGCCAGACTGGCGCGGCCCGCCGCCGCCTGAGGCTGCGGTCGAGATCGTCTCGCTGCGCGGCTGCGACGTCGCGCCGATCGACCTGACTGATCCCGACGCGCTTTTGCGGCTGCGCGCCTATGCCTGGCCCGAGCACCGCGTGCGCGCACAACGTCTGGAGATCGCGGCGGCGGAGGCGGCACGGCGTGCGCCCGATCTGGTCGAGGCCGATGCTGCGGCGTTTGTGGTCGAGGCGCTCGCCCGGCCACAGGCGGCGGGGACGACCCGCGTGCTGATGCACTCGATCGTCTGGCAATATCTCGGAGCCGAGCGACAGGCGACGATCACCGCCGCGATGGAGGCAGCGGGGGCGAAGGCGACGCCCGAGCGCCCGCTGGCCTGGATCGCGGTCGAGGCGAACCGGCAGACCTTTCGCCACGAACTGACGGTGCGGATGTGGCCGGGGAGCGGGGAGCCGCAGCTGCTGGCGGCAGCGCATGCCCATGGCGCATGGGTGGAGTGGATGGGTTAGGCCGCAGCCTCAGCCTTCCCCGTCTTCCCCATCACCCACGCAAACAACCGCGGGATCGGCGCATTGCGCTCCATCCACTCGCTATACGCCCGGTATTCGGGGTCTTCGCCGAGATGCTTTTCCTCGGTCTTCGCGCGGACATAGTAGATCAGGCTGACCAGCCCGAGCAGCAGGGTCGCGCGTGCCGCGTCGGCGAGGCTGCCGGTGGTGACCAGCAGCGGGCAGGTCGCGATCCACCAGAACAGGTTCTTCGACAGATAGGCCGGGTGCCGCGTCCACGCATACGGCCCGTGGGTGATGATCCCGCGATGGGTGAGGTTCGAGAAACGGAAGCCGAACGCCATCGTCGCCCAGGCATAGATGGCGGTCAGCGCCACCAGCACCGCGCCGACGATCCACAGCAGCACATCATGCCCCGCCAGCCAGTGCGTCCAGTCCGACGTGCCGGGATGATAGTCGAGCGGCCCGCCATTGCCCATCAGGATGAACGGCGGGTAGCAGATCAGCGCCACTGCCCACGCCCCGGCATAGGGGTTGGCGGAGCGGATATGGCTGTCGAGCGGGCGAAAGGTGAGGATATAGCCCACCGTCGCAAATGCTACGTCCAGCATGAACATCCCGGTGATCAGCCAGTTGGCGAGCGCGATCGGGTTGGTCAGGATGCCGCTGGCGTCCGCACGCACGAACGCGCCGAACCCCGGCGGCACGATCGCGAGCATGAAGGCGAGGAAGAACGCCTTAACCGCCCAGCTGCGCAGATGATTGTGGATCGCGGCCTCGTCCACCGGCTCTTTCGATCCGATCAGCCATGCGCCGAGCATGAAGGCGCCGTCCTTGGGCTTCTCCAGATACCGGTCGATCCACAGCACATAGGGGATCGACAGGATGAACAATGCGGGCGCCGCCATCTGGAAACACCACATTGCAAAGGCGAAATTGCCCTCCCAGTAAAAGCGGCACACGGCATAGATGCCGGCAATCCCGCCCCAGGTCAGCCACAGCCCGGCGAGCTTGGTGATCGAAATGTCGCGCGTTTCGCTGAACGGACGCGGATCGCTCCATTTGACCCCGGTCGTCGGATTGCGATGCACCTTGTCGATGAACACCGCCCACAGCACCATCGGGATGCCGCCTGCCGCGAGGTTGACCAAAGCCGCGAAGGGGCCGTCGAGACCATAGGTCCGCGCAACGGTCAGCCAGATCGCCATCCCGACTAGCCCGGCAAGGCCGCATCCGGTGCTGACGGCGGATTTGGGCCGCGGATCGGCCTTGACGCTGCGGGCAAGGGCGGGGTCGTGATACATGGCGTAGCGTCTAGCGCGAAAATGGTAAGCAAGCCGTGAAGCATCCAATCCTCCCCGGCACGGGGAGGGGGACCGCGCCCGAAGGGCGTGGTGGAGGGGGCCCGAGGCAGCGGAATCCTTGGCCTCGGGCCCCCTCCGTCAGCGCTGCGCGCTGCCACCTCCCCGTGCCGGGGAGGATTTACGCGCGCGGTGCTGCTGGCTAGGGTAACAAAATAACCCGACCCCTCCCGAAAGGTTCGTTCATGCGTCGCGCCGTTGCGCTTACCGCTTTGTTGCTCGCCACATCTGCCACCGCCCAGAACAGCACGCCCCAGCCGCTGCCATTCGACAACCGCATCCCGGTTGCGCGCGACATCGCCTATCCCGGCACGATGCGCATAAAGATCGATGCGACCGATGTGCAGCAGGCAATCTATCGCGTGAAGCAGTCCATCCCCGTCGCGGATGCCGGGCCGATGGTGCTGATGATGCCCGCCTGGCTGCCCGGCAAGCACGCTGCGCGCGGCGAGATCGAGAAGCTGGCAGGCCTGAAGATCAGCGCCAATGGCAAGCCGGTCGCCTGGACCCGCGACACGGTCGATGTCTGGGCCTTTCACCTCGACGTGCCGGCCGGCGCGAAGCAGCTCGATATCGAATTCCAGTTCGTCGGCGCCACCGATCGCGACCAGGGCCGTGTGTCGATTGCACCGACCATGCTCAACCTGCAGTTCGAACAGGTCAGCCTTTACCCCGCCGGCTACTTCACGCGCCGCATCCCGGTGTCGGCGGCCGTGACCTACCCCAAGGGGTGGACCGCGGTGTCGGGCCTGCCCGCAACGAAGCAGGGCGACGCCTATGTCTATCAGACGACGGACTATGAAACGCTGATCGACTCGCCGGTGTTCGCCGGGCGCAACTATCGCGAATTCAAACTGTCCGATCGCGTCGACCTCAACGTCTTCGCCGACGAGCCGGAGGAGCTGGACGCCAAGCCCGAGCAGATCGACGCGCACAAGAAGCTGGTCGAACAGTCGATCAAGCTGTTCGGCGCGCAGCATTACGACCAATATGAGTTTCTGCTCGCGATCAGCGACGAGATGGGCGGCATCGGCCTGGAGCATCACCGCAGCTCCGAAAACGGCGTCGGCCCCGGATATTTCACCAAGTGGAGCGAGGGGCCGGGATCGCGCAACCTGTTGCCGCACGAGTTCGTCCATAGCTGGAACGGCAAGTTCCGCCGCGGCAACGACAGCTGGACCCCCGATTTCCGGACCCCGATGCGCGATTCGCTGCTGTGGGTGTATGAAGGGCAGACGCAGTTCTGGGGCTATGTCCTGCAGGCGCGCTCCGGCATCGTCAGCAAGCAGGACACGCTCGACATGCTCGCCAGCATCGCCGCCAGCCTCGACAACCGCCCCGCGCGGGAATGGCGCGCGCTGGTCGATACCACCAACGATCCGGTCATCTCCGCGCGTCGTCCGAAGGGCTGGGTGAGCTGGCAGCGGTCGGAGGATTATTACAACGAAGGCCTGCTGATCTGGCTGGAGGCCGACGCCAAGCTGCGCGAGCTGAGCAAGGGCGCCAAGTCGATGGACGATTTCGCGCGCGCCTTTTTCGGGATGCGCGACGGCGATTGGGGTGTGCTGACCTATGACCTCGCCGAGGTCGTGGCGACGCTGAACACCATTCAGCCCTATGACTGGGCCGGGTTCCTCAAGGCGCGCGTGTACGACGTCGCGCCCAAGGCGCCGCTCGCGGGCTTCACCGAAAATGGCTACCGCCTGATCTACACCGACGAACCGACCGCGGCGTTCAAGAATGGCGAGAAGCGCGCGAGCCGCGCCGACTTCAGCTATTCGCTGGGCCTTGCCGTGGGCAAGGGCGGGGCGATCGGCAGCGTCACCTGGGACTCGCCCGCGTTCAACGCCGGCCTTGATCTGGGCGATACCATCGTCGCGGTCGCCGGCCGGGAATATAGCGACGACCGGCTGAAGGCCGCGATCGTCGAGGCAAAGACCAGCAAGACCCCGATCAAGCTGCTCGTGAAAAGCGGCACCCGCTTTCGTGAAACGGCCATCGACTATACCGGCGGCCTGCGCTATCCGCGCCTCGAAAAAATCGGCACCGGAGAGGGTGGCCTGGATAGGTTGTTGCAGGCTCGCTGACGCGGGCAAGGCATCGGCCGAACCAGACATAAGGAAGACCAATGCGTATCGACAAAATCCCTGTCGGCGACAATCCGCCGCACAGCCTGAACGTCATCATCGAAGTGCCGACCGGCGGCGAGCCGGTGAAGTATGAATTCGACAAGGAATCGGGCGCGCTGTTCGTCGACCGCATCCTGCACACGCCGATGCGCTATCCGGCGAACTATGGCTTCGTGCCCCACACCCTGTCGCCCGATGGCGATCCGCTCGACGCGCTGGTCATCGCGCGCTCGCCCTTCATCCCGGGCTGCGTCGTGCGCGCGCGTCCGATCGGCGTGCTGAAGCTGGAAGACGAGGCTGGCGGCGACGAAAAGCTGGTGTGCGTGCCGGTCGACACGACCTTCCCTTACTACACCGATGTCGGTGAGCGCGGCGACCTGCCCTCGATCGTGCTCCAGCAGATCGAGCATTTCTTCAAACACTATAAGGACCTGGAGTCTGAAAAGTGGGTCCGCATCGGCGAATGGGGCGATGCCGAGGAAGCCAAGCGGATCGTGATCGAAGCGATCGAAGCGGCGAAGCAGGCCAAGGCTGCGGCGGAGGCGGTTTGACCGCTATTTCCGCTTACGTTTGACGGGCGCGCGCTGGCTGGCTTCGAGTGCCAGCGCCGCCCAGCGTCGCATCGCGTCGGCATCGTCATAGACCTCGTCCGGCGCGCGGCGATAGTTCATCGACATCGTCTCGCCGTCCTTGCCGGTGAAGGTGAAGGGCAGGCAGCCGGCTTCGTCCCACACGGGCGCGCTGACCTTGTCGTTCTTGAAGTAGATCGCTTCCTCGTCGACCACCGCGAAGACGAGGCCGTCGCAATACAGCGTCGCCGCACCCATCATCGGGCGGTGAGTGATGGTACCGAGCGGTTCCAGCGCCTCCTTCGCCCACTCGATCAGCCCTGCATCATAGGCCATTGGCAAGCGCCTCCAGCGCGTCGTCCTGCATCCGCCAGCGCTCCCAGCCATCGACATGCGCTGCGCCGATGCTGCGGTAAAAGCCTTTGCCGAGCTCGTTCCAGTCGAGGACGTTCCACTCCAGCCGCGCGCCGCCGCGCTCGATGACCAGCGCCGCGAGTCGCGACAGTAGCGCCCGGCCCAGACCCGCGCCACGCGCATGCGGCTCGACGAACAGATCCTCCAGCCAGATGCCGGGCTTGCCCTCGAACGTCGAAAAGGTCTGGAAAAACAGCGCGAACCCGGCGGGCGCACCGTCGACTTCGCCGATCAGCACCTCGGCTGCGGGGCGGGGGCCGAACAGATGGCGGTGCATCGTCGCATCGTCGAAACGCACTTCATGGGCCAGCTTCTCATAGTCGGCGAGCTTGCGGATGAACCCCGCGACCACCTCGAAATCCTGCGCCTCGGCCTGACGAATCGTGATCAAATCTGTGCCTCCGTATCGGCGCACGGTGCATGGTCGCGCCGCCGCGCCGCGATGACGCAGCCGCCGACGATCAATGCCGCCCCGGCCACGGTGAACAGCGAAACGCCCTCGTCGAACACCACCCATCCCCACAAGGTCGCCCACAGGAAGCCGGTATATTCGGTCGGCGCAAGATAATTGGCTTCGGCCCGGGCATAGGCCCAGCTGAGCAGAAACAGCGACATCGTCGCCAGCACCGCCGCCAGCGCCAGCGCCGGGACATGCTCGACCGCTGGCAGTTCGAGCAGCCACGGCGCGGCGAACAGGAAGATGATCGAAATGAACAGCGACTGGTAGAATGCCACCTCGATCGCCCCGGCGACCAGCGACTGCTGGCGCATCAGGATGATGTTCCAGGCATAGGCGACGGCGGAGACCAGGATCGCGATCGCGCCCCAAAATGCCTCACGCCCCAGCTCCGCCTGCGCCTGTCCCCACAGGATCAGCAGCACGCCGGCAAAGGCGAGCGCGGTGGCGATGATCGTGACGCGGGTGATGCGCTCCTTGAGCAGCCAGGCGGCAAGGAACAGCGCGATGATCGGCGCGATGAACGCCAGCGCAATCGCCTGCGCCATCGGCACGCGGCCCAGCCCCCAGAAGAACAGGAACGCCATGACGGCGGACACCGCCGCGCGGATCAGGTGCAGCCGCATCGCCTCCCGGCTGGGCCGTGGCGGACGCGACAGCGCATAGGGGATGCCGCTCGCGACGATTCCCGCCATCGTCCGCCAGGTCAGCGCATTATACGCACCCAGCGCCAGCACCAGCCCCTTCATCACCGCATCCATCGACGAAAAGATGGCGATACCAAGCGACGCGACGGCAAAGGCGATGATGGGGGAGGCGGGGCGCATGACGGGCGCCCTAAAGGATTTACGCGTCCGGTGGAATCAAGTGATTCTCAGGCGGGTTCGTCGCGTGCGCCGTGAACAATGTCGAGAATGTAAACCGCGTCACCGTCGATCAGGTAGCGGATCGAATAGGGCCGCACGAGCGACCACCGGCGGAGGCCATGCTCGATCTCGGGGCCTTTGCGCGGGAAATCCGCCAGTCCTTCGCCCGCTTCAATCAGGCGTGCGGCAAACCGGGCAGCTGCATCGGGGTCGAACTGCGCGATATAGGCGCGGATGGCGGCAAGGTCGGCAAGCGCCTCGCGCGTCCAGATTATTTGAGCCATTCCGGCGGCATCGGCTTTTCGGCAGGCGTGCCCCAGGTTTTCAGCCATTCGGCAACCTGCTCATGCGGCACGACCCGCCCGGCCTCGATGTCCGCCAGCGCGCGAAGACGCGCGCGGTCCGGCGCGTCGAGGTCTTCGTATAGGGCGCGCTCGGGTTTCATTCCGGTGGTATAGCAGGGTTTGCCAGACGGAGCGAGACTAGGCCGCCGCTACCGCCGCTGCCTCACTAGCCGCCTCGATCTCCGCCGCCTTGGCCTCGACCAGCTTGACGATATGTTCCAGCATATCGGCGTCCTCGACCGTGTGATCGGTCACGCCTGCCAGATAGACCATGTGCTTGCCGTTGCCGCCGCCGGTCAGGCCGATATCGGTCTCGCGCGCTTCGCCGGGGCCGTTGACGACGCAGCCGAGTACGCTGAGCGACAGCGGCGTGCGGATGTGCTGGAGCCGTTCCTCCAGCGCCTGGACGGTGCGGATCACGTCGAACCCCTGGCGCGCGCAGCTCGGGCAGCTGACCACGCGGACACCGCGGTTGCGGATGCCGAGCGCCTTCAGGATTTCGAACCCGACGCGCACTTCCTCCTCCGGCTCGGCGGAGAGCGAGACGCGGATCGTGTCGCCGATGCCGTACCACAGCAGCGACCCCATCCCGATCGCACTCTTCACCGTTCCGCCGACAAACCCGCCGGCTTCGGTGATGCCAAGGTGCAACGGACAATCGACCGCTTCGGCAAGCTGTTGATAGGCGGCGGCGGCGAGGAACAGGTCGCTGGCCTTCACCGCGACCTTGAATTCGTGGAAGTCGCGGTCCTGCAACAGCTTGATATGATCGAGCGCGCTTTCGACCAGTGCCTCGGGGCAGGGCTCGCCGTACTTCTCCAGCAGATCCCTTTCGAGGCTGCCGGCGTTCACGCCGATGCGGATCGCACAGCCATTCGCCTTGGCCGCGTTGACGACTTCGTTCACGCGATCGGCCGATCCGATGTTGCCGGGGTTGATGCGCAGGCACGCCGCCCCCGCATCGGCGGCTTCGAGCGCGCGCTTGTAGTGGAAGTGGATATCGGCGACGATCGGCACGCGTGCGGCGCGCACGATCTGCTTCAGCGCTGCGGTGCTTTCGACATCGGGACAGGACACGCGGATGATGTCCGCGCCGGCATCCTCGCAGCGGCGGATCTGGTTGAGCGTCGCGACCGGATCGGACGTCGGGGTGTTGGTCATCGTCTGTACGGTGACCGGGGCATCGCCGCCGACGGGGACGTTGCCGACCATGATCTGACGGCTGTGGCGGCGCGTGATATCGCGCCAGGGACGCACGGACATGGGAGTTCCTCTCGGGTTCGCGGCGCCTATAGCCTATCGCCGGGCGGCGAGAAAGGCGGCGACGCGCTCAACCGCATTCTGGCGCAGGTCCATCCAGAATAGCGGGATGTCGAGCGCGGCAAAGCTGCCATCCGGCCCGGCCAGTTCGGCATAGGCGCCGCCCGGATCGGACACGCGCAACACGCCATCCCGGTCGCACCGCGCGCTGACCAGTCCGGCATCGGGCGCGCGCGGCGCTTCGGGAAACTCCGCGCCGTTGCGCATCCATGCGCCGCGATGGGCGCTGCGTGGCGCTGCTTCGGGGCCGGTCGTCCAGCTGATCGGATTGGTGCATAGGGTCGGCGGGCGCTGACGCAATCGCTTGCTCTCCTCGCTCCGGCTGACCCAGCTGACGACGCAGCCGGTGTCGGTGGCGCTGCTGCACGCCGCCACGCCGCGCCGCGCCGCCAGCCAGTCGCGCGTCACCGGGGTGCCGACCAGATAGGCGGCGACCATCTGCCCCGCGACCGGCTGTCCCTCGATCACCCGTTCGATCAGCATCTGCCCGATCCGCGCGCCCTCGCCATGCCCGGCGAGGATGAAGGGCCGGTCGCCGACGCGGGTGCGAAATACGGCAAAGGCGCGGGCGACATCGGAATAGGCGAGCTCCCGCGCCGCGGGATCGTCTCCCGCCGGGTTCATCTGGCGATAGCGCGGCGCGTAGATCGCGCAGCATCCGTTGAACGCGCTCGCGTGATTGCGGAGCGTCGTCTGCCCGACATCGCCATTGAACCAGACATCGCGCGTGTCGGCGTTCCATACCGCTCCGCGCAGCGGGACGGGCGAATGGATGAAGAAGACATCGACCGGCGCCTTCAGCTGCGGGGGCTCCGCCACGCCCTGCGGCGTCATGTCGCCATCGTCGCGAATCCAGGGCAGCGATGCCCAGTTGGCGGGGCCGGCATAGTCGGGCGCTGACGGCACACTGGCGGCATCGAAACGTCCGGCAGGCGGCGTATCGGCGGTAACTGCCCGCTGCGCAGTGGCGGGTGCCAGCGTCGCGCCGATCGCCAGCGCCATGCCGAATAAGGTCGTCCGCCGCATCGACGCTCCCGCTAACTAATTGGTGAGGCTCGACCGCCTATAGCGCGACGGGTGAGCGAAGCGAACCATGGTCTTGAGCGCACCGGGCGGCATTACGGCCTCGACTGGCTGCGCATCGCCGCGTTCGCGCTGCTGATCGTCTATCACATCGCGATGGTGTTCTCGCCCTGGCCATGGGTGATCCACACCGACTATAAATTTTCCGCGCTGACCGCGCCGATGGCGCTGCTGACGCCGTGGCGGCTGCCCTTGCTGTTCGCGGTGTCGGGCTTTGCCTCATGGCACCTGTTCGCCAAGTCGCGCGATGCAGGCGCGTTTCTGCGCGCACGCAACCTGCGCCTGCTGATCCCGCTGGCCTTTGGCATGGCGGTGCTGATCCCGGTCGAAATGTGGGTGCGCGTGGTCGAGGCTGGCTATCCGCACGGCTATCTGCGCTTCTGGACCAGCGATTATTGGCGCGTCGGCGATTATTGGGGCCGCAACTTTCCGAGCTGGGAGCATCTGTGGTTCGTGGTCTATCTCTGGGCCTACACCATTGTCCTTGTGCTGATCCTGTGGCGCGGTCGCCCTTTGCTCGACCTAGTCACCGACCGCTTCGTGCCGTGGGTGGCGCAGGGGTGGCGGCTGGTGTGGGTCCCCGCGGCGCTCCTGGTGATCGCGCGGCTGGGGCTGCAGTTCGTTGTTGCGGACGAACAGGGGTTGCTGCGCGACTGGGCCGGACACGCCAACTATTTCCCGCTGTTCCTGTTCGGCTTTGTGCTCGCCGGTTGGCCCGCGCTGTGGCCGACATTGCGCCGGGTGTGGGGCGGCGCGCTGGCGCTGGCCGCAATCAGCGGGATCGCGGTGCTGCTGGTCGAAACCCACTATCCTGGCAATGCCGTGCCGCCGCACTGGGTGATGGCGGTCGCGCGGGCGGGGCAGGTGGCGATGGGCTGGGCGATGACGTTGGTGCTGATCCAGGTCGCCGACCGCTTCTGGAACCGCGACCATCGCTGGCGCAAGACGATGGCAGAGGCGGTGTTCCCCTTCTACCTCGTCCACCAGCCGGCGATCGTGCTGATCGCCTGGCATACGCTGCCGCTGCGCCTGTCGGCGGGTGTCGAGTTCTTCGTCCTGTTCGCCGGGACCGCCGCAACCTGCACGTTATTCTACCTGCTCGGGCGTGAGATCGGCTGGTTGCGTCCGCTGATCGGCCTTGGCCCGCGGCAGCGCGCCGTTCCTGCCAAAATCTCACCGCAAGCCGCCTGACAAGCCGTCTTGCCCCCGCTATGGCGCGCGGGTGGAACGGCATTATGGCATGGACTGGCTGCGGATCGGGGCGTTCGGCCTGCTGATCTTCTACCATATCGGCATGGTCTTTGTGCCATGGGGCTATCATGTGAAGACCGCCGATCCTGCGGGATGGGTGACGGTCCCGATGCTGTTCACCAACCCGTGGCGGCTGACCCTGTTGTTCGTCGTGTCGGGCTATGCCAGCCGGGCGCTGTGGCTCAAGTCGCGTGGAGCGGGGCGGTTCGTTGCGGATCGCACCTGGCGGCTGATCCTGCCGCTGCTGTTCGGCGTCGCGATCATCGTCCCCCCGCAAAGCTGGGTCGAGTTGCGCACCCAATGGCCCTATCCGTTCGACTATTGGACCTTCTGGACCCAGCATTATTGGTATTTCGGCGAATTCGGCCCGATCATTCTGCCGACCTGGAACCATCTGTGGTTCGTCGGCTATCTCTATTTCTACACGCTCGGCCTAGTGCTGATCGCCAGCCTGCCCGGTGGCGATGTGGCCCAGCGCATGTTCGACCGGCTGTTCTCCGGCACCCGCGTCCTGTGGTTGCCCACCGCCTGGCTGCTGATGACGCAGGTGGTGGTGTTTCAGCGCTGGAGCGACAGCCATGACGTGATCGGCGACGGCGTCGCGCATCTCGCTTACTTCCCCGCCTTCCTGTTCGGCTTCGCACTGGCCGGGTCAAAGCCGGTGATGGGGTGGATCGCGCGGCTGTGGAAGCCGGCGCTGGCGATCGCGCTTGCCGGATATGCCGTCACTGCCGCGATCGACATCGCCTATGTCGGCACGACGCCGTGGCTGCCCGGCCGGATCATGCTCGCGGCGCGCTACATCCAGGCGTGGATGATGATCATGGCGTTGATCGGGATCGCAGAGGTGTATCTCAACCGCGACCATCGCTGGCGGCCGATGCTGACCGAGGCGGTGTTTCCCTTCTACCTGATCCACCAGACGATCATTGTCGTCGCGATGTACTGGCTGTTGAAGCTGGCGCTGCCCGCTGCGGTCGAGTTTGCGGTGCTGGTGCCGGTGACCGCGCTGGGCTGCTGGCTCTTCTATCGGTACGGGCGCGAAGTCCCGTTGCTGCGGCCGCTGATCGGCCTGCGCTATGCCCGCCGTGCCGCCGCACCGCCTAAAATGACCCCGGAGGCCGTATGAACCGCCTTTCCCTGTTGATCGGAGCCCTGCTGATGTCCGCCCCCGCCACTGCCCAGACGCAACCCGACTGGACGCTCGTCATCCATGGCGGCGCCGGCGTGCTCGAGCGCGACAAGATGACGCCGGAGCGTGAGGCGGCGGCGCGCAAGGGGCTGGACGCGGCGCTGGAGGCGGGATCGCGGGTGCTCGCGGGTGGCGGCACCGCGCTCGATGCGGTCGAGGCGGCGGTCCGCGTGCTGGAGGACGATCCCCACTTCAACGCCGGGCGCGGCGCGGTGTTCACCTATGAAGGCACCAACGAACTTGACGCTGCGATCATGGATGGCGCGGAGCGCAAGGCAGGCGCGGTCGCCGGGGTCACGCGGACGAAGAACCCGATCACCCTCGCGCGCAAGGTGATGGAGGACAGCCCGCACGTCATGCTGGCCGGCAAGGGCGCGGACGTGTTCAGCGCCGAAAAGGGGCTGGAGCAGGTCGGCCCCGAATGGTTCGCGACCGACGAACGCCGCCAGCAGCTTGAGAAGATGAAGGCGCAGAAGACCAGCTGGTTCGATGTCGACATGAAGTACGGCACGGTCGGCGCGGTGGCCCGCGACAAGGCCGGCAACGTCGCCGCCGCTACCTCGACCGGCGGCGTCACCGGCAAGCGCTGGGGCCGCGTCGGCGATTCGCCGCTGATCGGCGCGGGCACCTATGCCGACAACCGCGCCTGCGCCGTGTCGGCGACCGGGGCGGGGGAGTTCTTCATCCGCGAGGGCGTCGCCCACGAGATCTGCGCCCGCGTCCGCTTCAAGGGCGAAAGCCTCAAGGCCGCCGCCGACACGGTGATGGCCGAAACCCGCGCGCTCGGCGGCACCGGCGGCGTCATCGTCACCGGCCCGAGTGGCGAGATGGCGTGGAGCTTCAACACGCCCGGCATGTATCGCGGCAAGGTGTCGGCGGGCGGCAAGAAGACCGTCGCAATCTATGGCGACGAGGACTGATTAGCGTCACTTTTCCCGGCTGAAGAAGCTGGGCCCCGGGTCAAGCCCGGGGTGACGATATTGGGGGCGTTCTCACTCGGGTCGTTAGCGGCTAAGTCGCCCCACATGATTCGCCGCATCCTCGCGCTGTTCGCGCTCGCCGCCAGCCTGATCGCCACCCCCGCCTTCGCCTATTGGGAGTTCGGCCACGAGACGATCGCGACGATCGCCTACAAGAACGCAAAGCCCGAAACGCGCCGCGCGATCGACCGGCTGCTGCGGCAGCAGGGCCTGCTGGAAACCCCGACCTGCCCCGCGAAAACGCTGGAAGAGGCGAGCCTGTGGGCCGACTGCATCAAGCCGCTCGGCGCGCGGTTCAGCTACGCCAATAACTGGCACTATCAGAATGTGAACATCTGCAAGCCGTTCACGCTCAAGGGCAATTGCCCCGACGGCAATTGCGTCTCGGAGCAGATCGAGCGCGGTGTGAAGCTGTTGCAGGACAAGGATGTACCGGTCCGCGAAAAGGTGATGGCGCTCGCCTTCCTCACCCACTTCGTCGGTGATCTGCACCAGCCGCTGCATGCGGGCGACAAGGGCGATCTGGGTGGCAACCGCGCACGCACCGATTACGGGATCTACGCGCCCGAGCGGCTCAACCTGCACAGCATCCTCGACGGCTGGCTGGCCGAACGCGCCATCACCACGCCGCCGCCGGTGATCCAGGTCTATTCCGCGGAAGAACGCGCGCGGGAAAGCGCCGGAACCGTCGAGGACTGGAGCCGCGAGAATTGGCAGGCGGCGCACATTGCCTATGAAGCGGCCTATGATGGCGACCCGTGCCGCGCCGACCTGCCCGCGCGCGGTAAGCTCGACGATGCCGACGTCGCAAAGCTGGTCCCGATGATGCAGGTTCAGATCAAGCGCGGCGGCCTGCGCCTCGCCCGCCTGCTCGACGAAGCCTTCGGCCCGCCGCCGCCGGTGCAGCCGAAACGCTAACCTGATAATCCTCCCCCTGGCGGGGGAGGATGAGGGGCTCACCCCTTCGCGTAGCTCTCCAGGAACCCGCAGCGCTGGCACCGCCATGTCGAAATCTCGACATAGCCCTTGGGCAGCTTCAGCCCGAACCAGCCGCTGACCGGCGTGCCGCGATACCAGCGGCCCAGCCCCGGCATGTTGCTGCGCTCATGCGGCACAAATCCCTCCGCCATCGATCCCTGGCATTTGGGGCAGCTGTTCGAACGCATCCTAGTCCTCCTTCGGCGGCCGCCCGCGCTTCGCGCGCACCGGATCCGCCAGTTTCACGCCGCGCCGCGCCAGCGCCTCGCGCAGCAGGCATTCGACCTGTGCGTTGACGCTGCGCAGGTCGGTCGCCGCGCTCCGCTCGATCGCCGCATAGAGTGCGGGGTCGAGGCGGAGCGGGAACGCTTTCTTGGGTGGGGCGGCCATGCGCCTTCCGCTCCCGTTACTGGTACAGCGACCCGGCGTTCACCACCGGCTGGGTATCGCGTTCGGAGCAGAGCACGACCATCAGGTTCGACACCATCGCCGCGCGGCGCTCGTCGTCCAGCTCGACGACATTCTTCTCCGACAGCTGCTCCAGCGCCATTTCGACCATGCCGACCGCGCCCTCGACCAAAGTCTTGCGCGCGGCGACCACCGCCTCGGCCTGTTGCCGGCGCAGCATCGCCTGGGCGATCTCCTGCGCATAGGCGAGGTGCGTGAGGCGGCACTCGTCGATATGCACGCCCGCCGCCAACACCCGCTCCTGCAGCTCGACGCGCAGCTCCTCACTGACATGCTCGGCATTGCCGCGCAGCGTGATCTCCTCATGCGTGAAGTCGTCATAGGGGTAGCGCGACCCGATCGCGCGCACCGCGCTCTCGATCTGGATGTGCACGAACTCGCGATAATCATCGACGTCGAACAGCGCCTGCGCGGTATCCGCGACGCGCCACACCACGTTCGACGCGATCTCGATCGGATTGCCGCGCAGGTCGTTCACCTTCAGCCGTTCCGACGTGACATTGTGGATGCGCACCGACACCTTGGACTTGATCATCCACGGCCAGGTCCAGCGCAGGCCGGTGGTGCGGTCGGTGCCCTTATAGTCGCCGAACAACAGGATCGCCGCCGCCTGATTGGGCTGCAGCAGGTAGAAACCCGGCGCGACGAAGGCGAGGATCAACACGCCCAGCACCAGCGCGAACGGCGCCCATGCCGCTTCGCCGATCTGCGGCGCGGACGCGATGATGCCGATCAATGCGGCAAGTGCGACGAGCAGCATGGCATAGCCGCTGGCGGTGCTGGCGGGCCGTTCCGCACTGGAGCGAAGCGCGCGCGAATCGAAGTCGGACATGTTTGCCTCCATAAATAGTGATATCATATTTATATCGAATCAGGCGGCGCGCAAGCGGAATCGGAGATCAGTTGAGTGCATTGAATAGCGCATCAAATGATGATAAATACGTGCCGATTGGAGGAGTGCCATGCGGACCACAATTGTTCTGGATGACGAACTGATCGCAAAGGCACAGGCGTTCACCGGCCTGCGGGAAAAGTCGCAACTCGTGCGTGAGGCGATGAAGGCGTTGATCGAGCGCGAAAGCGCGCGGCGGTTGGCGTTGCTCGGCGGTAGCGAGCCGGACTTGGAGGTTACCGCGCGGCGGCGTGTCGACACGGAATGATTCTGGCTGACACCAGCCTTTGGGTCGATCATCTGCGGCATGGCGACCCCGTCATGACCGAGCGCCTGAATGCGGGCCGCATCTGCATTCATCCCCACATTATCGGCGAGATTGCGCTGGGCAGCCTGCGCCAGCGGGAGGTTGTGCTGAGCGCGCTGGGCGATCTGCCAACGGTGGTACTGGCGAGCGATGCCGAGGTGCGCACCCTGATCGAAAGCCATCCGCTGTTCGGGCGCGGGATCGGATATATCGACGCGCATCTGCTCGCGGCGGTGCGGCTGACGCCGGCATCGCGGCTGTGGACGCGTGACCGGCGCCTCCACGAACTGGCCGCAGATCTCGGCATCGCGGATCTTCCTGGGACCAACTGAAAAGGGGCGCGAACCGGGTGGTTCGCGCCCCTGATCGGGTAGCTCTGGCGTAGGTCAGTTGATGACGATGGTCACCGCACGGCGGTTCTGCGCCCAGCTGGCTTCGTCCGAACCCAGCGCGATCGGGCGTTCCTTGCCATAGCTGATCGTCGTGATCCGCGTCGGCGACACGCCACGCGCGGCGAGATAGTTCTTCGCCGCATTGGCGCGACGGTCGCCCAGCGCCAGGTTATATTCGCGCGTGCCGCGCTCGTCGGCGTGACCTTCCAGTGTGATGCGCGTGTTGGGATATTGCGTCAGCCACTGCGCCTGGCTGTCCAGGATCTGCCGCGCGCGCGCATCGATGTCGTACTGGTCGAAATCGAAATTGATCGTGTCGCTGACGACATTCTGCTTGAAATGTTCGGCGGTGCCGGGCTGCGCGCCGCCGCCCGGTCCGGGCGCGGGGCCGGGATCGACCGGGCCACCCGGGCCCGGCGGCAGGGTTTCGGGCCGCTTTTTCTGGCAGCCGACGACGGCAAGTGCCATCGTCGCAACGATCAGGGCGGTCTTTACTTTCGCCATTGGCTTAGTCTCCCTTTGGCTATCGTGAATTTCGATACCCCTGCGTAACGGACAGGGTGCGGGTGAGTTCCCGCTACGTCAACCCGATTATGGTCGTAACGGTCCCCAGGACGGATCGGAACCGTCTAATTGGGTCGGAATCCGTCGCGACGTGCTGCCGGTCAAATCGACCGACCAGATGTCGGACTTGCCCGACGGTCCCTGTGCCCCGCGTGAGAACAGCAGTACGCGGCCATTGGGCGACCAGCTCGGCCCCTCATCGCCCCAGGCATCGGTCAGCAATTTCTCGCCGCCGCCCGATGGGTTCATCACCCCGATGCGAAAGCCCCCGCCCATGCGGGTGAAGGCGATCAGGTCGCCGCGCGGGCTCCACGCCGGCGTCGCATAGCGGCCGCCACCAAAGCTGATCCGCTGCTGGTTCGATCCATCGGCGTTCATCACATAGAGCTGCTGGCTACCCGAACGATCGCTCTCGAACACGATTTTGGAGCCGTCGGGGGAGTAGCTGCCGCCGGTGTCGATCCCCGGCGCGGTGGTCAGCCGCTGCGGCGTCCCGCCGCCCGCAGCGATACGATAGACATCGGCATTGCCCGCCACCGACATGGTGAACAGGATCCAGCGACCATCGGGCGAGAAGCGCGGCGCAAAGGCCAGGCTGACATTGGTCACCAACAGCCGCTGCGTGCCTTTGGACAGGTCATAGACATAGAGCGACGGCTTGTCGTTCTGATAGCTCATATAGGCGATGCGCCGCTCGTCGGGCGAGAAGCGCGGGGTCAGCACGATCGACTGGCCATTGGTCAGGAAGCGGTGGTTCGCGCCGTCCTGATCCATGATCGCCAGCCGCTTGATGCGGCGGTTCTTCGGCCCGGTCTCGCTGACATAGATCACGCGGCTGTCGAAATACGGCCCCTCGCCGGTCAGGCGGGTATAGATCGCGTCGGAGCATTTATGCGCCGCGCGCCGCCAGTCGGCGGGGCGCACGACAAACCCTTCACGCGCCAATTCGGAGCCCAGCGCGACGTCATAGAGGTAGCAGCCGACGGTCAGATTGCCGTCGCCATTCGCCCGCACAAACCCCTGCACCAGCGCCTGCGCGGTCGCGCCGCGCCAATACCCGAAGTCCGGCGCGCTCACTTCGCTGACCGGAATCGCGCGCACGCCCGTCGGGCCGAGCGGCTTGAACAGCCCCGAATTGCGCAGATTGTCGGTGATGACCTGCGCGATCTGGCGGCCGAGCGCGTCGGTATTGCCGGCGGGCGTGCTGACCACCTGCTGCGTCGGCATCGGCGGGACGATGATCGAAAGATCTTTGACCGCGAGGTTGGTGACGTCCGCGCTCAACCCCTCTTCTTCCTGAGGGTCTTGGACAACCGTCGGCGGGCTGGCAGGGGCGTCTTGCGCCGCCACACTCGGGACGCCGATCACCGCTAGAATTGCGAGGCCGACAGATGACGTGGTTTTCATGGCTATAGACCCTCGTAAAGCTTTGGCCTGATTGTCTTCCAAGCCTCGTAATACTCGACCGGGAACTTGAACGGCGCAGCCAATTCGACTGCGCGGATCGCGCGCTCTTCGTGCAGTTTGACCTGCGACCTGTTGCTGGGAGTAACCTGCCCGACCTGTCGGGTGCGAGGCCTTCCAACAATCTCTCCACGCTCGTTGAGCTGGACGATCACCTCGGTGATGAGCTTCTCTGAGTCCGCACCGCTCGGCGGAGCCCAGCGGGGTTTGATTTGACGGATCATTTCCGCAGCCAGGCTCGCCTTTACGTTAGCGCCAATCTGACTCGCCTGCGGCCGCGTCGCCTTGCCCTTGCTCGGCTGATCGGTCAGCCCGTCGGTTATGCCGGTCAGGCGACCGGTTGGGCGCGCGGCGGTGCGTTCGGTCTTCGGCAACGCCTTGGCCGGGGCGGGGTTCGACTTCTTCGCTTCAGCCTTGGGCTGCGGCTTGGGGGCGGGGGCTGGCGCAGCCTTGGGCGGGGTCGGGTCGGGCTTGGCGACCGGCTCGGGCTGAGTCTCCGGCACCGGTGGCGGCGAATCGAGTTCGGGCGGACCGGGAACTTCGGCCAGCCGCTCGGCGGGGGCTTCCTTTTCGATCACCGGCGCTTCGCTGACCAGGCCGACCTCATCGGTCAACGACACCTCGATCGGGGTCGGATTGATCTCGAGCGGATCGACCTTGGGCAGAATCGTGAGCGACAGCAGGGCGAACAGCGCGGCATGGGCGACAATCGCCACCCCGATGCCGATGCCTTCCCTGCGGTCGATCGCCACTGCCATCAGTTCTTGCCCTCACCCGTGGTGACGAGCGACACCTTGTTCAGCCCGGCGCGATTGAGCTCACCCATCACGACCATGACCTTGCCGTAGTCCAGCCGGGTGTCGGCGCGCAGGAACACCTGCGGCTTTTGCTCCCCACGCGCACTCGCAATCTCGGCGAGGAGGCCGGGCAGCTGGCCATCGGCCACCTCGCTATCGTCGAGGAACACGGTGCCGCGTTCGTCGATCGAAATCTGGATCGGCTTCTGGTCCTGCTCCAGCGGCTTGGCACGGCTTTCGGGCAGGTTCACCCGCACGCCCGCGGTCAGCAGCGGGGCGGTGACCATGAAGATGATCAGCAGCACCAGCATCACGTCGACCAACGGCGTGACGTTGATCTCCGCCATCGGCGCGCGCCGCCCCTTGCCGCGCGAAGAGGGAAGTTTGGCCCCCATCAGAGCAGCGGCTTGCCGCCCGCTGGCGCGCTGTCGAGCTGGCGGCTGAGCGTGGCGTGGAAGCCGTCGGCGAAGCGGTTCAGCCGCGCCTCGACCTTGTCGATGCCATGGCTGAAGCGGTTATAGGCGATGACGGCGGGGATGGCCGCGAACAGGCCGATCGCGGTGGCGAACAGCGCCTCGGCAATGCCCGGCGCGACCACTGCCAGTGACGTGCTCTGCTGCCCCGCAATCGCGGTAAAGCTGCGCATGATGCCCAGCACCGTGCCGAGCAGCCCGACGAACGGCGCGGTCGCGCCGACCGTGGCGAGGATATTCAGCCGGTCGGACAGGCGATCCACCTCCAGCGCGACCGCCGCGCCCATCGTCGTCGCCAGCCGCTCGCGCGTCCCGTCCTTGTCGAGCGCCCGCCCGCCGGTCGATCGCCGCCATTCGGTCACGCCCGCCGCGAACACCCGCGCAGTCGGGTGATCCTCGTCCCCATGCAGCTTGTAAAAGGCGTCGATATCGTCGGTCTTGCGATAATCGCCCTCGAACCGGTCGGCGGCCTTGCGCGCCGCGGCGATGCGGCCGCGCAGCGACACGATGATCGCCCAGGTCCAGATGCTGGCGAGCACCAGACCGACCATGATCGCCTTCACGTCCCATTCGGCCTGCAAAAACAGCCCGATATAGGATGCGCTGTCGAATTTCAGATTTGCGAACCAGTCCATGTGTCGCTCAGTTTCCCTTCCAGACCAGCGGCACGAACGCTTCGACCCACTCCGGCGGTTGCCGCCGCGCGCGACCCTGAGGGGTCACGAACGCCGCTTCCACATCCGCCTGGGTCAGCAATTCCCCGTTCCGCATGACTCGTTGCTGAATATTCACCGCCGCCGCCCGCACGCGCATCACCCGGCTGACCACGACCAACGCATCGTCGAGCCGCGCAGGGGCAACATAGCGGATGGCAATGTCGCGCACGACGTACACCCCTTCGCCCGCCTCATGCGCCGCCCGCTGATCGATCCCGGCACAGCGCAACATATCCGATCGCGCGCGTTCCATGAACCTCAGGTAATTGGCGTGATACACCACCCCCGACAGGTCGGTGTCCTCAAAATAGACACGGACGGGGAAGAGATGCTCGACACCGTCGAAACGGCCCGACGCGGGGGGAAGGTCGCGGTCGCTCACGCAAGTGCCCATAGCGGCGGGCCGGTCCCACAAGCAACCTTTGGAGCGCGTGGAGCAGGGTCAGACCGAAAATGTCGGTTTTGGTTTTGCTGCGTATGGGTAACATCGCCGCATGCGGACGCTCTCCCTTTGCCTGGCCGTATGCGCAGCTCTGACCCTGCCACAGCCCGCACTGGCGGCGAAGCGGTGGCCCTATGGCGACGCGGCGGTCGCAGCGTTCAACAAGGGCGATTTCGCCGCCGCGCTGGCCGCGCTGCGCGCTGAGTTGGCGAAGTGCCAGGCAGCGCGTCCGGCGGCTGACGACTGTCTCGATCTGCTGCTAGCGGCTTCGAATATGGCTCAACATGCCGGCGATGCTCGATCGAGCGAGGTGTATGCGCGACAGGCGCTGGCGCTGGCGGAACGCGCGTTGCCTGCTGGGCACCCGGACATTGCGACGAGCTGGAACAACTTGGCGGGAAGTATAGCGGCACAAGGGCGCACGTCCGATGTGGAGCCGCTGTACCGCAAGGCGCTTGCCCTGCGCGAAGCTGCGCTGCCGGCCGGGCATCCGGATATCGCGACGAGCTGGAACAACCTGGCGAAGAATATCGAGGCGCAGGGCCGCGCTGCGGAGGCCGAGCCCTTATTCCGCAAGGCACTGGCACAATTTGAGGCGGCGCTGTCCTCCAGTCATCCAGCCATCGCGACAAGTTGGGACAATCTGGCAACAAATCTTGCGGCGCAGGGCCGTGTGGCGGCTGCAGAGCCGATGTTTCGCAAAGCCCTTGCGCTCCGCGAGGCGGCGTTGCCGGCGGGGCATCCGGACATTGCCGCGAGCTGGAACAATCTGGCTTCCAACATAGCGGCGCAGGGTCGAGCGGTGGAAGCCGAGGTGCTGTGTCGCAAGGCGTTGGCGATGTTTGAGGCCGCGCTTCCAGCCGGTCACCCGATCATCGCCATGGGCTGGAACAATTTAGCGTCTGTCATTGCGGCTCAGGGTCGCGCGGCGGAGGCCGAGCCGCTGTATCGCAAAGCGCTGTCGTTGCGCGAAGCGGTGCTACCCTCCGGACATCCGGATATCGCGGCAAGCTGGAACAGCTTGGCCATGAACATGACGGCGCAGGGGCGCCCCGAAGATGCTGAGCCATTGTATCGCAAGGCGCTGTCGCTGCGTGAGGCTGCGCTCCCCGCCGGCCATCCCGACATCGCAATCAGCTTGAGTAATCTGGCGAAGAACATTGAGGTACAGGGCCGCGCTGCGGCGGCCGAGCCCCTCTTTCGCCGGGCGCTTGCGTTGCTTGAAGCTGCGTTGCCCTCCGGTCATCCTGATCTCGCGACAAGCTGGAATAATCTGGCGTCGAACCTGTCGGCGCAGGGCCGCGCCGAAGATGCCGAACCATGGTATCGCAAGGCGCTATCGCTGCGAGAGGCAGCACTTCCCGCCGGCCATCCCGACATCGCGATGAGCTGGAACAATCTGGCGTCGAACCTGTGGGAGCAAGGCCGCACCGCGGACGCCGAACCGTTGCTTCGCAAAGCGCTGGCACTGTTTGAGGCAGTGCTGCCCGCCGGGCATCCAAATTTCGCGATGGGCTGGAACAACTTGGCCACGGCTTTGGCCGATCAGGGCCGCACAGCTGAGGCGGAGCCGCTGTTTCGGAAGGCACTGGCGCTACGCGAGGCGTCGCTGACGTCGACCCATCCAGATCGAATCGGTAGCTATTGGGCGCTGGCAGATCATCTCCAGCGCCGCAGCATCGCGCCCGCCGAAGTGCGGTGGCGCTATCGTCAGGCGCAAGCAGGAGCGTTCGAGCGGATGGCCTTGTTCACCGGCTACACGCCCGCCGCGCAGGCTGAGGCGCGGAGATACCGCCCCATCTTCACCGGTCAGGTGCGCGCCGCCTGGGATCTGGCCAGCGGGTCGCGCTAGGCGCTCACCCCTTCGCCATCTCCAGCACCACGTCCCACTCCGCCGCGCTGACCTTCCCCACCGACAGCCGCGAATATTTGACCAGCTCCATCGCCGCGAGCCGGGGTTCGGCCTTGACCATCTTGAGCGTCACCGGGTTGGGCAGCGGCTCGACCGGCTTCATCTCGACCGAAACCCAATGCTTGCCCTCGCCATCGGGCTTGGCTTCGCGGCTCACCTCCATGATGCCGACGATCTCCAGCCCGATATTGCTGTGGTAGAAAAACGCGCGGTCGCCGACTTTCATGGCGCGCAAATTGCCCGCAGCGGTGTGGTTGCGCACGCCGTCCCATTCGGTGCTGCCGTCGCGGACCAGATCGTCCCAGCTGAACACATCGGGTTCGGATTTCATCAGCCAGCGATTCATCGGGGTACGCGCTCCTTGTTCGCCGCCTCATCGCGTCCCTTTAGTTAAACCGCAAGTGAACGCGCGATTCCGCAGCCGTTCAGACCGACTCGGACAAAAGGCTATTCAGACGACCTCAAAGCGTTGAGACGTCGAAATGTGCAGATGCACAGGGAGGACGACATGAAGGCCATTTTCACCAAGGCGGTGCTCGGTCTCACCCTCGGCGCCACCGCGCTCACCGCGGCCGCGCCGGCTGAGGCCCAGCGTTATCGCCATCGCGACCGTGACAATACTGGTACCGCCATCGCCGCCGGCATCGCCGGGGTCGTGATCGGTGCCGCAATCGCCAGCTCGAACCGCGACCGCTATGATCGGTATGACCGCTATGACGACCGCGGTTATCGTGACTATGACCGCTATGACGGCCATTACCGCCAGCGCGGCTATTACCCGCCGCAGAGCCATTATTACCGCGATTATGAGCGCCGCAACTGGCGCGGTTGCACCATCCGCCGCGTGTACGACCCGTATCTGGGGCACCGGGTGAAGGTGCGCTACTGCGGTTAATCGATCCTGATCACGGACATGAGCGGCGCGGGTTTATTCCCGCGCCGCTTTTGTTTAGAGGCGCGCCATGAGCGACACTCCTCCAGACCGCCTCTCGGTCAACCCAAAGAGCCCCTTTTTCGACCAGGCGCTGCTCCAGCGCGGCATCGGCATCCGCTTCAAGGGCGTCGAGCGCCGCGATGTCGAGGAATATTGCGTCTCGGAAAACTGGATCCGCGTGCAGGTCGGCAAGACCATGGACCGCAAGGGCAACCCGCTGACGATCAAACTGTCCGGCCCGGTCGAGGCGTGGTTCGAGAGCACGCCTGAGGCTGGCGAGGCGGAAGCGTAACGCTCCGTTTGCCCTGAGCCTGTCGAAGGGCGGTGCGACTCACCAAGTGCGGGTGGCGGTGCTTCGACAAGCTCAGCACAAACGGATGGTAACCCCCGTTCTCAGATCTTGACGAGGGGGAAGCGGAACTTAACCCAACACCCCCCGCGCCGCATTCTCGACCGCCTGCATCGCAGCGCGATACGGAAACGGCCCGTGGCTGATCCGCGCCACCCCCGCCGCAGCCACCGCGGCAGCATCCGGCGCGCCCGGAAACGCCATTAAGTTCACCGGCAGCGGCGATTCGCGGCACACCCGCGCCAGCAGGTCGAGATCGGCCAGCCCCGGCACAAAAAACCCGCTCGCCCCCGCCGCCGCATAGGCATGCGCGCGGGCGATCGCGGCATCTACCTTGACCGCATCATGCGTCTCGGACGCGGCCTGCAGGAAGATATCGGTGCGCGCGTTGATGAAGAAGTCCGGCCCGGTCGCGGCGCGAATCGCGGCGATGCGCGCGGCTTGCACCTCCGGCGCATGCATCCCGGTTCCGCCGACTATTTGATCCTCGAAGTTACAGCCGATCGCCCCGGTTGCCGCGAGCAGCGCGACATTCGATGCAACCGCATCCGGCGCGACCGCATAGCCGCCCTCGAAATCGATCGAGACCGGCAGGTCCACCGCGCCGACGATCCGCCGCGCATTGGCGATGGCGAGGTCCAGCGGCAGCGCCTCGGCATCGCTAAACCCGTTCGCCGCCGCAACCGACGCGCTGCCGGTCGCAATCGCTTTGGCCCCCGCCACTGCGACCGCCTTGGCCGTGCCGGCGTCCCATACATTGACCAGTACCAGCGGTGCGCCCGGCACGTGCAGCGCGGCGAACTCGGCGAATCGGCTCATGGACTTCCTCCCTCGTTCCGCCCCTGATAGAGCTGGAACGAAAGTGGAACAATCCATTTCTTGCGGCTATCAATCCTCCCCCGCCAGAGGGAGGTGTCAGCGCAGCTGACGGAGGGGGAGGAAGCACGCCGATCGAGAGGACACAGCCGTCCTCCCCCTCCGTCACCTTCGGCGCCACCTCCCCCTGGCGGGGGAGGATTTCAGATGTTCAATGAACGAACCGCGCCACCACGTCGCGATAGCTGCGGCTCACCTTCACCTGCGACCCCGAATCGAGCACCAGGAAGCACTCGCCATTAGTGTGCGGCTTGACCTGCTTGACCTGATCGAGGTTGACGATGGTCGAGCGGTGGACGCGCTGGAACCGGCGCGGGTCGAGCCGCTTTTCCAGATCCTTCATCGTCTCGCGCAGCACCAGCGTGTTGTCGGCGGTCTTGATGCACATATAATCGCCGGCGGCCTCGACCACCTCGATCGTGTCGACATCGACGCGGAAGATCTGCCCGCGATCCTTGATGTTGATCAGCTTCTCGTACCGGCTGGCCGAAACGTCGCCATCGCTCGCCGCCAGTTCCTCGGCCGCTTCGGGCGCGACCTCGGCCAGCACTTCCTTGAGCTTCTCGACCTCTTCGACGCCGCGCTTTTCGGTCAGCCGCTGGCGCACGCGCTCCAGCGTGTCGGCCAGGCGGCCTTCGTCGACCGGCTTCATCAGATAATCCATCGCATTCGCCTCGAACGCGCGGATCGCATGGTCGCTATAGGCGGTGACGAACACGAACAGCGGCGGTTCGACCTCCATCAGCCCCTGCACGACCGAAAAGCCGTCGAATCCGGGCATCTGGATGTCGAGGAAGACCAGATCGGGCTTGTGCGTCTTGATCGACCGGATCGCCTCGCGGCCGTTCTGGCATTTGTCGATGATCTCGACATCCTCATGCGCGGCGAGGCGCAGTTCGAGGCCCTGGATGGCCAAAGGTTCGTCATCGACCAGGATGGTGCGGATCGTCATATCTCTCTCTACTCAAAAACGCGTCGTTCCGATGCCCCCGGTCCGACGCCCACAACCCCTGCCTTCAATCCTCTTACTGCGATGTTACGGCCCGGTTCGGTCAGGCGGCTTCCTTGGCTTGCTCCTCGACCTGAAACGGAATTTCGATCTCAACGCGGAAACCCCGTCCGGGGTCCGAATGCGTCGAAAAGCGATGCTCCGCGCCGAAAGTCTGTGCCAGCCGTTCCCGGATATTGGTCAGCCCGACCCCGGTTGAAAGGCTTGGCCGGTTCTTGCCTTCGATCAATCCCGGGCCGCTGTCGGATACGGTGATCTGCACCCGTTCGCCGTTGAGCCGAGCCGAAACGCGGATTTCGGCGCCTTCCTCCTGCGGCGTGACGGCATATTTGATCGCATTCTCGACCAGCGGCTGCAGCAGCAAAGAGGGCAGGCGCGCCTTGGCGGTGCGCGGGTCGATATCGAATTCGGGCTTCAACCGCGCGTCGAACCGCATCTTCTCGATCTCGAGATACAGTTTCAGCGTCTCCACCTCCTGCGCCAGCGTGACATGCGCGGTCGGTTCGTTGGCGAGCGTGTAGCGCAGGAAGTTGGCCAGCCGCGCGAGCATCGCATTCGCCCGGTCGGTCTGCTTGAGCAGCACCAGAGTCGAGATCGAATTGAGCGTGTTGAACAGGAAATGCGGGTTGAGCTGGTAGCGCAGCATCGCCAGCTGCGCCGTGCTCGCCTGGCTCTCCAGCACCTGCATCCGGTCGATCTGATCCTCCACGATCAGATAGAAGTTGATCCCGAAATACAGCGCCGACCACCCCGCCAGCACGGTGAAGTTGAGAAACAGGCTGCCCAGGATCAGCGGCAATTCGATCCCCGGATCGCCGCGCATCACCGACACGGTAAAGGCGTTGAGCACGGCATAGACCAATGTCGCCGCCGCCAGCGTCGCGATCGAGGCGAGGATGCCGGTGATCCGCGGCACGCGCCGATAATAGCCATACAGCGCCGACAGCAGCAGCGTCAGGCAATATCCGACGATCGCCTCGATCGTGACCCGGATCAGATCCTCGAAGCTGAAGGTCCGGTTCGAAAAGTTGGAAACCGCACGCAGCAGCAGATAGCCGCCCCAGCCCGCGCCCTGCAGCATCCAGAAGGCACGGCTTTTCTGTTCAAAGAACGGGCGGGAGAAGATCGTCGGATTGGTCATTGCCTGGCGGCTTCTCTACATCGCGACCGGCCACGTGGGAAGAATGCTGCAACGACAGTGCAACGATATCGTTGCACTCCCGTTTGAGCTCGCGACTGCGCGGCCCCGTTACGCGCCCCCGATCCACCCGAGGAGACCCACCGATGACGACCCGCACCGCCACCGCCCGCTATTCCGGTTTCGGCAAGGAGGGGAAGGGCGCGATCACGACCCAGTCCGGCGTGCTGACCGACCAATTCTACGGCTTCAACACGCGGTTCGAGGATGAACCCGGCACCAATCCCGAAGAACTGATCGCCGCCGCCCATGCCGGCTGCTTCACCATGGCGCTCAGCTTCGCACTTGCCCGCGCGGGCTTCAGCGAAGGCACGCTGGAGACCAAGGCCGCGGTCAAGCTGGAGCAGAAGGATGGCGGCTTCACCATCACCCGTTCCGACCTCACGCTCGAAGCCACCGTCCCCGGCATCGACGCCGACCAGTTCGCCGACCTCGCCGACGAGGCAAAGAAGAACTGCCCGGTGTCGAAACTGCTCAACGCCGAAGTCAGCCTGGCGCACAAGCTGAACTAAGCCGTTTCTCTCTCCGTCGTCCCGGCCTTGAGCCGGGACGGGGCTGCCTTCCTCGAGAAGAAGCCCGGCCCCGGGTCAAGCCCGGGGCGACGGGAGGGGCGCGCTTACCGCTCGCTCAAATAATACCGATCCGTCGCGGTCAGATCATCCGCCAGCTCATACACAATCGGCTGCCCGGTCGGGATTTCCAGCGAGGCGATGTCCGCGTCCGAAATCCCCGACAGATGCTTGACCAGCGCACGCAGCGAATTGCCGTGCGCCGCGATCAGCACGCGCTTGCCCGCGCGCAGGTCCGGCGCGATCCGCTCCTCCCAGTACGGCAGCACGCGCGCGATCGTGTCCTTCAGGCTCTCGGTCTGCGGGATCGGAATGCCCTTGTAGCGCGCGTCCTGCGCCAGGTCCCAGGGCGACCCTTCCTCGGGCAGCGGGGGCGGGATGTCGAAGCTGCGGCGCCAGATCTTGACCTGCTCGTCGCCATGCTTCGCCGCGGTCTCCGCCTTGTCGAGCCCGGTCAGCCCGCCATAATGCCGCTCGTTCAACTTCCAGCTCTTCTCGGTCGGCAGCCACAGCCGCCCCATCGCCTCCAGCGCCAGGTTGAGCGTCTTGATCGCCCGGCTCTGAAAGCTGGTATAGGTCATGTCGAAATCGAGACCCTTGTCGCGCATCAGCTCGCCCGCGGCCCAGGCTTCGCGCACACCCTGTTCGGTCAGGTCGACGTCCCACCATCCGGTGAAACGGTTTTCCAGATTCCAGGACGATTGGCCGTGGCGGATCAGGACGAGCGTGGGCATGGGACCTCCTTGCAGGACTTTGCCCGCGTCCTTAGCGGATAGGGCCGACAGGGCAACGGAGGATGGCCATGGCGATCGAAAGACAGACCATCATCTATGACGGCCCCGGCGACCCGTTTGAGGGCGTCGCGGCGTTCGACAGCACTGCGCACGGCCCGCGTCCCGGCGTGCTGATCGTCCCCAATGTGCTGGGCGAGAAGGAGCAGGATCGCGTCACCGCCGAGCGGATCGCGGCGCTCGGCTATGTCGGCCTGGTCGCCGACCTCTATGGCCAGGGCAAGCGCACCACCCGCGAATCGCCCGCTCCGACCGTGTATATGGACGCGCTCAACGCCGACCGTCCGCTGCTCCGCGACCGCCTGCGCGCCAGCCTTTCCGCGCTCCACGCAATGCCGCAGGTCGATGCGGCCCGCACCGCGGCGATCGGCTATTGCTTCGGCGGCAAGGCAGTGATCGACCTTGCCCGGACCGGCGCCGATGTGCTGGGCGTGGTCGCCTTCCACGGCATCTTCGACCCGCCGGGCTATGACTACCCGACCCCGATCCGGGCAAAGCTGCTGATCTGCCACGGCTGGAACGACCCGCTCGCCCTGCCCGAAGCGGTGACCGGCCTCGCCGCCGAGCTGACCGCAGCTGGGGCGGACTGGCAGATCCAAGGCTATGGCGGGGCAGGGCACGGCTTCACCGACGCGAGCCAGAAAGGCTCAACCCGCCCCGGCTTCGGTTACGACGCCAACGCCGACCGCCGCAGCTGGCGGGCGATGACGGGGTTTCTGGCTGAACTGTTCGACTAACTAATCTCACCTCCCTGAAAGGGAGGGGATGAGATTTCAGCTCGCCGGTTTGCGCGGCGCACGCGGCTTGGCGGGAGCCTTTGCCGCAGCCGGAGCCTTCGCCGCAGCAGGTTTCTTGGCCGCAGCCGGTTTCTTCGCGACCGCAGGCTTCTTCGGCGCAGCTGCCTTTTTCGGTGCCGCAGGCGCAGTCTCCGTGACCGGAGCCTCAGGCGCTTTCTCCCCGGTCAGCTTCGCCGTAATCTTCTCCGCCGCACGCGCCGCGATCAGGCTGGCGAGCGAAGACGCAGTCTTGGCGAAATCATCCATGCCCGACGGTTTGGCAGCATCCGACGCGGCAGGAGCGGGGGCCGCAGCCGCCTGCGCATCCGCCGCCTTCTTGCGCACATTGCCCGCCAGCGCGACCAGCCCGGCCGCGACGATATCGGCGACCAGCGGGTGCTTGGTCAGCTCCAGCAGCTTGGCGCCCTGCTCGCGCAATTCGCGCGGCAATTCGATCCCGGCGACGGTTTTGGGCAGCTTGGGCACCTTGTCGGCCTTTGCTGCCTTCACCGGTTTTTCGGACTTGGTCTTGCCCTTCTTCGCCTTCGCCATCACGCCTGCTCCTGATATGTCACATTAGTGTCACATCATGACGCAGTCGCGTCAATCGGCGAACACCCGGTCGAAAATGGTATCGACCGACTTGAAATGATAGTCGAGGTCGAACTTCTCCTCGATCTGCTGCGGCGACAGCGCGGCGGTGACCTCGTCATCGCCCTTGAGCAGTTCGAGCAGCGACAGCTCGCCGTCGCTCTCCCACACCTTCATCGCGTTACGCTGCACCAGCCGATAGCTGTCCTCGCGGCTCACCCCCGCTTGGGTCAGCGCGAGCAGCACGCGCTGCGAGTGAACCAGCCCGCCCATGCGATCCAGATTCTTCTGCATCCGCGCCGGGTAGACCAGCAGCTTGTCGATCACCCCGGTCAGCCGCGCGAGCGCAAAGTCGAGCGTGATCGTCGCGTCCGGCCCGATATAGCGCTCGACCGACGAGTGGCTGATATCGCGCTCATGCCACAGCGCGACGTTCTCCATCGCCGGGATGACGGCGGCGCGGACCATGCGGGCAAGCCCGGTCAGATTCTCGGTCAGCACCGGATTGCGCTTGTGCGGCATCGCCGACGAACCCTTCTGCCCCGGCGAGAAATATTCCTCCGCCTCCAGCACTTCGGTGCGCTGCAGGTGCCGCACCTCGACCGCGAGGCGCTCGATCGAGCTGGCGATCACGCCCAACGTCGCAAAGAACATCGCATGGCGGTCGCGCGGGATCACCTGCGTCGACACCGGCTCGACCGCCAGGCCGAGCTTGTCGGCGACATGCTGCTCCACGCGCGGATCGATATTGGCAAAGGTGCCGACCGCGCCCGAAATCGCGCAGGTCGCAATGTCCGCGCGCGCCGCGATCAGCCGGGTCTTGCAGCGCTTGAACTCGGCATAGGCCTCGGCCAGCTTCAGCCCGAACGTCACCGGCTCGGCATGAATGCCATGGCTGCGCCCGATCGTCGGGGTGAGCTTGTGCTCATAGGCGCGGCGCTTGAGCACGGCGAGCAGCTGGTCGAGATCGTCGAGCAGAATATCCGCCGCGCGCGTCAGCTGCACCGCGAGGCAGGTGTCGAGCACGTCGCTCGACGTCATCCCCTGATGCATGAAGCGCGCTTCATCGCCGACATTCTCCGCGACCCAGGTCAGGAACGCGATCACGTCATGCTTGGTCACCGCCTCGATCGCGTCGATTGCGGCGACGTCGATGGTCGGGTTGGTCGCCCACCAGTCCCACAGCGCCTTGGCCGCCGATTCGGGCACCACGCCCAGCTCGCCCAGCTTCTCGGTCGCGTGCGCCTCGATCTCGAACCAGATGCCAAAGCGGGTTTCGGGCGACCAGATCGCGGTCATGGCGGGGCGGGAATAGCGGGGGACCATAGAGAAGCCTTTCGTGGGACGCGGCGCCCCTAGCAAAGCCCCGGCGGCGCGGCAAACTCAGGCTAATTGCGGCTTCACACTCGATTCGTCGCACTAACCGCACAGAATATGGGCGAAATGACATGCTTCGCCGATGAACCGCAAAGAGCGCGATTCCATCGGGGAACGTGATAAATATGCAACGCGTTCAATCATCACAGGCAGCGAATGAAGTCGTTCGCTGCACTATTCGTTTTCATCGAGATGATTGGAGAATGATCATGTTGAAATCTATCCTTCTCGCCAGCGCTGTTGCAATGTCTGCCCCTTCACTTGCGCAGGACATGCCGGAGCAGCAGACTCCGCCGCCGCAGGAGCAGCCGGCACCGACCGAAACGACTGAGCCGGTTCCGCAGGAAGTCCCCGCACCCGCGCCGCAGCCCGATGCTCAGCCAGTGCCGGAAGCAACCCCGACGCCGGCTCCGACCCCGACCCCGACTCCCACGCCAACGCCTGAGCCGCAGGCGACCGCGCAGCAGGCACAGGCCAGCCAGCCTGCGCCGCAGCCTGCCACGGCAACGCAGATCGCGCAGATCGTCGATCAGGGCTTCCCGACCTATGACAAGGACGCCGATGGCAGCCTGAAGCAGGAGGAGTTCGGTGCGTGGATGGTCGCGCTGCGCTCGGCCACGGAACCCGGCTTCACCGGCGAATCTGCGGCTGAAAAACAGTGGATCACCAATGCGCACGCCACGGCCGATGCCGATAGATCGGGCGGTGTGACCGTTGCAGAGCTCAAGACCTTCCTCACCCCCGCCGGGGCCTCGTAATCAGGTCTCCCCGGACGGGCGTTCCGCATCACGCCCGTCCCCCGGCCGCCGGAGTTCGCTCCGGCGGCCATTTTCCTGCATTCCTACATCAACCCCTGCGCTCGCAGGCTGACATGCCCGCCGGTGCCAATGACAATATGGTCATGCACCGCAATCCCCAGCCGCTTGCCCGCCTCGACGATGTTGCGCGTCAGTTCGATATCCGCGCGGCTGGGGCTCGGATCACCGCTCGGATGGTTGTGAACCAGGATGATTGCGGTCGACCCAAGATCGATCGCGCGGCGGATCACCTCGCGGACATAGACCGGCGCCTCGTCCACCGACCCTTCCTGCATCAGTTCGTCGCGGATCAGCATGTTGCGGCTGTTGAGATGCAGCACTCGCACGCGCTCGATCACATGATGCGCCATGTCGGCGCGCAGATAATCCAGCAATGCCTGCCAGTTCGACAGGATCGGCCGCGCCACCACCTCGCTCTTCAGCAGGCGCAACGCGGCGGCATGGGCGATCTTGAGCGCGGCGGCTGAGGTCTCACCCATCCCCGGCACGCGCGCGATCGCCGCTGCATCGGCGGTCAGCAGCCCGCCAATGCCCCCGAATTGGTGGAGCAACGCCTTGGCCAGCGGCTTGGTATCCCGCCGCGGAATCGCCAGCGTCAGCAGATATTCGACCAGCTCATGGTCGAGCAGCCCGTCGGCATCGGCAAGCAATCGCGACCGCAACCGCGCGCGATGCCCGGTCCCATCGGTAATCGCCTCGCCGCTGTCCCCCATATAGCGAGCCTAGCGGCAGACCGCGTACAGTGAAAGAGCCGGACAGTTGCAACAATGTTGCACCGCGGTTGACTCGGGGCACCCCCCTTTCTAAAGCGCGCGTGCCTTGGCGGGCTCGCCGCTCGGCCCATGCGTTTCGCCCTGGTATTCGACTGGCGGAGGAAGCGAAATGACCGAGAACGAGCCCGGACCGGACCCCCTCAAGGAGGATGCCCGCATCACCTCGCTCAATGAGCGGCTGGCGCGGGCGAAATCCGAAGAGGCGGATCGGCGGGGCGAGGGGCAGCAGGCCGGCGATCGTGATTATCGCATGGGCAACCGCGTCCTCGCCGAGCTGATCGGAGGAATGGTCGGGGGGGCGCTGATCGGGTGGGTGCTCGATCGGTTCCTGGGAACCTCGCCATGGCTCCTGCTCACGCTGCTTGCCCTTGGCATCGTCAGCGCGTTCAGGAACATCATCAGGATTTCGAACCAGCGCTCGAAGTGACTTTCGGGCGCTTGCGTTACATGGGAAACGGGCGTGGCTGAAGAAGCAGGCAAGATCGATCCGATGTACCAGTTTAAGGTACAGCCGATTGCCGACATGTTCACCATCGGCGATCAGACGATCGCCTTCACCAACAGCGCGCTGTGGATGGTGCTCGCGACGGTCGCCCTGTGGGTGTTCATGCTGGGCGGCATGAAGCGCGACGTGGTGCCGGGCCGCTGGCAGATGGCGGTCGAAGGCTTCACCGGCTTCATCGACAATCTGCTGAAAGCGAATATCGGGCATGAGGGGCGCAAGTTCCTCCCCTACGTCTTCTCGCTGTTCATGTTCATCCTGTTCGCCAACGTCATCGGCCTGCTGCCGTTCGGCGTCGTGCCCGGCGTGCATCCGTTCACCGCGACCAGCCACTTCACCGTGACCGGCGTGCTGGCGATCCTGTCCTTCTCGATCGTCCTCGTCGTCGGTTTCGCGAAGCACGGCCTGCGCTTCTTCTCGCTGTTCGTGCCAAAGGGGACGCCGCTCCCCGTGCTGTTCCTCGTGGCGCCGATCGAGTTCGTCTCGTTCATGGTCCGCCCGTTCAGCCTGGCGCTGCGACTGTTCGTCGCGATGACCGCGGGCCACATCCTGCTCAAGGTGCTGGCGGGCTTCATCATCAATTCGGCCAATGTCGGCGCGGGTCTTGGCCTGCTGGTCGGCGTGCCCAGCTTCGCGCTGATGCTCGGCGTCTCGGCGCTGGAGATTCTGGTCGCGGGCGTCCAAGCCTATGTGTTCGCGCTGCTCACGTCGCTGTACATCAACGACGCGGTGCATCTGCACGATCATCACTGAGATTTTTTTCCAACCAACGTTTTCCAACCAACGACTGATTTTTCGAAGGAGTGATTCAAATGGAAGCAGATTCGATCAAGCTGCTCGGCGCCGGTCTCGCGGCGATCGGTGCTGGCCTTGCAGCGCTCGGCGTGGGCAACGTCTTCTCGGCGTTCCTTCAGGGCGCACTGCGCAATCCGGGTGCGGCTGCCAGCCAGCAGGGCAACATGTTCATCGGCTTCGCGGCTGCCGAGCTTCTCGGCCTGCTCGCGTTCGTCGTGGCGGTGCTGCTGATCTTCGTCGCCTGATGTCTCTGCCGCCCTGCGTGAACTGCGCAGGGCGGATTTGATGACGGACCGCGAGAGGACGGACCAATGCCCCAGATCGAACAAGTTCCGCTGACCTATGCGTCGCAGATCTTCTGGCTGCTGCTGACCTTCGGGCTCACCTTCGTGATCGTCGGCCTGGGCATCTTGCCCAAGGTTTCGGGCACGATGGATGCGCGCGACAAGTCGGTTGCGGATGACCTTGCGGCTGCGGAAGCAGCACGTGCGGCGGCCGATCACGCCGAAGAGACCTGGCGTGCGCAGGAAAATGCGGCGCGTGAAGCCGCGCGCAAGCGGCTTGCCGAGGCGCGTGCGCAGGGGCAGGCCCAGACCGACGCCGCGCTCGCATCGGCCAATGCCGAGATCGAGGGTCGCGTCACTGCGGCTGAAGCCCGGATCGCTGCGGCCAGTGCTGCCGCTGCGAGCGAAATCGAATCGGTTGCGACCGACGCCGCCCGCGACATCGTCGCCCGCCTGTCGGGCGTCAGCGTTACGTCGGCGGAAGCCGCTCAGGCAGTGAAGGCAGCGCTCAATGGCTGAAGAAGCACATGTGACCGCAGGAACCGCGGCCCCGACCGAGGCGCATCACGCCGCTCCGGCAGTGTTCGGCATCGACGCGACCATGTGGGTCGGTCTGGCGATGCTGGGCCTGATCCTGATCCTGGTGTGGAAGAAGGTGCCGTCGGTGATCGGCGGCATGCTCGACAAGCAGATTGCGGCGATCCGTACCCGGCTTGACGAAGCCAACCAGCTGCGCGCCGAGGCCGAAGCGCTGCGCGACGAATATGCGCGCAAGCTCACCAATGTCGAGCAGGAGGCCGCCGCCATGGTTGCCCATGCCGATGAGGAGGCGCAGGCGCTGCTGGTCAAGGCCAAGGCCGATGCCGAGGATCTGATCCGCCGTCGCACCAAGATGGCGGAGGACAAGATCGCCGCCGCCGAGCGCGTCGCGCTCGACCAGGTGCGCGCCATTGCCGCCGAAGCGGCGACCAAGGCCGCCGGTGCAATCATCGCGCAAAAGCACGACGCCAGCGCCGACAAGGCGCTGGTCGACCAGACCATCGCGGGCCTGTCGCGGCTCAACTGAGCGGTCGGTTCCGAACCAGAAAAAGGGGCGTCGGTCGAAAGACCGGCGCCCCTTTTCTGTGCGGATCGTCACCCCGGGCTTGACCCGGGGCCCAGCTTCTTCGACCGGCCAAGGCAGCTGGGCCCCGGGTCAAGCCCGGGGTGACGGGACGCGCCTCACTTCCCCAACAAATCCAGCACCGCCACCGTCATCGCCGTCGTCCCCAGCGTCACTGCCGGCTTCGGCTCGACCTTGAAGAACGGCGAATGGTGCGCGGGCAGCGTCTTTTCGCCGCGCTTGGCCGCGTCCAGCTCGGCCTGCGGCGTCCCGCCGACCACGAAATAGGCTCCCGGCACGCCCAATTTCTGCTCGATGAAATAGGCGAAATCTTCCGCCCCCATGCTCTCGCGCGGCTCGGTCTTGAGGATGTCCTTGCCGAACGCCTTGGTGAACGCCCCGCGTACCCGCGCGGTCAGCGCCGGGTCGTTCAGCGTCACCGGGGTCGATTCAAACCCGACCCGCACCGTCGGCAGCTTGTCCTCGGGCAGCCCGTTCATCCGCCCGACGTTCACCGCGATCCGCTTGATCCCGTCGAGCAGCTTCTTGCGCGTATCCTCGTCATCCGACCGCACGGTCAGCTGCAATTCGGCCTTGTCGCTGATGATGTTGTGCTTGAACCCCGAATGGAAGGCTCCGACCGTGACCACGCCGGGCTTCAATGGCGCGATCTCGCGGCTCACCAGCGTCTGCAGCGCCATCACGATCTGCGCGCCCATCACGATCGGGTCCTTGCCCATATGCGGTGCCGCGCCATGCGTACCGACGCCGTGCACGGTGATATCGACGCTGTCCGACGAGGACGAGCTGATCCCCGGCTCCAGCCCGATCTTGCCGGTCGGAAAGCCCGATGTGACATGGAACGCCACCGCATAATCGGGCTTGGGGAAGCGGGTGTAGAGCCCGTCCTCCATCATCTTGCGCGCCCCACCGATCCGCTCCTCGGCCGGCTGCACGACGAACACGACGGTGCCCTTCCACCGGCTCTTGAGCTTCGCCAGCTGCCGCGCGGTGCCGATCATCGAGGTGATGTGCACGTCATGCCCGCACGCGTGCATCACCGGCTTCACCACGCCGTCGATATCCTCCTGCGTCACCGTGGAGGCATAGGCCAGCCCGCTATCCTCCTTCAGCGGCAGCCCGTCCATATCGGCGCGCAGCAGGATCGTCGGCCCATCGCCATTCCTCATCACGCCGACCACGCCGGTCCCGCCAACCCCCTCGGTCACCACGATCCCGCCGACCGCGCGCAGCTCCTTCGCCATGATCGCAGCGGTGCGGCTCTCCTTGTACGACAGCTCCGGATTCTTGTGGAAATCGACGAACAGCGCCTCAAGATGCGCCGCATAATCCGCCTCCACCGCCGGCGCGAAGTCCGGCTCGGCCAGCACGGGCGTGGCGAGGAGGCCGGAGGCAAGCAGGGCGGTGAGCAGGCGCATGGTGGTTCCCCAGATCGTTTGCGGGAGCGTAATCAGACGCGCTTGGGTTGGAAAGGGCCGTGCTTACCCGGCTGCGGAGAGCGACTGCGGCATCGGCTTAGCGTCCCCATCGCCCTCGGCACTGACTTCGCGGGGCAGGAACCACGGTCCGGCAAGCAGTCCGAACAGGAATCCGCCCAAATGCGCCTCCCACGCCAATCCGATGGCGGCATCGCCAACCCATGACATCAGCGCCAGCAGCAGGAACAGGAACGCATTCTCCTTGACCAATGCCCAGCCGCTGCGCCGGATCGTCCGCGATCGGATGGCGAGCAACGGTCCCCCATCGGGGCGTGTGCGCAGCAGCAGCGCAACAAGGCCGTAAATGCCGCCCGACGCACCCACCATCGGCACGGTCCCCATCGGATGAAGCGCGAGAAACAGTGCTGCACCGGCCAGCGCGCTGAACACGAACAGCAGCAAAAAACGCAACCAAGCCAACGGCGGTGGCCCAAGCCGCGCCGTCAGCACGCCGCCGATCGCCGCCAATACCGACAGGTTCATCACCAGATGCCAGACGCCGCCATGCGTGAACATGTGCAGAAAGATGGTCTCGAACCGACCTTGCGACAGCGCGGCGGCGGACAGCCCCCAATCGACAATGCCGTCCAGGCCGCGGGTCGCGACCAGCCACACCGCCGTGAACACGCTCGCCGCGCCGATCGCAAAGGCCGGAACATGGTGGGCCCGCCGCAGCGGCGCGGTCTCGGGCGGTTGCAGAGCGAACGGCCGGTCGCCCTCGAACCACGAATCGCCCTGCTCCTCCATCTGCTCCAGCGCGGTACGGATCGTTTCCATGACGTCGCGCGGGGCGATCAGTGTCACCCGGTCGCCCGGTATCAGCGCCACAAACTGGTGTGGCCAGCGCTGCCACCAATCTTGCCCCGTACGCCACCAGCGCCCGTCCGTGTCGGATTTCTCGTAAAACTTCTGGTCATCGAGCGCCGCTTCGACCCACGCCGCTTCGTCATGCGAAACGGTCATCTCGCTCGGCCGAGCCATGAACTGCAGCACCCAGCCGACCAGTAGCGGCAGCACCGTGTCCTTCGTGACCAGCGCCTGCCAGTCATACAGCCACAGGATCAGGACGATCGCAGCGAGATTGGGGACCAGCTGGTACAGGCTGTAGATCGGGATCAGATCGCGCAGCCAGCCGTAGCGCGATCGGATCGTCAGCTCATTCTGCGGCCCCTGCATGGCATCGGGTGTGTCGCGCCATTGAGAGCTTGGCAAGCGCAGTTCCGCTTTTACCAGAGCACCGGATTCCCTACATCCCCCCGGTGACCAGCGACCCCAATTCCCCCAACCGCTTCAACGAAGACTCCGCCACCTATGCCGTGCGCGGGTCGGAGACGCCTGACCTCGATGCCGGGGTCGCCGCGATCCGCAACGTGCTCGACACGCTCCCCGCGCGGCCCGGCGTCTATCGCATGCAGGATGCGCGCGGCGACGTGCTCTATGTCGGCAAGGCCCGCGCGCTCAAGAACCGCGTCGCCAACTACACCCAGCCCGCCAAGCTCTCCAACCGCCTGCGCCGCATGATCGCGCAGACGCGGTCGATGACCGTCGTCACCACCAATAACGAAGCCGAAGCGCTCCTCCTCGAAGCCCAGCTGATCAAGCGCTTCCGCCCGCCCTACAACGTCCTGCTGCGCGACGATAAGTCGTTCCCCTACATCCTCCTGCGCGGCGACCACGATTTCCCCCGCGTCCAGCTCCACCGCGGCGCGCGCCGGGCCAAGGGCGACTATTTCGGCCCCTTCGCGGGCGCCGGTCAGGTGCGCAAGACCCTCAACGCGCTCCAGAAACTCTTCCTCCTGCGCAGCTGCACCGACAGCTTCTTCAACACCCGCGACCGCCCGTGCCTGCTCTACCAGATCCGCCGCTGCTCGGCCCCGTGCGTCGATCGCATCGACAAGGCGGGCTATGCCGAGCTCGTGTCCGATTCCCGCGACTTCCTGATGGGCAAATCGACCAAGGTTCAGGCCAAGCTCGGCGAGCAGATGCAGGTGGCCGCCGAAAATCTCGACTTCGAACTCGCCGCGATCCTGCGCGACCGGCTGAAGGCGCTCACCTTCATCCAGGGCAGCCAGGCGATCAACGCGGAAGGCATCGGCGACGCCGACATCTTCGCCATGGCCGCCAAACAGGGCCAGATCGGCATCCAGGCATTCTTCATCCGCGGCGGCCAGAATTGGGGCCACCGCGCCTTCTTCCCCGCGCACACCGCCGATGTGCCGGAGGATGAGGTGTTCACCCAGTTCCTCATGCAATTCTATGAAGAGGTGCCCCCGCCGCGCACCATCTTCGTCGACCGCAACCTCGATGATCTCAAATTGCTCTCCGAAGCCCTCGCCGAACGCGCCGGGCGCAAGGTCGCGATCGGCATGCCGCAGCGTGGCACGCGGCGGCGTTTGCTCGATCAGGCGAAGCGCAACGCGATCGAGGCGCTCGACCGCCGCATGGCCGAATCGACCACTCAGGCAAAGATCCTGCGCGATATTGCTGATCTATTTGGTCTTTCCGAACCGCCTGACCGCATCGAAGTCTATGACAACAGCCATATTCAGGGCGCCCACGCCGTCGGCGCGATGATCGTCGCCGGACCCGAAGGCTTCCGCACCGGCCAGTATCGCAAGTTCAACATCAAGAGCGCCGCCACCAACGACGATTTCGCGATGATGCGCGAAGTCTTCACCCGCCGCTTCGCCCGCGCGCAGGAGGAAGACCCCGACCGGGATAAAGGCGTGTGGCCCGACCTCGTCCTGATCGACGGCGGCAAGGGCCAGCTCAGCGCCGCCCGCGCCGTGCTGGAGGAACTGGGGATCGAGGATGTGTGCATGGTTGGCGTCGCCAAGGGCCCGCACCACGGCCGCGAAGGCCGCGAAGTATTCCACCTCATGGACGGCAGCGAACGCATGCTCCCGACCAACGCCCCGGCATTGTTCCACATCCAGAAGCTCCGCGACGAAGTCCACCGCTTCGCCATCGGTGCGCACCGGGCAAAGCGCGCCAAGGCGATCGGCACCAGCCCGCTCGACGACGTCCCCGGCATCGGCCCCGCGCGCAAGAAAGCGCTGCTGATGCACTTCGGCACCGCCAAGGCGGTGCGGGGGGCGAGTTTGGAGGATTTGCAGAAGGCGCCGGGGGTCAGCGCGGCTGTGGCGCAGCAGGTGTATGATTTTTATCACAGCCGCTGACGGCTTGCGGCGATCCGAGCAAGTCGCCAAGACAGCGCCATGACCGTCGAAGATTTCCTCAAAAAATGGCTGGGCAAACAGGGTGCGGGCGAACGCGCCGAATATCAGCAGTTTCTGACGGAGTTCATGCAGGCGATCGGCGTCCCCACCCCGGGGGACGAAGGGCATCTGGTCGATGATTTCCGGTTCGAAGCGCCGGTCAAATCGCAGGTCGTCTATGGCAAGAGCGGCACCAAACGGATCGACCTCTACAAGCGCGATCACTTCATCCTCGAGGCCAAGCAGACCCGGATGACGGCGGGGGAGGCGGCGGCGGAGCTGCCATTGCCCGAAGCGCCACCCAAGCCGATCCACGACCTGTTCGGCCAGATCGTCGGTTATGAACAGCCGCCCGCGCGCAAGCTCGGCCGTTACGACACGCTGATGGCCGATGCGCGCATTCAGGCGGAACGCTACGCGCTCGCACTACCCGAAGATCACCGCACGCCGCCCTTCCTGATCGTCGCCGATATCGGTCGGTCGTTCGAACTCTATTTCGACTGGGCGGGTAACGGACGCGGCTATGGCCCGTTCCCCGATGAGCGCAGCTACCGCATTCCGCTGGAGGCTTTGGGGTCGAGCGACCCTGTTGGCACGCTCAAGGAAACCGCGCTGGAGGTGCTCCGCGCGATCTGGACCGACCCGTCCAGCATCGACCCGCGTCTGCGCGCCGCCAAAGTCACCCGCGACATTGCCGAGCGGCTCAGCCGCGTCGCCGCCGCACTGGAAAAGGAAGAGCGCGACCGCAATCCCGGCGCGGTCGAAATCGCGATGGGCATCGAACAGACCAGCCTGTTCCTGATGCGCATGCTGTTCTGCATGTTCGCCGAAGATGTCGAACTGCTGCCCAAGGATAGCTTCAAGACCTTCCTGTCCGATGCCAAGGGGCGGTCGGATCAATTCTGGCGCAGCGGCCTGCACGATCTGTGGTCGCGGATGAACGACCCGCAACAGGTCAATCGCTACTGGTCCTATGGCGACGCCATCATCCGCTATTTCAACGGCAATCTGTTTTCCGGCGCGCGCGTCTATGACCTGCCATCGGAGTTCAAGAACGAGCTGCTGGTCGCCGCGCGACAGGATTGGCGCAGCGTCGAACCGGCGATCTTCGGCACGCTGCTGGAACAGGTGCTGACGGCCAAGGACCGCGCCAAGCTCGGCGCGCATTACACTCCGCGCGCCTATGTCGAGCGGCTGGTTCAGGCCACGATCATGGACGTGCTCTCGCCCGAATGGGATGCCGTGCTGGCGGCCGCGCGGGACAAGGCCGATGCGGGTGATGCTGAGGGCGCAATCGCCGATGCGCGGGCGTTCCAGCAGAAGCTGGCCGACCTGCGCGTGCTCGACCCCGCCTGCGGCACCGGCAACTTCCTCTACGTCGCGATGGAACAATTGTTGCGGCTGGAGGGTGAGGTGCGGCAATTTGCCGCCGGTCTCGGTGCCGATCTCGCCCCGCTGATCGAACCCAACCAGTTCCTCGGCCTCGAACTCAATCCGCGCGCGGCGGTGATCGCCGAACTGGTGCTGTGGATCGGCTGGCTGCGCTATCGCCTTGCCAACACCCCCGACGCGATTGGCGAGCCGGTGCTGCCGCCTTTGTCCAACATCAATCAGGGGACACATGGCGGCTTCGACGCCGTGCTGGTGCGCACGGCAACGGGCGAGCCGGACGTGGCCAATCCGCATCGCCCGGTATGGCCGGAGGCGGATTTCATTGTCGGGAATCCGCCGTTTATTGGAAAGGGATCGATGATCCGCGAGGCGCTGGGTAACGACTATGTCGAGGCGTTATGGGCCGCTAACCCAGACGTGCCAAAATCGGCCGACTTTGTCATGCAATGGTGGGACCGTGCAGCCGACATCGTGCGCAAGCCGGGCACGCGCCTAAAGAGATTTGGGCTGGTAACCACCAATAGCATCGCTCAAATTTTCAACCGGAAAGTGGTTGAGCAACATCTTCAGAACGGCGCATGCCTGCTTATGGCGGTTTCCGATCACCCTTGGGTGAAAGCGCCTAAGTTGACCCCAGGTCAAAAGCGCTCTGAAGCTGGGCCTGCTGCTGTACGTATAGCGATGACAGTTGTTGGACCGGGGGCGGGGCAGGGCACCTTAGTCAAAGTCGTTGAAGAAGAGGAAATTGGCGACGAGACACCCAAAATCCGCGTGGAGACTGATGTTGGATTCATCAGCCCCCGTTTGAGAATGGCCGAGGATCTGCCTGAGCCGGTATCTCTTCAATCAAATCACGGCCTTTGTAATACAGGTATGCTTCTGGCTGGCGAAGGTTTCAAACTAAGCAAGTTGGATGCAGATGCGATTTGTTCCCAGCTGCCGGAGGACCAGAGCGTCATTCGACCATACGTGTCGGGGGGAGAGATTTTAGGTCGGTCCCAAGGGCGTTTTGTAATAGATTTTCATGGAATTGACGAGCGGGAGGCGCGCCAAAATTATTATCCTGCATACGACCACCTTCTAAAGAATGTGTATCCTGTTCGATCTAAAAATAACGACCGGGCAAGGCGTGAAAGATGGTGGTTATTTGGTAGAAGCAATTCTCTGCTCAGATCGCAGCTCAGTGGTATAGATAAATTCATTGCGACAACAGAAACTGCGAAACATCGGGTATTTCAATTGATTAGCACGAAAATCGTGCCCGATCATATGGTGATCTCGATTGGCTTGTCGATTTACCATTTTGGGGTATTGTCATCTTCGATCCATCGGGAATGGGCACTGGAGATGGGCGGATCGCTCGAGGATCGGCCACGATACAACAAGACCGTCTGTTTCGATCCCTATCCGTTTCCTGACACGACGGAAGCATTTGAGCGTCGCGTCTCGGAGCTTGCGGCCGAGATGGACGATACGCGTCGCGTCGTATTGGCAGACAACCCCAAGCTCACCATGACCGGCCTCTATAATCTGGTTGAGGAAGTCCGCTCCGGTGCCGATCTCTCGCCCGCCAAAGAGGCAGAGGTGGTCGCGGCGCGCGCGCGGATCGTGGCCAAGCTGCACGACGACCTCGATCAGGCGGTGGCCGATGCCTATGGCTGGGGCGATGAATGGCGCCGCGCGCCTCTGCCCCCCGGCGAAATCGTCGCCCGGCTGGCCCGCCTCAACGCCGAACGCGCGGCCGAGGAAAAGGCCGGCACCATCCGCTGGCTCCGCCCCGACTATCAAATCCCCCGCTTCGGCGGCGCATAGCCACAGCCCCACCGCCGGCCCTTCTTAAGCCCCTCCCGCCTTCGCGGGAGGGGTTGGGGAGGGTCTTCTTCTTGTACCTGGATCCCCCGCAATCCTCGGGGGCTGTCCTACAAGCCCCCAACCCACTACACTCCCGCCATGCCCAGCACCCCGCCACCCCCGCACGCCCAGCCCGCGCGGAAGTGTCAGGCAACGCCCCTCATACACGCCATTCTTGTCCGGTTTGTCAGCATACTGAACCCATCCGTTCACCAACCCCGCCCATATTTTGCGATTTCTTCACCCAAGCCAGCTACGCAACCGCCATGCCCACGCGCGTTTTCCTGACGGTCGATACCGAATTGATGTGGCGGCACCATGCCGCCGGGCTGCCGATTGGTGAGATCGCGGTGCGGTCGCTGGAGCCGGCCGGGGTTGGCATCGGCTATCAGCTGCGGCGCTTTGCGGAGCATGGCCTCAAGGCGACATTCTTTGTCGATCCGATGCCGGCGGTGGCGCATGGCCTCGATCCGATTCGCCGCGTGGTGGAGGCGATTCTGGAGGCGGGGCAGGAGGTTCAGCTGCACCTCCACCCCAATTGGGCCGCGGCGCGTGACGAGGATCGCAGCGCCGCCGCCTCGTTCGAACTGATCGACTTCACCTTCGCCGAACAGCGCGACCTGATCGCCGCCGCGTCCGACCTGCTCGTCGCCGCCGGGGCGCCGCGTCCGATCGCCTTTCGCTCGGGCAGCTACAGCGCCAGCGACGACACGCTCGCCGCATTGGCCGAACTCGGCATCCGCTATGACAGCAGCCATAACGGCTCCGAACATCCCTGGCCCAGCGCCATCGGCCTGAACCCGCGTCAGATCGCCCCGGTCGAACATCGCGGCGTGATCGAGGTGCCGGTGACGCTGATCGAGGATGTGCGCGGCCATCTCCGCCATTTCCAGATTTGTGCGCTGTCCACCGCCGAGATGCGCGACGCGCTCGACCATGCGGTGGCGGCGGGGCATGCGGCGGTGACCATCGTCAGCCATGGGTTTGAGCTGGCGAATCGGTCGGGGACGCGCCCCAATGCGGTGCATGTCGCCCGCTTCGACGCGCTCTGTGCGATGCTGGCGGAGCGGCGCGGCGGCATGGAGACGGTGCATTTCGCCGACCTCACCCACCTCCCGCTTGGGCAGGACGATGCCCCGCTCGGCCCCAGCCTGATCCGCACCCGCATGCGTCAGGCGCAGCAGCTCTGGTCCAACCTGGTGGCGGAGCGTGCCGCATGACCGCGACCGCGCGACCCACACCGCTCAATTTCCGCATCGGTGCGCGGACGTTGATGGCCGTGCAGCGCGACATGGTCCGCGTGCCGCTCAGCCTCGATGAAGCGCGCGAAGGCCGTCTCCCCGTCCTCCCGCCACTACCCCGCGACGCGCATGGCTATGTCGTGACCTCGCTGCCCGAGGATCGGCTGGAGGCGATGATCTATGCCTCAGGCAAGATGATCGGCTTCGTCCGTCAGAAATATACGCGTTACTATGCCGATCTGACCGGCGGGTTCGATGCCTATATGGCCAGCCTGTCGGGCAATGCGCGGCAGGGGGCCAAGCGCAAGGCGAAGAAGATCGCGCAGGTCTCCGGCGGCGATCTCGACATTCGCAGCTATCGCACCCCTGCTGAGCTGGAGGCGTTCCACGACATCGCCCGCCGCATCGCGCTGCGCACTTATCAGGAGAAATTGCTGGGAGAGGGGCTGTCCGCGACGCCGGAGTTTATTCAGGCGATGCTGACCGCGGCGGCGGCGGACCGGGTCCGCGCGTGGCTGTTGTTCATTGCCGGAGAGCCCGCCGCCTATCTCTACTGCCCCGCGCATGGCGACAATCTGGTCTATGAATATGTCGGCCACGATCCGGCCTTCAACGACTTGTCCCCCGGCGCGGTGTTGCAAGTAGAGGCCTTCCGCGACCTGTTCGACGAGGGCCGCTTCGCGCGATTCGATTTCACCGAAGGCGACGGCCAGCATAAGCGCCAATATGCGACCGGTGGCGTCCCCTGTGTGGACTTGTTGCTGCTGCGCCCCAGCCTGACGAACCGCGTGACGACAGCGGCACTCGGCGGGTTCAACAAAACGGTAGCCGGCGGCAAGGCGCTGGTGGACGCAGTGGGGCTGGAGAAGCTGTCCAAGAAGCTGCGCCGGGGATAAGGGCAGGGCATGCATCTGCGTGCCCCCGCCATCATCGTCGCGATCCGCCCGCATGGCGAAAGCGGTGCGATCGTCCGGGCGCTGACCGCCGAAGCGGGGTTGCTGGCCGGCTATGTCCGGGGCGGAAGGTCGCGGCAGCACCGCCCGGTGCTCCAGCCGGGCAATATCATCCTCGGCGACTGGCGCGCCCGGACCGAGGATCAACTGCCGGCGCTGGTAGCGGAACTGGTGCACAGCCGCGCCCCCCTGTTCCGCGAACCTTTGCCCGCCGCAGCGATCGACTGGGCCACCGCGCTGACCGCCGCAGCCCTGCCCGAAGGCCAGCCCTATCCGCCGCTCCACTCGGCGCTGGCGGGGCTTCTCGACGCCATCGAAGCCGCCCCGGCGGCGCGGGGCTGGGCGGTGGCGATGGTCCGCTACGAATTGCTGTTGCTGACCCTGCTGGGCTTCGGCCTCGACCTCGACCAGTGCGCCGCCACCGGAGCGACCGAGGATCTGGCGTTCGTCAGCCCGAAAAGCGGCATGGCCGTCAGCACCGCCGCAGCCACCGGCTATGAAGCCCGGCTGTTCCGCTTGCCCCCGTTCCTCCGTCAGGGTGGCGCGGCGGAGTGGGACGACATCCGCGACGGCCTGCGCCTCACCGGCCATTTCCTCGACCGCGACCTGCTCCACGGCAAGGCGGCGGAGGTACTGGCCGCCCGGTCCCGCCTCGTCGACCGCATCAACAGGGCGGTTGCGTGATGCGCCGCACCACGGCAAGGGGCCTGCACCCTGAGCAGGTGGAGTAGTCATGCCGTTGATCGCAATCCTTCCCGGCGACGGGATCGGCCCCGAAGTTGCCGCCGAAGCGCGCCGCGTCCTCGACGCACTCGATCTCGGCCTGACGTTCGAGGAAGCACGCGTCGGTGGCGCCGCCTATTTCAACGATGGCCATCCGCTGCCGCCCGCGACGCTCGATCTGGCCAAACGCGCCGAAGCAATCCTGTTCGGCGCAGTCGGCGATCCGCGCTGCGACGCGCTCGAGCGGCATCTGCGCCCCGAACAGGCGATTCTGGGGCTGCGCAAGGAACTCGGCCTGTTCGCCAACCTCCGCCCCGCGACGCTGTTCCCCGGCCTTGAGGACGCCTCCGCGCTGCGTCCGGAAGTGGCCGGCGCAATCGACATGGTGATCGTCCGCGAACTTAATGGCGACGTCTATTTCGGCGAGAAGGGCATCCGCACCACTGCATCCGGCCGCCGCGAAGGCTATGACATCATGTCCTACAACGAGGACGAGGTTGCCCGGATCGCTAAGGTCGGGTTCGAAACCGCGCGCGCACGCCGCGGCAAGCTGTGCTCGGTCGACAAGGCGAATGTGCTGGAAACCTCGCAGCTGTGGCGCGACGTGGTGATCGAGGTCGCGGCCGACTATCCCGACATCGAACTCAGCCACATGTATGTCGACAACGCGGCGATGCAGCTGGTGCGCAACCCCGGCCAGTTTGACGTGATCGTCACCGGCAACCTGTTCGGCGACATCCTGTCGGATCAGGCGAGCATGTGCGCCGGGTCGATCGGCATGCTCCCCTCCGCCTCGCTCGATGGCAGCGGCAAGGGGCTGTATGAGCCGATCCATGGCAGCGCGCCCGACATTGCCGGGCAGGGCAAGGCCAACCCGTGCGCGACGATCCTGTCGGCGGCGATGCTGCTGCGCTATTCGCTCGGGATGGCGGAAGCGGCGGACCGGATCGAGGCAGCGGTGACTGCGGCGCTGACCGGCGGCGCGCGCACCGCCGACCTCGGCGGCGCACTGTCGACGCAGGCGATGGGCGACGCGGTGGTGCAGGCGCTGGCGTGAGCGAAGCGGGCCTCGAACTGGCGGTCGTCGTCCCGACCTTCAATGAGGCACGCAACGTGCCCGTGATGGTCGCCGCGCTCGACACGGCGCTGGCCGGGCGGCGCTGGGAAGTCATCTTCGTCGATGACAACAGCCCTGATGGCACCGCCGACGTGGCGCGTGCGATCGGGCGCAGCGACCCGCGTGTGCGGGTGGTGCAGCGGATCGGACGGCGCGGCCTGTCCTCGGCGACGATCGAGGGCATGTGCGCCACCGCCGCGCCGTTCGTCGCGGTGATCGATGGCGACATGCAGCACGACGAAACGCTGCTGCCCAAAATGCTCGACACACTGCTCGCCGACGAGACCGTCGATGTCGCGATCGGATCGCGCTTTGTCGAGGGCGGCGGCACCGGCGAATGGGACCGCGACCGCGTCGCCAAGTCGGAACTCGCGACCCGCATCTCGCGCAAAGTGCTGAAAGCCGATCTCAGCGACCCGATGAGCGGCTTCTTCATGATCCGCAGCGACGTGGTGCGTGGCATCATCCCGCATCTGTCGGCGATCGGGTTCAAGATCCTGCTCGACATCCTGACCGCCAGCCCGCGCGCGCTCAAGTTCGTCGAACTTCCCTATGTCTTCCGCACGCGCCAGATCGGTGAGAGCAAGCTCGACCATGTCGTCGCGATGGAGTTCCTGATCGCGCTGTACGACCGCATGTTCGGGCGGGTGGTGCCGGTGCGGTTCGTCATGTTCTCCGCAATCGGTGCGCTCGGCGCGGGGGTGCATTTTGCGGCCTTGTGGCTGTTCTTCCGCCTGTTCGGGTATAGCTTTCTCACCGGCACGATCGTCGCGACGCTGATCGCGATGACGTTCAACTTCTTCCTCAACAACGCGCTGACCTATCGCGACGCGCGGCTGAAGGGGTTCAGGCAGTTGCTCGATGGCTGGATCGGTTTCTGCATCGTCTGCTCGGTCGGGGCGGTCGCGAATATCGGCGTCGCGGCGTTCCTGCATGACGTCCAGCATGCGCAATGGGCACCCAGTGCGCTGGCCGGGATCGCGGTAGCAGCGGTGTGGAATTTCGCACTGTCGTCGCGGTTCGTGTGGGGGCGGTACTGAGGTGATCCTCCTGCTCGCCCTTGCCCCCTTCGCAATCGGATGGGAGGCTATTCCGTTTATCTATTATGGACAGACGCCCTGGCTGGGTGCGTTGGTCCCCGCTCTGCTCGTCACGATATGGGGCGTGCAGGCGTGGCGGCTGAGGAAGGTCGGGGGCAAATCGCGACTGGTGCTACTGGTCTCAGGACTGGTCGTCGGATTGCCTGCGATGCGACTGCTGCGTCCTGACAACTGGTGCGTCTACTCTGGCGTTTGCGTTGTTTGAACGTCCTTACGCCCAACCGGGCAGCTACATCCGTGGCGTGAACGCACCGAAGCTGTTGACGCTGCCTTATTGGTGCTGCGATTGCCGGTAAATCTGTGCGGATGATCCTTTTACGCTCGCTGTTCCTCGCGCTTGCCATTGCGAGCGCCCCGCTCCCCGCCGTTGCGCAGGAGGCTGCGCCCGACTCGGTCGAAGAAGTGGTGGTCACCGCCCGAACCTCCGGCGCACCCATGTGGACTGTCAGGACCGACGCGGGCGTCGTGCTGCTCGTCGGCGAAATCCGCAATGTGCCCAAGGCGACGCCCTGGTATCCTGACCGGCTCGAACGCGCCGCCGGTGGTGCGCAGCGGATCATTCTCGGTACCAAGGCGAAGGTGTCGCCGGGCGACATTTTGCGCCTGATCTTTGCGGGCGGGAAGCTCACCAAATTGCCCGATGACCGCGTCGCTGCGGATTATCTCGACGCGACACGGCTGGCGCGGCTGCGCGCGCTCGAAGCGCGCTATGGGCAGGATTACAGCCGCCGGAACTTCCTGATCACATCGTTCGACCTGCTCTCGCGGCGGCTGGCGTTCAGCAAGGACACCGGCGACGACGCGACCGATGTCGTGCGCAAGGCGGCGCGGCGGGCCGAAATAGCGACCCGTCCGGTCGGCGAGGTGCGCGGCGAGGATATCATCGACAATCTCTTCGCGGCAGCGCCCGAGACGCATCTGCCCTGCCTCGACGCAGCGATGGCTGCGGCGGAGATCGGGCCGCAGATCGTGACGGCGCGGGGCAAGGCGTGGACCGGCTTCGATGTGCCGGGGTTAATGGCGAACCCGCTGGAGACGGCGCTCGGGCGGTGCTGGCCCTGGACCGACAATCAGTTGGGCGCCGAGCTGCGCGGGCAATGGGTGGCCGCGCTGGATGAGGCGGTCGTGCAGCCCGGCGTGACGCTGGCCGTCGTGCCGATCCGCGTGCTGGCGGAGGAGGGCGGCGTGCTCGACCAGCTCAAGGCGCGCGACCTGGACATCAGCGGCCCGCGCTGGCGCTAGGCCCAACCGGGAAGCCACATCCACCGCGTAAACGCCCGTGTGTGCGTCAGATCCTGCGCCGCGATGATCGGGTAGAAATAGGCGAACAGCCCGACCGCGGGCACCAGCAGCCACTCGTCGCGCCGCTTCAACCAGTCGCGCCAACGATGCATCGCGACCGCCAGCACCACGCACAGGATGATGCTGGGGAGGTAGTAGTAATAGAAGAACCCCAGCGATTTGGGGATGATCGCCCATACCCCGAGCGAGAAGGTCCACAGGATTGCGGCGGCCAGCGGCACGCCTGCCTTTTCCCGGATACCCGCCCACCAGCACGCCGCGACCGCGACGAGGCCGGTCCATAGGATCGCCGGATTGCCGATCAGCAGCACGCCCCGCATCGCCCCCTGATCGGGCTCATAGAAATACCAGATCGGCCGCAGCATCAGCGGCCAGCTCCACCAGCTCGACTGATAATTGTGCGGGGTCAGGACTTGGGTCTGCAGCGCCAGCATCTCGAACTGGAACGGGATCAGCCGCGCCAGCGTCATCGGATTGGTGGTGTAGAAAAAGGCTGGGGCGAAGGTCGCGAAATAGGTGGCGATGCTGACCACGCCGAGCACGGCCAGCGCGGGCAGCCAGTGCATTCCCCCGAACCGCTTGGCGTGGCGGTGCCGCAGCCACAGGAACGCGACACCCGCCAGCGCGACATAGGGTATCGCCGCCCATTTCACCCCAACCGCCGCTCCGAACAGTACCGCACAGGCGATCCAATAGCCCCACACCCGCCGCGACTCGGCGCGCATCGCGGCGAGGAAGGCGACCCCCGCCCAGACCAGAAACCCGCCCATGAATATGTCGAGCATCCCGATCCGCGCTTGGACGAACACCATTTGCCCCAGCATCGCGAAGATTGCGGCGAACAGGGCGGCGCGCGTCGCCCGGGTCAACAACAGGGTAAAGGCATAGACGCCTGCGATCGTCGCGCTGCCGAACAGGGTCGAGAAAATCCGCCACCCCCACGCATTGTCGCCGATCAGGTGAATGCCCAGCGCGATCAGCGACTTGCCCAGCATCGGGTGCTCGGGATTGGTGATGTGCGAGAAGTCGAGCAGCACGCGCGCGGCGGGGACGTAATGCACCTCGTCGAACAGCAATATGCTGGGGCGCTCGACTCCGATGGTGAACAGGATCTGCGCAACGGCCGCCAGAAGCAGGCCGAGCAGGACGGGGCGCTGTTCGAGACGGTCGAGCATCGCTGCGCTCGATAGCTGAGCTTCGCGCCCGCGTCACCCGTTGCGCTTGCGCCCCCGCGCCATCCGCTTCTAGAGGGACATCATGAAGCGCCGCACCGGACAAGATCGCGAGATCACGCAACACTGGAAGCCCGCAACGCTCGCCGTGCGCGGCGGGACCGCGCGCAGCGAATGGGGGGAGACGAGCGAAGCGCTCTTCCTCACCTCGGGCTATGCCTATGATTGTGCCGGGGACGCCGCCGCGCGCTTCGCGGGCGAGCAGCAGGGCATGACCTATTCGCGCCTGCAGAACCCGACCGTCGAGATGCTCGAACAGCGTATCGCGCTCCTCGAAGGCGCCGAGGCGTGCCGCGCGACCGCATCCGGCATGGCGGCGATGACGGCGGCGTTGCTGTGCCAGCTGTCGGCGGGTGACCATCTGGTCGGCGGGCGCGCCGCCTTCGGATCGTGCCGCTGGCTCACCGACACGCTGATGCCGCGCTTCGGGATCGAAACGACCGTGGTAGACGCGCGCGATCCCCAGCAATTCGTCGACGCGGTCCGCCCGAATACCAAGGTGTTTTTCTTCGAAACTCCGGCCAATCCGACGATGGACATCGTCGATCTCAAGGCCGTGTGCGACATCGCCCGCGAACGCGGGATCACGACTGTGGTCGACAACGCCTTTGCGACGCCAGCGCTGCAGCGGCCGATGGACTTCGGTGCCGATATCGTCGCGTACAGCGCGACGAAGATGATGGACGGGCAGGGCCGCGTGCTTGCCGGGGCGATCTGTGGCAGCGCGGAATTCATCAACACCACGCTGCTGCCGTTCCACCGCAACACCGGGCCGACGCTGAGCGCCTTCAACGCCTGGGTGGTGCTCAAGGGGCTGGAGACGCTGGACCTGCGCATCCGCCGCCAGAGCGAGAATGCGATGAAGGTCGCGCGCTTCCTCGAAGGCCGCGTGCCGCTGGTCAACTATCCCGGCCTGCCTAGCCATCCGCAGCATAATCTGGCGATGAGCCAGATGGCGGCGGTCGGCCCGATCTTTTCGTTCGAGCTCGATGGCGGGCGGACGCAGGCGCACGGCCTGCTCGACGCGCTCGGCCTCATCGACATTTCCAACAATATCGGCGATTCCCGGTCGCTGATGACACACCCCGCCTCCACCACGCATAGCGGCGTCGCCGAGGATCAGCGGCTGCTGATGGGCGTGCGCGAAGGGATGCTGCGGCTCAATGTCGGTCTGGAAGACCCGGACGACCTGATCGCCGATCTCGATCAGGCCTTGAGGGCGGTCGGGCTGTGAAGGCGCTGTTCGGCCAGGAAGCGGTCACGCGCGACATCACGGTGCGCGTGTCGGTCAGCTACCTGCCCGAACAATCGGAGCCGGGTCGGGGCCGCTGGTTCTGGGCCTATCATATCCGCATCGAAAACGGGTCGTACCAGCCGGTGCAGCTGCTCTCGCGCCGCTGGACGATCACTGACGGGCGCGGCGGCCAGCATATGGTCGAGGGTGAGGGCGTGGTCGGCGAACAGCCGATGATCGCGCCCGGCGCCAGCTATGATTACGTCTCCGGCTGTCCGCTCACCACGCCGACCGGCTGGATGGAAGGCAGCTATCTGATGGTCGGCGCGGACGGGCACACGTTCGACGTCGCGATCCCCCGCTTCGCGCTGCGCGCACCGGCGGTGGCGGAGTAAGGCATGAAGCGGACACATCTTCCTCTCAACGGCCTGCGCGTGCTCGACGCGGCGGCGCGGCACCTCTCCTTCACCCGCGCGGCAGATGAGCTGGCGGTGACCCCGGCGGCGGTCGGGCAACAGATTCGCGCGCTGGAAGATACGCTGGGCGTCGTGCTGTTCCGCCGCACGACCAAGGGGCTGGAACTGACGCCCGAGGCTGAAGCGGGCCTTACCGCGCTGCGGGCCGGCTTCCTCCAGTTCGAGGAAGCGGTGCGCGCGATGCAGGCGGGGCAGTCGTCCAAGTCGCTGACCATCGCCGCGCCGCGCGACCTCACCGAAAAATGGCTGATGCCGCGCCTCGCCGAAATCGCGCGTGCGGATTCCGAACTGCGTTTCGTGCTGATCGCGGCGGACGAAGCGATCGACTTTACTGAGGCTAATCTCGACCTCGCCATCCGCTGGGGAGAAGGCCCGGGCGAACATGAGGGCGAGGCGCTGGAAAGCGACGGCATGGTGACCGTCGCCAAGCCCGGCGGGCGCGGCGAAACGCCGATCGGCTGGCCCGGCTGTGTGGCCGAGGATGGCGCGGCACTGGTCAAGGTCGGCGACGCCGGCCTGGCGCTCGATGCCGCCGCCGAGGGGCTCGGCCGCGCGACCGTGCCCGAACT